>Ga0153994_1000043_pt1 | contig 90569 bp, 84 predicted proteins | sample TSNC078MetaG_FD_104735 | JGI IMG/M metagenome (GOLD analysis project Ga0153994, IMG submission 104735) | Attine ant fungus gardens microbial communities from North Carolina, USA - TSNC078 MetaG | ecosystem: Host-associated > Fungi > Mycelium > Unclassified | place: USA: North Carolina, Lumber...
AGTTGTTGACGCAGTGGGCGGATCTCACCGACGCTGCGATCGCTGCGACCGGTGTCACGGACGGCTGGTTCCGTGGCGCGATCCTGGACGGCAAGCCCTGGGATCCGGCCGCAGAGGAAGTCGGTTTGCCGCCGTGTGGGACGGTTGGGGCGAAGACGGCTCACCAGGTGAGCAGCATGGTGATGCATGCCGCGTTCGAGGAGGACCCGCATCCGATTGCGGACAAGCTCACCGCGTATTGGGAGAGCGAAGGGTTCACGGTGACGCGCACCGTCGATTGGACCTCGCCTTCCGGTAAAACGGATGTCTCGATCCGTGCTGTGCGGTCGGACGGGGTGTATTACGGACTCAGCGCTACAAGCACTCACGTGGCCATCGATGTTTCGTCGGAGTGCTCCACCGATCCCTCCATCGACACGTGGGCGCGTGAGAAGTCGCTGCGGAATCCGCGCTCACCGTCTCCAACCCCGTCTCCGTCGCCTGCTGCCGGGGCGGATGCCCCCGGCGGCGGGCGCCGATGAGTGGTTCTCGTGGATGTGACCCGGCTACGACGGACCGTGCCAGGCCCGACCTTGAATGGGCCACAGAGCGTTGCGACCGTCAAGGGTCGACTGGCGACGGCGTGTGCCGCAGCAGCCATGGTGGTGTCGATTTTGGGAGGGTGTATGTCTGTTCCTGTTTTGAGTGATCCTGTTCCGCAGACTCCGGGTGCGCCGCAGAAGACGATTACGGAGTTGTTGACGCAGTGGGCGGATCTCACCGATGCTGCGATTGCTGCGACCGGTGTCACGGACGGCTGGTTCCGTGGCGCGATCCAGGATCAGAGGCCGTGGGATCCGGCCGCGGAAGACGTGAGTCTGCCACCGTGTGGGACGGTCGGGTCAAAGACGGCTCACCAGGTGAGCAACAATGTGACGCATGCCGCGTTCGAGGAGGACCCGCATCCGATTGCGGACAAGCTCACGGCGTATTGGGAGAGCGAAGGGTTCACGGTGACGCGCACCGTCGATTGGACCTCGCCCTCCGGTGAAATGGATGTCTCGATCCGTGCCGTGCGGTCGGACGGGGTGTTCTACGGACTTGGCGTCACCAGCACGATCGTCTCTATCGGCGTGACGTCGGAGTGCTCTACCGATCCCTCCATCGACACGTGGGCGCGTGAGAAGTCGCTGCGGAATCCGCGCTCACCGTCTCCAACGCCGTCCCCGTCGCCTGCCGACCTCGAACAGGCGACGCTGTTGCTGTCGTTGAGGGCGTTGGAGAAGCCCTGACAACCCCCGCGAGAAGCCCGCGTGCGGTGTCTTCGGCGCCTGTGCATACGGACGTGACACCTGACCCAGGGGCGATCCAGCGCAGGCGCGGCGCGTCGGATATGCTGGGCGCGCAGCACAGAAACTGAATACTGGGCCAATCGAGGTCGATGCGGGAGAGCCGGGAGCGCGAGAGCGCACAGCCGGCACCGAAGGAGCAATCCTCCCCGACAATCTCTCAGGTACGCGTACCGCATCGGACTGGCCACTCTGAAAAGCAGGACGACGACACGATCGCCGTCCTCGCCCACGGTGAAAGCCGCGCGCCAGCGCGGTGAAACTCTCAGGCCGGATGACAGAGGGGGAGTTCTCACACAGCCGCATCGCGGTCTGTGCCCAACTCCCGGCGACGGCCGGCGAATCGGAGAACTCAATGACCTCGCACGAATCGGACCGCCTCTCCCCGCTGCACGACGCCCACCAGGCGGCCGGGGCATCCTTCACGGACTTCGCCGGCTGGCAGATGCCCGTCCGCTACTCCAGCGATCTGGCGGAGCACCACGCTGTCCGGGATGCCGCAGGACTCTTCGACCTCTCGCACATGGCGGAGATCGTCGTCCTCGGCCCGGAGGCAGGAGCAGCGCTCGACTACGCGCTCGCCGGCAAGCTGTCCGCCATCGGCATCGACCAGGCCAAGTACAGCCTGCTGCTGTCGCGCTCCGGCGGCATCGTGGACGACCTCGTCGTCTACCGTACCGGTGAGGACCGCTACATGGTGGTCGCCAACGCGGCCAACCGCTACCAGGTGGTCGAGGAGCTGCGGGCGCGCACGGCGCCGTTCGACGCAGAGGTGTTCGACGAGAGCGACGACATCGCGCTGATCGCGGTGCAGGGTCCCGCCGCGCTGTCCATCCTGAGCGCGACGCCGGGCTTCGCCATCGAAGGCGGCTCGTACGACGGCGACGACGTGGCCGCCCGCCTCGACGGCCTCAAGTACTACTGGTCCATCCCGGCGCTGTACGAAGGGCATCCCGTGCTGATCGCGCGCACCGGGTACACGGGAGAGGACGGCTTCGAGCTGTACCTCGCGCCGGACAACGCCCCCCAGCTCTGGGATGCGCTGCTGGAGGCGGGAGCAGAGCAGGGCCTCGTCCCGGCCGGGCTCGCCAGCCGCGACACCCTCCGCCTCGAAGCGGGGATGCCGCTGTACGGCCACGAGCTCGGCCTCGACACCTACCCTGCGCAGGCCGGACTCGGCCGCGTCGTCAACCTCGCGAAGGACACCGACTTCGTCGGGCGTGCCGCCAGCGAGGACGGCCCGGACGCAGAGGCTCCCGTGCTCGTCGGCCTGATGGGCCACGGCAAGCGCGCCGCCCGCGCCGGATACCCGGTGTACGCGACGAGCGAGACGGACGGCGGAGACGCATCCGTCGGCGTGGTCACCTCCGGCGCACTCTCCCCGACCATCGGCGTGCCGATCGCGATGGCGTATGTCGCCCCTCGCTACGCCCGCCCCGGCACAGAACTGCACGTCGACATCCGCGGCAACCGTCTCGGATACACCGTCACCGCCCTCCCCTTCTACAGCAGAAAGAAGCGCTAGCCATGGCCGCAGAACAGGACCTCAAATACACCGCAGAGCACGAGTGGATCCTCGTGGACGGCGACGTCGCGACGGTCGGCATCACCGCGTACGCGGCCGAGAAGCTTGGCGACGTGGTGTTCGTCGAGCTGCCGGAGGTCGGCAGCGAGCTGGCCGAGGGCAAGGTCGTCGGCGAGATCGAGTCGACCAAGTCGGTCGGCGAGCTGTTCGCCCCTGTCGACGGCACGGTCACCGAGATCAACGACGCCGTCGTGGATGCGCCGGAGCTCGTCAACAGCGACCCGTTCGGTGACGGCTGGCTCGTCAAGATCGCCTTCACCGCCCTCCCCACTCTTCTCAGCTACGACGAATACGCCGCCCTCACGGGCGAGTGAGGCATCAGCACTTCCATGACTGAACTCTTCCAGACGCGTCACATCGGCACCGGTGACGACGCGCAGCGCTCCATGCTGTCCTCCATCGGCTACGAGACGGTCGCCGACCTGGTCACCGCCGCCGTGCCGGACACGATCCGCGTCGACCAGGGCTACGAGTCCGTGCTTCCCGCGGCGGCCAGCGAGCGCGCGGCGCTCCGCGAGCTGCGCGCCCTGGCGGCGCAGAACACCGTCAACCGGTCGCTGATCGGCCTCGGGTACTACGGCACCATCACGCCGGCCGTGATCAAGCGCAACGTGCTGGAGAACCCGAGCTGGTACACGGCGTACACGCCGTACCAGCCGGAGATCTCGCAGGGACGCCTGGAAGCGCTGATCAACTTCCAGACGATGGTCGCCGACCTCACCGGCCTCGACACCGCAAACGCGTCGATGCTGGACGAGGGAACAGCCGTCGTCGAGGGGATGCTGCTGGCCCGCCGCGCATCCAAGGTGAAATCGGCGAGGTTCGTCGTCGACGCGGACACCTTCCCGCAGACGCTCGCGCTGCTGCGCAACCGGGCGGATGCGGTCGGCATCGAGCTCGTCGTGCTCGACCTGGCAGCCACCCCGGCCGCCTCCGCCGAGCTGGCTGACGCGTTCGGGCTGTTCGTGCAGTACCCTGGCGCATCCGGCCGGGTCTGGAACCCGGCTGATGTCATCGCCTCGGCCAAGGCAGGGGGAGCGGTGGTCGTGGCCGCGGCCGACCTGCTCGCGCTCACCCAGTTCCGCTCGCCCGGCGAGCTCGGCGCAGACGTCGCTGTCGGCACCAGCCAGCGCTTCGGCGTGCCGATGGGCTTCGGCGGCCCGCACGCCGGCTTCATGGCCGTGCGCTCCGGCCTGGAGCGCCAGCTTCCCGGCCGCCTCGTCGGCGTGTCCCAGGATGCGGTGGGCAAGCCGGCGTACCGGCTCACGCTGCAGACCCGCGAGCAGCACATCCGCCGCGAGAAGGCCACCTCGAACATCTGCACCGCCCAGGTGCTGCTCGCCGTCATGGCCGCGATGTACGCGGTCTACCACGGCCCGCGCGGGCTCAAGGCGATCGGCCGGCGGGTGCACCTCACCGCGGCGACCACCGCGACCGTGCTCCGCGAGCGCGGCGTCGACGTGATCTCCGAGTCGTTCTTCGACACCATCCAGGTGCGGGTCGCCGACGCAGCCGCGACGGTCGCCGCCGCCCACGAGCGCGGCATCCTGCTGCACGCGGCAGACGCATCCACTGTCTCCCTGAGCTTCGACGAGGAGGTCGCGGCCGACCTCGCTGAGGGGTCGACGCTGTTCGCGGACCTGCTCTCCGTGTTCGGCGCGGAGACCGCCGCCGCAGACGAAGCTGGCACGGACGGTTCGGACGTCAGGATGATCGACGGCGTCCCGTCGTTCGACCACACCCTGCTCCGGTCCAGCGCGTACCTGACCCACCCCGTCTTCAACACGCACCACTCCGAGACGGCCATGATGCGGTACCTCAAGTACCTCGCCGACAAGGACTACGCGCTCGACCGCGGCATGATCCCGCTCGGCTCGTGCACGATGAAGCTCAACGCCGCCACCGAGATGGAGGCCGTCACCTGGCCGGAGTTCGCCGGGCTGCACCCGTACGCGCCCGCTGACGACGTCCGCGGCTCGCTCGCGCTCATCGACCAGCTCGAGACCTGGCTCGCCGACGTGACGGGCTACGACTCCGTCTCGCTGCAGCCGAACGCCGGAAGCCAGGGCGAGCTCGCCGGACTGCTCGCGATCCGCGGATACCACCGTTCGCGCGGCGACCTCGCGCGCACGGTCTGCCTCATCCCGCAGAGTGCCCACGGCACCAACGCGGCGTCGGCGGTCCTCGCAGGGATGTCCGTGGTGGTCGTCGCCTGCGACGAGCTCGGCAACGTCGACCTCGACGACCTCCGCGCGAAGATCGCCGAGCACGCGGACACCCTCGCCGCACTCATGATCACGTACCCGTCCACGCACGGCGTGTACGAGCACGAAGTGGTCGCGATCACCCAGGCGGTGCACGACGCGGGCGGCCAGGTCTACGTCGACGGCGCCAACCTGAACGCCCTCCTCGGCTACGCCCGCTTCGGCGACTTCGGCGGAGACGTCAGTCACCTCAACCTGCACAAGACGTTCTGCATCCCGCACGGCGGCGGCGGACCGGGTGTCGGCCCCGTCGCGGCGAAGGCGCATCTCGCGCCGTTCCTGCCAGGCCACCCGCTTGCTCAGGATGCGACGCACCCGCTGTCGTCGACGACCGGTGCTGCCGGTGAGCGCGTCGAGCACGCGGGCGGCCCGGTGTCGAGCGCGCCGTACGGGAGCCCGAGCATCCTGCCGATCAGCTGGGCGTACGTCCGGATGATGGGCGCCTCCGGCCTCCGGGATGCGACGGGCGCTGCCGTGCTCGCGGCCAACTACGTCGCCGTCAAGCTCCGCGACTCCTTCCCGGTGCTCTACGCGGGCGACAACGGCCTCGTGGCGCACGAGTGCATCCTGGACCTGCGGCCGCTGACCGAGCAGACCGGCGTGACCGTCGACGACGTGGCCAAGCGCCTCATCGACTACGGCTTCCACGCCCCGACGATGAGCTTCCCCGTCGCGGGCACGCTGATGGTCGAGCCGACCGAGAGCGAAGACCTCGGCGAGCTCGACAGGTTCGTCGCCGCGATGATCGCCATCCGCGCCGAGGCGGACGCCGTCGCCGCGGGGGACTGGCCGGCCGACGACAACCCGCTGCGCGGCGCCCCGCACACCGCGGAGTCCGTCATCTCCGGCGAGTGGACGCACGCGTACTCCCGCGAGCAGGCCGTCTACCCAGTTCCTGGCCTGGTCCGTTCCAAGTACTGGCCGCCCGTCCGCCGCATCGACCAGGCGTACGGCGACCGCAACCTCTTCTGCGCCTGCCCGCCTCCCGAGGCCTTCGCCTAGTCGCCCAAACTATCGAGTCCGAACTTATTCACGCCCTCACCCGGCGTGTCGCGTGAATAAGTTCGGACTCGATTGCTGGTTAAGCGAAGATGTGCGGCCAGAGGGCGACGGCGAGCGGGTAGCCGACGAACGAGACGATGTCGATGACGACGTGGGCGACGACGAGCGGCATCACACGGCCCCAGCGGGTGTAGCACCAGCCGAAGACGACGCCCATGATCGCGTTGCCGACGAACGGCCCGAAGCCCTGGTAGAGGTGGTAGCTCCCGCGCAGCAGGGCGGCGGAGACGATGATCGTCCACTTCCCCCAGCCGAGCTGCCGCAGCCGGGTGAACAGGTAGCCGACGATGATGACCTCTTCCTGCAGGCCGGCGCGCAGCGCGGCGAACACCAGGATCGGAATGGTCCACCAGTGCGTGTCCAGCGGAGACGCCTGCACCTGCACGGTCACCCCGACCACCCGGCCGAGGGCGTAGAACAGGATGCCGGGGATGCCGATCGCGAGGAACAGGAGCATCCCGCCACCGAGGTCGGGAAGCGGCCCGGTCAGATCGAACCCGATCCGCCGGAATCCGCTGCGCTCCCGCTGCCAGAGCAGGAAGATCACCAGCGCGACGGCGAACAGCGGGAAGAGGTTGCCGAGGAACTGGTAGGTGAAGTCCAGCCACTCCCTGGTGCTCTGCGACGGGTTGACCTGCGCCGTCTGATCGGCCAGCGGCGTCGTGTCCGTGGCCCGCGCGACGATCTCGACGATCGAGTAGACAGCGGATGCGCCGAGCGACAGCCCGAGGACGATCGCGATCTCCCACCACAGCCGCGGGCGCTGTGCGCGTTCGAGCGGAATCTCGGTGGACCAGGGGGTTTCACGGCTCATAGAGGCATCCTGCCAGGTCTTGAACGACGGCCCCTGGATGCGCTTTGTCCTGTCTGAACGGGCGGAAGCGGTCGATTCGTTGCACCACGCGGTCGAAAACCGCCGTTCTTGTGTGCATCGTGCAATTTTCCGCTAACCGAGTTACCACTGTGTAACGTTTTGCCGCCCCGTTTTGCATTCAAACCGTGCGATACCTAGGGTCATTCTTATCCAGCGCGGTCCGGACGCACTCGCATGTCCGCGGCCGACGCACACTTCGCACAGGAGGAACATTGCACATCAAGGGAAGAAAGGTCAGGTACGCGGTCAGCGCGGTCGCCGTCGCCGGCGTCGCAGCGCTTGCACTGTCAGCCTGCACCACGTCCGGCAGCACCGGTGGATCCACCGCTGCGCAGGGCGGCTCCGTGTCGGTCGCTGTCGTGAACGACTTCACGTCGTTCAACTCGCAGACGCCGCAGGGCAACCTGGACACCAACGGCCAGGTCGGCTACCTCGACGGCTCGTACGGAACCGGGTTCCAGTACATCGACAACAACTACAAGATCGTCCACGACGACAAGTTCGGCAAGTTCGAGAAGCTCTCGGACGACCCGCTGACGGTCAAGTACACGTTGAACAAGGCCGACAAGTGGTCCGATGGCCAGCCCGTCACTGCTGACGACATGGTGCTCGCCTGGGCGATCGCATCCGGCTACTACGACTCGTCGACCACCGACGACCAGGGCAACGTCACCAAGGGAACCCAGTACTTCACGATCGCTGGTTCCACGGCGGGTCTCGACACGACCGCCTTCCCGACCGTCGGAGACAACAACACGTCGATCACCCTGAAGTACGGCACCCCGTACGTCGACTGGGAGCTCGTCAACCCGATCGCGCAGCCCGCGCACATCGTCGCCAAGAAGGCGGGCCTCTCATCGGCCGCCGACCTGACGAAGCTGCTCAAGGGCCTGCAGAAGGGCGACAAGGACAACCCTGCCGCTCCGGACGCCACGCTCAAGAAGGCTGCTGACTTCGTCAACACCGGCTACGACGTGACCGCGTTCCCGACCGACAAGGACCTCCTGGTCTCCTCCGGACCGTTCGTGGTCTCCGGCTGGACCCCCGGTCAGTCGCTCACGATGGTGAAGAACAAGTACTACGCCGGTGGACTCAAGCCGAACGTGGACAAGATCGTCTTCCGCATCATCCCTGACGCGAACGCACAGGTCACCGCTCTTCAGAACGGTGAGGTCGACATCATCAACCCGCAGGCCTCCGCCGACACGATCACCGCGCTGAAGAACACCAGCGCCAAGGTCCTCACCGGTGCCCAGGCCTCGTACGACCACCTCGACCTCAACTTCGGCTCGCAGACGTTCGCGGACCCGAAGGTGCGCGAGGCGTTCCTGAAGACGATCCCGCGTCAGCAGATCCTCGACTCGATCGTCACCCCGGTCGACCCGAAGGCCAAGGTCCTCGACTCGCAGATCTTCCTGCCCAACCAGGAACAGTACGCGGACACCGTGAAGATGAACGGTTCTGACAAGTTCGGCAAGGTCGACATCGACGGCGCCAAGGCGCTGCTCGCCGGTGCCACCCCGACGGTCAGGATCCTCTACAACACGAACAACCCGAACCGTGTCGACGAGTTCCAGGCCATCTCGGCCTCGGCCTCCAAGGCCGGCTTCAAGGTCGTCGACGCTGGATCGCCCGACTGGAGCAAGCTCCTCCCGGGTGGCGACTACGACGCTTCGCTCTTCGGCTGGATCAGCCCTGGTGCAGGCACGTCGCAGATCCCGCAGCTGTTCACCACCAACGGTGGCGGTAACTACAACCGTTACTCGGCGGCGAACGACCTCGCTGTGAAGTCGCAGACGACGCTTGACCCGTCCGAGCTGACCAAGATCGAGCAGCAGATCGACGCGAAGACCTTCGCAGACGGATACGGCCTCCCGCTGTTCCAGCTGCCCGGTGTCTTCGGCGCCACCGCTCGTGTGGAAGGCGTGAAGTACAACGGCGGACAGTCCGGTCCGTTCTGGAACTTCTGGGAGTGGTCGGTCAAGTCCTCCACCGCGAAGTAACCAGCTCCAACAGTGAGAGTGCCCGGGTGAACCCCGGGCACTCTCCTGCCGCGGGGCGTCGGCGGTTCCGTCGACGCCCCGTATCATGTAGTCGGTGGACGAGACCCGTTCATCCATTCCGATACGCGTCGACGCGGGCCGAGTGCCCGCCACCCCCGAGCCGGCGCGCACTGTCAGTGAGGTTTTCAACCTATGGCGAGTTTCATCCTGAGACGCCTTCTCGTCTCGGTGCTCATCATCATCGCCGCATCGTTCCTGATGTACATGCTGGTCGCGTACAGCGCAGACCCGCTCCAGGACCTGCGGAGCAGCAATTCCCCCAACAAGACCCAGCTCATCAACGCCAGGATCCAACTCCTGCAGCTCGACGTCCCCCCGCCGCTGCGTTGGCTTCTGTGGCTCGGAGGTGCGGCCAAGTGCCTCATCCCGTTCGCGAACGCGTGTGACCTCGGCTCCACGATCTCGAACGCTCAGGTCGTCGACATCCTGCCGCAGGCTCTCGCATCGACCATCCAGCTCGTCACGGTCGCGCTCATCCTCGCGATCCTGCTCGGTGTCACCATCGGTATCGTCACCGCCCTTCGCCAGTACAGCGGACTCGACAACGTCGTCACGTTCCTCAGCTTCTTCCTGTACTCGCTCCCGGCGTTCCTCGTGGCCGTGCTCCTCAAGGAGTTCGTCGCGATCGGCTTCAACAACTTCCTCGCGAAACCGACGATCCAATGGTGGGTCGCCGGCTTGATAGGACTGGTGGCCGGCCTCATCTGGCAGTCGCTGATCGGCGGGGACATGAGGCGGCGTGTGACCACGTTCCTCATCTCCGGCGTCGCGACGGCCGGCATCCTGCTGCTGATGTCCGCGACGGACTGGTTCCTCAAGCCCGGCCTCGGCCCGGTGGTGATGATCATCCTGGTGGCGGCCATCGTCCTCGGCACGACAGCCCTGATCTCAGGCCTGCAGAACCGCAGGGCGCTGCTCACGGCCGCGATCACCGGCGCGATCACGATCGTCTGCTACTTTGCGCTGCAGCCGCTGTTCGACATCTCGTCGGTCGCGACCATCATCATCCTGATCGTCGTCGCCATCGTGGTCAGCCTCGCCATCGGCTACTTCGTCGGAGGCTACGACCGCGGTCAGAACATGCGGGTCGGCGTCATCGTCACCATCGCCTCCGGCGCACTCGTGCTGCTCGACCGCTTCATGCAGGCGTGGCCGCAGTACTTCCAGGACACCAACGGCCGCCCGATCGCGACTGTCGGCTCGTCGACGCCCGGTCTGTCCGGCGACATCTGGGAGACGGGTCTCGACACGTTCACCCACCTGGCGCTGCCGACCGTCGCGCTGCTGCTCATCTCGTTCGCGTCGTACACCAGGTACTCCCGCGCCGGGATGCTCGAAGTCCTCAACCAGGACTTCATCCGCACCGCGCGCGCCAAGGGTCTGCCCGAGCGCACCGTCGTCGTCCGTCACGCCTTCCGCAACATGCTGATCCCGATCACCACCCTGGTGGCGTTCGATGTCGGTGCACTGCTCGGTGGTGCGATCATCACGGAGCGCGTGTTCGCGATCCCCGGGATGGGCTCGCTGTTCAACGCCGGACTCCAGCGCGGTGACCTCAACCCGGTGATGGCCTACTTCGTCGTGATCGCCGCCATGGCCATCCTGTTCAACTTCCTCGCGGACCTCGCGTATGCCGCACTCGACCCGAGAGTGAGGGTCCGATAATGTCCAGCACCGAACCCATGATCGCCGACGAGCTGCAGGCGCCGACCGCACCACCGGTCAGCCAGGGCAAGCTCATCTGGAAGCGGTTCCTGTCCAACAAGGTCGCCGTCATCAGCGCGATCCTGTTCATCGTCATCATCCTGTTCTCGATCTCCGCGATCGGCATCGGAAACATCCACGGCTGGTGGAAGTACGACTACAAGGAGCTGAACGACCAGGTCAAGCAGGGGTCGCCGACCCTCGAGCACCCGTTCGGGCAGGACCGCATCGGCAAGGACTACTTCGCCCTCGTCATGCGCGGCATCCAGAACTCCGTGCTGGTGATGATCATCATCGGCGTCATCGCGAGTGTGCTCGGCGTCTTCGTCGGCGCGGTCGCGGGGTACTTCCGCGGCATCGTCGACGCCATCCTGATGCGCATCACCGACGTGTTCATCGTCATCCCCGCCCTCGTGATCGGCTCGGTCGTCGGGCACTGGACCGGAGGTCTCGGCGCTCCGTTCCTCGCCCTGATGCTCGGCTTCTTCTCCTGGATGGGCATCGCGCGTCTGGTGCGAGGCGAGTTCCTCTCGCTCCGAGAGCGTGAGTTCGTCGAGGCGGCGCGCGTCGCCGGCGCATCCGACATGCGGATCATCTTCAAGCACATCCTGCCGAACGCCATCGGCGTCGTGATCGTGTCGTCGACGCTGATCATGGCCGCTGCCATCCTGCTCGAGACGGCGCTGTCCTTCCTCGGCTACGGCATCCGCCCGCCGGACGCGTCGCTCGGCCTCCTGATCAGCTCGAACGAGTCGGCCTTCCAGACCCGTCCGTGGCTGTTCTGGTGGCCTGGCGCGTTCATCGTGACCCTCGCCCTGCTCGTCAACTTCGTCGGCGACGGTCTCCGGGATGCGTTCGACCCGCGCCACCGCCGGTTCAACCTGCGCAAGATGCGCGAGGAGGAGCCGGAGCCAGGCGAGGGCGACGCAGGAACCCCGAAGACCGGAGCGGCCATCGCGGAGGACGTGCTGTGACCAGCGCCGTCCTCGCCCTGCCCCTCGCCGCCGTGACCTACTGGTCAGGCGAGGAGCAGGGCGGCGATCGTGCCGGCGAGCAGCAGCACCAGGGCCGACAGGCTCACCAGGTGCCAGCGGACGGTCACGGGCGTCTCGTCGGCGATCCCCGCCTCGAGCGCTCCGCTGTCGCGGAGCTGCGTCCACTGGCGGCGCACCACCTCGGCGGCGGCGCCGGACGGAGTGGACAGCAGATCGCCTGGCCGGCGCACGCTGTCGGCGACGCTCGGCTTGCCGACGCGTCCCTTGGTCTCGCTGCGGGTCGCCCTGAGCGTCCTGGACGTTCCAGGCGCAGGCAGCGACCAGACGGCGTACTTGTGGCCGGGCGTGTAGAGCGTCAGCGCGAACTTCGTGTCGACGTTGATGAGCGCCTCCCACGGGATCTGGACGGTGCTCGTCACGTTGACCACCGTCAGGCCGTCGCGGGCGACGACGAACAGGGGACGCCACAGCGTCACCCAGGCCAGCAGCGCGAAGAAGGCGCACGGCGCGATGTACAGCAGCCGCAGATCGTGGATGCTCACCAGCAGTCCGATGGTCAGCGCGGCACAGGCCGCCCAGATCAGGACGGCAACGACCCGGTTGAACCGGGAGACGAACACCTCGCGTTCGTCGGCGGAGGCGTAAGGCATGTGACCATGCTCTCACCCCTCGCGCCCTCGGACGGCGACCGGAGACGCCGGGCGATCCCCGGCGCTCGCGAAAGGAACAGCACATCATGACCGACAACACCAACGGTCAGGCGGGCGTCGTGAGCGATGCCGCCGTTCTCCAGGTCACCGACCTGTCGGTGGACTTCGGCGTCGACAACGTCTGGGTCCCGGCTGCCAAGAAGCTCAACTACTCGATCAGGGCGGGCGAGGTGCTGGCGATCGTCGGCGAGTCCGGCTCTGGCAAGAGTGCGAGCTCGATGGCGATCCTCGACCTCCTGCCGGAGAACTCGCGCGTGCGGGGGAGCATCAAGCTGGAGGGGCGCGAGCTCACCGGCCTCAACCCGCAGCAGATGCGCCGCGTGCGCGGACGCCAGGTTTCCGTGATCTTCCAGGAGCCGATGACGGCGCTGAACCCCGTATACACGGTGGGCTTCCAGATCGTGGAGACCCTGCGCATCCACTTCGGGATGTCGCCGCACGAGGCGAAGGAGCGCGCGCTCGAGCTGCTCGGCATGGTCGAGCTGCCCGACCCGGTGAAGGCGTTCAACTCGTACCCTCACCAGCTCTCCGGCGGCCAGCGTCAGCGCGCGATGATCGCGCAGTCGATCTCCTGCGACCCGAAGCTGCTCATCGCCGACGAGCCGACCACCGCCCTCGACGTGACGGTCCAGGCCGAGATCCTGGAGCTGCTGCGTTCGCTGCGCGACCGTCTCGACAGCGCCATCCTGCTGATCACCCACGACATGGGCGTCGTCGCCGACCTGGCGGACAACATCGTCGTGATGCGCAAGGGCGACATCGTCGAGTCCGGCACCGTCGCCGAGGTCTTCGCGAACCCGCAGCACCCGTACACCATCGCCCTCCTGGAGGCGGTGCCCCACCTCGGTCAGCGCGAGGACGAGGAGATCGACACCACGGCGGCCCTCGCCGCAGGCACGGAGAACCCGGACGCCGCGTTCGCGGAGCGCATCAGGGTGAACGAGCGCATTGCCGCCGAGGAGCACACCAAGTCCGAGATGGACAAGCGCAAGGTCGTCGTCGACTTCCAGAACGTAGCCATCGAGTACCCGAAGCACGGCCGCGTTCCCGCGTTCCGCGCGGCGAGCGACATCGACCTGCAGATCCACGAGGGCGAGGTCGTCGGCCTGGTCGGCGAGTCCGGCTCAGGAAAGACCACGCTCGGCCGCTCGGCCATCGGGCTGCTGCCCATCCACTCCGGCAAGCTGGTCGTCGCCGGTCAGGACATCAGCAACGCGAACCGCGACGAGATCCGCAAGCTGCACCGCAACGTCGGCATCGTGTTCCAGGACCCGTCGTCGTCGCTGAACCCGCGTCTGCAGATCTCCGACTCGATCGGCGAGCCGCTGCGGCTCGCCAAGGGACTGAAGGGCCAGGAGCTCGCGAAGGAGGTCGACCGCCTCCTCGACAGCGTCGAGCTTCCGCTCGCGTACCGCAGCCGCTTCCCGCACGAGCTCTCCGGAGGCCAGAAGCAGCGCGTCGGCATCGCCCGCGCGCTGTCGCTGAAGCCGCAGGTGCTGATCGCCGACGAGCCGACCAGCGCGCTCGACGTCTCCGTTCAGGCCCGCGTCCTCGATCTGATGCAGAACCTGCAGCGCGAGATGAACTTCGCCTGCCTCTTCATCACGCACGACCTCGCCGTCATCGACGTGCTCGCCGACCGCATCGCGGTGATGCACCACGGCAACCTGGTCGAGGTCGGAACGCGCAATGAGATCCTCCGCTACCCGAAGGAGGCGTACACGCAGCGCCTCCTCGCCGCGGTGCCGCTGCCGGACCCCGACCAGCAGCGCGCACGCCGCACGCTGCGGCTGGAGCTGCTGGCCGCGGGTTCCGACGAGGCCGTCGTGCCCGCCGTCGAGCTGCAGGAGCCTGAGCCCCCGGTGGCGCAGGGACTGTAGCGAGGGCGGATCACCGCATCCACCAGAGGGGCCCGGCGCTGAGTGCGTCGGGCCCTTGGTCGTTCCCCTGATAGAATGGACCGTTCCCCACTTATCCTTCTGACGAGAGTCGAGTCTGCACGCATGTCCGAGAACGCCGTCGCCCACCGCGATGATCTGCGCAATGTCGCAATCGTCGCCCACGTCGACCACGGCAAGACCACGCTGGTCGACGCCATGCTCCGGCAGACGAATTCGTTCGGCGACCACGAACACGTCGAAGAGCGTGCCATGGACTCCAACGAGCTCGAGCGCGAGAAGGGCATCACGATCCTCGCCAAGAACACGGCGATCTCGTACAAGGGCAAGCACGCCACCAACGGCCCCATCACGATCAACGTGATCGACACCCCCGGCCACGCCGACTTCGGTGGAGAGGTCGAGCGCGGCCTGTCGATGGTCGACGGCGTCGTGCTGCTCGTCGACGCGTCGGAGGGTCCGCTTCCGCAGACCCGCTTCGTGCTGCGCAAGGCGCTCGAGGCCAAGCTGCCCGTCATCCTCGCCGTCAACAAGACCGACCGCGCCGACGCCCGCATCGAGGAGGTCGTGAGCGAGAGCCAGGACCTCCTGCTCGGCCTCGCCAGCGACATGGCCGACGACGTGCCGGACCTCGACCTGGATGCGATCCTCGACGTCCCCGTCGTCTACGCCTCCGGCCGCGCGGGCGCTGCGAGCCGCAACCAGCCCGCCAACGGCGAGCTGCCGGACAACGACGACCTGGAGCCGCTGTTCGAGGCCATCCTCGAGCACATCCCCGCCCCCACCTACGACCCGAGCGCTCCGCTGCAGGCGCACGTCACCAACCTCGACGCCTCGCCGTTCCTCGGCCGCCTCGCGCTGCTTCGCATCTTCAACGGCACCCTCAAGAAGGGCCAGACCGTCGCCTGGGTGCGCCACGACGGCGACGTGCACAACGTGCGCGTGACCGAGCTGATGATCACGAAGGCCCTCGACCGCTACCCGGCCGAGAGCGCCGGCCCTGGCGACATCGTCGCCGTCGCCGGTTTCGCCGACATCATGATCGGCGACACCCTCGCCGACCCGGAGGACATCCGCGCCCTTCCGGCCATCCACGTGGATGAGCCGGCCATCTCGATGACGATCGGCACGAACACCTCGCCGCTCGTCGGCAAGGTGAAGGGCCACAAGCTCACCGCGCGCATGGTCAAGGACCGTCTCGACCGCGAGCTGGTCGGCAACGTCTCGCTCCGCGTGCTCGACATCGGGCGTCCTGACGCGTGGGAGGTCCAGGGCCGTGGAGAGCTCGCGCTCGCCATCCTGGTCGAGCAGATGCGCCGCGAGGGCTACGAGCTCACCGTCGGCAAGCCGCAGGTGGTCACCAAGCGCGTCGACGGGAAGCTGCAGGAGCCGTTCGAGCACCTCACGATTGACGCGCCGGAGGAGTACCTCGGCGCCATCACGCAGCTCCTCGCCGCCCGCAAGGGCCGCATGGAGAACATGGCGAACCACGGCACCGGCTGGGTCCGCATGGAGTTCATCGTCCCGTCGCGCGGCCTGATCGGCTTCCGCACCGAGTTCCTCACGACCACGCGTGGTACCGGCATCGCCAACGCGATCGGTCACGGCTACGACGACTGGGCCGGCCAGATCGTCACCCGCAGCAACGGTTCCATCGTGGCCGACCGCTCCGGTGTGGTCACCCCGTTCGCCATCATCGCTCTGCAGGAGCGCATGACGTTCTTCGTGAACCCCACGGAGGAGGTCTACGAGGGCATGGTCATCGGTGAGAACTCGCGTGCAGACGACATGGACGTGAACATCACCAAGGAGAAGAAGCTGACCAACATGCGTCAGTCGACCGCGGACAACTTCGAGTCGATGACGCCGTCGCGCCAGCTGACGCTCGAGGAGTGCCTCGAGTTCGCCCGCGAGGACGAGTGCGTCGAGGTCACCCCGGAGGCCGTCCGCATCCGCAAGGTCGAGCTCGACTCGAACGCGCGTGCCCGCGCCACCTCGCGTCTGAAGAAGCAGGACCAGAACGCCTGATCGAACGTACCCTTGACCTGACGGCTCGCACGGCGGGCCGTCAGGGAGGGGCGATCGTGAAGCGATCCAGGATGCTCGTGGGCGTTCCGCTCGCGATCGTGCTCGCCCTCGGCGTCACGCCGGCGCTGACGGGCTGCGGCATCGAGGGCATCGTCAAGGACGCCACGGGCGGCAACGTCGACATCGGCGGAAAGAAGGTCCCTGCCGACTTCCCATCCGCTGTCCCGCTCTACGACGGCGACGTGGTGCTCGGCGCCTCCGTCGGCTCCGGCGACGCCGAAGTCTGGAACGTCACGGTGAAGCTCCCGGACGCGAAGGCGTACCAGGACATCCAGAAGCAGCTCGCGGACGCCGGTTTCACCGGCGAGTTCGGCGCCACCTCGCCGGACGGCGGTGGCACAGGAACCTTCGCGAGCGACGCATACGGCGTGCTCGTCGTGGTCACCTCGGCCGGCATCAACGGCTGGGTCGCCAACTACTCCGTCTCCCGCACCCCCGCATCCACCCCTGCCCCCACCCCCTGAACAATCGAGCCGGGACTTCTGCACGCGACACGCCGGGTGTAGGCGTGCAGGAGTCCCGGCTCGATGGTCAGGCGAAGAGGGTGGCGCCGATGTAGGAGCCGGAACGGGCACCGGGCGGCACGGCGAAGATGCCGGAGCCGACGTGCTTGACGTACTCGTTCATGGCGTCGTTCTTCGCGAGCTGCATCTGAATCGGGATGAACTGCTTCCGCGGGTCGCTCTGGAACGCGATGAAGAACAGCCCTGCGTTGAGCCGGCCGAGCTCGTCGTTCCCGTCCACGAAGTTGTAGCCGCGGCGCAGCAGCTGGGCGCCGTCGTTGGTCTTCGGATGCGCGAGCCTGACGTGCGAGTCCGGGTCGATCTTGGTGCCGCCGGTGGGGGAGAGCGCGAGGAAGTTCGGCTCGCTGAACTCGGTGCCGCCGGAGAGCGGAGCTCCCTCGCCCTTGTCACGGCCGATGATGCGCTCCTGCTCGCCGAGCTGTTGCCTGTCCCAGGTCTCGATGACCATCCGGATCTTGCGCGCCACCAGGAAGGAGCCCCCGCGCATCCACTGGTCGTCGCCGCCCGAGCCCGCCCACACCTGGTCGGCGACCACCGCGGTGTCCTCCGACTTGATGTTGGCCGTGCCGTCCTTGAACCCGAACAGGTTGCGCGGCGTTGTCTGGCTGCGCGAGGTGGACGACGTGCGTCCGAAACCGAGCTGCGACCAGCGGATGGTCGCGCGCCCGAACGCGATCCGGGACAGGTTGCGGATCGCGTGCACCGCCACCTGAGGGTCGTCGCTGCACGCCTGCACGCAGAGGTCGCCTCCGACGAGCGCGTCCTGCAGGGCGTCGCCGGGGAAGTGCGGCAGGTCGACGAGCGCGGCAGGGCGACGGGATGCGATCCCGAACCGGTCGTGCCCGTCCGCCGTCTCGAACAGGGTCGGTCCGAATCCGAAGGTGAGGGTGAGGCCGCCCGCAGGCAGGTCGAGCGCTTCGCCGGTGTCGTCCGGGGGCGCATCCGCGGGGCCGCTCGCCGGTCCGTACTTCCCGGCCGGTCGCCCCTGGGTCATCCGCGCGGCGGCGGTAGTCCAGTCCTGCAGGAGTTCGACGAGGCCGGCGCGGTCGAGGCCGTCGACGACGTCGAAGGTCGCGAAGTGCAGCCTGTCCTGCGCCGGCGTCGTGATCCCGGCCTGGTGCTCTCCGTAGAACGGGTATGTCGCCGACGAGTCGGTGGATGCGCCGAGCACCGTCCTGTCGACGGCGATTCCCGCTCCGACGCCCACCACGCCGGCGCCGACCGCAGCGCCGGCCAGGCCGAGAAGCCCGCGGCGGGAGAGGCCGGACGTGCTGCCGGTCTCTCGCGCCGCTGGGGCGTACTCGTCGCCGGTCTCCGAAGTCACCCGCAGACCTACTTGACGATGATCGAGGTGAGCTGGCTGAGCGGCTCGCTGAGGGCGTTGACCTCGTCGGACAGCTCCTTCACCTGGGAGGTGCTCAGCTCGGTGTAGCTGACGTAGCCGTCGCCCGACTTGTACTGGTCGAGCAGCGTGGTGATCGCGGCGAACTCGGTGTCGAGCTGGGCGACGACCTTCTTGCCGTTCGCTCCCTTGCCATCCGCGATGTCGCGGACGATGCCGTACGCGACCTGCGCGCCTTCGACGTTGGCCTGGAAGTCCCACAGGTCCGTGTGCGAGAAGGTCTCTTCCTCGCCGGTGATCTTGCTGCGGGAGACCTCCTCCATCAGGCCGATGGCGCCGTTGGAGATCTGGTCGATGGTGAGGCTGAAGTTCTTCGCGTACACCAGGTCGTAGAGCTTCTGCGTGTCGGCGACGAGCTGGTCGCCGAGCACCTTCCGGCCGGCGGCGTCGGAGGGCGTGAAGCCGGCAGGAGCCCAGAGGTCCTTCTCGATGCGGTGCCAGCCCGTCCAGTTCTGCCCTGCCTCCAGGTCGGCCTCGCGCAGGTCGATGGCGGGGTCGATGTCGCCGAACTGCTCGGCGGTCGGCTCGATGCGCTCGTAGAACGCGCGCGCAGCAGGGTACTGGGTGCGCGCGGCGGCGTCGTCCCCTGCCTCGTACGCCTTGGCGAAGGCCTGCGTCGCGGTGAGGAGCTGGCCGCTCTGGTCCTTGACGTATGAGATGTAGTTGGTGACGGCCTGCGAGACCTGCTTGCTCTCGCTGGCGGAGGTGGTGGTGTCCTTGCCCTTGGTGACGCTGAACTTCGTCAGCGAGGTCGGGCTGCCGACCATGCCCTTCTTGCAGGCGGTGTAGTAGCTGCCCTCGGCGAGCTGGACGACGTAGTTGACCGTGGTGCCTGGCCCGACGTTCTCCTTCTCGCCCGCGATGCGCAGTTTGTCGTCCGCGAGCACCTCGAACTCGTTGACGTCCGTTCCGGTGTTGGTGACCTGGAACGTCACGGCGCCGCTGGGAGCGGTGGCGGTGGAGACGGTGCACTTCTCGTCGTTCAGCGTGACGCTGATCGCCTCGGCGTCGGCAGACGCCTTGTTGGGCACGCAGCCGGTGAGGGCGATCGCGATGGTGGCGGCGCCGATGGTTCCGGCGAGGACGCCGAAGGTGCGGGATCGTGGCATGGGGGTGCTTTCTCGTGCAGGAGGATGCGTCAGTGCGGCGCGGTTCAGGATGCTGTGGTGCGGGGGAGAGGGGAGGTGCTGCTCGCGGCCATGCTGTTCGACGCGCTGCTGCTGGATGCGCTGCTGCTGGATGCGGTCGCCTGGTGCTGCTGCGCCGCATCCGGCGTCGTCGCCGCAGGTTTCGCGGGTTTCGCAGACGCGCGGTGCTGCCGCAGGTAGAACGCGGACACGATCACGACGTATGCGAGCCAGCCGAACACCTGCAGCCAGGTGGGCGACGGGTTGAAGTTGACGATGCCGGTGAGGAAGGTGCCGTACCAGCTGGAGGAGGGGATGATGCCGCTGATGTCGTACGCGTGGACTCCCGCGCCGGGAAGCACGCCGGCCTCCTGCAGGTCGCCGATGCCGTATGCGAGCACGCCGCCGGCCACCAGGATGAGGAACGCCCCTGTCCAGGTGAAGAAGGTCCCGAGGTTGATCTTGACCATGCCGCGGTAGATGAGCGCGCCGATCACGACCGCCGTGAGGATACCGAGCAGCGCGCCGACGACCGGCTCCCACCCGCCACCGACGCTGGCGACCGTGGCCCAGACGAACAGCGCCGTCTCGATACCCTCGCGTCCGACGCTCAGCATGGCCAGGATGATGACGCCCCAGCCGGCGCCGATCAGCGCGGAGTCGAGCTTCGACTGCAGGGTGGACTTCATGCTGCGGGCGGTCTTGCCCATCCAGAACGTCATCCAGGTGACGAAGCCGACGGCGACGAGCGAGAGGCCGCCGCCGAGGATCTCCTGCGCCTGGAAGCTGAGGCCGTACGGCCCCCAGGTGAGCAGAGCGCCGAGGCCGAGCGGCACGACGACCGCGATCCCGATGCCGGCCCAGAGCTTGGAGAGCACGTCGCGGCGTCCGACCTTCACCACGTACGCGATCAGAATCCCGACGACGAGAGATGCTTCGAGACCTTCGCGGAGGCCGATCAGATAGTTCGCGAACACAGAGCACTTTCGGAAGGAGTGGCGGGGGAGGTTGGTAAGGCTAACCTTACCGCCTTCGACCTTAGACAACCGTGCCCAGCATGTCCAGATAGGATTCGAGAATGCTCAGCCGGATCGTCAACTACGTGCTGCTCTTCCTGGTGGGCGCGATCGTCGGTGCGGTCGGCACGGTCGCGCATCCGACCACCGTGACCTGGGGAGTGAGCATCCCGCTCGGCCTCATCGGGTCGCTGACGGCGTACACCGCGATGCTCGTCGGGCTCCGCCTGCTCGGCACCAGCCGCATCCCGGCCCTGGTGGCCGCTATCGGCGCGATCCTGGCCGTGCTGCTGTTCTCGCAGAAGAGCGCTGGGGGTTCCGTGCTGATCCAGAACGACCTGCTCGGCCAGCTCTGGCTCGCCGGTCCGATCGTGATCGCCGCCATCGTGATGGCGTGGCCGGACCTGTCGAAGTCGCGACGGCCGCAAACAACCTGAGCCGCACGGTGCTGGGCTGCAAACGCCCTGAGGCGCAAACGACTCGGCGCGGAAACGGCATAAGCTAGACGAGTACAACTCGCGAAGGGAAATACTGCACTGTGACCTACGTCATCGCCCTCCCCTGCGTCGACGTGAAAGACCGGGCCTGTATCGACGAGTGCCCTGTCGATTGCATCTACGAGGGCGAACGGTCGCTCTACATCCACCCGGACGAGTGCGTCGACTGCGGCGCCTGCGAGCCCGTGTGCCCCGTCGAGGCGATCTACTACGAGGACGACCTGCCGGAGCAGTGGGCCGACTACTACAAGGCCAACGTCGAATTCTTCGACGACATCGGCTCCCCTGGTGGAGCGGCCAAGGTCGGCGTCATCGCCAAGGACCACCCGGTCATCGCCGCCCTGCCTCCGCAGGCCCACTGAGTCCCGGCCCCGCCCGATGGCTCTCGCCGAACTCCCCGAATACCCCTGGGATGCGATGGCGCCGTTCGCGGCGCGCGCCAGGGAGCACGCTGACGGCATCGTCGACCTGTCCATCGGTTCCCCGGTGGATGCGACTCCCGACCTCATCCGCCGGGCGCTCGCAGAGGCGACGGATGCGCACGCGTACCCGCAGACGGTCGGGACGCCCGCCCTGCGCGAGGCGATCGTCTCCTGGTTCGCACGCCGCCGCGGCGTCACCGGCCTGACGGTCGACAACGTCCTTCCCACGATCGGCTCCAAGGAGCTCGTCGCGTTCCTTCCGTTCATGCTCGGCCTGGGGGAGGGCGACGTGGTCGTGCATCCACGGGCCGCATACCCGACGTACGCGATCGGCGCGGCGATGGCAGGGGCAGAGGCGCTCGCGAGCGACGACCCAGCCGAGTGGCCGCAGAACACCAAGCTGGTCTGGCTGAACAGTCCTGGCAACCCCGACGGCCGCGTGCTGTCCGTGGAGGAGCTGCGGGCCGCCGTCGAACGTGCGCGCGAGCTGGGAGCATACGTCGCGAGCGACGAGTGCTACGCCGAGCTCGGCTGGGACGCTCCCTGGGACGAGACGCCCATCCCGAGCGTGCTCGACAAGCGCGTCATCGGAGACTCCCGGCGCAACGTGATCGCCGTCTACTCGCTGAGCAAGCAGTCCAACATGGCGGGCTACCGCGCCGCGTTCATCGCGGGATGCGCGACCGTGGTCGGGCGTCTGCTGACCGTCCGCAAGCACGCGGGTCTCATGCTGCCCGCTCCACTGCAGGCGGCGATGGTGACGGCACTCGGCGACGACGAGCACGTGTCCGTGCAGCGCGAGCGCTACCGGGCGCGCCGCGACCTGCTCCGCCCGGCCCTCGAGGGCGCCGGCTTCCGCATCGACCGCAGCGAGGCGGGGCTGTACCTGTGGGCGACAGAGGGCAGGGACGCGTGGGAGACCATCGGGCGGCTGGCCGATCTGGGCATCCTGGCCGGGCCGGGGGTCTTCTACGGCGACTCGTCCCCGCAGCACGTGCGCCTCTCGCTGACCGCCACGGACGAGCGGATCGCCGCCGCAGCGGAACGCCTGCGCGCCGTTGGAGAGACTCTCTAACAGGATCGGCCCGCTTTTGCACGATGCGACAGTTGTCGCTGCCGTTCGTTAGGCTGTATCCGCACGACTTTTGCAGCGCTGCCACGATCAGCGCGCGAACCCAACCATTATCCCTGGAGGCGTTGTGAGCGGAATCGGCACCGATAAGGCACAGGCGGGCAGCGCTGTTCCCGCCCGCACCGAAGCGGCGACCGCTTCGCTGAGCTACCCGGGTGGCACTGCCGAGTTCCCGATCCTGTCCAGCGTCTCCGGTGCGTCGAGCATCGACTTCTCCACGCTGACCAAGCAGACCGGCCTCACCAGCCTCGACTACGGTTTCGTGAACACGTCGGCCACACGGTCGGCCATCACCTACATCGACGGCGACGCCGGCATCCTGCGCTACCGCGGGTATCCGATCGAGCAGGTCGCGCAGAACTCCACGTTCCTCGAGGTCGCCTGGCTCCTCATCTACGGCGAGCTTCCGAGCGCCAGCGAGCTGGCCGAGTTCGACGAGCGCATCCGCCGCCACACGCTGCTGCACGAAGACCTGCGCCGCTTCTTCTCCGCCCTCCCGCACGACGCTCACCCGATGTCCGTGCTGTCGAGCGCCGTTTCGGCGCTGTCCACGTTCTACCAGGACTCGCTCAGCGTGCACGACCCTGAGCAGATCGAGCTCTCGACCATCCGCCTGCTGGCCAAGCTGCCGGTGATCGCGGCGTACGCGCACAAGAAGAGCCTCGGCCAGGCGTTCCTCTACCCGGACAACTCGCTGAGCTTCGTCGACAACTTCCTGCGCCTCAACTTCGGCACGATGGCGGAGCCGTACGAGGTGAACCCGGTGCTGTCGAAGGCGCTGGAGCGACTGCTGATCCTGCACGAGGACCACGAGCAGAACGCGTCCACCTCGACGGTCCGCCTGGTCGGCTCGACGCAGGCCAACCTGTTCGCGTCTGTCTCCGCGGGCATCAACGCGCTGTACGGCCCGCTGCACGGCGGCGCCAACGAGGCCGTCCTCGACATGCTCGCGGGCATCCGCGACTCCGGCGAGAGCGTGCAGAAGTTCGTCGAGCGCGTGAAGAACAAAGAAGAGGGCGTGAAGCTGATGGGCTTCGGGCACCGCGTCTACAAGAACTTCGACCCGCGCGCCCGCCTGGTCAAGGAGTCGGCGGACGAGGTGCTCACCGCCCTCGGCGTCCACGACCCGCTGCTCGACATCGCGAAGGAGCTGGAAGAGGTCGCCCTCGCCGACCAGTACTTCATCGACCGCAAGCTCTACCCGAACGTGGACTTCTACACCGGCGTCATCTACAAGGCGATGGGCTTCCCGACCAGGATGTTCACTGTCCTGTTCGCGATGGGCAGGCTTCCCGGCTGGATCGCCCACTGGCGCGAGATGAACAGCGACCCCGCCACGAAGATCGGCCGCCCGCAGCAGCTGTACACGGGTTCCGCCGAGCGCAGCTGGCCCACCGGCCGCTGACCGTCGGCGCTCTCGCCGCTCTCGCTTAGTGCGCGGGGCGGAGGGTGAGGGTCTGGTCGGCTGCTGCCGCGACCGCGGCGCGCGTGAATGGCCACGGACGTGTCTGGTTGTGCTGCCAGAGCGGTGTCTGGTCCGTGTAGTGCGGACTGAACGCGTGACCGGACGCACCGGTGAGATTGATCCAAGTGCTCTTGTCGAAGTCGCTCAGGTCGATCACCTGCCGCATCGACGGCACCCAGTCCACCTGATAGCCGACGGAAGCGTCCCAGCCCACCGCATCCACCACGCTTGAGCTGCCGCCGACCGGGTACGGTCCGCGGTTGAACAGCCACTCGATCGGGGCGACCCCCGACTCGCCGAAGCTCGCGTTGGTGAGCTCGATGGTGTGGATGCGGTCCCAGCGCCAGGTGGTCTGGTCGCCGCCCATGAGCCGTCCCGCCTCTGTCCAGGCCTTGTCGGCGACCACCTCGAACATCGTGTCCCTGTCGCTTGTGCCGAGCTTGGAGTCCACCCACCAGGACGAGTTCTGGTCTTTCACGAGGTTCTGCACCACCGCGAACCACCTGTCGCCTCCCACCGGCGGCGCCGAGGCGGGGAGCTTGCGGCCGAACGCCTCCTGCAGCAGCGTGCGCCAGAACACGTTGAAGTACGCGGCGGCCGGGCTGTCGGCGTCGTCCTGGTAGTTCCACCCCGCCAGAAGCTGCGCTGCCCGGTAGACGCCGGAGGACGGATCGGCGCTCGCGCCGAGCTCGCGGATGATCGGCACGAGGGTGGCGGCGTTCGCGTCGTACTTGTCCGCCTGGATCGACGCGTAGTCTGCGGCGGTGAGCTTCCTGCCGTCGGCGATCAGCTTCGTGAGCCTCACCTGGATCTGGTTGGCCCGAAAGCCGTACTCCCAGTCCTTGGTGATGAGCTGCGGGAAGGCCGGTCCGACCGCGGCGTTGTTGGCGGTGACGATGACGCCGCTCGGCGGGTTGTACACCGACGGCAGCTCGTCGTACGGGATGGTGCCGACCCAGCAGTACCTGCTGGTCCAGCCGGGGACCGGCATGGTCCCGTCTCCTGAGGCGCGGATCGGAACGCTGCCGGGCGCCTGGTAGCCGATGTTGCCGTCGACGTCCGCGTAGATGAGGTTCTGCGACGGCACCTGGAAGCTCGCGGCCGCCGCGCGGAAGCTCGCCCAGTCGGTGGCGGTGTCGAACGCGAAGATCGCCCCGGCTGTCGGCCCAGGGGTGAGCGCCGACCACTGCAGCGAGAGCTGGAAGGTCTGCGCCGGCACGCCGAGCTTGCCCGCCTGGTCTTTCGCGATGATCCCGAACCCGTCGGTGAGGTCGGTGACGATGGGACCGTGGCGGGTCGACCGCACGGTCAGCGGGACGTCTTTGCCACCGGCGACCTTGATCGTCTCCTTCCTGATCGTCAGCGGCACCTGGGCGCCGTCGTACTCGTAGGTGTCGCCGGTGACCTTCTCCTCGTAGAGGTCCGCGACGTCCGGCCCCAGATTGGTGAACCCCCAGGCGACGCGGTCGTTGTGCCCGATCACCACGCCGGGGAGACCGGAGAAGCTGAACCCGGCGACATCGAACGGGCAGTCAGGCCCGACCGTGCGGCAGTGCAGCCCGATCTGATACCAGACGGACGGCATCGCCGCTCCCAAGTGCGGATCGTTCGCCAGCAGGGGCTTGCCGCTCGCCGTGTGCGCCCCGGACACCACCCAGGAGTTGGACCCGATGTCGCTTCCCGCTGGGCCGAGGAGCGTGGGCAGCGCATCGAGACTCGTCGCCAGCTGGGCGAGCGCAGGGGCGTACGAGGCAGGCGTCGCCGGAGTGTCGGCGGCAGGCGGCGAAGCGGTGTCGGCAGCAGGCGGCGCAGCCGCCTCAGCGGACGGCGTGCTGGAACTCGACCCGCCCTTCCCATCCGCGCTCCCCGACGCGGCGGCGTCCGGCGTCGTGCGCGCAGGATCGCCGTCGCCCTCCGCCGTGATCGTGGGGTGTGTCGAGTACGGATACGCGGGATGCAGTTCGGCGATCTGCTGGAGGGTGAGCGTGGTGGAGAGCAGCGCTCTGTCGATCTCGTCCTCGAGGTTGGAACGGAGGTCCCAGGCCATCGCCTTGAGCCAGGCCACCGAGTCGGCCGGCGTCCACTTCTCCGGTTTGTAGCCGGGGTTCTGCAGGCCGAGCACCGCGTATTCGAGCGAGAGCTCGGCTCCGGAGTGCCTGGCGAGGTAGGCGTTCACGCCGTCCGCGTAGTCCTGGTAGTAGCGCAGCTGCGTCTTGTCGAGCAGCTTCACCTCCTGCTCGGCGACGGTGCGCCAGCCGAGGGTGCGGATGAACGTGTCCGTCGGCACCTGGCTCGCTCCGAACATCTCCGAGAGCCGCCCTGCCGTGACGTGGCGGCGGAAGTCCATCTCCCAGAAGCGGTCCTGCGCGTGCACGTAGCCCTGCGCGCGGAACAGGTCGTCGGGCGTCGACGCCTCGATCTGCGGAATCCCCGCGTCGTCCCTGTACACCGTCACGGCGGACGACAGCCCTGGCACGTCGATCGTGCCGGAGGTCTGCGGGAACGACCGCACCACGGTCCAGACACCGACGCCGCCAGCGATCACGACCAGGACGAGCAGCACGGCGACCACGATGCCGATGACCCGCAGCACACGGTGGTGTCGTCGTAGTCGGGGGGTGTCGTCGCCCACGCCAGTCCTTCCGGTGGTTGGTGTCCTGCGACTGTAACGCATGGCGGTGACGCCCAGAATGCCCGCGCGAGAACTGTGGATAAGTCCCGCTGTGGATGCTGGGAGCGACGATCGTCAGTGCGCGTTGAGGCCTGCCCAGGCCATCCGCTCCAGCACCGGCCGCACCGTCGCGGCGTCCACACTCGCCCCGCCGACGCGCGCGGTGTGCGGGGTGGAGTTGATGAGTCCGAACGCCGCTTGCACGCGCATCCGGAGCTCGTCGGGGGAGAGGGAGGGGTGCAGGCGGCCGAGCACGCGCATCCACAGGTCGATGTACTGGCGTTGCAGTCGGCGGACCGCCCGGCGCTCGTCGCCGGGGAGGGCGTCGAGATCGCGGTCCTGCACGCGGATCGTGTCCGGTTCGGAGACGGCGAAGTCGACGTGGAAGACGATCAGGGCGCGCAGGGCGCTCGCCGGGTCGTCAGCCGCGTCCTCGACGCGCGTCCCGCCCTCCAGCAGGCGCTCGCTGACGCCGACCAGGAGCGCGGCGAGCACGGCCTGCTTGGAGGAGAAGTGCCGGTACACCGCCGGGCCGCTCACGCCTGCTGCCGAGCCGAGGTCTTCGATCGAGACCCCGTTGAATCCGCGCTCGGAGAACAGGGTCGCCGCAGCGCCGAGCAGGGCGGCGCGCCTGTCCGCTTTCGCCTGGCTGCGCTGGGTGGGGCGCCCAGCGTCCTGGGTGCTTGCTGCGAGTTCGGTCATGGCGTTCTTCCGGGTGCTGGACTTTTGAGTTAATGAACACTAACCTAAATTCGAGTTAGTGACCACTAACCGAATGGTCCACCAGACCGACTGTCGACGACGACGAAGAGCGAGACGCGAACATGCCAACGCTGACCAGCGCCACCAGCGCGACGGACACCGGGTACGAGCAGAACGAGGCCGCCCAGCGCGCCCTCGTGTCCGAGCTCCGCCAGCGCCTCGCCACCGCAGCCGCCGGAGGGCCGGAGCGCTCCCGTCAGCGGCACATCGCCCGCGGCAAGCTCCTCCCGCGCGAACGCATCGACGCCCTTCTCGACGACGGCAGCCCGTTCCTGGAGATCGCACCGCTCGCCGCGACCGGGATGTACGACGACGAGTCCCCGGCGGCCGGCGTGATCGCCGGCATCGGTCTGGTGCACGGACGCCACGTGCTCGTCATCTCCAACGACGCAACGGTCAAGGGCGGCACCTACTACCCGATGACGGTCAAGAAGCACCTCAGGGCGCAGGAGATCGCGCTGGAGAACAAGCTCCCGTGCATCTACCTGGTCGACTCCGGCGGCGCGTACCTGCCGATGCAGGACGAGGTCTTCCCCGACCGCGACCATTTCGGTCGCATCTTCTACAACCAGGCCAGGCTGTCGGCGGCGAAGGTGCCGCAGATCGCCGCGGTGCTCGGCTCCTGCACCGCCGGGGGCGCGTACGTGCCGGCGATGAGCGACGAGACCGTGATCGTGCGCAACCAGGGCACGATCTTCCTCGGCGGTCCTCCGCTGGTGAAGGCGGCGATCGGGGAGGTGGTCACGGCAGAGGAACTCGGCGGGGGCGACCTGCACGCGAAGACCTCCGGCGTCGTCGACCACCTCGCGGAGAACGACAGGCACGCCCTGCAGATCGTGCGCGACATCGTCGCGACGCTGCCGGAAGCGGCCCAGCCGGCGTGGGAGGTGCATCCCACCGTCGAGCCTGTCGCCGACCCAGCAGAGCTCTACGGCGTCGTCCCCACCGACGTGCAGGCGCCGTACGACGTTCGCGAGGTCATCGCACGCCTGGTGGACGGCAGCGAGCTGCACGAGTTCAAGAAGGAGTACGGCACGACGCTGGTCACCGGTTTCGCCCGCATCCACGGGCATCCGGTGGGCATCGTCGCGAACAACGGCGTGCTGTTCAGCGAGTCGGCGCTGAAGGGCGCGCACTTCATCGAGCTGTGCGATCAGCGCGGCATCCCGCTGCTGTTCCTGCAGAACATCTCCGGGTTCATGGTCGGCCGCGACTACGAGGCCGGCGGCATCGCGAAGAACGGCGCGAAGATGGTCACCGCCGTCGCCACCGCGAGAGTGCCGAAGCTCACGGTCGTGATCGGCGGATCGTTCGGGGCGGGCAACTACTCGATGTGCGGCCGCGCGTACTCGCCGCGATTCCTCTGGATGTGGCCGGCCGCGCGCATCTCGGTGATGGGAGGCGCTCAGGCGTCCTCGGTGCTCGCGACGGTCAAGCGCGAGCAGCTCGAAGGCAGGGGCGAGGAGTGGTCGGCGGAAGCGGAGGCCGAGTTCAAGGCCCCGATCGCCGAGCAGTACGAGCAGCAGGGCAGCCCGTACTACTCCACCGCACGGCTGTGGGACGACGGAGTCATCGACCCTGCCGACACCCGCACGATCCTCGGCCTCGCCCTCGACGTCTGCTCCCGCACCCCGCTCCCCGACACGGCCTTCGGCCTCTTCCGGATGTGATCGCGATGTCCTCCCACTCCTTCTCGCCGACGACCGCTGCTCCGTTCGACACCGTGCTCGTCGCCAACCGCGGCGAGATCGCCTGCCGGGTGATCCGCACGCTGCGCCGCCTCGGCATCCGCTCGGTGGCCGTGTTCAGCGACGCCGACCTGGATGCGCCGCACGTCGCCCTCGCGGACGTCGCCGTGCGCATCGGCTCGGCCCCGGCCGCCCACAGCTACCTCGATATCGCAGCCATCGTGGCCGCCGCACGCGCCACAGGAGCGCAGGCCGTGCATCCCGGTTACGGCTTCCTCTCCGAGAACGCCGACTTCGCGGCCGCCTGCGAGGAGGCCGGCATCGTCTTCGTCGGGCCAGGCGTTCACGCACTGCACGTGATGGGTGACAAGATCGCGGCGAAACGGGAGGTCGAGGAGCACGGCGTTCCGACCATTCCCGGCATCGCGCGTCCTGGCCTCAGTGACGACGACCTGATCGCCGCAGCCGCCGACATCGGCTTCCCTGTGCTGGTGAAGCCGTCCGCCGGTGGAGGGGGCAAGGGGATGCAGTCGGTGCGCTCCGCCGCGGAACTGCCGGATGCGCTCGCCGCAGCCAGGCGGGTCGCGGCGAGCGCGTTCGGCGACGACACCCTGTTCCTCGAGCGACTGGTGGACACGCCCAGGCACATCGAGGTGCAGGTGCTGGCCGATCGGCACGGGGCGGTCGTGCACCTGGGGGAGCGAGAGTGCTCTCTGCAGCGCCGCCACCAGAAGGTCATCGAGGAGGCGCCGTCGCCGTTGCTCGACGCTGCGACACGGGCGCGGATCGGCGAAGCGGCCTGCGCCGTCGCCGCGAGCGTCGACTACGTCGGGGCGGGGACGGTCGAGTTCCTGGTCTCCGACGCGGCGCCTGACGAGTTCTTCTTCATGGAGATGAACACGAGACTGCAGGTCGAGCATCCCGTGACAGAGCTGGTGACCGGGCTCGACCTGGTGGAGTGGCAGCTCCGCATCGCCGCTGGCGAGCCGCTCGGCTTCGCCCAGGAGGACGTGCGCCTCAGCGGGCACGCCATCGAGGCGCGCGTCTACGCGGAGAACCCGGAGCGTGGCTTCCTGCCGAGCGACGGGAGGGTGCTGGCGCTGCACGAAGCATCCGGCGACGGCGTGCGCGTCGACAGCGGCCTGGCCGCCGGGGTGCCCATCGTCACCGAGTACGATCCGATGCTCGCCAAGGTCATCGCTTGGGGCCCCGACCGGGTGGATGCGCTCGCCCGCCTCGACCGCGCCCTCGCCGACACGGCCATCCTCGGCGCCGTGACCAACGTGCGCTGGCTGCGCGACCTGCTCGCCGACGACGACGTGCGCGCCGGACGGCTCGACACGACCTTGATCGACCGCCGGTTCTCCGAGCAGGCGCCCACAGAACCGGACGAGCGCGACCTGATCGCCGCGGCGCTGCTCGCGCACCACGACCGTCTCCGTGCGGCTCGGGATGCGGCAGGCCCGCTGTGGGCGGCACCGTCCGGCTGGCGGCTCGGCGAGCACAGGGCTGCGGCGTACGACCTGGGGTCGGCGATCGTGCGCGTGGCGGGCGACGCCTCCGCGCTCGCCGCGGGCACGGCGCGCGTGAGCGTCGACGGCGCAGACGCCGCGGGCGCCGCGGACGCCGCCACGCGCGACGCCGGCCTGCGCGACGCCGGCCTGCGCGACGCCGGCCTGCGCGTGCTGCCCCCGACCCACCACGGAGAGCCGGGCACAGTGCTCCTCACGCTCGACGGTGTTGTCACGTCCTTCCGCTACGCGACCGACGGCGCATCCACCTGGCTTGCACGGGGCGGTGCGGCCCGCGAGCTGCGGATGCTCGGCCGCGCGGAGCGGGTCGCACGCGACCTCGCCGGGCTGGCGCGGGCGGCAGGGACGGTCGATCCTGAGCTACGCACGCCGATGCCGGGGACGGTCGTCGCCGTGGCTGTCGCGACCGGCGACCGCGTGAAGGCGGGCGACACCGTGGTCACGGTCGAGGCGATGAAGATGGAGCACCGTCTGGTAGCGCCGCTCGCCGGGACCGTCCACGTGCGCGTTGCGCCAGGCGACCTCGTGAAGCTCGACCAGCTCGTCGCGAGCGTGGAGGCGGACGCCGCCCCCGAATCGCAGGACACACCCACCGCGCCGCCACCGCCCACCGGCGATGCGCGCGCATCCACAGGGCCGACACCATCGGCCGCAACCCCATGACCGTCGCACCACGACGATCCACCACGAGACAGGGAACCTCATGACCATGCAGATGACGCGAACGGACGCAGCGGACACCGACGTCGCCGGCTTCGAGCTCACGGCGGAGCACATCCGGCTGCGCGACCAGGTGCGCGACTTCGCAGACACCGTCGTCGCCCCTGCGGCGTACGACTACGACACCCGCCGCAGTCTGCCGTACGACATCATCGCCGAGATGGGACGGATGGGCCTGTTCGGGCTGCCGTTCCCCGTCGAGTACGGCGGACAGGGCAAGGACTACCTGTCGCTCTGCCTCGCCGTCGAGCAGCTCGGCAGGGTCGACCAGTCGATCGGCGTGACCCTGGAGGCCGGCATCGGGCTCGGCGCCATGCCGATCTTCCGCAACGGCACAGAGGAGCAGAAGCAGGAATGGCTGCCCATGCTCGCTCGCGGCGAGGCGCTCGCCGGGTTCGGTCTCACCGAAGCGGACGCGGGCTCCGATGCCGCGGGCACCAAGACGACGGCTGAGCTGCGCGACGGCGAGTGGGTCATCAACGGCTCCAAGCAGTTCATCACCAACTCCGGCAGCGAGATCACCAAGCTCGTCACGATCACCGCGGTGACCGGCGAGCACGAGCGGGCGGACGGGTCGCTCAAGAAGGAGCTGTCCGCGATCCTCGTGCCCGTGGGAACACCCGGCTTCGTGCAGGAGCCGTCGTACGACAAGGTCGGCTGGCACACGTCGGACACGCATCCACTGACCCTCACGGATGTGCACGTGCCGGAGGCGAACCTGCTCGGCGAGCGCGGCCGCGGATACGCGAACTTCGTGCAGACGCTGGACGAGGGTCGCGTCGCGTTCGCCGCGCTCTGCACGGGAGCGGCGCAGGGCTGCCTCGACGAGGCGATCCGGTACGCGAAGAGCCGCAACGTGTTCGGCCGCCCGATCGGCGCCAACCAGTACATCGCGTTCAAGATCGCCAGGATGCAGGCCCGCGTTCACACCGCGCGGCTCGCGTACTACGACGCCTGCTTCAAGCTGATGGCCGGCAAGCCGTTCAAGATGGAGGCGTCGATCGCCAAGCTCACCTGCAGCGAGGCCGCGATGGACAACGCCCGCGACGCCACCCAGATCTTCGGTGGATACGGTTTCCTCAACGAGAACCCGGTCGCGCGTCACTACCGCGACTCCAAGATCCTCGAAATCGGCGAGGGCACCACGGAGGTCCAGCTCATGGTCATCTCGCGCGCCCTCGGTTTCAACGCGTAACGCAGCCATCGAGCCGGGAGTTGTTCACACGACACGCCGAGTGGATGCGTGCACAACTCCGGACTCGATCGTCAGGAAGGGAAGACAGTGATCGACAAGGTGGTGGCGAGCGCCGCGGAGGCGGTCGCGGACGTCGCGGACGGGAGTTCGCTCGCTGTCGGCGGGTTCGGCCTGTGCGGCATCCCGAGCGCGCTCATCCAGGCGCTGCACGAGCGCGGCACGACCGATCTCGAGGTCGTCAGCAACAACTGCGGCGTCGACGACTGGGGGCTCGGGATCCTGCTGGCCGATGGTCGCATCCGCAAGATGATCAGTTCGTATGTCGGAGAGAACAAGGAGTTCGCCCGGCAGTTCCTCTCCGGCGAGCTGGAGGTGGAGCTGACCCCGCAGGGCACCCTGGCCGAGAAGCTGCGGGCCGGGGGAGCGGGCATCCCGGCGTTCTTCACGCCGGCCGGGGTCGGCACGCAGATCGCCGAGGGCGGTCTGCCGCGCCGGTATGCGGCGGACGGGTCGATCGCGGTCGCCTCCGAGCCGAAGGAGGTGCGCACCTTCGACGGCGCCGACTACGTGCTGGAGCGCTCGCTGACCCCCGACTTCGCGCTCGTCCACGCGGCCAAGGGGGACCGGTACGGCAACCTCGTCTTCCACGCAGCGGCGATGAACTTCAACCCGCTCGCCGCGATGGCCGGCCGAGTCACCATCGCCGAGGTGGAGGAGCTGGTCGAGCCGGGCGACCTCGACCCAGGCACCGTGCACATCCCCGGCATCTTCGTCCAGCGAGTCGTGCACGCGCCGGATGTCGAGAAGCGCATCGAGCGCCGAACCGTCCGCCTCGACGATGGGAGCGCCCGATGAGCCTCAGCCGCACCGAACTGGCCGCCAGGGTGGCGCGCGAACTGCGGAACGGGCAGTACGTGAACCTCGGGATCGGGATGCCCACCCTCATCCCGAACTACATCCCGGACGACGTAGAGGTCATCCTGCACTCCGAGAACGGCGTGCTCGGCGTCGGCCCGTACCCGGAGGATTCGGCGGTGGACCCCGACCTGATCAACGCGGGCAAGGAGACGGTCACCGTCAACAGCGGCGCGGCGTTCTTCGACTCCGCCCTGTCGTTCGGGATGGTGCGCGGCGGCCACGTCGACGTCGCCGTGCTCGGCGCGATGGAGGTGTCGCAGAACGGCGACCTCGCCAACTGGATGATCCCCGGCAAGATGGTCAAGGGGATGGGCGGAGCGATGGACCTCGTGTTCGGCGCCAAACGCCTCATCGTCATGATGGAGCACGTCGACAGGGAGGGGCGGCCGAAGATCGTCGCCGAGTGCTCGCTGCCGCTGACCGGCACGGGATGCGTCGACAGGATCATCACCGACCTGGCCGTGATCGACGTGCTGCGGGGCGGCGGGAACGACGCCCCGGCGCGGCTCGTGCTCCGCGAGACGGCGCCAGGAGTCACCGTCGACGAGGTGCTGGCCGCCACCGGCGCCCCGCTCACCGTGGAGCTGAACGGAGGCGCAGCATGAGGGAGATCGAGCAGCGCGGCCTCTACTTCGAGGAGTTCGAGGAGGACACCCGCTACCTGCACCGCCCAGGGCGGACCGTGACAGAGGCTGACAACGTGTTCTTCACCACACTCACCATGAACACACAGGCCCTGCACCTCGACGCAGCCTGGTCGGCGACGCAGCCGTTCGGCGAGCGGCTGGTCAACTCCATGTTCACGCTGGCGACGCTGGTCGGCGCCTCGGTCGCCCAGCTCACGCAGGGCACGATCGTGGCGAACCTGGGGTTCAGCGACGTGACGTTCCCGCATCCACTGCACCACGGCGACACGCTGTACTCGGAGACGGTGGTGGTGGCCAAGCGGTTGTCGTCGTCGCGGCGTGGGCAGGGCATCGTGACGCTCGCGCACACCGGCCGCAACCAGGACGGGGTGATCGTCGCGACCGCCACCCGCCAGGTGATGATGTGGTGCATGGATGCTCACCTCGATTTGGGCTCCGCAGGCGGAGGCGGGGAATGAGCGCGCCCTTCTCATTCGGCCCTGCGCTGCTGTTCTGCCCCGCCGATCGTCCTGAGCGCTACGCCAAGGCGCTCGAGCGGGCGGATGCGGTGATCATCGACCTCGAAGACGCCGTCGACCCCACCCGTCGGGCCGACGCAAGAGAAGCGCTCGCCACTTCGGATCTCGATCCGGACCGGGTGATCGTCCGCGTCAACCCGGCGGGGACCGACGACCACGCCGCCGACCTGTCGGCGCTCGCCGTGACGCCGTACAGCACGGTGATGCTGCCGAAGGCGGAGTCCGTGGCCGACCTGCGCGACCTCGGCGGGTTGGCGGTGATCGCGCTCTGCGAGACGGCGGCCGGTGTGCTCGCGGCGCCGCGGCTGGCGTCGGCCGGCGAGGTGATCGCGCTCATGTGGGGCGCGGAAGACTTGGTGGCGTCGCTGGGTGGAACGTCGAGCCGCCACGCGGACGGACGCTATCGGGATGTGGCAGCGCACGCCCGCTCTGCGGTGCTGCTCGCGGCCGGAGCGGCAGGGATCGCCGCGGTGGACACGGTGCACCTCGACATCGACGACCTCGCCGGCCTCGCGGAAGAGGCGGAGGACGCGGCGGCGGTCGGGTTCGCGGCGACCGCGTGCATCCACCCCGGACAGGTGGAGACGATCAGGGCGGCGTATCGGCCGACCGACGACCAGATTCGGGATGCGCGCGAACTGCTGGACGCCGCGGCCGCAGCCGGGGGAGTGTTCCGCTACCGCGGCAGGATGGTGGACGGACCGGTGATCGCGCACGCGCGGTCGGTGCTGGCGCGCGCGGTGAGCTGAGCGCGGGGTGCCCCCGGACGACGGCTGCGTGCAGGCGTCGAGTTGAGCGCGGGGTGCGGCAGGACGATGGCTGCGTGCAGGCGGCGAGCGGGGGCGCGGGGTGCGGCAGGACGATGGCTGCGTGCAGGCGGCGAGCGGGGGCGCGGAGAGCTGCAACCCGGGCGTGTCGGCCGTGAGAATGCACGTTTTCGGCGTGAACCATCGGCGTCTGCGCTTCGTGATGAAACTGTGACCAAGCATTGTGTAACAGTTCACCGCGATTGGCCGTGGCCTGTCGGACGTATGCCTTACGCTGCAAGTAAGTATCGGGGAACCGGGGTCCTCGAATCGATTCGAATCACGCGGGAGTAGGGGGAGAGCACATGCCACAGCTGTTACCTCTCCGTTTGCGTGATACGGTCGCGCGCCGCGCGGCCGCGCAGGGAGACCCCAGCGGCGCGGACGGCACGGAGCCCGTGGCGCGTCCCTCAACGATCGGACGCGGCGCCGACGCACGCGCCGCTGCTCGCGGCGCAGTCGCGCCCGGCACGATCGAGTCCGGCAGGACCGAGACCGGCGCCATCGAGTCCGGCGCCATCGAACCGGGCACGCCGGAAGAGGTCCTCACCGAGTCGATCGGTGTCGAGACTGCCGCGATGCCCGCTCTCGACCCCGAACTGGAACGTACCGGCCCACTCTCGATCATCGCTCCCCGTCGCATCGGCGAGAGCGACCTCGCGGTGTTCCCGCTGTCGCTGGGCGCGAGCGTCTTCGGCTGGACGGCGGACGGCGACACCTCGCTGCGCATCCTGGACCGTTTCGCCCGCCTCGGCGGCAACTTCATCGACACGGCGGACAGCTACGTCGGCGGCCGAAGTGAGGTGCTCATCGGCAACTGGATGCGCGAGCGCCGCAACCGCGACCAGGTCGTCGTCGCCACCAAGGTGGGCCGTCACCACGAGAACCCGGGCCTCGGCTCCGTCAGCATCGTGCGCGCCGTCGAGGCGTCGCTCGAGCGACTGCAGACCGACCACATCGATCTGCTCTACTTCCACGACGACGACCCTGAGGTCCCCCTGGAGGACAGCCTGGCGACCGTCGAGTGGCTGATCGAGACCGGCAAGGTCCGCTACCTGGCCGCGTCCAATTTCAGTGCTGACAGGCTCATCGAGGCGCGCATCCTGTCGTCGACCGGTCTGCCCAAGTTCATCGCCGTGCAGACCCAGTACAACCTGATGCACCGCACAGAGTTCGAGAGCGCCCTCCGTATCGTCGCGGCGGCGCAGGGCCTCGCTGTCATCCCGTACTACGCGCTCGCGAACGGCTTCCTCACCGGCAAGTACCGCAGCAAGGGCGACCTCAACGCCGACGCCCGCAGCATCCGCGCCGCGGCCTACGTCAACCGCAAGGGCCAGCGCGTCCTCGCCGCCCTCGACCGCATCGCGGCCGAGCAGGAGGTCACGCCGGCGAGCGTCGCCATCGCCTGGCTGCAGGCCAAGCGCAACGTCGTCGCTCCCGTCGCGTCCGCGAGCCGCCCAGAGCAGGTCGATGCGCTGATGGTCTCGGCGGGCATCCGCCTCACCCGAGCCAACATGCTCGAACTCGACCGCGTCTCCGAGTAGCGGCCGTCGAGCGTCCTCCGTCCGGCAGGAGTTTCCGCGGGATCGGCGCGCGTCTTCCGTTCGGAAGGAGCATCTGACGGCGTGCCGTCCGCATTCTCCGTTCGGCAGGAGTTTCTGTCTGACCGCCGCTCATTCTCCGTTAGGAAGGAGTTTGCGCCGGATCGGCGCGCACTCTCCGTTACGAAGGAGTTTCCGCCGGACCGCCGCGCATTCTCCGTTCGGAAGGAGTTTCTGGCGGCGTGTCGGCCGCATTCTCCGTTCGGAAGGACGCCGCGACGCCGCGACTCCGCCCCTACGCCTCCGCGAGGATGCGGTCGAGCGAGCGGTGCAGCGCGGCGCCAGCGGCGATCGGGTCGCCGACGTAGCCGCCCGCCAGGGCGCCGTCGCGCGCGAGGATGAGGTCGTCGGCCGCGTCGCCGGGCCGGGGGTGGCCGATGTCGCGGAACAGCTCCTCGATGCGGCGGGCGTACCAGTCGCGGTGGGTGCTCACCGCGACGCGCACCGGGTGCGTCTCGTCGGCGAACTGGGCGGCTGCGTTGATGAACGGGTCGCCGTGGAAGCCGGGGCGCACGGCTTCGAGGTTGATCGAGTCGACGAGTGCCTTGGCGATCGCCCGGGGATCGTTGCCCTGGCGTTCCTGGTCGTCGAACCAGTCGCGCACCTGCTTGTCGCGGCCCTCGACGTAGGCGATGATCAGGAGGTCCTTCGAGCGGTAGTGCTTGTAGAACGTCGCCTTCGTGACGCGCGCACCCGCGATGATCCGGTCGACACCCACCGTGTGGATGCCTTCCTGGTAGAAGAGCTCGTCAGCCGTCGCAAGGATCTTGACCTTCGACGGCGCGGGCGGCCGGATGGTCGCTCGGGCACTAACGACCATCCGGCACGACTCCTTCACTGCAGGGGACGGTCGGGTCCGTCCTCTTGGTTTCGCGTCGGCGTAGGGACCCGCCGATGCGTTGGTTTGACCAGTATAGCAGTAGACAGACCAGTCTGTTTGTCCTCATTTCGCACCCAGGGTTTTCATAGGGTCTGGCGTAGGGTGGAAGGGATGAACAGCGCAGTCGACCTCCCGCTCGGTCTGGCCGACCTCTCTTTCGCCGCATCCGGTGACGCGCTGGTCAGGCGGACCGTCCTGCCGAGCGGCGTGCGCATCCTGAGCGAACAGGTTCCCGGCGCTCGCAGCGCCACCCTCGGCTACTGGGTCGCCGTCGGCTCCCGCGATGAAGCGGATGCGATCCCCGCCGAGCCTGCCACCCCGGCGCGCGCAGGCGCCCCCTCCGCTCCCGCCACTCCCGCCGTCCCGTCCAGTTTCGGTTCCACCCACTTCCTCGAGCACCTCCTGTTCAAGGGCACTCCGACGCGCACCGCGCTCGACATCGCGATCTCGTTCGACTCGGTCGGGGGAGAGCACAACGCGATGACGGCCAAGGAGTACACCTGCTATTACGCCAAGGTGCACGATCGCGATCTGCCGATGGCGGTCGAGGTCATCGCCGACATGCTCACCTCGTCGCTGCTCGACCCCGTCGAATTCGAGAACGAGCGCGGCGTGATCCTCGAAGAGCTGTCAATGGCTGAGGACGACCCGGCCGACGTGGCCAACGAGCGGTTCTTCGAGGCCGTGCTCGGCGCGCATCCACTCGGTCGTCCCATCGGCGGAAGCCCGCAGACCATCCGCGAGGCGACCAGGGATGCGGTGCTCGCCCACTACCGGGCCAACTACCGCCCGCAAGACCTCGTCATCACCGCCGCAGGCGCCGTCGACCACGACCTCCTCGTCTCCGGTGTCGAGCGGGCCCTCGTCGCGGCAGGCTGGGATCTGAGCGTCGAGGCGTCCCCGGTGCCGCGGCGCGCATCCGCGGCTGTCTCCATCGAGCGCGGGGCCTCGGTCGTCACCGTCCAGCGGCCGACGGAGCAGGCCAACCTGCTGATCGGCGTGCCTGGCATCGTCGCCACCGACGAGCGTCGCACCACGATGGGCGTGCTCAACTCGATCCTCGGCGGCGGGATGTCCTCCCGGCTGTTCCAGGAGGTGCGCGAGAAGCGCGGCCTGGCATACGCCGTCTACTCGTTCTCCGGCGCGTACTCCGACGCCGGGATCTTCGGCCTCTACGCGGGATGCGCTCCCGCGAAGGCCACGCAGGTCGCCGAGTTGATGCTCGGCGAGCTGCACCGCCTCGCCGACGGCGGCGTCACCCCGGACGAGATGCGCCGCGCTGTCGGCCAGCTCTCCGGCGGCGCGGCCCTCGCGCTCGAGGACTCCGACACCAGGATGTCCAGGCTCGGTCGAGCCGAGATCAGCCTGGGGGAGTTCTCCGACCTCGACGAGAGTCTCCGGCGCTTGCACCTCGTCACCGCCGACGATGTGCAGAGCCTCGCCACCGATCTGGCGAGCAGACCGGTCTCCGTCTCCGCGGTGGGGAGCGTGACCGACGACATCTTCGCCGGACTCGCCCCCTGACCAGCTTCGCCCGTCACACCTGAAAGGCCATCACGGTGCCCCACTATCTCTACCTCGTCCGCCACGGCGAGCAGCAGGATGCAGAACACGGTCTGCCAGACGGACCACTCTCCCCGCGCGGCAAACGTCAGGCGCAGCTCGTCGCGGAACGGCTGAGCGGGGTGCCGTTCACGGGCATGTATCACTCGCCGCTGAACCGTGCGGCGGAGACCGCGGCGATCATGGCCGAGCGCATGCCGGCGCTAACGCCGGAGCCGTCGAGCCTGCTGTTCGACTGCATTCCATCCGGGCCGACGCCGGACATGCCGAGGGCGTTCGAGTCGTTCTTCGGCAACGTCACGGACGCGGAGATCGAGGCGGGACGGGCGCAGATGGACGACGCGGTCGGTGAGTTCCTCACCCCGGCCATCGGCGACAGGCACGACCTGCTCGTCACGCACAACTTCGTGATCGGCTGGTTCGTGCGGCACGTCTTCGACGCCCCGTCGTGGCGCTGGCTGGGACTCAACCAGGCCAACTGCGGTCTCACGATCATCCGCGTGCGCTCCGCCAAGCCTCCGGTGCTCGTCGTCCACAACGACCTCGGGCATCTCCCCGTCGAGCTGCGCACGGGCCTGCCAGAGCTGCAGCCGGTCTAGCGGTCGCGCGCGTCGCGCTGAACACGCGGTCGCGCGCGTCGGGCTGAACACGTGGGCGCGCGCGTCGTGCTGAACACGCGGTCGCGCGCGTCGTGACCGTGCGTTTCGCACGAGTGGTGCGGGGTCAGAGCAGCTTGCGGAACCAGTCGGTCGCGTTCGGGTTGTCGTTGTACGGCTGGATGTTGTCGTAGCCGTGCGAGCGGTACAGGCCGCCGGCCGCCTCCAGGCTCGCGTTGGTGTCGAGCACGACCTCCGTCGCTCCGAAGCCGCGCGCCCGATGCTCAAGCTCGGACAGGATCGCCCGACCCAGCCCGCGCCCGCGATGCGTGGGCGACACCCACAGGTGCTTGATCTCGTAGCGCACCACCGGCACTTCCGGATCGACGTCTGCGAGCGGGACGCGCAGCTCCCGGATGCCGCCGCAGCCGGCTTCGCCGTCCTCGTCGTACGCCAGCAGGAACACCCCCGCCGGAGCCACGAACTGGCTGGGATCGGGGAAGGTGGTGCGGTACGCGCCCTGCGACGCGGGGAACGAGGCCGCCCGCTCCGCGAAGTAGTCGCTCAGCATCCGGTGGGCGGTCGCGTCCGTGACGGCGACATCAGCAAAAGACACCATCGACCCAGCGTAGTTCGCCCCCGCGCATCCCGGAGTTTTCCCGGCTGCGCGGCGGGTAGATTGGTCGGGTGACTATTCGCGTAGCCGTCGCAGGGGCGACCGGAAAACTGGGCAGCGTCGCCGTGCGGCTGATCGAGCAGGCGGACGACCTCGAACTCGTCGCTCGCCTCGACTCGCGTTCTCCGCTGGAGGACATGCTCGTCGCAGACGTGCTCGTCGACATGACCCTGCCGGCAGTGAGCCCCGGCATCGTTGCGTTCGCGGTCGACAACGGGCTGCACGTCCTCGTCGGGACGTCGGGATGGTCGGCCGACCGCATCCTGGACCTGGAGCGTCGCGTCGCAGCGCACGAGGGAACCGGCGCCGTGGTCATCCCCAACTTCTCGCTCGGCTCCGCGCTCGGCACGGCGTTCGCGACCGTCGCCGCGCGCTTCTTCGACTCCATCGAGATCATCGAGGCCCACGGTGCAGGCAAGGTCGACTCGCCGTCCGGCACAGCCGTGCGCACCGCGGAGCTGATCGGCGCCGCCCGCGCGGAGAGAGGTCCAGTGGATGCGCCGCACACCGACCAGCGCGCCCGCGGCCAGCAGGTGGCGAGCGTCCCCATCCACAGTCTCCGGATGCGCGGGGTCGTCGCACAGCAGCAGGTGATCTTCGGTGGCGCGGGGGAGACCCTCACGATCCGGCACGACACGGTCGGCTCCGAGTCGTACGAGGCGGGCATCCTCCTCGCGATCCGTGCGGCGGCGTCGGCAACGGGGGTGACGGTCGGCCTCGACAAGCTGGTCGACCTCGGCATCGCAGAACCCGACGGAGAGCCGCCGCGGCCGACCGTGCGCGAGACGGCGTAGCCGCCGTGCGGAACCGTATCGCCGCGATCGTGATGGCCGCGATCCTGGTCATCTACCTGGTCCTGGTCTTCCAGCGCGCGATCATGCTGATCGCGACGGGCGAAGGCATCGCCATCGCGATGGGGATCGCCCTGCTCGCGCTGCCGCTGGTGGCCGCGTGGGCGATCGGCCGCGAGCTGCTGTTCGGCGCGCGCACCGAGAAGCTGGTGAAGATCCTGGATGCGGAGGGCGGGCTTCCCGTCGAAGACCTGCCCGTTCGCGCCAGCGGCCGTCCCCTCCGTGACGCAGCCGACGAGGAGTTCCCGCGCTACAAGGCCGAGGTCGAGGCGGAGCCGGAGAGCTGGCGCGCCTGGTTCCGGCTGGGCCTCGCGTACGACGCCTCCGGCGACCGCAGGCGCGCGCGCTCTGCGCTGCGCGAGTCGATCCGCCTGTACCGCACGCAGCAGCGCGCGGCGGCGTAGCTAGCGCTTCGCGACCAGCCGGTCCATCGCATCCCGCACGGTCGGCGTGGAGAACACGAAGCCGTCGTCGAGCAGCTTCTGCGGAACCACCTTCTGGCTGGCCAGAAGCAGTTCGCGCCCCGCGTCGCCGAGCGCGAGCGTGATCGCCTTCTCCGGCAGCGGGAGTCCGTACGGTCGGCGCAGGGCCGCCGCCAGCGAGCGGAGCACCGTGTCGGCCGTCGCGGGGGTTGGTCCTGCGACGTTCACCGGTCCACGCAGCGTGGAGCCGAGCAGGTGCACGATCGCCGCGGCCTCGTCGTGCAGGCTCACCCACGGCCAGTGCTGGCCGCCGCCCGCGATCGGGCCGAGCAGTCCGAGCTTCCCCGCCGGTAAAAGCGGCTTCATCGCGCCACCGCGCCCGATGACCACGCCCGTCCGCAGCGTGACCACACGGGTCTTCTCCGGGGCCAGGTGCGCTGCGGACTCCCACGCCTCGACGACGTCCGGCAGGAACCCCGTTCCCCTGATCGCCGTCTCGGTGAGCTTCTGCCCGGGCCTGTCGCCGTAGAACCCGACCGCCGATCCGCTCAGGAACACGGCGGGCGGAGACGCAGCCATCCGCATCGCGTCGGTCAGCGTGTGCGTCGCCTCCAGGCGCGAGGCCAGGATGGTGCGCTTCCACGCCGGTGTCCACGGCAGACGGCTGAGGGAGGCGCCGGACAGGTTGACGACAGCATCCACCCGGTCCATCAGCGTGAAGTCGATGATGCGGGCGGACGGTGCCCAGTTGTATTCGTTCGCGGCTTTCGGCGTGCCACGGACGAGTCTCAGCACCTCGTGGCCGCCCGCCGTCAACTGCGAGGCGACCTCGGTGCCGATCATGCCGGAGGCGCCCGCGATGAGCACCTTCATGCGCTAGGCCAGGGTGGCTTCGATGGTGATCGGGATGCCGACCAGCGCGCGAGAGACGGGGCAGCCGCTCTTCGCCTCGTCCGCGAGGCGGGCGAAGTCCTCCTGCGAGAGACCTGGCACCGTCGCCTGGACGACCAGGTGGCTGCCGGTGATGCCTTCTGCAGGGTCGAAGGTCACGTGCGCGGTGACCTCGATGCGCTCTGGCGTGGTGCCGAAGCCGCTGAGCGCGTTCGAGAACGCCATGGAGAAGCACGCGGAGTGCGCGGCTCCGAGCAGCTCCTCCGGCGTTGTGACCTCACGGGAGCCCTGCGAGCGGGCGGCCCAGGTGACGGGGAACTGCGCGGAGTGGGACGAGTCGAGGGTGACCTCGCCCGAGCCGGATTTGAGGTCGCCTGTCCAGACCGTTGTCGATTCGCTCGTGACTGCCATGGTGGTCCTCCTCGTCGTTCCCCCCGCACGTTCCGCGGGCGGTTCGACCAGCCTAATAGGGCGGTCCGACACCGCGGAGGAGCGTACGGCGGATTCCCTGGTATGCGCTCAGGCGGTCACGGCTCTCCGTTCAGGCGGCTGCTGCCGCGCTCCTCCTGATCAGCCCGGCGCGCACCAGGAGCAGGTAGATCTGGCAGCCGAGGCAGTAGCCGAACACCGAGTTGAGGAATGCGGCGACGAACGCGAGACCAGCGGCGATCGGGAGCACATACGGCACACCGACGAGGTGCAGGAGCAGGCCGAGCCCGGTCACGAAGAGCCCGACGCCCTGGGCGAAGGTCGGGGGAGCGGCATCCTCCAGTTCGGCCGGAGGGGCGAGCCTCGGACGCACCAACGCGCGGAACAGTGCGCCGTACGGGTGGCGCTTGATTCCCGCGAACGCGCCCCAGGCGAAGAGCAGCGCGATCACCAGGAGGAGCCAGAACGCCGCCGTCGTCGCGCCGACCAGACCGAGGAAGACGTCGATCAGCAGCAGGACGGCGGTGATGCCGGCGCCGAAGCGCGGAGAGCGCGGGTCGATCCCTGCGCGGGAGGACGTGCCAGTGGTGGCGGGTGTGGCATCAGGCTGAGACATGGTCGCTCCCTGCGATGGTGTCGATGGTCGAGCGCACCTCGTCGGCGCGGGCGACGCCGCCGATGCGTGCGCGGATCGTGCCGGACGGGTCGAGCACGAGCGTTGTGGGGGTCTGCAGCACGCCGAAGCGTTTGGCGAGGTCCGGCCGGTGGGTGAGGTCCACATCCACGTGCGCCACGCCTGGTCGTTCGTCGGCGATGCCACCGAGGATGCGCGCGGTCGAGCGGCACGGGGCGCAGTACTCGGTGGAGAACTGGAGGAGCGTGACGGTACTGCCGAACGTTGGGGCGCCGACCTCGGCAGGCGTGACGACCTCTGCGTCGTGCGAGCGCCCTGCCGAGCGCACGCGGCCGGTCGTCCGGCGCCAGACGATGCCGGCCGCCGTCGCGACCGCGACGAGCGCGACGATGACGGATGCCGCAGCCAAGGCGATCATGGTCGCCGACGTTACGCCCGCTGCGGCACGGGATGCGGTGTGTGACGACAGATGACGCGCCGGCCTGTGCATAACGCGAACTGTCCACAGATCCGCAGAGGGGGAGAGCGCCCGGAGCGACCGACCCGATAACCTTGAGCCATGTCGAACTCCTCCAATCCGTTCGGTCAGGTGCTGGTCGCCCTGGTCACCCCGTTCACCGCCGATGGCGAAGTCGACTGGGCCGGCGTGGAGAAGCACATCGACGACGTGATCACGGCGGGTGCAGACGGCATCGTCGTCACGGGAACGACGGGGGAGACCTCGACGCTCACCGACCACGAGAAGCTGCGGCTGGTCGAGGTCGGCAAAGACGTCGCGGCCGGCCGCGCCAAGATCATCACGGGCGGCGGCTCGAACGAGACGGCGCACGCCATCCAGCTCTACCAGCAGAGCGAGAAGGCCGGGGCAGACGGTGTGATGATCGTCACGCCCTACTACAACAAGCCGACGCAGGCGGGCATCCTCACCCACTTCCGTCTCATCGCGGACTCCACCGACCTTCCGGTGATCCTCTACGACATCCCGGGCCGCACTGGCGTCCCGATCAAGTACGAGACCATCCTCCGCATCGCCAAGCACCCCAACGTGCGCGCCATCAAAGACGCGAAGGGCGACTTCAGCGAGGTGAGCCGCGTGCTCAACCAGACGGATCTTCTGTACTTCTCCGGCGACGACGCCAACGTGCTCCCGCACCTGGCGATCGGCGCCACGGGGCTCATCGGCGTCACGGCCAACATCGCCGCCCGGCCGTACCGCCAGATCGTGGATGCGGTCAACGCGGGAGACCTCGCTACGGCGACCGCCGCGCACCAGAAGCTCGAACCTCTCGTCCGTGCCGTCATGACGCACGTGCCAGGCACGGTGGCGGCCAAGTACATCCTGCATGGCCTCGGCCGCATCTCCAGTCCGCGCGTGCGCCTGCCGCTCGTCGGTCCGGAGGAGTGGGAGGCCGCCCAGATCGAAGACGAGCTCGACCTCGTCAAAGACATCCCCGGTGTCGACTTCTCCAACTTCCGGCCGGATCGCAACGCCGCAGCAGGCGGTGCTCTGCCCCGAATCGCCGGAACAACTCGCTAGGCCGTGCCACTGTACGGCTCGAACCACCACAGGCGCCCAGCGCCAGTATCTGTTTAGGAGGGCATATGCCCAACCTCGTCTCCGACCCGCCCGCGCTCGAACCGGGCACCCTCAGGATCATCCCCACCGGCGGCCTGGGGGAGATCGGCCGCAACATGACCGTCTTCGAATACGAGGGCAAGCTCCTCATCGTCGACTGCGGCGTGCTCTTCCCCGAAGAGAACCAGCCGGGCGTCGACCTGATCCTGCCCGACTTCCAGCCGGTCCGTGACCGTCTCGACGACATCGTCGGCGTCGTCCTCACCCACGGGCACGAAGACCACATCGGCGCTGTGCCGTATCTCTTGAAGCTGCGCAGGGACATCCCGCTGATCGGCTCGGGACTCACGCTCGCGCTGGTCGAGGCGAAGCTCAAAGAGCACCGCATCCAGCCGTACAGCCTCACCGTCAAGGAGGGCCAGGTCGAGCAGCTCGGCCCGTTCTCGCTGGAGTTCGTCGCCGTCAACCACTCGATCCCGGATGCGCTCGCCGTCGCCATCACCACCCCGGCCGGGGTCGTGCTGCACACGGGCGACTTCAAGATGGACCAGCTCCCGCTGGACGACCGCCTCACCGACCTGCGCGCGTTCGCGAGGCTCGGCGAGAAGGGCGTCGACCTGTTCCTCGCCGACTCCACGAACGCGGACGTCCCCGGCTTCACGCCGCTCGAGCGCTCCATCGGCCCCGTGCTCGACAATGTCATCGCCCGGGCGCCCCGCCGCGTGATCGTGGCCAGCTTCTCCAGTCACGTCCACCGCGTGCAGCAGGTGCTCGACGCCGCCGCGGCCAACGGGCGCCGCGTCGCGCTCCTCGGCCGCTCGATGGTGCGCAACATGGGCATCGCCGCCGACCTCGGCTACCTCAAGGTGCCGGACGGCGTTCTGATCGACTACAAGAAGGCGGCAGACCTCCCGGACGACGAGATCGTCTACATGTCCACGGGATCGCAGGGCGAGCCGATGGCGGTGCTCGCGCGCATGGCCAACCTCGACCACCAGATCGAGGTCGGGCAGGGAGACACGGTCATCCTGGCGTCCAGCCTCATCCCCGGCAACGAGAACGCCGTCTACCGCGTGATCGACGGCCTCACCAAGCTCGGTGCCAACGTCGTGCACAAGGGCAACGCCAAGGTGCACGTCTCCGGCCACGCAGCGGCGGGCGAACTGCTCTACTGCTACAACATCCTGAAGCCGAAGAACGTCATGCCCGTTCACGGCGAGTACCGGCACCTGGTCGCCAACGCGCGTCTCGCGATGGACACCGGTGTGCCGGAGCAGAACACCATCCTCGCCGAGGACGGCACGGTCATCGATCTCCGCGACGGCGTCGCGCGCGTCGTCGGTCAGCTCGACCTCGGCTTCGTCTACGTGGACGGCTCGAGCGTCGGCGAGATCACGGATGCGGACCTCAAGGACCGCCGCATCCTCGGTGAAGAAGGCTTCATCTCGATCATCGTCGTCGTCGAGGCGGCGACGGGACGCATCGTCACCGGGCCGGAGATCCACGCGCGCGGTTTCGCCGAGGACGACGCGGTGTTCGACGCGGTCAAGCCGAAGATCGCCTCCGCGCTCGCCGAGGCCGCTCACAACGGCGTCCGCGACTCGCACGCGCTGTCGCAGGTCGTGCGACGCACGGTCGGCCGCTGGGTGAACACGAGCTACCGTCGTCGTCCGATGATCGTTCCGCTCGTCATCGAGGCATGACACACTAGCCGAGGACATACCGGGGGGGCCGGTTTGCCTCGTCCGCGCTGCGGACGGGCCGGATTCAGCAGAAAGCAGGAACAGTGGGGGTAACGCGACGATGGGTCTTTCCCATCATCCGTCTGGTTCTGGTCGCCGTCGTGGCGGCGGCGCTCGTCAAACTGGCATTCTTCGGCGACGGTCCGTCGACGTCCGATCCGCTCCAGCCGACCGCTGAGCTCAGCGATCCGACGGTCGCGGTGCAGACCGGAACGATCGTCAACGACGTGACCGTGAGCGGCTCCATCGTCGCCGACCCCGCTGCGCCCGTCCGGGCAACGGCGGCGGGCGTCGTCGACGAGGTCCAGGTCGCCGTCGGCGCCGCGGTCGAGGCGGGAGCGACGCTCTACGACATCAAGGTGGAGACGCCGCGCGACCCGGTCGAGACGACCGGGCCGGACGGCCTTCCGGTTGTCACGCAGCCGAAACCCGCCTTGAGCTATGTCGAGGTCACCGCGCCGATCGGCGGCATCGTCTCCGCCCTTCCGGTCATCCCCGGCCAGTCCGTCGCGGTGGGCGAGGCGACGGGCGGTATCGCGCCTCCGACGTTCTCTGCGTCTGCGTCGCTGCCATCCGCGCAGCAGTACCGCCTCCTCAACCGGCCGACGGAGGCCGTCGTCACGATCAAGAACGGTCCGGCGCCGTTCACCTGCACCGGACTCAGCATCACGACGCCGGCGGCCACGGCGGATGCGCCGCAGGCTCCGTCCTCCGGCGGAGATCAGCAGGGCGGCGGAGCTTCCGCCGGGTCGACCACGACCGTCCGCTGCGCCATCCCAGCCGGGGTCACCGTCTTCGCGGGTCTGGCCGCCGACCTCACCATGTCCGGCGGTCGTGCCGAAGGGGTGCTGACCGTGCCGACCACGGCGATCAAGGGCACGGCGGAGAAGGGCATCGTCTACCTGCCGGACCCGAAGGGCGGCGATCCCAAGGAGGTCGCCGTGACCCTCGGGCTCACCGACGGCAAGACCGTCGAGGTACGTGGAGGGGTGAAGGAGGGGGACACCATCCTCGAATTCGTCCCAGGCGCGCCGATGCCGGACGAGAACGGCTGCATCACAGGGCCGGACGGCTCGATGTCCTGCGCGTCGGTCGGCTCGTGAGCCTGCTGCGGCTCCAGGGTGTGACCAAAACCGTCGACATTCCGGATGCGGACCCGCTGACCATCCTGGACGGCGTCGACCTCGTGGTCGAGCACGGCGAGCGCGCCTCCATCGTCGGACGATCCGGCTCGGGCAAGTCCACGCTGCTCAACATCCTCGGCCTGCTCGACGCCCCGACCTCCGGGGTCTTCGAGTTCGACGGCCGACCCGTCGCTCGGCTCCGCTCCGGAGCCCGCGACCGGCAGCGTGGTGCTGACGTCGGCTTCATCTTCCAGCAGTTCAATCTGCTCTCCGGGCGCACGGCTCTGGAGAACGTGATGACTCCTCTGCTCTACGCGAGCGGACGCCGGTTCTGGCGGCGGCGGGCGATCGCCGCCGAGATCCTCGACAAGGTCGGGCTCGGGCACCGTATGGACACCATGCCGGAGAAGCTGTCCGGTGGGGAGCAGCAGCGCGTCGCCATCGCCAGGGCGCTCGTCCGAGAGCCGCGGCTCATCCTCGCCGACGAGCCGACCGGCGCGCTGGACGTGGAGACAGGCACCTCGGTGATGGGCCTGCTCGACAGTGTTGCGACCGACTACGGAGCTGCGCTCGTCACCATCACGCACGATCCGGCCATCGCCGCCCTCGCGGACGAACGCCATCGGCTGGACGGCGGCAGACTGCATCCCCTCGGCTCCGCACAGGACGTCGCGGCATGAGGGCGGTCGAGTCGGTCTGGGGTGCGATCGTCGAGGCCTGGCAGGAGGTGCGCATCCACCGGGTGCGCGTTCTCCTCTCGCTCATCGGCGTCGCGGTCGCGGTGTGCGCGCTCAGCTCCGTGGTCGGGCTGGCCAACATCGCGCAGCAGGGGATGACCGAGTCCAACGAGCGCTACGGCGGCAGGCCGGCGTTGCTCTCGGTGACGGCGTCGTACGCTCCGGACGGCACGCCGATGCCGGCGGGCGGACTCCCGGAAGCGTGGGCCGGCGTGGTCGAGCGCCACAAGATCGAATACACGTCGTCGGTGCGACAGGGCGGGATGCGCGTGCAGTTCCGCGGCGGGGTCGCCGAGGTCAGCACGACCGCCGTCGATCAGCCATACGCGGCGATGCACCGCATCCGCGTCGCCCATGGCTCGTGGTTCACGAAGGAGGACGCCGACCGGCTCGCGCCGGCCATCGTGGTCAATGGCGACTTCTGGCGCAAGCTCGGCTCTCCGTCGCTCGCCTCGCATCCCACCGCACGGGTGACCAGCGGCGATGGTGAGGTCACGGCGGTCGTGGTCGGTGTGCTGCGCACGTCGGGATACGACGACATGGCGCCGACCGCGTTCGTGCTCAGCTCCGCCGCGCCCCAGCTGATGTCGATCGACTATTCGGGAGGTGCACCCGCGAACCTCGAGGCGTGGGTCCCGCCGAAGCTGGCCGAACCGCTCACCGCAACGATCCGCGCGGAGCTCGACCAGGCGCTCGGAGCAGGGGCCACGAGCGTCAATCGGCAGGACTACCTCGCAGCCGGCGACGACCCCCTCGCGTTCTTCAAGCTGGTCGTCGGCGGAATCGCGGTGCTCGTGCTGCTGCTCGGTGCGCTCGGACTGGTCAACATCGCCCTGGTCACGGTGCGTCATCGCATCCGGGAGATCGGGGTGCGGCGGAGCTTCGGTGCGACGGCCGGCCGCGTGTTCTTCGCGGTGATGATGGAGAGCGTTGTCGCGACGGTCGTCGCCGGCGCGGCGGGGGTGGGGCTGTCCATCCTGATCGTGAAGAGCCCGTGGCTGGAGCAGCTGATCGGCCAGGGGATGGTGTCTGACTTCCCGCCGTTCCCGGTCGAGGCGGCCGTGATCGGGATGGTCGCCGCGACCGCTGTCGGAGCGCTCGCCGGGCTGCTTCCGGCGCTCGTCGCCGTGCGGGTCAAGGTCATCGACGCCATCCGGTACTGAGCATCGGTCGCCGCGACCTCGGTTTCGTAACCTCGCCGTTACACGTCTCCCGGTAGCGTTCGTGCATGACAGCATTCCGGATCAGGGCGGCGACCGGCGATGACGCGCGCTTCCTCGCGGACATGCTCGTCGAGGCGTCCAACTGGAATCCCGTCCGCGCGCGTCCACGGGTCGCCGTGCTGGAAGACCCGAAGGTGTCCAGGTATGTCAGCGGGTGGATGCGCCCTGGCGACTTCGGCTCCGTCGCCGTCGATACCCGCGAGGTTCCCGTCGGTGCGTGCTGGGGCAGGTTGTTCCCGGCGAACGCGCCGGGGTACGGGTTCGTCGCGGTCGGTGTGCCGGAGCTCACTCTCGGCGTGAACACCCAGTGGCGCGCCCGCGGCGTCGGAAGGGCTCTGCTGCAGGCGGTCGCCAAGCAGGCGGGCGCCGCAGGGCACAACCGGCTCAGCCTGAGTGTGGAGCGCGCGAACTTCGCCCAGCGCCTCTACGTCAGCGAGGGGTACATCACCGTCGAGTCCGGCGCAGACTCGGACACCATGGTGCGAGCGGTGCATTGACGCCGTTCTCGCGATTTCTTCACAGCGCGGCCGCATAACGGATTTTCCACAATCCGCGCGCGGTAACCGGCCGATGACACGGGTGCGAAGTACCGTGGACCCTATGGCTACGAGCACCAAGTCGACATCGCGCGCGCGGAACTCCTCCGGCCGCGGCGGCTCGACCGCGCGCAAGCCGGCGGCGAAGACCGCGGCCCAGAAGACGGTCGCATACCCGACCGCCGACGCGGGGCCGAACCCGCTGGTCCGCGCCTGGATGGGCCTGGCCCACCTCACCGGCGCCGCCTTCCGTGCCCTCGGGCCGGAGAAGCTCGCCAAGGAGGAGCGCCGCGACGGGTTCCCGTTCTTCCTCGTGCTGCTCGCTGTCGCCGGCGCCGTGGTCGAATGGTTCCTGATCAACGACGATGTCGCCCGCACTCTGGATGCGTGGACCTTCGGTGGGCTGTTCGGCCGGGTAGCGTTCGCGCTCCCGGTCATCATGGTCCTGTTCGCCGCGTGGCTGTTCCGGCACCCGAGCTCCGTCCACGACAACACGCGCATCGGCATCGGCCTGAGCATCCTGCTGCTCACCATCTCCGGGCTGTGCCACCTGTTCAGTTCGCACCCGCAGCCGAGCGACGGCATGGCGAAGCTCGCAGAGGCCGGCGGAGTGCTCGGCTGGTTGCTCGCCGCGCCGCTCGCCGCCCTGATCACGCCGTACGGCGCCGCCGCCGTGATCATCGTGCTGCTCATCCTCAGCATCTTCATCATCACCAAGACGCCGCCGAACAAGGTGGGCGTCCGGGTCCGCGAGCTCTACGCCTATCTGTTCGGTGCGCAGCTCCCCACCGAGGAGGAACGGCAGGCCGCCAAGGAGGCGAAGACCCAGCAGGTCGAACTCGACGGCGTGGACGACGAGGCCGAGCCGGAGGCGAACCTGCCATGGTGGCGCAGGAACAAGTCGGGCCGCGAGGAGGACCCGGCGTTCGACACCCCCGTCGTCGACGACAGCATCACCGAGGTGTTCGGCGACAGGTCGAAGAAGGGCAAGGGCGAGTTCGCCACGGCGCTGGAGCCCGATCCGGCGAGCGACCACTACAACACCGAGGTCCTCAGCGAGCTCGCGCTCGCGGAGGACGCCGTCAAGCGGTTCACGGGGGAGATCCCGCCGGCCGCCGGGATTCCCGGAGTGCCTGCCACTCCCGCCGTGCCCGCCGTCCTCCCCGGATTCGTCCCAGACGCCCACGGAGCCGGCGCGGACGACTTCGACGAGTCCGCCGCCATCCCGTCCGTCTCCGAGCCGGCGGCGCCGTACCACCTGCCGTCCGCCGGAATGCTGTCCGCAGGCACCCCGGCCAAGACCAGGTCGAGTGCCAACGACGATATCGTCGCCGCGATCACCGAGGTGCTCACCCAGTTCGGCGTGGATGCGAAGGTCACCGGATACTCGCGAGGGCCGACCGTCACGCAGTACGAGATCGAGCTCGGTCCCGGCGTGAAGGTCGAGCGCGTCACGGCCCTGAGCAAGAACCTGTCGTACGCCGTCGCGAGCAACGAGGTGCGCATCCTCTCGCCGATCCCCGGCAAGAGTGCGATCGGCATCGAGATCCCCAACTCCGACCGCGAGATCGTCTCCCTGGGCGACGTGTTGCGCTCCGGCGCGGCGACCAAGAGCACGCATCCGATGACGATCGGCGTCGGCAAGGACGTCGGCGGCGGCTACGTCGTCGCCAACCTGGCCAAGATGCCGCACCTTCTGGTCGCCGGCTCCACCGGGTCGGGAAAGTCCAGCTTCGTCAACTCGATGATCACCAGCCTGCTGATGCGGGCCAAGCCGTCCGACGTGCGCATGGTGCTGATCGACCCGAAGCGTGTCGAGCTCACCATCTACGGCGGCGTCCCGCACCTCATCACGCCCATCATCACGAACCCCAAGAAGGCGGCGGAAGCGCTGCAGTGGGTGGTCAAAGAGATGGACATGCGCTACGACGATCTGGCCAGCTTCGGCTTCCGCCACATCGACGACTTCAACAAGGCCGTCGTCAACAACGAGATCGTGCTCCCCGCCGGCAGTGAGCGCACGCTCAAGCCGTACCCGTACCTCCTGGTGGTGGTGGACGAGCTCGCCGACCTGATGATGGTCGCCCCGCGCGACGTCGAGGACTCGATCGTCCGCATCACGCAGCTCGCCCGCGCATCCGGTATCCACCTCGTGCTCGCGACGCAGCGTCCGTCCGTGGATGTGGTCACCGGCCTCATCAAGGCGAACGTGCCGTCGCGACTCGCCTTCGCTGTCACCAGCGTCACCGACTCCCGCGTCATCCTCGACCAGCCGGGCGCCGACAAGCTCATCGGCCAGGGCGACGCCCTGTTCCTGCCGATGGGCGCCTCCAAGGCGATCAGGGTGCAAGGCGCTTGGGTGAACGAGGCGGAGATTCAGAAGGTCGTCGAGCACGTCACGCGCCAGGCACGGCCGGAGTACCGCCAGGACGTCGCGGCGGCTGCGGAGAAGAAGCAGATCGACTCCGACATCGGCGACGATCTCGAACTCTTGCTCGCCGCGGCCGAACTGGTCGTGTCGACGCAGTTCGGCTCGACGTCGATGCTCCAGCGCAAGCTGCGCGTCGGGTTCGCCAAGGCGGGTCGCCTGATGGACCTGCTCGAGTCGCGCGAGATCGTCGGCCCCTCCGAAGGGTCGAAGGCGAGGGATGTGCTCGCGACGGTCGAGCAGCTGCCCGCCGTGCTTGCGACCCTGCGCGGCGAGGAGTCGCCTGGAGGCGCTGGTCCCGCCGGCAGCGGTGCCGGTTCCAGCGCGGCAGGCGCCGGGGGCGCATCCACCGTCGCCGCCGGAGCTGCCGCAGCCGAGGACGACGACCCGTACGGCGGCGACCCTGTCGCGCGGATGACCGAGGGTTATCCTGAGGTGGACGGCGACTCGGACGAGGACGCCTGGCAGCTGACCGACAGGGAGTAGACCACATGTCGGTGCATGACACCCCTCCGCCGGCCTCGGCGAAGGGCACGCCCCAACGCGCGAGCAACTGGAACGTGCCCAACATCATCACGGTGGTGCGCATCCTGCTGGCGCCGCTGTTCGTGTGGATGCTGCTCGCCGACGCGGGCGACGACGGCTGGCTCCGCTGGGCGGCCGCCGTGCTCTTCGTGATCGCCATCGCGACGGACGGCGTCGACGGCGCCATCGCCAGGCGCAACAACCTCGTCACCGAGCTGGGCAAACTGCTCGACCCGATCGCCGACAAGGTGCTCACCGGGGGAGCGCTCGTCGCCCTGTCGATCCTCGGTGAGCTGCCGTGGTGGGTCACCATCGTGATCCTCGTGCGCGAGATCGGCATCACCGTGTACCGCTTCGTCGTCATCAGGCAGGGCGTGATCGCGGCGTCGCGCGGCGGCAAGATCAAGACCATCGTGCAGTCGATCGCCATCAGCCTCGCCCTCTTCCCGCTCTGGACCCTGTTCGGCGACTGGGTGTACTGGGTCAACGGCATCGTGATGACGGCCGCGGTGATTCTCACGGTCGTGACCGGCGTCGACTACCTCTGGCAGGCGTGGAAGGGGCGGAGGGCCAAGCGTGCCGTCGCCTGACGACCTCAGCGCGCGCCTCATCCCCTTCATGGCCGAGCGCGGGCTGACCGTCGCGGCGGCAGAATCGTTGACCGGCGGTGAACTCACCGCCGAGCTGACGCGCGTCGGAGGGGCGTCCGCCGTCGTGCTCGGCGGCGTCGTCGTGTACGCCACGGAGCTGAAGCACACCATCGTCGGGGTGGATGCGGACCTGCTCGCCGCCGAAGGCCCCGTGCATCCCGAGGTCGCCAGGCAGCTGGCCTCCGGGGTGCGGGATGCGCTTGCCGTCTCCGGGCAGGCAGCAGACATCGGTCTCGCCACCACCGGGGTCGCCGGACCGGACCAGCAGGGCGGCCGGCCGGTGGGGACCGTGTTCGTCGGGATATCGACGGCGGTAGGCACGCGGGCCGTCGAACTCGCGCTCTCCGGAACGCGCGCCGAAATCCGCCGGCAGGTGGTCGAACGCGTGCTCGCCGAGCTGGCAGTCGAGGTCGGTCTCGACCGCGGATGACGGCCGGGAATACCTGCTGTTACGGTCTCGTTACACCTGCTGCATTCACAAGAAAAGCCCAGTCGTCGCCGATATCGTTGAGCCTCATAAGATGCGCTAGTGTTGGCATCCGTTTAAGGTCCGATTCGTCGGCAGGGTAGAAGAAGGAGGCTCCGAATGATTCTTGTACGTCAGGAAATCGGCGACGTGCTCAGGGACTTCCGCCTGCAAAAGGGCCGTACGCTCCGACAGGTGGCCAGCAAGGCGAGTGTCGCCCTCGGCTACCTCAGCGAGGTGGAGCGAGGTCAGAAGGAAGCTTCGTCCGAGATTCTCGCCTCGGTCGCAGAAGCGCTTGACACCCCGATCTCCGTCATCATGCGCGAGGTCGGTGACCGTCTCGCCGTGCTGGAGGGGATTGAGCCCATCATCCCCGACACCGTCCCAGACGAGTTCGTCTCGGCGATGGACGCGGATCTGGTCGCACGCTGACACAGACGCACCACAGAACGCCCCGGGAGACCGGGGCGTTCTTCGTTTCCCCCGGCGACCGGTGCCGGTGCTGACCCGTAGGGTGGTTTCATGAAGTTGAGTGAGTTCCAACGCGCGATCCTCGACGAGTTCGGCTCGACATACGGACAGGCGCTCACCACGGACCTCGTGCTCGGCGAGCTCGGCAACCGCACGGCGCAGCAGGCGCTGGCGGCGGGCATCGCGCCCCGCGAGGTGTGGATCGCGCTCTGCCGCGAGACAGGCGTTCCGCAGTCGCACTGGTACGGCGCGGGCAAACCGGCTCCGAAGCGCTGACGCGACACGCCGCGTTCGAAAGTCTCGAAGATATGTTCGGATGTAGTTAGACTTCTTCACAACGGCAATCGAAAACGGGTTGTCCACAGTTTCGCGTGGTCAACGCCGAGTGTCGGACGTCCCCCGTACAGTCGATCTCGTTAGCGAAGCCGAGAAGGAGAACCGCACATGCCATCACCCGCAGACCGCGAAAAGGCGCTCGAGACCGCGCTCGCGCAGATCGACCGCCAGTTCGGCAAAGGCTCGGTCATGCGACTGGGCAGCGACGAGCGCGCTCCCGTCGAGGTCGTCCCCACCGGCTCCATCGCACTGGATGTGGCGCTCGGCATCGGAGGACTCCCGCGCGGCCGCATCGTCGAGATCTATGGTCCGGAGTCGTCGGGTAAGACCACTCTGACCCTGCACGCCATCGCGAATGCGCAACGCGCAGGCGGCATCGCCGCCTTCATCGACGCCGAGCACGCGCTCGACCCCGAGTACGCCCGCAAGCTCGGCGTTGACATCGACGCCCTCCTTGTGTCTCAGCCGGACACCGGTGAGCAGGCGCTCGAGATCGCTGACATGCTGGTGCGAAGCGGTTCGATCGACCTGATCGTCATCGACTCCGTGGCGGCGCTCGTGCCCCGTGCCGAGATCGAGGGCGAGATGGGCGACTCCCACGTCGGCCTCCAGGCGCGACTCATGTCGCAGGCGCTTCGCAAGCTCACTGGTGGTCTCAGCCAGACCAACACCACGATGATCTTCATCAACCAGCTGCGCGAGAAGATCGGCGTCTTCTTCGGAAGTCCGGAGACCACCGCCGGTGGCAAGGCGCTCAAGTTCTACGCGTCGGTTCGACTCGACATCCGCCGCATCGAGACCCTGAAAGACGGAGCGGACGCCGTCGGCAACCGCACCCGCGTCAAGGTCGTCAAGAACAAGATGGCGCCGCCGTTCAAGCAGGCGGAGTTCGACATCCTCTACGGCGTCGGCATCTCCCGCGAGGGCAGCCTGATCGACTTCGGCGTCGAGCACGCCATCGTCAAGAAGTCGGGCGCCTGGTACACCTACGAGGGTGACCAGCTCGGCCAGGGCAAGGAGAACTCGCGCAACTTCCTGATCAACAACCCCGATATCGCGCTCGATATCGAGAACAAGATCAAGATCAAGCTCGGAATCGTCGCCGACCCGAACGCGGTCGCCGAGGCGCCGGACAACGTCGGATCAATCGAGGCGAAGCTGCAGGCGAAGAAGGGCGCGTAGCGTCCGGCGTGCTCCGTGCGGCCGATGACAGCGATGCGTGGCGGTTGTTCGCTGAGCAGGCTCCCGTTGAGCAGGTTCCGCTGGACCGGTTCCGCTGGACGGGTTGCACCGGACGGGTTGTGCTGGCCAGCTGTCGCTGATCCGGCTCGGTCTAGGCGAGTAGAACGAGGAGTGACCCGTGGTAGTGCGATTTCCCTCTGAATCGGAGTCCGGCGCCGGCCGTGAGGTTGGTGACGGCGTGACCGGTGACCGTCTTGACGGTGACGGCGTGACCGGTGACGGTCTTGACGGTGACGGCGTGCCTGGTGAAAGACTCGCTGGCGAAGGCATGGCGCGCGAAGGTCTTGACGGTGACGGCGTGGCCGGTGAACGTGCCGGTGACGGCGCGCCTGGTGGAAGCGGCGGCGATCGAGCGCATGCGGCGGAGCGCCTCGCTCCTGTGACGTTTTTGCCGCGGTCCCGTGGAGCGGATCACCCGTCGCGACGGGGAAGCGGGGCGGAATCCAGCAGAACGGACACGGAGTCCGTTCGGCCGATCGTCGCCTTCCCGTTCACGCGCACGGTGGGCGGGGGAGCGAGCGGGGACGTTGTCGCGGAGCGAAAGCGAACCACGGGTCGGTGGTCGAAAGCGTTCCTCGAGGAGTCTGGAGCCGAGACCGGCCGGAACGACGGGGCAGCGGCGGTCGACGGATCTGAGCGGTCAGACGGCGGCGCCGAGACGCAGGGGAAGCGCGCGTCGACCGTGTCGATCCATCAGCTCGCGCGGCGCGGCATGTCGCGCTGGGAGCTGGAGCAGGTGCTCGCTAAACGCGAGATCGAGCCCGCCGTCGCCCAGGCGGAGCTCGATCGGCTGGAGAGTGTCGGCCTCCTCGACGATGCGGCCCTCGCTGTCACACTCGTCTACACGCAGCACACCCGCAAAGGGCTCGGACGGTCCGCGATCGCCCAGGAGCTGAAGAGGCGCCACATCGCACCGGAGCTCATCGAGGAATCGCTCGCGGAGATCGCCGACGACGACGAACTCGAACGCGCCATGGAGCTGGCGATGAAACGCGTCGGCCAGCTGTCCAGCTACGACGACGAGACGGCGAAGCGCCGCCTCCACGGGTTCCTCGCGCGCAAGGGATACAACTCGTCCGTCGTGCGGCAGGCGATGGATGCGGCGCTCGCCACCAGGGGCCGTCGTGGCGGAGTTCGTTTCGAGTAAGCGCGGTTCGGTTCTTCAGCCGGGCGAACGTAAACTTGTCGCACTATGAGCATCACCGAAGAGCGCAGCACCATCACGCGGTCGGACGCAGCCGTGCGTCCGGACGGGCGCGCGCGCACCTATGAGGTCCGCACGTTCGGCTGCCAGATGAACGTGCACGACTCGGAACGCCTCAGCGGCTCGCTGGAAGCGGCGGGCTATGTGGCCGCGGACGGCGAAGAGGCCGACATCGTCGTCATCAACACCTGTGCGGTCCGCGAGAACGCGGACAACAAGCTGTACGGCAACCTCGGTCACCTCGCCGCCGTCAAGAAGCGCCACGACGGGATGCAGATCGCCGTCGGAGGCTGCCTCGCCCAGAAGGACAAGAACGTCATCCTGGAGAAGGCGCCCTGGGTCGACGTCGTGTTCGGCACCCACAACATGGGCTCCCTGCCGAGCCTCCTCGAACGGGCGCGCCACAACGACGCCGCAGAGATCGAGATCCTCGAAGCCCTCGAGACGTTCCCGTCGACGCTGCCAACCAAGCGCGACTCCAGCTACAGCGGGTGGGTGTCCATCTCGGTCGGCTGCAACAACACCTGCACCTTCTGCATCGTCCCGTCCCTGCGCGGCAAGGAGAAGGACCGCCGACCAGGCGACATCCTGGCCGAGATCCAGGCACTCGTCGACGACGGCGCCATCGAGGTCACCCTGCTCGGCCAGAACGTCAACTCGTACGGCGTCGAGTTCGGCGACCGCCAGGCGTTCTCCAAGCTGCTACGCGCGGCGGGCGAGATCGACGGGCTCGAGCGCATCCGGTTCACCAGCCCTCACCCCGCCGCCTTCACCGACGACGTGATCGACGCCATGGCGGAGACGGAATCGGTCATGCCCCAGCTGCACATGCCGCTGCAGTCCGGGTCCGACCGCATCCTGAAGGCGATGCGTCGCTCATACCGCTCCGAGAAGTTCCTCGGCATCCTCGACCGCGTGCGCGCGAAGCTGCCGGATGCGGCGATCAGCACCGACATCATCGTCGGCTTCCCCGGCGAGACGGAAGAGGACTTCCTCGAGACGATGCGCGTCGTCGAGGCTGCGCGCTTCGCATCCGCGTTCACGTTCCAGTACTCGATCCGGCCTGGCACCCCTGCTGCGACGATGGACGAGCAGGTCCCGAAGGCGGTCGTGCAGGACAGGTACGAACGCCTCATCGCCCTGCAGGAGCGCATCTCGCTCGAAGAGAACGAGAAGGTCGTCGGACGCCAGGTCGAACTCCTCGTCGCCAACGGAGAGGGCCGCAAGGACGCCGATACGCACCGCCTCAGCGGCCGCGCCCACGACAGCCGCCTGGTCCACTTCGAGGTTCCGGCCGGGTCGCCGGTGCCGCGCCCGGGAGACGTCGTCACGGTGACGGTCACCCAGGCCGCGCCGTTCTACCTGATCGCCGACTCGGCAGACGGGGCGCCGCTCGCGATCCGCCGCACCCGCGCCGGCGACGCGTGGGACAGGGCAGAGGCCGAGTCCTGCGCCGTGCCAGCGCACGGCGACGGCGTCGCGTCCGGTGGAAAGGGCCGAGTCTCGCTCGGCCTGCCGACCCTCCGCGTCGGAGAGCCGCTCACGTCGCCCGGCGTCGGCACGATGCCGATCTACGACCCGACGGACGGCCAGCGCTGACCGCGCAGGCCACCCCGGACGGCGGCGCTCACTCCGCTGCGCGTGGCGACGGGGTCGGGCCCGCTTCCGAACGCGACGCCGTGCGCCCGGCCGGCGACGGCCATGCCCAGCCCGCCAGCGCCACCGGCCTCGACCTCGAACACGACCTCGACCTCGGCCTCGAACACGACCTCGACCTCGACCTCGAACGCGACGCATCCACCACTCGCGTCGTGGCCATCGTCGGCCCGACCGGCACGGGCAAGACCGACCTCTCGCTCGACCTCGCCGAGCAGCTGCGCGCAGACGGCCGGGGCGCGGAGATCGTCAACGCCGACGCCATGCAGCTCTACCGCGGCATGGACATCGGCACGGCGAAGATCGGCCAGCACGAGTGGCGGGGCATCCCGCACCACCTGTTCGACGTGCTCGACGTCACCGACGAAGCCACCGTCGCCCGCTATCAGCCTGAGGCGCGTGCCGCGGTCAGCGACATCCTCGACCGCGGCAGCGTGCCCATCCTCGTCGGCGGCTCAGGGCTGTACGTGTCGAGCGTCATCTACGACTTCCGCTTTCCTGGCACGGACCAGGGCCTCCGCGCCGAACTCGAAGCGGAGCTCACCGCGCACGGTCCTGGAATGCTGTACCGGCGGCTCCTCGACGTCGACCCGGCCGCCGCGGCGAACATCGGGCCGAGCAACGGGCGTCGGCTGGTGCGGGCGCTCGAAGTGGTCGCCATCACAGGCGAGCCGGTCAGCGCCTCCCTGCCGGACGAGCCCGTCCCCTGGCGGCCGACCACCATCATCGGTCTCGCCGCCCCGCGCGACCAGCTGACCGCCCGCCTGGATGCACGCGTCGAGCGGATGTGGGACGCGGGGCTCCTCGAGGAGGTCGAGCGTCTCATCCCGCTCGGCCTTGAGCGCGGCGTGACGGCCAGCCGCGCCATCGGCTACGCGCAGGCCCTTGCCGAACTGCGCGGAGAGCTCAGCCGCGCTGAGGCCATCGCGCAGACCCAGCAGCTGACCAGGCGGTATGCGCGGAGGCAGGTGAGCTGGTTCAAGCGGTACCCGCGCATCCACTGGCTGGACTACGACGACGAGAATCTGACGGCCTCGGCGCTCGGTAGGCTGTGAGGATGGCGACAACCATACACTTCACCAAAGGTCAGGGCACGGGAAACGACTTCGTGCTGTTCTCCGACCCGGACGGCCAGGTGAACCTCAGCGCGACGCAGATCGCGGAGCTCTGCGACAGGCACTTCGGGATCGGCGCGGACGGCATCATCCGCGCCGTGCGGTCGAAGCACCTGCCGGAGGGCGCTGAGGCGCTGGCGGAGGACGACGCCGCCGAGTGGTTCATGGACTACTACAACGCGGACGGGTCGCCGGCGGAGATGTGCGGCAACGGCATCCGAGTGTACGTTCGCTACCTGCTCGAGTCCGGCCTGGCCGAACTCGCGGACGGCGATACCCTCGCCATCGGCACCCGCTCCGGCGTGCGCGATGTGCAGCGCAACCTCACCGGGTTCCAGGTGGACCTCGGACGGTGGGCGCTCGACGGCGGCGAACCGCTGGTGCGCGCCAAGGAGCTTCCCGTGGCACGGCCAGGGCTCGGCATCGACACGGGCAACCCGCACGTCGTGGTCGCCGTCGCCGACGAGTCGGAGCTCGAAGCCGCCGACCTCAGCTACATCCCGCACATCGAGCCGGAGCCTGTCGACGGGGCGAACGTGGAGTTCGTCGTGCCGCACGAGCCGCTGATCGTCGACGGCGTCGGACGCATCAGGATGCGCGTGCACGAGCGCGGAAGCGGCGAGACGCTGTCGTGCGGCACCGGCGCAGCCGCCGCGGCCCTCGCGGTCCGCTATTGGGCAGGCCAGGGAGCCCCGAACCAGTGGCGAGTGGATGTGCCGGGCGGCACCGTCGGCGTCCGGATGTTCGCGACGGAGGACGGCGAGCACGTCGCCCTCTCCGGCCCCGCCGAGCTCGTATACACCGGCACCATCGACCTCGCCTGACCCCGACCCGACCCCGGCCTTCAAGCAATCGAGCCGGGACTTATGCACGCGACACGCCGGATGGCGGTGTGCATAAGTCCCGGCTCGATTGCTTGGGGCGGGGTGAGAAGCGGGTCAGGGGGCGGAGCGGGTCAGGCGGAGCGGCGGGCGCGGAGGACGCGGTAGCCCTTAGAAGTGGCGGCGCGGGTGGTAGTCAGGTCGGGGAAGGTGGCCTGCATCCAGCGGTGCAGCGAGTCGGAGCCGAGGTTGCGCTGGACGACCAGCCAGGCGTCCGAGCCGGGTTCGAGACGCGGCAGCCAGCGCTCCAGCAGATTGTGCAGCTCGTTCTTTCCCACCCGGATGGGCGGATTCGACCAGATCGTCGTAAAAAATACATCATCGGGAACATCATCGGGCGTGGATGTGTTTACATTGGTGAGACCGAGCTTCTGCGCGTTCCTGCGCACCACGTCCAACGCTCGGGTATTGACGTCGACGGCCCAGACGGTCGCGTGAGGGGATTCGAGAGCAAGTGTGAGAGCCACAGGCCCCCAGCCGCATCCGAGGTCCAAGAGGTGACCTCCCGGCGGTGCTGAGGGGACATGGTCGAGGAGCACTCGCGTACCCGTGTCAACGCGCTCGGGGCTGAAGATTCCGTTCGCCGTCGTCAACTCGTAGGTCTGTCCGGCGAGTCGGACGGTGAACGGACGGAGCTTCAGTTCGCTCTCGGGCGCCGGGGAAAAGTAGTGATCTCCGCTGGCCATAAGAGGACCGTACAGGACGCTAACAAACTAGGGTTAACCCAGATGCAGGATTTTCAGATGAATGAACATGTGAGCACAGAAGAAACGCCGACGGCCGACCAGCCGACGGACACCAGCCGCGACGCCGACGTCGTTGCCCGCGTGCTCGCCGCCGCGGAGAGCCGCGCCGGCATGACCTTGTTCGGTGGCGGCGCTCAGGCGCTGCAGACCGAGCACACCGACGACGCCGGGCACGACGGCGAGCAGTTCGAACGCGAGGAACGCGCAGCGCTCCGGCGCGTCTCCGGGCTCTCCACCGAGCTCGAAGACGTCACGGAGGTCGAGTACCGGCAGCTGCGCCTCGAGAACGTCGTACTCATCGGCGTCTACTCGCAGGGTTCGCTGCAGGATGCGGAGAACTCGATCCGCGAGCTCGCCGCGCTGGCGGAGACCGCCGGCGCCGTGGTGCTCGACGGTCTGCTCCAGCGACGACCGCACCCCGACCCGAGCACCTACCTCGGCAAGGGCAAGGCGCAGGAGCTCGCCGGCGTGGTCGCCGCTCTCGGAGCGGACACCGTGATCGCGGACACCGAGCTGGCGCCGAGCCAGCGGCGCGCGCTCGAAGACGTGGTGAAGGTGAAGGTGATCGACCGCACGGCCGTGATCCTCGACATCTTCAGCCAGCACGCCAAGAGCCGGGAGGGCAAGGCGCAGGTCGAGCTCGCGCAGCTCGAATACCTGCTGCCGCGTCTGCGCGGCTGGGGCGAGTCGATGTCCAGGCAGGCAGGTGGCCAGGTCGGCGGCGCGGGCGCCGGTATGGGTTCGCGTGGTCCTGGTGAGACGAAGATCGAGCTGGACCGTCGCCGCATCCACACCAGGATGGCCAAGCTGCGCAAGCAGATCGCCGGGTTCAAACCGGCACGCGAGGCGAAGCGGGCGAACCGCAACCGCAACGCCGTGCCGTCCGTCGCCATCGCCGGGTACACCAACGCAGGCAAGTCGAGTCTGCTCAACCGCATCACCAAGGCGGGCGTGCTCGTCGAGAACGCGCTGTTCGCGACCCTGGATGCGACCGTCCGCAAGTCGGTGACCGCGGACGGCCGCCTGTACACGCTGGCCGACACCGTCGGTTTCGTGCGCAACCTGCCGCACCAGCTGGTCGAGGCGTTCCGCTCCACGCTCGAAGAGGTGGCGGAGTCGGACGTGATCGTCCACGTGGTCGACGGTTCGCATCCAGACCCCGCCAGTCAGCTGGCGACGGTGCGGGATGTGATCGGCGAGGTCGGTGCGCGCGAGCTGCCGGAGATCGTGGTCTTCAACAAGTCCGACCTGATCACGCCGGACGACCGGCTGGTCCTTCGCGGGCTCGAGCCGGGGGCGATCTTCGCCTCTGCGCGCACGGGCGAAGGGATCGACGAGATCCTCGCGGCCATCGCGCGGCTGCTGCCCGACCACTCGGTGGAGGTCGACCTTGTCGTCCCATATGACCGCGGCGACCTCATCTCGGCTCTGCACGAGCGCGGGCGCGTCGTCTCGACCGAGTACGTCGAGGACGGCACGAGGGTGAGGGCGCGGGTGATGCCGGAGTACCTGTCGGTGTTCGAGGCGTTCGCGGTGGAACCGACCGCGTAGCGCGCGCCGCACGACAGGCACGACAGGCACGACACTCCGCACGGTACGAAAGAGCGGGCACGGACGAATCGTCCGCGCCCGCTTTTTCCGTCTTCCGGCGTCACACGGTGACACAGGGATTCCGTCGCACAGCAACCGTTGCTAGATTGCCATTCAACCGCAGCGGGCGACCCGCTCGGTGGTGCGACAGCCGAGCCCGGCACCCGCCCGCGAAAACCCTCACCGAACGGCCACGGCCGCCCGGCGGGGCCCCACCTTGACCGAGGCGGGCGCGGCCCCGGGCGGGGCGACGCGTCACGCCACCGACACCAGAGGACGCCATGAGTTGTACCGACGCGCGGTTCTCCTTCGAGCTGTACCCGCCGCGGAACACGCGCGCCGCCGAGGCGCTGCCTGCGACGATCCAGAAGCTCGCGGCCGCGCATCCGGAGTTCATCTCTGTCACCTACGGCGCCAACGGGTCGTCCAGGTCGTCGTCGCTCGACGTGCTGCGCTACATCCTCGACAACACCGATGTCAGCCCGATGGCGCACCTCACCTGCGTCGGCTCGTCGCACGCGGAGGCCGGGCAGCTCATCCGGGAGTTCCTGGATGCGGGCATCCGGCGGTTCCTGGCCGTGCGTGGCGACCCACCCGCCGGCCTGGCGCCGGGAGAGACCGGCCTCGGCGACCTGCACAGCTCCGCCGAGCTGGTGCAGCTCATCCACCGGGTGCAGGCCGAGCGCGTCCCGTACGGCGAGCTCGCCGTCCCAGGGCTGCCTGCCAGCACCGTGCTGTCGCACCGCGAACACGTGCAGATCGCCGTGGCCGCGTTCCCCAACGGTCACCCGACCTCCCACGGCGTCAGCCAGGACATCGACACCCTGCTCGCCAAGCAGGCCGCAGGGGCGAACCTCGGCATCACCCAGCTGTTCTTCCACCCGGAGGACTACCTCAGCTTCGCCCAGAAGGCACGGGATGCCGGCGTCCTCTTCCCGATCCTGCCCGGCATCATGCCCGTGACCAGTCCCGCCAGGCTCAAGCGGATGCTCGAACTGAGCGGGGAGGACCTGCCGAGCGAGCTCGCCATCCAGCTCGAGATCGAGCCGACAGAGGAGGGCCAGCGCGAGATCGGCATCGCCTGGGCGGCCGACTTCGCGCGCAGGCTGCTCGACGGCGGCGCCCCCGGCATCCACCTGTACACGTTCAACCAGCACGAGGCGGTGCTCGCGGTGCTCAGCAGGATCGGGCTCCTCGACGCGAACGCCTCCTCCACGACCAGCACCAGACCGACCGACCCCAGCACCACCGAAAGGGAACCAGCATGACCGACACCACCCCCAGCATCCCGTTCCCGACGGGAACGATCATCGGCTACCCGCGCATCGGGCGCAGGCGCGAGCTGAAGAAGGCCGTGGAGAGCTTCTGGGCGGGGAACATCACCGCCGACGAGCTCGAGGCGACCGCCGCCGAGCTGCGCTCCGTCACCCGCGACCGTCTCGCGGCGCTGGGCCTCGGCCGGGACGACGCCTCGATTCCGGAGAGCTTCAGCTACTACGACCAGGTGCTGGACGCGGCGGTCACGGTCGGCGCGATCCCGTCGCGGTTCGCCTCCCTCGCGGACGCGGACGGCGCCGTCGCCCTGGCAGGCTACTTCACCATCGCCCGCGGCGAAGGGGAGAACGCTCCGCTGGAGATGACCAAGTGGTTCGACTCCAACTACCACTACCTGGTGCCGGAGATCGGGCCGGAGACCGCGTTCCGGCTCGCGTCCGACCGCATCGTGCGCGAGTTCGAGGAGGCGAAGGCGGCCGGGTTCGTCACGCGTCCCGTGATCGTCGGTCCTGTCACCTTCCTCCTGCTCAGCAAGCCGAGCGACGAGGCGCCGGATGGCTTCAGCCCGCTGTCGCGCCTCGGCGACCTGCTGCCGGTCTACGCCGAACTGCTGTCGCGCCTCGGGGCGGCCGGCGCCCCCTGGGTGCAGCTCGACGAGCCGGCGCTCGTCAGCGAGTCCATCGACGTGCCGCGGGATGCGGTGCTCGCCGCCCTCGCGACGGCGTACGACACGCTCGGCGCCGTCCCCGCACGACCGGCCCTGTTCGTGGCCGCCCCGTACGGCAGCCTCGACGACGCCCTCCCGGTGCTCGCGGCGTCCCCGGTGGAGGCGATCTCGCTCGACCTGGTGCGGGGCACCGTTCCGCGCAGGCTCGACGCCGCGACCGCATCCGGACTGGCGGGCAAGACCGTCGTCGGCGGTGTGGTCGACGGCCACAACATCTGGCGCGGCGACCTCGAAGCCGCCTTCGGCACCCTCACCGAGCTGTTGTCGCTCAGCCCGGACGTCGCCGTGGCGACCTCGACCTCGCTGCAGCACGTGCCGCACGACGTCGACGACGAGCCGGAGCTGTCGGACCAGCTGAAGAGCTGGCTGGCGTTCGCCGACCAGAAGGTCGGGCAGGTCGCGACGCTGGCGCGCGGGCTGGTCGACGGCCACGAGGCCATCCAGGAAGAGCTGAGTGCCGCATCCACTGCACTGGCGGACCGTGCGGCTGCGCCAGGAGTGCGGGTTCCCGCCGTGCGGGCACGCGAGGAGGCGCTGACCGAGGCAGACTTCGCGCGCGGAGAGTACGCGGACCGGCTGGCGGCACAGGATGCGGCCCTCGGGCTGCCGTTCCTGCCGACCACCACGATCGGGTCGTTCCCGCAGACCGGCGACATCCGCCGCTCCCGCGCCCAGTTCGCCACGGGGCTGATCACCGAGGCCGAGTACCTGGGCAGGATGCGCGACGAGATCAAGCGCGTCGTCGACCTGCAGGAGGAGATCGGCATCGACGTCATCGTGCACGGCGAGCCGGAGCGCAACGACATGGTGCAGTACTTCGCCGAGAACCTCGACGGGTTCGCGGTGACCCAGAACGGCTGGGTGCAGTCGTACGGCTCCCGCTGTACCCGTCCGTCCATCCTGTGGGGCGACGTGTCGCGGCCGAAGCCGATCACGGTCGAGTGGTCGACGTACACGCAGAGCCTCACGCCGAAGCCGGTGAAGGGGATGCTGACCGGTCCGGTGACGATCCTGGCGTGGTCGTTCGTGCGCGACGACCAGCCGCTCGGCGAGACCGCGCGTCAGGTGGCGCTCGCGCTGCGCGACGAGATCGCCGACCTGGAGTCGGCAGGCATCCGGGTGGTGCAGGTCGACGAGCCCGCGTTGCGCGAACTGCTGCCGCTCAAGAAGGCGGACCACGCGTCGTACCTGGACTGGTCGGTCGGGTCGTTCCGGCTCGCGACGTCCGGAGTGCGCGACGAGACGCAGATCCACACGCACCTCTGCTACTCGGAGTTCGGCGTGGTCATCGACGCGATCCGCAACCTGGATGCGGACGTCACCAGCATCGAGGCGGCCAGGTCGCGCATGGAGGTCGTCCACGACATCCAGAGCTCCGGGTTCGAGCACGGCATCGGCCCTGGCGTGTACGACATCCACTCGCCGCGCGTGCCGTCGGTCGCCGAGGTGACCGAGCTGCTCGAGACGGCGCTCGGGGCGATCCCCGGCCGCCAGCTCTGGGTGAACCCGGACTGCGGCCTGAAGACGCGCGGCTACGACGAGACGGTGGCGTCGCTGCGCAACATCATCGAGGCGACGCGGGCCGTGCGCGCCGCAGCTCCGGTCACCGCGTAACGCGAACTCCCCGGCCAGCGAGCCCAGGGTCTTTCCCCGTATTCCTGCAGGATGCGGCGAAAACCCTGGGCTCGATCGCGTTCGGGTGGGATCCGGGTGAGGATGGGGGAATGGTGGACATCAGTGCTGACGAGTTCGAGGCGATGGTCGGCGAGGTGTTCGACGCGCTGCCCCCGGACATGGTCGCGCCCCTGGAGAACGTGGCGATCCTGATCGAGGACCAGCCGCCGGGAGCCAGGCCGCGGTTGTACGGGCTGTACAGCGGGCATCCACTGACCAGGCGCGGCGTCTATGGATTCGGCGAGCTGCCGGACCGGATCACCCTGTACCGCAACAACCTCGCGGCCGGCGCGGCCGATCTGGATGCGCTGCGCGCGCGCGTCAGGGTGACCCTGGTGCACGAGATCGGTCACTACTTCGGCCTCACCGACGCCCGCCTGCAGGAGCTCGGCTGGGCCTGAACCGCCCCTCAGACAATCGAGTCCGGAGTTGTTCACGGACTGACACGGTGTGTCGCGTGAACAACTCCGGACTCGATGGTGTGGGTCAGACGGCGCGGAGGACCGCGACGACCTTGCCGAGCACTTCGGCGTAGTCGCCGAGGATGGGCTCGAAGTTGGAGTTGCGGGGGAGCAGCCAGGTGTGGCCGTCGCGCTGGCGGAACACCTTGACCGTGGCTTCGTCGTCGAGCATGGCCGCGACGATGTCGCCGTTCTCCGCGGTCTTCTGCGTGCGGACGACGACCCAGTCGCCGTCGCAGATGGCGGCGTCGATCATCGACTCGCCCACGACCTTCAGCATGAAGAGCTCACCGTTCCCGACGAGCTGCCTGGGGAGGGGGAAGACTTCCTCCACCTGCTGCTCTGCGGTGATCGGGACGCCGGCGGCGATGCGGCCGACGAGCGGGACCATCGCGGCGTCGCCGACGGGGGTCTGGTTCTCGTAGTCGACGGACTCCGAGGAGTTCGACGGCAGGTCGATCAGGATCTCCAGCGCGCGCGGGCGGTTCGGGTCGCGGCGCAGGTAGCCGCTCAGCTCGAGCTGGTTGAGCTGGTGCGTGACGCTCGACAGCGACGAGAGGCCGACGGCGTCGCCGATCTCGCGCATGCTCGGCGGATAGCCGCGCTGGCTCACCGATCGCTGGATGACGTCGAGGATGGCCAGCTGCTTCTCGCTCAGGTTCGTACGTCTGCGCGTGCCCCCGCGCTCGCGTGCTCCCTGGTTGTCGTTCGCCACGGTCGTCCCTTTCGTGACCCGTCTGCGCATCCGGCCGGCCCGAATGTCGGTGGTGCCTGGTTGAGTGAAGTCCAGACAATCGAAACTGTATCCACGATGCAGAGGTAAAACAAACATGTGTTCGAGCGTGTCTCGAAATCACTGGTGTTTTTCGTCGTTGTATCGTGCTTGTGGTTTCGAACATTCGAAGATATATTCGGAACACAGCTTCGCATCCGGCCTGCCGGCCAAGCACCGGGTGCGGAATCTTAGGAGGTCAGCAGCATGAGCACAGCAACGATCACGATGTCGTCGTCGCAGTTCCCGACGCCCGTGGGCGCGCGCACGCGCCTTCGTCTCACGCGACGCGGGCGCGTCGTCCTCACCATGCTGGCCTCTGTGCCGCTCATCGTCGGAGCCCTCGTCTTCGCGCTCAACGGCGGAGGCGCAGCAGCCTCGGGCGACCAGGCGCACGTGCAGTTCCACTACGTGACGGTCGAGTCCGGCCAGTCCCTCTGGAGCATCGCGGAGAAGGTCGCGCCGAGCGCCGACCCGCGCGATGTGATCGCCGACATCGTCTCGCTGAACCAGCTCGACACCGCCGTGGTGTCGCCCGGGCAGCAGCTGGCGATCCCGACGCAGTACGCGCGATAGGGATGCGGGTCGGTTCCTGAGGAACCGATTCTTCGGAAGGTTCCGGGGATCGATTTGGGGAAGTTCTGGAAGGGCGTGCCTGGGAGGGTGCGCCCTTTCTGTATGCCCGGTGCGTTGGCGTGTGGGTGCTCCGTTCGGAAGGAGTTGCGGGTGCGTGTGGCGCGGGGTTTCCGTTTGGAAGGAGATGCGCGGCGATGGGGGCTCCGTTCTCTGTTCGGAAGGAGGTGCGCGGCGATGGGGCTGGGGTCTCCGTTTGGAAGGAGATGCGCGGCGATGGGGGCTCCGTTCTCCGTTCGAAAGGAGATACGGGCGGGGTGTCGGGCGAAGTCTCCGTTTGTACGGAGCGCCGTCAGCGCTATGGGGAGCGCCGTCAGCGCCAGCCGCCCACAGACGCCCGCAGCCGTCGTCCACGCCACCCGGCGTCACACGGTGCGCGGCGTGACTAGCATTGATGGGTGACTTCTCTTTCCGATTTGCCGATTCGTGATGACTTGCGGGGGAAGACCCCGTACGGAGCGCCGCAGAAGGTTGTTCCGGTGGCGCTGAACGTGAATGAGAACACGCATCCGGTACCCGCGGATGTGGCGGCGGACATCGTCGCGCGCATCTCGGCTGCGATCGGGGGAGTCAACCGCTACCCTGACCGGGAGTTCACCGAGCTGCGAGAGGCCTTCGCGCGGTATCTGGGGCACGGGCTCACGGCGGAGAACATCTGGGCGGCCAATGGGTCCAACGAGGTGCTGCAGCACATCCTGCAGGCGTTCGGGGGACCGGGGCGCAGCCTGCTCGGGTTCAGTCCGACCTATTCCATGTATCCGCTGCTCGCGTCAGGGACCGGCACCAGTTGGATCGCCGCGCAGCGCGACGGAGAGTTCGAACTGTCCGCCGAGACCGCAGCGGAGCAGATCCGGCGCGAAGACCCGGACATCGTCATCCTGTGCTCGCCGAACAACCCGACGGGCACGCCGCTCTCTCTCGCGACCATCGAAGCAGCATACGAGGCCGCCCGCGGCATCGTGATCGTCGACGAGGCGTACGCCGAGTTCCTGCCGGACGGCGAGCAGACAGCTCTCGGCCTGCTGCCCGGCCGTCCGCGCCTCCTGATCTCGCGCACCATGAGCAAAGCGTTCGCGTTCGCCGGAGCGCGCGTCGGCTACCTCGCCGCAGACCCGGCCGTCGTGGATGCGCTCCGCCTCGTCCGCCTGCCGTACCACCTGTCCGCGCTCACGCAGGCCGCGGCCACCGCTGCGCTCGCCCACTCCGGCGAGATGCTCGCGATGGTCGGGGAGATCCGCATCCAGCGCGACCGGCTGGTCACCGAACTGGCAAGGCTCGGCTACCAGCCGCACCGCAGCGGCAGCAACTTCGTGCTGTTCGGCGGCGTCGCAGACCCGCAGGAGACGTTCGAGGCGCTGCTCGCCCGCGGCGTCCTCATCCGCGACGTCGGCATCCCGCACCACCTGCGGGTCACCGCGGGCACCGAGGCGGAGACCAGCGCGTTTCTCGACGCTCTGGCGGCGCTCGGGCGTCCGGACGCCCCGGTAAACTCGCAGTCATGACGAATCGCATCGCCACTCTGCAGCGCGAGACCAGCGAGTCCAGCATCGAGCTGAGCATCGACCTCGACGGCACGGGCGCCACGGACATCGAGACGTCCGTGCCGTTCTACGACCACCTGCTCACGGCGTTCGCGAAGCACTCGCTCACCGACCTGCGCGTGCGCGCCAACGGCGACACCGACATCGACGTGCACCACACCGTCGAAGACATCGGCATCGTCCTCGGCCAGGCGATCAAGATCGCGCTCGGCGACAAGCGCGGCATCTCCCGCTACGGCGACGCCCTGGTGCCCCTCGACGAGGCGCTCGTCCAGGCCGTCGTCGACATCTCCGGGCGTCCGTACCTCGTGCACACCGGCGAGCCGGCCGGGTTCGAGTTCCACCTGATCGGCGGGCACTTCACCGGGTCGATGGTGCGTCACGTCTTCGAGGCGATCTCGTTCAACGCGGCCATCACCACGCACATCACCGTCGTCGGCGGGCGCGACCCGCACCACATTGCCGAGGCCGAGTTCAAGGCGTTCGCCCGCGCGTTCCGTCAGGCGAAGGCTCTCGACCCGCTGATCACGGGCATCCCCTCCACCAAGGGGGCGCTGTGACCGCACCCGATGTCGTCGTCTTCGACTACGGAACGGGCAACGTCCACTCCGCGGTCAAAGCACTCGAAGAAGCGGGCGCGAACGTCGAACTGACCGGCAACCGCCGCCGCGCTCAAGAGGCGGACGGCTTGCTCGTTCCCGGCGTCGGCGCGTTCGCCGCTGTCATCGACGCGCTGCGCGCATCCCACGGCGACGAGGTGATCGACAGGCGCCTCGCCGGGGGACGGCCGGTGCTCGGCATCTGCGTCGGCATGCAGGTGCTGTTCGAGCGCGGCGTCGAACACGGCCTCGAAAGCGAAGGCCTCGGCGAATGGCCGGGCACCGTCGACGTGCTGAAGGCGGACGTCGTGCCGCACATGGGCTGGAACACGGTCGAAGCGCCGGAGGACTCCGCCCTGTTCGACGGTCTCCGCGACGAGCGGTTCTACTTCGTGCACTCCTACGCGGCGCAGGACTGGACGCTGGACGTCGTCCCTCCGTTCCCGAAGCCGCGCGTCACCTGGGCAGAGCACGGCACCCGCTTCATCGCCGCCGTCGAGAACGGGCCGCTCAGCGCGACCCAGTTCCACCCGGAGAAGTCCGGGCGCGCGGGCATCCAGCTCCTCCGCAACTGGATCGGCACCCTGTAGCCTCCATGCCCACCCCGAGCCCGCCGCCACCGCGCGGGCCCAACCGAGGAAGATCATGAGCGAATTCAACAACACCCCCCGCCTCGTCCTGCTGCCGGCGGTCGACGTGGCAGACGGCAAGGCCGTCCGCCTGACCCAGGGGGAAGCCGGCTCGGAGACGAGCTACGGCGACCCTGTCGACGCTGCGGCCGAGTGGGCCAGCCAGGGCGCGGAGTGGATCCACCTCGTCGACCTCGACGCGGCGTTCGGGCGCGGGAACAACCACGCGATCCTCAAGAAGGTCATCAAGCAGGTCCGCGGCGTCAACGTGGAACTCTCCGGCGGCATCCGCGACGACGCCTCCCTCGAGTCGGCGCTCGAGATCGGCGCGAAGCGCATCAACCTCGGAACGGCGGCACTCGAGAACCCCGAGTGGGCGGCGAACGTTATCGGCCAGTACGGCGAGGCGATCGCGGTCGGTCTCGACGTGCGGGGAACGACCCTCGCAGCGCGCGGCTGGACCAGGGAGGGCGGCGACCTGTGGCAGGTCCTCGACCGCCTCGAAGACGCCGGATGCGCCCGCTACGTCGTCACGGACGTCACCAAGGACGGCACCCTCCGTGGACCGAACCTGGACCTCCTCCGCGAGGTCATGGACCGCACGCCGCGTCCCGTGGTCGCGTCCGGCGGCATCTCCAACCTCGACGACATCGCGGCGCTCCGCGAACTGGTCTCGCACGGCCTGGAAGGCGCGATCGTCGGCAAGGCGCTCTACGCCGGCGCGTTCACGCTGCCAGAGGCGCTGGATGTCGCAGGGCACTGAGCCAGGCGACGACCGGATGCGCGCCACTGACGCGGAGAGCGGCGGCGGTGCGAACGGTGGGCACGGTGGTGGTGCGGGTGGTGCCGGTGGTGCGAGTGGCGCGGGCGACGCGAAAGGCGGGCACGGCGGCGTGACGCCGAGTGGTGACGCGAGCGACGCATCCACAGGACCCAGTGCGAAAGGGGCGGCGCGGCTGAGCGGGTTCGCGGCGCAGCTCGCCGCCGACGCCGCACGGCTGGCCGACTCGGCCGGTCAGCCCTGGGAAGGGCGCGAGTTCGACGAGAACGCCTTCGGCGACGACGACGGGAGCGCACCGCCCGCGCTGCTCGGCGCGCTGGCGGCGTTCCGGGCCGGTGAGGTGGGTGCGGAGGCCGTGGTCGACGCTGTGCGCGCATCCCGGTTGCTGATCCCGCTGATGGCGCGGCTCGTCGAGAGCGACACCACAGACGACGGGCTGCTGATCGACAAGACCCAGGAGCTCGCGATCGTGACCGTCGCCGGACCGGACGGACGCACCGTTCTGCCGGTGTTCTCATCGGTGACCGCGATGCAGACCTGGAATCGGGATGCCCGCCCCGTGCCGGCGGACGGGATGCGCGTTGCGCTGGCGGCAGCGGCGGAAGACACCGAGCTGGTCGTGCTCGACCCGACCTCGGAGACCGAGTTCGTGCTGCGGCGCCCTGCGCTGTGGGCGATCGCGCAGAGCCGCGCCTGGCTGCCGAGCGACAGGGACCCTGAGGTGTTCGCGGCGTTCGCAGCCTCCATCGGTTCCGAGCTCGGCGTGCACGACATCGAACTGCTCGCCGGCGACCCTGGGGCCAGGCTCGCCGGCGAGGAACTGGTGGTGCGGCTGACCCTCGCCGGGGGCCTCACCAGGGATGAGCTGGATGCGGTGCTCGGCCGACTCGCGCAGCGCTGGGCCGCCGACGATGTGATCGCGACGCGCGTCGACTCGCTCCGCGTGCAGCTCCGCGCCGCGGACTGACGCAGCCCGAGCGGCGCTGACGGGTCGTGCGGAAACGCCGTGCGCGTGTCGGCGCGGCGGCGTTTCCGCACGAGGCAAAGCGCGGCGAGGGCGGTGCGCGTGTCGCGTGTCAGCGGCGCAGCATCCGGAACCCCGCGGCCAGCGACAGCGCCGCGACCACCACCACGAACACCACCAGCACCGGCACCACGGGCCACACGATGAGCGCAACGCCGACCAGGAGCACGGGTACCGCGAGGCCGACGTATGCGATGAGGAAGATCGCCGCGAGCACCTCGCCGCGGCGGTCGGGGGCCGCCAGCGATGCGGCGACCGCGATCGCCGAGCGGAACAGCAGCCCGACCCCCGCCCCGGCGACCACGCCGCTCGCGACGAACAGCGCGAGTCCTGCCGACAGCACGCCGACGGCGAGGCCGGCCAGACCGGCGACCACCAGCGGGATGGCGAGCACGAGCTGCGCACGGCCGGAGAGTCGGGCGAACACGATCTGAGACACGGCAGACGCAGCGAACACCGAGAACGGCACGGCCCCGGCGAGGAGGCGCGACGACTCGTGCAGCACGCCGGACAGCACCGTCGGCGCGAGCGACGTGAACAGTCCGAACACCGCGAACCCGGCGAACGCGGCGACGGCCGCCGCGGAGAACGTGCTCCGCGCATCCCGGGGGAGGGAGATGCGCTGCGGCCGGTATGCCGGCCGCTCTTCCGCGCGCTCGACCGTCTCCGGCACTAGGGCGACGGCGACCACCGCGACCGCGAGCACCACGAGGAAAACGGCGTACGGGAGGATCAGCGGCGCAGGCAGGAACTGCGCGAGCGCCCCGGCGATCAGCGGGCCGAGAGCCAGGCCGCCGGTGTTGACGACCGTGGAGACGGTTCCGGCGATGCGCGGGCTCTCCTCCGGCCGTGCCGTCGAGCGCAGTTCGCTGAGGTGGGCCGTCGCGCTCGCGGTGAGCGCGCCGACGCCGACGCCGGAGATGACGCGGGCGACCAGCAGGCCGGGAACGTCGTTCCAGAACAGGAAGAGCACGGCAGCCACGATCTCCAGCGCGATCGCCACCAGGACCATCCGGCGCCGTCCTGCCCAGTCGCTGATGTGGCCGATGAGGAACAGGCTCGCGAGGACGCCGATCGCGTACGCAGCGAAGATGACCGTGACCACCCAGGTGGGGAAGCCGTCGCGCTGCTGATAGAGGGCGTACAGCGGGGTCGGCAGCGTGGAGAACGCCATCACCGCGAGGAAGGCGGCGGCGATGACCCAGAACCCCGCGCCGTGACGGAGACGCCACGAGCGGGAGGATGCGGCTGGGCGGGCGGGGGAGGTCGTGAGTGCCATACGCACATCGTGCTCTCGCACGGTGATCGTGTCCAACGGATATCACTGATAATAGTGATCGGTGACTACGATAACCACGTGGATACCCGTCAGCTCGAATACTTCGTCGCCGTCGCCGACGAGCTCAACTTCACCCGCGCGGCCGACCGGGTCTTCGCGGCCCAGTCCACCGTGTCCGCCGGGGTCAGGTCGCTGGAGCGCGAGCTCGGCGGAGCGCTGTTCGAGCGCGACAGGCACCGGGTGCGGCTGACCTCGCTCGGCCGTCAGGTGCTGGATGCGGCACGCACCACTCTCGAAGCCACCGAGCGGATGCGCCTCCTCGCCGACAGCTCGGGCGGTCTCCGCGGCGAGGTGCGCGTCGGGATCTTCACCAACCTCACCACTATCGACCTGCCGGGGATCATGGGCGAGTTCCACGCCCGCCACCCGCTGGTCGACCTGCGCCTCGGGCCGTCGCCGAGCGGATCGACGGGACTGGCGCGGGATGTGCGGCTCGGCAGGATCGACGTGGCCTTCCTCGGCCTGCCTGGCAGGGTGCCCGACCTGCTCTACCGGGATCTCGCGATCTCGCCGTTCGTCGCTGTGCTGCCGGAGGCGCATCCACTGGCCGGCGCCGACGCCGTGTCGGTGACCGACCTCGCCGCAGACCGCTGGGTGGATGCGCGTGAGGGCTTCGGCAACCGGGTCACCCTCGACCGCGCCCTGGACACGCTCGGGGTCGCCAGGCGGGTGTCGACCGAGCTGTCCGATCTGGGAGAGATCCCGCGGTTCGTCGCCGCGCGTCTCGGGGTGGCGGTGATGCCGCAGCTCACCGTGCTTCCCGCCGCCGGTGCCGTGGTCGTGCCGCTGGTGGAGCGCATCGACTGGGTTCTCAGCGCTGTGTCGCGCACGCGGCCGAGCGCGGCGGCGGCGGCGATGCTCGAGCTGCTCGGCGAGCGTTTCGGACCGCTGGCACAGCCCGCGCCGGAGTGAGCGGCAGGCTCGCCCTTTCCACGGACAGGGTCCCAGGCGTACTCTGTCCCCGTCTGACGCCGCATTCTCCCGATCGGAGCAGATCATGGGCTGGACAGCACGGAACCTGACAGACGCGTTCCACTTCCCGACGGGTGTCTTCGCGCCCGCCGCATACGACTTCCCCGACGATAGAACCCGGCACGTCATCTACCTGGGCGGGTCTGGCGTCTCCGACAGCACCGGGATCCTGCACGAGCTGTACTGCGGGACGGACGACGTCTGGCACGAGAAGGACCTGATGGACGAGAGCGGCGCCCCGCACTCGTCGTCGCCTCCGAAGGCGTACCTGTTCGTGCTGGAGGGAACGCAGCACGTCCTCTACCTCGGCACGACGGCGGACGGGCATCTGCGCGAGCTGTATCAGGACGACGGCTGGCACGCCAACGACCTCACCGCCGACTCGGGAGCGCAGGCGGCACAGAAGGCCGCGCAGGGGTTCGAATATTCGGCAGGTCGGGCGCAGGTGGTCGTGTTCCAGGGCATCGACAGGCACGTCCACGTGCTCACGCGGAAATCCAAGGACGACGGAGACCCCACCTGGGTGCACAAGGACCTCACCTGGGATCACGGCGGTCCGCTGTGCGCGAGGGCGCCCGGCGGGTACGCATTCTCCGCCGGCGGCACGATGCACGTCGACTACCTCGGCGACGACGGCCGCATCTACGAGTACACCGGCACCTCGAATCTGACCTGGGGCGATCCCGTCGACATCGGCGCCGGGCTCGACGGGCCGGACGGCTTCGCCGACGACGCGTACCACGGGTACGGGTTCACCGCGGACGGCACGCGCCACGTGGATGTTGTGGACACCTCGGGAGACGTCTGGGAGTACAGCTTCGACGGGACCTGGTCGGTCGAGAACCTGACGGCGCCGCGCGGGGCGGAGCATGTGCTGGCAGGCACGAGCGTGTCGGCGTACGCGTTCGAGGCGACCGATGCCGTGCCTGTCGCCACCCAGCACGTCGTGTACGCCGGAGGCGACCACCGCATCCACGAGCTGTGGAAGGACCCGACAGGCTGGCACGAGAACCCGCTCACGAACGCCGACGACCCCGGAGCCGAATCGACGCCGTCGGCCTTCGCCGACCACGCGACATCGACGCAGCACGTGTTCTACACGTCGCAGGCGAACCAGATCGTCGAACTGCGCTGGACGGACCGGCCGACGCTGTCGGAGGTGGTGCGGCCGCGGCACAGGCTCGACTGAGCCGCCCAGCTTTAGGCTGGACGCACCATGACCGTCTTCGCCGCCATCGTCCTGTTCCTCAACGCCGTCTTCAACGTCTTCGCCTGGCCGCGGTTCTTCGCCAGAGTCGCCAAGGACACCAGGGCGCGGGATGCGGCGGGCAAGCCGACCCCGTTCCTCATCGTGCACGGCGTCCTGCTCGGGATCGCACTGCTGCTCGCGCTCGCCTCGCTCGTGGCGGGGGTGCTGTTGCTGGTCGCCTGACCGGATGGCACCATGAACACATGGCTGTGAACATCACCGGCGACCCAGAGGCTGACGCCGTCCTCGACCAGTCCGCTTTCGCGCTCATCCTCGGGATGCTGCTCGACCAGCAGATCCCGATGGAGACCGCGTTCTCCGGCCCGGCCAAGCTGAAGGACCGGCTCGGTTCGCTCGATCCGGCGACCGTCGCATCCACCGATCCGGAAAAGCTGGTCGAGGTGATGAAGCAGACGCCGGCCGTCCACCGGTTCCCCGGTTCCATGGCCGGGCGGGTGCAGGCGCTCGCCGCGGCGATCGTGAACGACTGGGGCGACGACACCGAGGCGATCTGGACGCAGGGCGACCCGGACGGCCAGGAGATCCTGCGCAGGCTCAAGGCGCTGCCAGGCTTCGGAGAGCAGAAGGCGAAGATCTTCCTCGCCCTGCTCGGCAAGCAGCGTGGGCTGACGGCCCCCGGCTGGCGAGAGGCGGCGGGCGACTACGGCACGGAGGGGTCGTTCCGCTCGGTGGCGGACATCGTGAGCCCGGAGTCGCTGACGAAGGTGCGCGAGTTCAAGCGCGCGGCGAAGGCGGCGGCGAAGAAGGCGTGACGGTGCGCGGCCACCGTCCCGTGCGCAGAGTGGATTCAGGCACTGGCGCCCGGCACCGGATGCGGTCCACACTGGGGCGATGACCGACGAGAGCCGCGATGGCATCCCGCCCGTCGTCGCCACGGCGATCGACGCGGCCAACGCTCACGACACGGAGCGCTTCCTCGACACTTTCGCGCCGACGGGCAGCGTCGACGACTGGGGCCGCGTCTTCACCGGCCGCGAGGCGATCAGAGGGTGGAGCGACGGCGAGTTCATCGGCTCGGCCGTCTCCCTCGACGACCTGCAGTTCAGCGCCGTGCCGGACGGCGTGGCCGTGACGGCGCTGGTCGGAGGCTCGGGGTTCAACGGGCCGTCGACGTTCACCTTCCTGGTGGGGCACGGCGGCATCGAGCGGATGACGATCACCGCCTGACGCGGCGGCGTCGGTGGTTCCGGATACGCTGGCAGCGGCGGCCGCAGGGGTCGTCCGAGTCGCCGGAGGGAGCGAACGTGTTCCTTCTGGACGGCGTCATCGTCACGAGCGCCAGTGACCTGACAGAGGCGTCGAAGTGCGAGTTCGCGTTTCTGCGTGCGCTCGATGTGAAGCTCGGGCGGCTCGAGAAGACCGAAGAGATCGAAGACCCGATGTACGTGCGGTCGTCCCGGCTGGGCGACGAGCACGAGCACCACATCCTGGAGCGCTACCGCGAGCGATTCGGTGCTGGGGTGGCCGAGATCGAGCGGCCGGAGCGGCTCGACGCCGACAGTCTGGCCGCGGCGGTCGCGGCGACGGCGGACGCCTTCGCGCGCTCGTCGGAGGTGGTCTTCCAGGCGACCTTCTTCGACGGATCGTTCGTGGGCTTCGCCGACTTCATCGTGCGCCGCCCGGACGGCCGCTACCGGGTGCAGGATTCCAAGCTCGCCCGCAGCGCACGCGTCACCGCGCTGCTGCAGCTCGCCGCGTACGCTGGTCAGCTCCGGCGCATCGGCGTCGAGGTGGAGGACACGGTCGAGCTGCTGCTCGGCGACGGCTCGGTGAGCGAGCACAGGGTCTCCGAGATCGAGCCCGTCTACCGCAAGCGCCGTGCCAGGCTGCTCTGGATCATCGAGCAGCACCTCGCAGAGGAAGGGCCCGTCGCGTGGGGCGACCCCCGGTTCACCGTGTGCGGGCGCTGCGACACCTGCGACGCGGAGATCCAGGCGACCAGGGACGTGCTGCTGGTGGCGGGGATGCGGGTCACCCAGCGGGCCAGGCTGTTCGAGGCCGGGGTGTTCACGATCGACCAGCTCGCCGCGTCCACCGGGCCGATCGACGGCGTGCCGGACGGGACGCTCGACGGGCTGCGCGAGCAGGCGCGGCTGCAACGGGATGCGGTGGAGGGCGCGCCGCCGCCGATCCGAGTCTTCAACGCCCCCGTCCTCGCGGTGCTTCCGCATCCGGACGCCGGCGACATCTTCTTCGACTTCGAGGGCGACCCGCTCTACACCGAAGGCTCCGGGGAGCGCTGGAACCTCGACTACCTGTTCGGCCTCGTCGACGAGAACGCCGAGTTCACCGCGTTCTGGGCGCACGACTTCGCCGCGGAGCGGGTGGCGCTCGAAGCGTTCCTCTCGTATGTGCGCGACAGGCGCGAACGCTACCCGAACATGCACATCTACCACTACGCCGCTTACGAGCAGACGCACCTGCTTGCGCTCGCCGCCCGCCACGGGGTCGGCGAGGAGGAGGTGGACGCGCTGCTGCGCGACAGCGTGATGGTCGACCTCTATCCGCTGGTGCGCAAGGCGGTGCGGGTCGGCTCGCGGTCGTACTCGATCAAGAAGCTCGAACCGCTCTATATGGGAGACGAGCTGCGCGAGAGCGACGTGACGAACGGTGCGGACTCGATCACGCAGTACGCCAACGCGCGCGACCTCATCGCGGTCGGCCGCGACGACGAGGCGCAGCCGATTCTGGACGCGATCGGCGACTACAACCGCTACGACTGCGTCTCCACCCTGCGGCTCCGGGACTGGCTGATCGCGCGGGCGCAGGAGAACGGCGTGCCGATCGGGCAGGCGCCGGTCGACGATGTCGAGATCGCCCCGGAGGAGTCGCCGCTGCGTGCAGGACTGCTCGCGTTCGCCGGCGACCCTCTCGACCCGCATCGCACACCGGACAGGGAGGCGATGGCGCTCGCCGCGGCGGCCATCGACTTCCACCGCCGGGAGCAGAAGAGCTTCTGGCAGTCGCACTTCGCCCGGCTCATCCAGCCGGTCGAGGAGTGGGCGGACAACAGGGATGTGCTGGTCGTGGAGGACGTGCGCGTGCTGCGCGACTGGTTCCAGGACGACGGGCAGCGCGTCGAGCGCCGCGAGCTGCTGCTCAGCGGACGGTGGGGACCGGGAAGCGCGATCCGCGTGAGCGAGCGGACGGGGCCGTTCCTGCTCTACGAGTACCCAGGGCCGTTCCGGCCCCCGCGCTCACAGCCGGGGGCGCGAGCGGCGCGATCGGTGGCGGTGATCGAGGCGACGGACGACGGCGCCGTGGTCGTGCGCGAGACTCTGCCGAGAGACGTGCTGCCGTACGACGACCTGCCGAGCGCCCTCACCCCGGCCGGCCCACCGGACGCGCGTCGCCTGGCCGAGGCGATCCGCGAGTGGGGGAGCGAGCTGCTGGATGCGCGGCGCGGCGGGGGCTGGCCGCGCGACGGCATGGTCGACCTCCTGCGCCGCACGCCTCCGCGCACGCGGTCGGGCTCGCTCGCGCTGGAAGGACCGGCGGACGGCAGCGGCCGGATCGACGCCGTCGTCGCCAGCCTCCTCGACCTCGATCGGTCGTACCTCGCCGTGCAGGGGCCTCCGGGAACAGGCAAGTCCTACCTCGGCGCGCACGTCATCGCCGGTCTCGTGCAGCGGCACGGGTGGCGGATCGGCGTGGTGGCCCAGTCGCACGCCGTGGTCGAGAACCTGCTCGACAGGGTCGTCGCTGCCGGGTTGGATGCGCGGCTCGTCGGCAAGGTCCCCGGCTCCGACAGCGACCAGGCCGCGCACGCCTTCACCCCGCTCGAACACGACGGCCAGCTCCTGTTCGCCCTCGACAACGAGGCGAGCGGGTACGTGGTCGGCGGAACCGCGTGGGACTTCGCGAACGCCGCACGCATCCCGCGCGACAGCCTGGACCTGCTCGTCGTGGACGAGGCGGGTCAGTTCTCGCTCGCGTCCACCATCGCAGCGGGGGTCTCGGCTCGCAATCTGCTGCTGCTCGGCGACCCGCAGCAGCTCCCGCAGGTCAGCCAGGGGCGGCATCCGGAGCCCATCGACGGGTCGGCGCTCGGCTGGGTGAGCGACGGGCACGATGTGCTGCCGCCCGAGTTCGGGTACTTCCTCGCCGAGAGCAGGCGGATGCATCCCGCGCTGGCGAGTGCGGTGTCCGCGCTGTCGTACGAGGGCAAGCTGCACGCGCACCCTGAGGCGGAGAAGCGCGCGCTGGACGGCGTGGCGGCCGGGCTGCATCCCGTCCCCGTCGAGCACGTCGGCAACTCCACCGAGTCGCCGGAGGAGGCGGCCGCGGTGGTCGCCATCGTGCTGGACGTGCTCGGACGTGCGTGGACCGATCCCAGCGACGGCCGCGCGCGCGACGCGCTGCGCGAGGAGGACGTGATCGTGGTCACGCCGTACAACGCGCAGCTCGCGGCGGTCCGTGCTGCACTCGACGAGTCGGGACTCCCGCGCGTGCGGGTCGGGACGGTCGACAAGTTCCAAGGGCAGGAGGCCGCGATCGCCATCGTCAGCCTCGCCGCGTCGTCGTCGGCCGACGTGCCGCGCGGCATGTCGTTCCTGCTGATGAAGAACCGACTCAACGTCGCCGTGTCGCGCGCGAAATGGGCGGCGTACCTGGTGCACTCGCCGGAGCTCACCGAGTACCTGCCGAATACGCCGACAGGGCTCACCGAGCTGAGCGCCTTCATCCGCCTGGTCGAACAGGACGCCTGAGTCTCGTGAGGGCGCGGTGCTACGCTCGTGGCGTGTCACCGGAGGAACTGGAAACACTCACGCACCTGCGCAGGGCGCGCGACCTGATCGACCGCGAATACGCGCGGCCGCTCGACGTGCCGACGATCGCGAGCAAGGCGCTCATGTCGCCTGCGCACTTCTCCCGCCAGTTCCGCGCGGCGTACGGCGAAACCCCGTACAGCTACCTGATGACCCGCCGCATCGAACGCGCCATGGCGCTGCTCCGCTCCGGGATGAGCGTGACCGACGCGTGCATGACCGTCGGCTGTACCTCGCTCGGCTCGTTCAGCTCGAAGTTCAGCGAGATCGTCGGCATGAGCCCGACCGAGTACCGGGCGCGCGAACACAGGGCGGTTGAGGCGATGCCGTCGTGCGTCGCCAAGCAGCGCACCCGGCCGGTGCGGTCCACGTCCGCCTGACCGATCGCCCGCCGACCGCGGCCGCTGCCGGCTGCCCGCTGACCGCGGTCCGCCCATCCATCGCCGATCGAGCAGTTTTGGAGAAGTGCTGCCACGGCCGGATTCATACAGTGGTGACATGACCGTTTCACTGCAGTACTACCAGATCACCGTCAGCGACCCCGTGGAGTCGCTCAGCTTCTACCGTGACGCGCTCGGGCTCGACGTCGTGCGCGACGTCGAATCCGGCGGGCACCACTGGATCACCCTCGGCAGCGCCGACCAGCCGGGGCTCGAGATCGTGCTCTCCGATCCGTACGGCGGCCGCTCGCAGGCCGATGGCGACACCATCCTCGAACTCCTCACCAAGGGCGTGCTGCAGAACATCGTCTTCCGCACCGACGACATCGACGCCGCGTTCGAGCGGGTCCGCGCCTCGGGAGCCGAGGTGCTGCAGGAGCCGATCGACCAGCCATGGGGACCCCGCGACTGCGCGTTCCGTGACCCGTCAGGCAACATGGTGCGCATCCAGACCGCACTGCAGCCCCAGAACGCGTAAACCGCACGCACGAGTCGTGCGAAAGGTGCGCTCGCCGCGGCGGGCACCGCACTTTTCGCACGACTCGTGCGCGTTGCCGCTGTGTCGCATTTCGGAACACGGTTTGGGCATCCGGAGCGCAGCAGGCAGGCTCGAATAGCCGCCAACCGTTCGCCGGCACACCCCCACCCCTTCACAAGAGAGGCACAGCCATGTCCGAGGCCACCCCGCCCACCCCGTCCCTTCCGGAGAAGCCGAAGTCGAAGACCGGCTGGATCGTCGGAATCGGGATCGCGGTCATCGCGGTCATCGTCGCCGTCGTGCTCATCATCGTGAACGTGACCGCGCCCGCCTCGAACGGCGCAGAGAAGCGCGTCACCGTGAAGATCGGCACCACGGAGCAGGCTGCGCCGTACTGGACCATCCTCAAGAAGGCGGCGGCGAAGGAGGGCATCGACATCCAGGTCGTCGGCTTCCGCGACTACACCCAGGCCAACCCGGCCCTCGCGGACAAGCAGATCGACCTGAACCTGTTCCAGCACCTGCAGTTCCTCGCGAACTACGACGTGAACGCCAACCAGAACCTGGTCCCGATCTCCTCCACGCAGGTGGTGCCGCTCCCGCTGTACTCGAAGAAGTACACCAAGCTGGACGAGATCCCGCAGGGCGCGAAGATCGCCATCCCGAACGACGCCACCAACCAGGCTCGCGCACTCCTCGTGCTGCAGAAGGCCGGACTGCTGAAGCTCGCCAACGGCGGCAACACGCTGGCGACCCCCGCCGACATCGTGGCGTCCGACTCGAAGGTCTCCGTCATCCCGGTGGATGCGGCCCAGACCGCCCCTGCGCTCGACTCGGCGGACGGCGCGATCATCAACAACAACTTCGCCCTCACCGCGGGCATCGACCCGAAGTCAGCGCTGTTCCAGGACGACCCGAAGAGCGACACCGCCGAGCCGTACATCAACGCGTTCGTCGCCCGCGCCGCCGACAAGGACAACAAGACCTACCTCAAGGTCGCAGAGCTCTACCACACCAAGCCGGTCACCGACGCTGTGCTTGCCGAGTCCAAGAACACCGCGGTGATCGTCGACCGTCCGCAGGCCGACCTGATCTCCATCCTGGACAAGCTGAAGACGACCATCAAGGCGGCGAAGTAGCGCGGATGAGTCCCATCATCGAGTTCCGCGACGTCTCGAAGGCGTTCCGCTCCGGCGACGCGACCATCACGGCGGTCGACGGGGTCAGCCTCGCGATCGAGCGCGGTGAGATCTTCGGCATCATCGGATACTCGGGGGCTGGGAAGAGCACGCTCGTCCGCCTCATCAACGCGCTCGAGCGGGCGACCTCCGGCAGCATCCTGATCGACGGCCAGGACATCACGCAGCTTCCAGAATCGAAGCTGCGTGCTGTCCGGGCCGGCATCGGGATGATCTTCCAGCAATTCAACCTGTTCCGCTCGCGCACCGTGTTCGGCAACGTCGCATACCCGCTCAAGGTGGCCGGCTGGCCGAAGGACAAGCGCTCGCAGCGCGTCGCAGAGCTGCTGGCGTTCGTCGGTCTCACCGACAAGGCCTGGGTCTACCCCGACCAGCTCTCCGGAGGGCAGAAGCAGCGCGTCGGCATCGCCCGTGCGCTCGCGACGAACCCGGCGATCCTGCTCGCCGACGAGTCGACGTCGGCGCTCGACCCGGAGACGACCGCGGATGTGCTGCGGCTCCTCAAGCGCGTCAACGACGAGCTCGGCGTCACCATCGTCGTCATCACGCACGAGATGGAGGTCGTGCGGTCGATCGCTGACCGCGTGGCCGTGCTCGACGCGGGCAGAGTCATCGAGACCGGCAGCGTGTTCGAGGTGTTCTCGTCGCCGCAGACCGGCACCGCGCAGCGCTTCGTCGGCACGGTCCTCAAGAACACGCCGGACGAGACGGAGGTGGAGCGCCTGCGCGGCAAGCACGCCGGGCGCATCGTCTCCGCGCGCATCCACGACGACGGCCGCCTCGGCGCGGTGCTGTCGGATGCGGTCGGCAGGCACAACGTGCGCTTCGAGATCGTCTACGGCGGCATCTCCGCGCTGCAGGGCCGCTCCTTCGGCAGCCTCACCCTCGAACTGATCGGCGACGATGCAGGGGTGGATGCGCTGATCGCAGACCTCCGCCAGGTCACCGAGGTCGAGGAGGTGGCGGCATGAACGACTGGAACACGCTCTGGCCGGTGTTCGTGCAGTCCATCGGGCAGACCCTGTGGATGGTCGTGGCGACCCTGGTACTCGGCGGCATCCTCGGGCTGGCGCTCGGCGTGCTGCTCTACACGACGAGGCGGGACGGGCTGCTGGAGAACCGCGCGCTCTCGGCGGTGCTGAATGTGCTGGTCAACTTCATCCGCCCGATCCCGTTCATCATCTTCATGACCGCGGTCGCCCCGCTGACGCAGCTCGTGCTCGGCACGTTCCTCGGCACGCCGGCGGCGATCTTCCCGATGACGATCGCGGCGACGTTCGGCATCTCCCGCATCGTGGAGCAGAACCTGATCACGATCGACCCCGGCGTGATCGAGGCGGCCCGCGCGATGGGGTCGAGCCCGTGGCGGATCATCACCACCCTGCTCATCCCGGAGGCCCTCGGGCCGCTGATCCTGGGATACACGTTCGTGTTCGTGGCGATCGTGGACCTGTCGGCCATCGCGGGCAGCATCGGCGGCGGAGGGCTGGGCGACTTCGCGATCTCGTACGGGTATCAGCGCTACAACTGGGCGGTGACCTGGATCGCGGTGATCACGATCGTGATTCTGGTGCAGGCCGCCCAGTTCCTCGGCAACTGGCTGGCGCGGAAGGCGTTGCGCCGCTGACGCCGGCACTGTCGTGAGCGTGCGTCAGCCGACATAGCGGCCGACGGGACGCAGGCGCAGCGGCGGCTGCTCGTACTCGTCGATGGCGTGCACGACCCAGCCGATGCTGCGCGCCGTGGCGAAGACGACCTCGCCCGCGTCGTCGGCCATGCCCGCCGCGAGCGAGAGCGCGCCGAGGGCCAGGTCGATGTTGGGGCGCAGGCCGGTGCGGCGGCGGACGATGGCGGCGACGTCGGCCGCAGCGTCGAGAGCGGCGGCGGCGGTCGGCGGGGCGGCGGCGTGCGGCGCGCTGGCGGTGGGAAACGGCACAGCGGTGGATGCGGCTGCCGGCTCCCCGAGCACCCCGAGCCTCCCGAGTATCCCGAGCAGCGCCCGCGCCCGCGGATCGCCGTCCGGGTAGAGCGCGTGGCCGAAGCCGGGCACGGGGCCGCGTCCGGCGACGACCGTGTCGGCCACGACGCGCTCGGCCGGTTCCCCGGCGACGACGCGGGCGAGCATCCGGTGGGCGGCTCTGCTGGCGTTGCCGTGCAGGGGCGAGTCGAGGGCGCCGAGACCGGCCGTGACCACCGCGTACGGGTTGGCGCGGGCGGATGCGGCAGCGCGCGCCGCGAGCGTGGACACGGCGAGGTCGTGGTCGAGGAGGAGCACGAGCGCCGCGTTGAGGGCGGGGAGCGCGGTGGGCTCTGCGTCGGTCAGCGCTGCCCAGAGCCGCGCGGCCAGAGAAGGCGGCGGACCGGGCGGACATGGCTGACTCCGTGCTGCTGTGTTCGAGGCGCTCCGCACCGGCAGAGCGTCCACCATCCCCGCCACCAACCCCTCCGCCGCTCCCACCACGGCGGCGCGGTCGAGCGAATAGCGGAGCGGGTCAGCGGCCGCCAGGGCAGTCACGGCCACCTGCTGTCTGTCGCGCGTCGTCGCCGCCGCAGGCAGCGCGTCGCCCACCCGCCGCGCAGCGTCGAGCCCTGGCCCGGCAGCGAAGGCCGCGCCAGCGTCCCAGTCGCCGGTCAGCGCCCAGTGTGCCACGGTTTCGAACGGTTCGCCGGTCAGCGAGGCGACGTTCCGTCCGCGATAGAACAGCTCGCCGTCCTCGATCAGCGCGAACGAGGTCTCGACCACCATCAGCGGGCGGCCGTCCGAGTGCCCGTGCGGGCCGGAGGTCGGTCGCCTGCGCCGGTCGCCGGCGAAGCGCTCCACCTCCAGGGGGTCGAACGACGAGCCCTCCGGCGTGCGGATGCGGTCCAGCCGCCCGCGGGCCACATAGGCGTACAGCGTCTCGATCTTGACCCCGAGGCGCTCGGCCGTCTGCTCGGCGGTGAGCCGGGGGAGTGCCCTGGCCCCCGCATCCCGTGGGGCATCCTCTGGCACGACCCGCTGCACGGCCACCTCCACATTGACATGATCAACGTTGACGCACAGATGATCCATGCTCATGCTCATACTATGCAGAACGACCGGATGAACGACACCCTCATCGACGTGCCCCGCGGCCTCACCAACGTGGTCGCAGCGGAGACGGCGCTCGGCGACGTGCGCGGTCACGAGGGCTTCTATCACTACCGTCAGTACTCGGCGGTCGAGCTGGCGAGCGAGCGGAGCTTCGAGGAGGCCTGGCATCTGCTGCTGTTCGGCACGCTGCCCGACGCGGCAGAGCTGGTCGCCTTCCGGGACCGGATCGCGCTGGCTCGCGCCATCCCCGACGAGGTCGCAGAGCTGCTCCCCGCCATCGCCCGTCTCACCGCAGACGCACCGGATGCGCTCGCCGGGGTGCGCATGGCGCTCGCGGCCGTCGCCGCCGCCGACCGCATCCGCCCGCTCTACGACGAGGACGCGGACGCGAGGGTCGCCGACGCCATCCGGGTCAGCGCCGTCACCCCCGTGCTGCTCGCCGGCCTGAACGCGCTCGCCACCGGCCGCGTCCCGCTGCGCAGCCGCGACGACCTCGGGCACGTCGCGAACTACCTCTACCTGGTGACAGGCGAGGCTCCGGATGCGCGCACCGAGCACGCCGTGAGCGCGTACATGACCGCGGCGATCGACCACGGCTTCAACGCGTCGACGTTCACGGCGCGGGTGATCGCCTCCACCGGCGCCGATCTCGCCGCCGCGGTGACGGGCGCACTCGGCTCGCTCTCCGGGCCGCTGCACGGCGGCGCCCCGAGCAGAGCGCTGGACACGCTCGACGAGATCGCGACCCCTGACCGGATCGACGAGTGGGTGACGGCCACCGTGCAGCGTGGAGGCCGCATCATGGGCTTCGGGCACGCCGTGTATCGCACGGAGGACCCGCGGTCCAGGATGCTCCGCGGCATCGCGGAGGGGTTCGGCGGGGCGCGCGTGGAGTTCGCTGTGCAGGTGGAGCGCCGCGTGCAGGAGCTGCTGGCGGAGCTGAAGCCGGGCAGGGAGCTGCACACCAACGTCGAGTTCTACGCCGCGATCGTGATGGAGGCGTGCGGCATCCCTCGGTCGATGTTCACGCCGACGTTCGCCGCAGCGCGCGTGGTCGGCTGGACCGCCCACATCCTGGAGCAGGCGGCGGACGGCAAGATCGTGCGGCCGTCGTCGCGCTACGTCGGGCCGCAAGCACCGCAGCCGCTGCCGGAGCGCGTCCAGGGAGATCAGCCGGCGCGCGCCGCTGTCACGCCACCAGAGCGCCGATGAACGACACGGCGCCGAGCAGCGACAGGGTGCCGCGAGCCGTGTTCGCGCGGCTCCAGCGCCGTTCGAAGGCCGTGTAACCCGCTCCGTCCCTGTCGGCCGCCAACCGGTTGTTGAGCGGCACGTTGACCGCCGCCGTCACCAGGAACGCCACGACGCCGAGCACGCCGCCGACGATCGCGAGCACCGCCTCCGTGGACGGAAGGCCGGGGAACGCGGCGAACACGGCGACCACCGAGGCGAGCGCTGAGCCGAGGAACACCACCATGAACGCCGAGCGCACCGCGAACACATTGATGCGGTTCATCGTGCCGGTGGCGTCCCTGGGATCGGCGCCGCGCAGAGCGGGCATCACCATCGTGGAGAAGCCGAGGTAGACACCGCCCGCTGCCGCGGTGGTGAGGGCGGCGATGCCGACGACGATCGCGAGGAAGGGGTCCGTCATGCCTTGAGGGTAGCGCGCGGAAGGTTCATCCTGGAGGGGAGGTGGTCGGGATGCGTGGAGCGGTCAGGCAGGTCGAGTGGGTCGGCGACGACGATCCGGAGCGGCTGGAGGCGGCCACGATCACCATCGCGGGCGACCGGCTGGATGCGCTCGGCACCTCGCGCACAGCGGACTACGTCACGAGCTGGTCGCTCGAGACGGGACAGGGCTGGGTGACGAGCAGGCTGGACGTCGCCGTGTTCGGCCGCGGTTTCACCCGCCGCCTGGCTCTGGCACGGGATGCGCGCGGCCGGTGGACGAGCGACGTCGCCCAGAACGGCACGCGCCGCTTCCACGACGAGGAGCTTCCCGACCCAGGCATCTCCGACGCGGATGCGGCGTCCGGCGCCCTCGACGGCGCTGACGACTGCGATCTCGCACTCTGCCCGGTCACGAACACCATGCCCATCCTGCGGCTCGGCGCCCACCAGCGCGCCGTGCAGGAGACCGCGTTCGTGATGGCGTGGGTGGCGCTGCCGTCGCTCGCGGTGATCCGCAGCGAGCAGCTGTACAGCTCCCTACCCTACGATCCGGAGGCCGGCCACGCTGTCGTGCGCTACAGCAGCGGGAGCAGGGACTTCACCGGCGACCTCACAGTGGACCAGGACGGCGTGGTCATCGACTACCCGCAGCTCGCCCGCCGCATACGCACCCGAGGCTAGCCAGCGGGACGGAGTCCGATCCGCGCCAGGGCTACGGCGTCGGCGCCAGTGCGTCGTACTTCCGGAACGCGCCCTGCACGCGCACCACCGTCGCGACCAGCACCATGATGATGAGGCCGCCGAGCAAGGGAGGGAACCACAGTGCGCCGGTGAG
>Ga0153994_1000044_pt1 | contig 87424 bp, 79 predicted proteins | sample TSNC078MetaG_FD_104735 | JGI IMG/M metagenome (GOLD analysis project Ga0153994, IMG submission 104735) | Attine ant fungus gardens microbial communities from North Carolina, USA - TSNC078 MetaG | ecosystem: Host-associated > Fungi > Mycelium > Unclassified | place: USA: North Carolina, Lumber...
CAAGCGAACGCCGATGTTCGCGCGCTTCTCCACCGTCGCCGGCGAAAGAGGTGCGGCCGATGCGGAACGCGACATCCGTGGTTTCTCGCTGAAGTTTTACACCGAGGAAGGCAACTGGGATATCGTCGGCAACAACACGCCGGTGTTCTTCATCCGCGACGGCATCAAGTTCCCGGACTTCATCCACTCGCAGAAGCGTCTCCCCGGCTCCGGCCTGCGGGATGCGGACATGCAGTGGGACTTCTGGACCCTCTCGCCGGAGTCTGCACACCAGGTCACCTACCTGATGGGCGACCGCGGCATCCCGCGCTCGTGGCGGCACATGCCGGGCTACGGTTCGCACACCTACCAGTGGATCAACGCCGCAGGTGAGAAGTTCTGGGTCAAGTACCACTTCCACGCCTTCCAGGGCAACGAGGAGATGCACGGCGCGGAGGCGGAGGCCATCGCAGGCGCCGACGCCGACTACTACCGCCGCGACCTCTACGAGGCGATCGAGCGCGGCGAGTTCCCGGCGTGGAAGGTCTCCGTGCAGGTCATGCCGTACGAGGACGCGAAGACGTACCGCTTCAACCCGTTCGACCTCACCAAGGTCTGGCCGCACAGCGACTACCCGCTGATCGAGGTCGGTGTGCACACGCTGAACAAGAACCCGGAGAACTTCTTCGCGCAGATCGAGCAGGCGGCGTTCTCCCCGGCCAACACCGTCCCCGGCATCGACATCAGCCCGGACAAGATGCTGATGGCCCGTGTGTTCTCCTACCCGGACGCCCAGCGGTACCGCGTCGGCACCAACTACAACGAGCTGCCGGTCAACGCGCCGAACGCTCCGGTGCACAACTACTCGCAGGACGGCGCGGGCCGCCACGGCTTCAAGCCGGCCTCGGCCCCGGTCTACGCGCCCAACTCGAAGGGCGGGCCCGTCGCAGACGCCGCCCGCGCCGGCGAGGGCTCGTGGGAGTCCGACGGCGCCCTCGTGCGCTCGGCAGCGACCCTGCACGCAGAGGACTCCGACTTCGGCCAGGCAGGAACGCTCTACCGCGACGTCTACGACGCCGAGGCCAAGGAGCGCTTCCTCCAGACGATCACTGGAGCCGTCGGCGGCGTGAAGAACGCCGAGATCCGCGAGCGCGCCATCCAGTACTGGACCAACGTGGATGCGACGCTCGGCGCCGCCCTCCGCGCCAACCTCGCAGACGGCGCGTCCACCCCGGACGAGTCGGCGGAGTACGTCGGCGTCGCCGGCTAGTCCCGGCATCCATCGTGTGGTCCCCGGCTTCGGCCGGGGACCACACCTGGTTAAGCCGGTCAGCTCGGAGCGACCTCGGCGAGCGCGCCGGACTCCAGTGCCACCCACACCGTGCCGTCCGCCGCGACCGCGAGGCCGTGCGGCTCCGACTCCGCCGTCGGCAGGTCGTGCAGGGTCAGCTCGCCATCGGCGGTCGCGTGCGCGAGCTGGTTCGCGCCCCAGAGGCTCGCCCACACGCCACCGTCGCTGTCGGCGGCGACCGCGTGCGGCTTCGCGCCCTGCGCAAGCGGCACCTCGGAGACAACGCCCCGATGGATGCGCGCGAGTGCGTCCCCGAGGATCTGCGCCACCCACACGCCGCCGTCCGCTGCGACGGCGATGCCGACGGGGCCGGACGGGTCGCCTGGCAGCTCGGTGAACGCGATGGCAGCATCCCCTCCGCGCACGTGACCGACCAGGCCGGCCGCGTTGAGGGTGAACCAGAGGCTGTCTCCGGTGGTCGCGATCATAGAAACGAACGAACCGGCGCGGCCGACCGGGTACTCCTCCACCCTGCCGAGGATGTCGATGCGGCCGAGCGCGTCTGCGCCGAGCTCGGTGAACCAGGCGGTGCCGTCGTCGAGCGCGACGACCCCGAACGGCTGGGCGTCAGGCGTCGGGACGGCGACCTCGCCGATCAGGTCGATCGCCGCATCCCGCAGCCCGAGGTGCACGAGGCGGTTGCCTGTGCTGTCGGTCACCCACACCGTCGACTCCGTCGCGGCGGCGAGCAGCGACGGCTGCGAGCCGTCGCCGAGCGACAGGTATGCCACAGTGCCATCGGGCGACAACCGGCCGACGCGACCGCCGTGCACGAGGGTGAACCACACCCCGCCGTCCCTGGTGACCGCGACCCCGTACGGGCCTTCGCCCGGCTCCCCGACGGGATGCTCGACGATCCGCACGGCCGCCGTCACAGGGTCGCGCTGATCGTGCGGTCGTACACCGTGCGGCCGCCGACCCCGATGCGGTCGTCGCCCTCGATGGCCGTCAGCAGTTCGGAGCCCTCTCCCTGACTGATCCGCAGGTCGCGGCCGAGGCGCGCGGTCAGGGCGATCGCCGCCGCCCCTGTCGCCTCGTCCTCGACGATGCCCATCGCCGGGGCGAACATGCGCGAGCGCAGGTGGGCGACCGACTCGTCGATCCAGGCGTATGCGTAGTGCTGCCCCTCGGTGAACGCGAACGGGTCGAGCGCATCCACGTCGGCGGGAGACTCGAGCGGCAGCCACTGGAACGTCGGCGCCCACTCGGCCTCCGCGGTGATCCAAGTCGGCTCGTCCTCGGAGCCGTACGTCACGTCCACGACGCCCGCCTTCTCGCGCAGCATCGTGATCGGGGTGCCCTGCTCGGCCAGCCACCACGCCGTGCCGACGCTGGGGTGCCCGGCGAACGGCAGCTCGGCCGCGGGGGTGAAGATGCGGATGGTCGCGACGCGCCCGAGTTCGCCGTCCTCGCTGAGCGCGTCGAGGAAGACCGTCTCGCTGAATCCGAGCGCCGAGGCGATCGCCTGCTCCCGCCCGGCCGTCGCCGTGGAGCTGCGCACGATGCCCAGCTCGTTGCCGTTCGCGCCACGGTCGTCCGTGAAGACGCGGACCACCACTACTTCGATCGTTTCGTCCATGCTGCCAGCCTCCCACGAACCCGGCGTCCGCGGAGGCGCCTGCGTATAGTGGGGGTGCTCGAAGCAGTAAGGAAGCGCATACATGGGCCGGAATCCGACCGTCTACGACGTCGCGACACACGCCGGTGTGTCGATTGCGACGGTCTCGCGCGTGTTCAGCCGCCCGGAGACCGTCAAAGAGGCGACGCGCGAACGCGTGCAGGCATCGGTGGATGCGCTCGGCTACGTCCCGAGCGGAGCAGCCCGCGGCCTCGCCGCCCGCAAGACCGGCGTGCTCGGCCTGTTCTTCCCCGGCCTCGACGCGATGGACGACATCTCCGACGTTCCGCTCGACGCCCCGGACGACGCCGCCAGTCGCACCACGATCATCCGCGACGTCGGCGGCGCAGCGGACACGCGCCAGCTGAATCTCTATTTCGACGAGGTGCTGCGCGGCAGCGAGCTGGAGGCCTGGCGCAACGGCTTCGTGCTGCTCGTCGGAGTGGGCCGGGGCGCCACGTCGACGGAGACCGTGCGGGAGATGGCGGGGCGCGTCGACGGCCTGGTGGTGCTGGCGGGGAGCGCGAGCGACGAGGAGCTCTCGCAGCTCGCCCGCCGCATCCCCGTGGTCGTGATGGCCGGCGCCAGGAGCGGAGACGAACTCGACCACGTCTCTGTCAGCAACGACGAGGGGATGCGCGCCCTCGCCGGGCACCTCGTCGACGACCTCGGGGTGCGCGACCTCGTCTACGTCGCAGGAAGCCTGGACTCCCCCGACGACGCAGAGCGCTGGGCCGGTTTCCGCGCCGCACTCGCCGAGCGCGGGCTGCCCGTGCCGGACGCGCCGGAGCACAGGGGCGACTTCACCCGCGACGGCGGTCGCAGGGTGGGCCGTGAGCTGCTCGCAGGCGGTGTGCTGCCGCGCGCGGTGGTGTGCGCGAACGACCAGATGGCGCTCGGCGTGATCGACGCCGCCCGCATCGGCGGCGTCGACGTGCCGGGCGACCTGATCGTGACCGGCTTCGACGGCATCGACGCCGGACGCCTGTCGACCCCGAGACTCACCACGGTGAAGCAGCCGATGGAGTTGCTGGGCCGCGCCGCGGTGCAACTGCTCGTGCGGCGTCTGGCCGACCCGGATCGCCCGGCCGGTTCGGTGCGCCTCCCGGTTGAGGTCTACCTCCGGGAGAGCTCAGAGCCCGCCTGACCCCGCTGCAGCGCGACGCGGCGGCGTGCTTCAGCAGGAGATCCGGCACGACTCGCCGCGCGAAACTCCGTTCCGCAGGAGAACGCGCCTACTGGCGACGGAATCTCCGTCCGGCAGGAGAAGCGTGCCGCCGCCGGCCCTTCTCCGTTCGGAAGGAGAAAGCGGGCGGATGGCGCGAGAACTCCTTCGGGACGGAGGGACACGCCGTAGCGAGACGCGAGACTCCTGCCGAACATGCGCACTCGTCACCCTGGCGTCGCGCGCGACGCGCTCACGCGCTCACGCGCGTCACGCGCTCACGCGGCCAGCGTCACCCGCTCGCGGAGCAGGTCGACGACGGTGTGCGGCTCGCGGCCGCCGACGCAGACGAAGAAGACGAAGTCTTGCGGCGCGTCGACGGTGATCACCGCATCCACTGCGTGCCAGGCGTCGTCGGGGACAGCGGTGAGACTGAGCATCTCGAAGGTGCGGCGCTCGGCGTCCCGTGCGGTGCCCTGCACCGTGTAGAACGCATCGATGCTGGCGTCGTCGCCTGGGTCGGCGAGCCAGCCGATGAGCGGGGTCGCCGTCGCAGCGCTGATCGGGAGCACGCCGAAGAGAGCGGCGGTCAGCCGTTCGACGGTGGCGCCGCTCGCCAGTCCGACGCTGCGGGAGGCGTCGAGCGATGAGATGGCGATCCAGCGGCCGGGGGCGACGTCGTCGACCACCGACAGAAGGGGTGCGGGCATAGGGGTGTCAGAGATTGTGGACATGGAAGTCGGGTACTTTCCATACATACACGCCCGACAACGGGTCACGGAGACGCTTCCCTAGCACGATCCCCCATGCACCGCATCGACAGGCGAAGCGGGTAAACGCTCTCGACGGTGCCGAGAGGACTCCGCCGGCTTTTCGGGAAGCCGATGGCGTACCCCGACTATACCGGTCTGTCCTCATTCCGGGGGACCCCACTTTGGGGGACACCTTGCAAAAGTGAATGTATGCGCTTACAGTGGTCCGCGTACCAAGCAAGGATGGTGGCAATGACGCACACGAAACACACCGGCACCAGACGCCGGGGACTCGCGATGCTCGCGACGCTGGCTGCGGCCGCTCTCGCCCTCTCGGGCTGCAGCATCAAGATCCAGAGCCAGCAGGACCCGTCGATCCCGGCGGACACGATGCTGCTCGCCGCAGACAAAGGCACTCCGATGATGGAGCGCAACTTCAATCCGTATCTCGTCAACAAGCGAGCAGCAGCGAGCTACATCTACGAGCCGCTCGTGGTCATCAACGTGCTCGACGGAAAGGGCACGCCCTGGCTGGCGTCGAAGATCGCGCTGCCGGACCCGCAGACGATCGACTACACCATCCGTAGCGGTGCGACGTGGTCGGACGGGAAGCCGTTCACGGTCCAGGACGTGAAGTTCACGCTCGACCTGATCAAGAAGTTCCCGACGCTCGACCTCAAGGGCGCCTGGCAGCACATCAAGACTCTCGAGGTGAAGGGCGACCACCTGATCGTCCACCTCAAGGAGGCGGACGCCCCGGCGTCCGACATCATCTCGCAGACGCTGATCGTCCCCCAGCACATCTGGAAGGACGTCAAGAACCCGGACACCTGGCGCGACCCGAACCCTGTCGGGACCGGCCCGTACACGCTCGGCAACTTCTCCTCGCAGCAGTACACGATGGACAAGAACGAGTCGTACTGGCAGGCCGACAAGGTGCAGGTCAAGCACCTGGTGCTCCCCTCGGCCACCAGCGAGCTCGACATCGCCACCAAGGGCTTCGACTGGGCGTACGCCTTCATGAGCGACGTGCAGGGCACCTGGGTCTCCGCCAACAAGAACAACAAGTACTGGTTCCCACCGGGCGGCGTCATCAGCCTCATGCCCAACCTCACGGTCAAGCCCTTCGACAACCTGGATGTGCGGCGCGGCATCTCGCTCGCGCTCGACAAGGACAAGATCGCCGACGCGGCCACGGAAGGTTACATGACCGCCGCCGGCCAGACCGGGCTCATGCTGCCGAACCAGAAGGACGAGCTCGACCCGAGCATCCCGGATCAGGGCATCATCAAGCAGAACACCGCAGCAGCCCTCGACGCGTTCGCCGCCGCAGGGTACACCAAGCAGGGCGACAAGCTGGTGGATGCGAGCGGCAAGCAGTTCTCCTTCTCCATCACCACCGCCAACGGCTACTCCGACTGGCTCCGTGCCGTGCAGGAGGTCCGCAAGGAGCTCGGCGCCATCGGCATCGACGTGTCGATCAAGCAGCCGCAGCCGCCCGGGTATCAGGCGGCCATCCAGAACGGCGACTTCCAGGTCGCGATGGGCGGCATGGGAGGCGGCATCATCTTCCAGGCGTACAACGGCCTGCTCTCCAGCGAGTTCGCCACCCCGATGGGCAAGGCGACCGCCAGCAACTTCGGCCGCTACAGCGATCCAGCCACGGACGAGCTGCTGCAGGAGTACAAGGTCACCACGGATGAGGCGAAGCGGCTCCAGCTCAGCCACGAGCTGCAGCGCGTCGTGTACGACCAGTTCCCGGTGATCGGTCTGTACTACGGCGGACTCTGGGGTCTGTACAACGACGCGAAGTTCACCGGCTGGCCAGACGCGAAGAACCCGTACGCGCCGCCGCAGACCTACGACCAGACCCCGCTGCTCGTGTTCACGCATCTCAAGCTCAGGAAGGACGGTGAGTAGGCCGATGGCGTACGCGCTCCGCAAACTCGGCCTGTTCGTCCTCACTCTGTGGGCGGCGGTCACGCTGAACTTCATCCTGCCGAGGCTCATGCCCGGCTCCCCCACCGACGCCGCCATCGCGAAGCTGTCGCAGAACGGACCCGTCACGGCCGCCACCCGAGCGGCCATCGAGGCCCAGCTCGGCGTGCCGGGCGGCAACCTGTGGGACCAGTACGTGAGCTACCTGCACCAGGTGGTCACGTTCGACTTCGGCGTCTCGTACACCTTCTATCCGCAGACCGTGTCCGAGCTGGTCGGACAGGCATTCCCGTACACGATCGTGCTGCTCGGCATCGTGACCATCGTCGCGTTCGTGCTCGGAACGCTGCTCGGTGTGCTCGCCGCCTGGCGCCGCAACACCTGGCTCGACTCGCTGCCGACGCTGACCGGCACCTTCGCCAGCACGTTCCCGTACTTCTGGACAGCGCTGCTGCTGCTGTTCTTCCTCGGCTACGTGCTGCACTGGTTCCCCACCTCCGGCGCCTTCGGGCCGACGGCCACGCCGTCGTGGAGCTGGGACTTCATCGTCGACGTGGCGTATCACGCCATCCTCCCGGCCGTCACCATCCTGATCACCTCGATCGGCGGCTGGATCCTCGGGATGCGCAACGCCATGATCAACACGCTCGGCGACGACTACGTGACGTTCGCCGAGGCGAACGGCCTCAAGGGGCGCACCGTCGCCATGAAGTACGCCGCACGCAACGCGATCCTGCCGAACCTCACCGGCTTCGGCCTCGCCCTCGGCGGCGTGGTCGGCGGCTCGATCCTGGTGGAGCAGGTGTTCGGCTACCCCGGCATCGGCTTCCTGCTGTTCAACGCGGTGATCGGCCAGGACTACCCGCTGATGCAGGCGCTGTTCCTCCTCATCACCGTCAGCGTTCTCGTCGCCAACTTCCTCGTCGACATTCTGTACGGCGTACTCGACCCAAGGACCCGCCGATGACCACGACACAGAGTTTCAAGTCCATCTCCACGGATGCCTCGACCTCGGGAGGGGCGAAGCCGCCGCACAGGCTCGCGTTCATCGGACGGGCAGCATCCACGCTGTGGTCGAACTGGAAGTCCAGGCTCGGCCTCATCATCCTGGCGTTCTTCGTGCTCGTCGCGATCTTCGCGCCGCTGCTCGCCCCGTACGGCGCGACGCAGGACGGCTTCCCGCGCAACGCGGACTCGAGCCCTGAGCACTGGTTCGGCACGACGGCCGCAGGCGAGGATGTGCTCAGCCAGCTCATCTACGGCGCCCGCGTGAGCGTGGCGGTCGGCTTCATCGCCGGCCTGCTCTCCACGGTCGTCGCCGTGCTGATCGGCCTGAGCTGGGGATACATCAGGGGCTTCGGCGCCGAGGTGGTCAACTTCTTCGTGAACCTCTTCCTCGTCATCCCCGGCCTGCCGCTGATGATCGTGATCGCCGCCTACCTGCAGAACGGCGGGCTGTTCATGATCGTGACGGTCATCGTGATCACCGGATGGGCGTGGGGCGCCCGCGTGCTGCGCAGCCAGACCCAGTCGTTGCGCTCGCGGGACTTCGTCACTGCCGCCCGCTTCTCCGGCGACCGGCCGTTCCGGATCGTGTTCAACGAGATCCTGCCCAACATGACCTCGCTCATCACCGGCAGCTTCTTCGGCGCGGCCACGGCCGCGATCCTCGCGGAGGCCGGTCTGGAGTTCCTCGGACTCGGCGACTCGTCGATCGTGAGCTGGGGGACCATCCTCTACTGGGCGCAGAACTCGAACGCCCTCCTCACCGGGCAGTGGATCCTGCTGTTCGCTCCCGGTCTGTGCATCGCGCTGCTGGCAATGAGCCTCACGCTCATCAACTTCGGCGTCGACGCGATCAGCAACCCGCGCCTCCGAGAAGGACGCCCTGCGAAAGAAAAGAGCGCACGATGAGCGAGCTACTCGAGGTCCGCGACCTCTCCGTCATCTACGAATCGGCCGGCCAGACGCCGGTGCAGGCCGTCGACCACGTGTCGTTCACGGTCGGCGCAGGCGAGTTCGTCGGCCTGGTCGGCGAGTCTGGCTCCGGCAAGTCGACGCTCGGCTTCGCGCTGACCAGGCTGCAGAAGCCGCCGGCGCGCACCAACGGAGGCGAGATCCTGTTCGGCGGCCAGGACATCCGTGAACTCGGCGACGAGGAGCTGCGCCGCCAGCGCCAGGGCGGATTCGCCATGGTGCTGCAGTCCGGGATGAACGCCCTCAACCCCGTGCGGACCATCCGCAAGCACTTCGCCGACATCTTCCACGCCCACGGCCACGTCCCCAAGGGCCGCTGGGACGACAGGATGCGCGAGCTCGTCGGCAAGGTCGGCCTCACCGAGCAGGTGCTCGCCCGGTTCCCCGGCGAGCTCTCCGGTGGGATGCGCCAGCGCGTCTCGATCGCGCTCGCCCTGTCTCTCGAACCCCGCCTGATGGTGTTCGACGAGCCGACCACCGCGCTCGACGTGCTCGTGCAGCACGCGATCATGGACACGATCACCGAGCTGCAGCAGTCGGAGGGCTTCACAGCCATCCTGATCAGCCACGACCTCGGCGTCGTGCTCGAAGCGACCCAGCGCGTGCTCGTGATGCACGACGGCCGCATCGTCGAGGACGCATCGAGCAGGCAGATCCTGGAGGCGCCGCAGCACGAGTACACGCGGATGCTGTTGAGCCACTACGCCGACCCGCGCGCCGAGGTGGTGGAGCTCCCGGGGTTCCCGGCGCGACGCGATGACGCGAGCGCGGCCGACGCGACTGCATCCGGCGCCGGCGCATCCGTGGCCGCCGCACCCGGCGCATCCACGGCTGTTCGCCAGCGCGAAGGACGCGCAGCACAGGCGGCCATCGTCGTCGACGGCGTCTCGAAGGTGTACCCGGCCCCGCGGCGCGGCGAGAGCGAGGTGACGGCGGTCGACGCCGTCTCGTTCACGCTCGAGCCCGGCCAGTCGCTCGCGCTCGTCGGCGCCTCCGGATCGGGCAAGTCGACCATCGCGAAACTACTGACCGGCGTCGAGAAGCCGACCTCCGGCACGGTGCGGTTCGGCGACGCCGACGTGGCGAAGCTGAACAGGCGCGGCATCCGCGACCTGCACAAGAACGTCCAGATGGTGTTCCAGGACCCGTACGCCGCCCTGAACCCGCTGCACACGGTCGAGTACGCGCTCACCCGTCCCGTGGTCAATTTCACCGGCCTCCGCGGCAAGGATGCTCGTCACCGGGTGCTCGAACTGCTGGAGACCGTCGGCCTCACCCCGGTGGAGCAGTTCGCTTCCAAGCTCCCGCACCAGCTCTCCGGCGGTCAGCGCCAGCGCGTCGTCATCGCGCGCGCCCTGGCGAGCGACCCGCAGGTGCTCATCGCCGACGAGCCGGTCTCGATGCTCGACGTGACGCTGCGCGCCGGAGTGCTCGCCCTGCTGGAGGATCTGCGCGAACAGTGGGGCGTCTCGCTCCTCTACATCACGCACGACCTGCTCTCCGCACGGCTGGTCACCGACGACATCATGGTGCTGAACACCGGACGCGTCGCCGAGCGAGGGAGGACGGCCGACGTGCTTCGGCACCCGTCCGACCCGTACACGATCGAACTGCTCGACGCCGTGCCCAACCCCGCTCGCGCGAGGGAGGCCCTGGCATGACCGCGTTCGCTCCCATCGCCCCTTTCGGCGCCATGCCCATCCCGGATGGCGTCGAGGTCGTCGGCCTCCCCGCCGCTGTCGGCACGCTCACCGCGCTGCACGCGCCGGCACGGGATGCGCGAGCCGGCGCGGATGCGCGCGGCACTGTCCTCTTCGTGCCGGGCTTCACCGGCTCCAAGGAGGACTTCCGCACCTTCCTTCCCCTGCTCGCCGCGGAAGGCTGGGACGTCTGGGCGTACAGCCAGCGCGGTCAGGCTGACTCCGCAGCACCCTCCGGCGTCGAGCACTACCGGCTCGACGCCCTCGCCGCTGACACGGTCGAGGTGTCCCGCCTGATCGGCGACGGTCGCCCCGTACACCTCATCGGGCACAGTCTGGGCGGTGTCGTGGCGCGCGAGGCGACCATCTCGGCTCCGGATGCGTTCGCGTCGTTCACCATGCTCTGCTCCGGTCCGACCGGCTGGCCCGGCCGCCACCAGCAGACCACGGACACGGTGTCCGAGTCCGGCTCGATCGGCCTCTGGAACCGGGACAACCCGCACACGGTGGGACAGCCGGACTCCGCGCTCACCCCGGACGAGGCGTTCCTCCGGCTCCGCGCCGAGCGCACGTCCAGCGACAACCTGCTCGCCGGGGCCGAGATCCTGCGCGCCGACCACGACACGACCGACGCGCTCCGCGCATCCGGAGTCCCAGTGCTGGTCGCGCACGGCGAGTTCGACGACGCGTGGCCCATCCCGATGCAGCAGCACATGGCCGAACGGCTCGCTGCGAGCTACGCGGTGATCGAGGGCGGCCACCACTCCCCGCAGCTCGAAGCTCCGGAGGCCACCCTCTCCGCGCTGGACGCCTTCCTCTCGACCATCACTTCCTCCCGACCGTCAACTGAAACACCACAGGAGTAACGTGCTCACCTTTCCCGATGGATTCCTCTGGGGCGCAGCCACCGCGGCACACCAGATCGAAGGCAACAACATCAACAGCAACTGGTGGGTGCACGAGCACACGCCTGGCACCTCCATCGTCGAGCCGTCCGGGGACGCGATGGACAGTTACCACCGCTACCGCGAGGACATGAAGCTGCTGGCGGACGCCGGCCTCAACACCTACCGGTTCAGCGTCGAGTGGGCGCGCATCGAGCCGGAGCGCGGCTTCGTCTCTCGCGCCGAGATCGACCACTACCGCCGCATGGTGGATGCGGCCCACGAGTTCGGCCTCAACCCCGTCGTGACCCTGATGCACTTCACCGTGCCGCGCTGGTTCGAGCGGGACGGCTTCTGGCGGGCGCCGGATGCGGCGGACCTGTTCGCGCGGTACACCGAACTGGCGCTTCCGATCGTCTCCGACGGCGTTGAATACGTCTGCACGATCAACGAGCCGAACATCGCGGCGATGCTCGCCGGCGGAGAGGACGCGGCCAACCTCGTCGCATACGGCCTGCCGAACCCGGACCTCGGGGTCGCGGATGCTCTGCTCGCGTCGCACAAGCGCTCCCGCGAGGTGCTGTCGCAGGTGCCTGGGCTCAAGTCGGGCTGGACCATCGCGACGCAGGCGTTCCGCTCGAACGGCGAGCCTGGGTCGGAGGAGAAGCTGCGAGAGTACGGCTATCCGCGCGACGACTGGTACCTGGAGCAGTCCGCGGGCGACGACTTCGTCGGCGTTCAGGCGTACACGCGCACGTTCATCGGCCCGGAGGGCCCCCTTCCGGTGGCCGAGGACGTCGAGACGACGCTGACCGGCTGGGAGTTCTACCCGCCGGCCGCCGCGGAGGGCGTCCGCAGCGCCTGGGAGCTCTCCGGCGGCGTGCCGGTCATGATCACCGAGAACGGGATCGCGACGAGCGACGACGAGCGCAGGATCGCGTACACGGATGCGGCTCTCCGGGAGCTGCACGCGACCATCCAGGACGGCATCCGGCTCGAGGGCTACCTGCACTGGAGCGCGCTCGACAACTACGAGTGGGCGAGCGGATACCGCCCGACCTTCGGCCTGATCGCCGTCGACCGCGAGACCTTCGTCCGCACCCCCAAGCCCTCACTCGCCTGGCTCGGCGCTATCGCCCGCGCCAACGCCCTCTAAACCTCCTCCCCCAAACCATCGAGTCCGGACTTATGCATGCGACACGCCGTCACGAGTGTGAACAAGTCCGGACTCGATTGTTTCGCGGGGGGGTTAGGCGGGGATGAGGGTGTATTTGGTGGAGAGGTACTCGTGGATGCCTTCCGCGCCGCCCTCGCGGCCGAGGCCGGACTGCTTGATGCCGCCGAACGGCGCGGCGGCGTTCGAGACGAGGCCGGTGTTCAGGCCCATCATGCCGGTGGCGATGCGGTCGATCATGCGCTGACCGCGCGCCAGGTCCTCGGTGAAGACGTAGCCGACCAGGCCGTACTCCGTCTCGTTGGCGCGAGCGACGCCCTCGTCCTCCGTGGCGAACGTGGTGATCGCGAGCACCGGTCCGAAGATCTCCTCGGCCAGGATCGTGCTGCCCGGCTGCACATCGACGATGACGGTCGGCTCGAAGAAGAAGCCGTCGCCCTCCGGCGCGTTCCCTCCGGTGAGCACGCGGGCGCCGCGGGAGACCGCATCCCCCACCAGCTCAACCATGGATGCGACAGCCTTGGCGTCGATGAGCGGGCCGATGGTCACGCCCTCCTCGGTGCCGGGGCCGAGCCGGAGCGCGTTCACCCTGGCGGTGACCTTCTCGGCGAACTCCTCCGCGACGGACTCGTGCACGATGAACCGGTTGGCCGCCGTGCACGCCTGGCCGATGTTGCGGAACTTCGCGAGCATCGCGCCCTCGACCGCCTTGTCGACGTCCGCGTCCTCGAACACGACGAACGGCGCGTTGCCGCCGAGCTCCATCGAGGTCCGAAGCACGTTCTGCGCAGCCTGGGCGATCAGCCGCTGCCCGACAGGGGTCGAGCCCGTGAAGGACAGCTTCCTGAGCCGCGGGTCCGCGATGATCGGCCCTGACACGGTGCTCGACGTGCTGGTCTGGATCACGTTGACGACCCCGGCGGGAACCCCGGCGTCCTCCAGCAGCTTCGCGAAGAACAGGGTGGTGAGCGGAGTGAGCTCTGCGGGCTTGACGACCACCGTGCATCCCGCGGCCAGAGCGGGGGCGATCTTGCGGGTCGCCATCGCCAGCGGGAAGTTCCACGGCGTGATGAGGAAGCACGGGCCGACCGGGCGCTGCGAGACGACCATCGTGCCTGTGCCTTCCGGGTTCTGGCCGTAGCGACCGCCGATGCGCACGGCCTCCTCGCTGAACCAGCGCAGGAACTCGCCGCCGTACGTGACCTCCCCGTTGGCCTCGGCCAACGGCTTGCCCATCTCCAGCGTCATCAGCAGCGCGAAGTCGTCTCGGCGCTCCTGCAGCAGGTCGAACGCCTTCCGCAGGATCTCTGCGCGGGTGCGGGGCGGGGTCGCCGCCCACGCCTCCGCCGCCGCGTCTGCGGCGTCGAGCGCCCGGATGCCGTCCTCAGGCGTGGCGTTGGCGATGCGCTTGATCACGCGGCCGGTGGCCGGGTCGATGACCTCGATGGGGTCGCGGGTTCCCGCTTCCCAGCGGCCGTCGACGTACAGGCCGTCCGGCACGCGGGAGAGCAGGTCGCTCTCGCGCTCTGTCAGCGTGGCGGTCGTGGTCTCTTCTGCGATGCTCATGCGTTCACCAGTGCTTCCGTAACGACGTCGAGGCCTTCGACGAGGAGGTGGTCCGGGATGCTCAGAGGCGGGAGGAACCGGATGACGTTGCCGTACGTGCCGCAGGTGAGCAGCACGACGCCCGCGGCGTGGACGGCTGCTGCGACCTTGGAGGTGAGGGCCGCATCCGGTTCGCCGTTCTCGTCGACGAGCTCGATGGCGACCATCGCGCCGAGGCCACGAACCTCTGCGACGCGGGGGTCGGCGTCGCGCAGGGCGCCGAGCTTGTCGAACAGGATCGCGCCGATCGCGCGGGCACGGGCGGCGAGGTCCTCGGTCTCGTAGGTCTCGATCGCGGCGAGCGCGGCGACGCAGGCGAGCGGGTTGCCGCCGTAGGTTCCGCCGAGGCCGCCGAGCTGCGGCGCGTCCATGATCTCGGCACGGCCGGTGACGGCGGAGAGCGGCAGGCCGCCCGCGATGCCCTTGGCGGTGACGATGAGGTCGGGCACGATGCCGAACTGCTCGGAGGCGAACATGGTGCCGGTGCGGGCGAAGCCGGTCTGCACCTCGTCGGCGATGAAGACGACGTCGTTCGCGGCCGCCCAGTCGGCGAGCGCCGGCAGGAAGCCGTCGGCCGGGACGATGAAGCCGCCCTCGCCTTGGATCGGCTCGATGATGATCGCGGCGAGGTTGGCCGCGCCGATCTGCTTCTCGATCATGGTGATGGAGCGCTTGGCCGCCTCGGCGCCGGACAGCCCGCCGTCGCGCAGCGGGTAGCTGAGCGGGGCGCGGTAGATCTCCGGAGCGAACGGGCCGAAGCCGTTCTTGTACGGCTGGTTCTTCGCCGTGAGGCCCATCGTGAGGTTGGTGCGGCCGTGGTAGGCGTGGTCGAAGGCGACGACGGCCTGCTTGCCGGTGTAGTGCCTGGCGATCTTGACCGCGTTCTCGACGGCCTCCGCGCCGGAGTTGAACAGGGCGCTGCGCTTGGCGTGATCGCCGGGCGTCAGCCGGTTGAGCGCCTCTGCCACGTCGACGTATGAGTCGTACGGCGCGATGGTGAAGCAGGTGTGGGTGAACGCGGCCACCTGCGCGGTGACGGCCTCGACGACGCGCGGAGCCGAATTGCCGACCCCGGTGACGGCGATGCCGGAGCCGAAGTCGATGAGCGAGTTGCCGTCGACGTCGACGATCACCCCGCCGCCAGCGGCGACTGTGTACACGGGGAGGGTGGTGCCGACGCCCGCCGCGACGGCCTGCGCCTTGCGCTCTGCGCGCTTGCGCGACTCTGGGCCGGGGATGGCGGTGACGAGCCTGCGCTCCTGCGGGAGAGCCGGGCCGCCGGTGACGGTGGGAGAGGAGTCGAGGATGGTCATGGGGGAATCGTATGGAGGCCGACCCCGTCGTCAATTAGCCACCGTGTACAATCTGTTCGCCAGTACTGGACAGCCTGGCGGATCGGAGTGGATCGTGCCCGCCACCATCGCCCAGCTGCTCGCGCGGCCGGATCTCGGCCTCCGCCTGCTCACCCCGAACGTGTCTGCTGCATTGGATGCGCGCATCCACTGGGCGCACAGCTCCGACATCGACGACCCGACGCCGTTTCTCGCCCCCGGCCAGGTGCTTCTCATCACCAGGGAGCCAGGGGAGGTGGAGTCGTATGTGTCCCGCCTGGTCGAGCACGGGATCGCGGGCCTCGGCTTCGGCACCGAGGTGGTGCGCGCAGGGACCCCGGATGCACTGGTCGAGGCGTGCACACGGCTCGGGCTTCCGCTGTTCGAGGTGCCGTACCGCACACCCTTCATCGCCATCGCGCGTTTCGTGGCCGATCGGGTGGCGGCGGACACCTACGCGCGCAACACCTGGGCGCTCCGCGCCTCGCGTGCCATTTCGCTGGCGGCGCTCCGACCGGATGCGCTCGGCGCCGTGCTCTCGGAGCTCGCCCGCCAGATCGAGCGGCCCGTCGCCCTAGTGGGGGCGGACGGAGAACTGGACAGGGCGTATCCGGCCGGTGCGCTCACGGCGGTCGAACGCGACGCGATCACGGCGGCGGCCGAGCCGCTGCTGCGGGCCCGCCGCCGTGCCGCGGGCACCGCGGGCGGCGGCAGGGGCGGCGGGGCGGGGGCCGACGGCGGCGCCGACGTCGACGGAGGAGGCAGCGCTGACGGCAGCGAGACCTTCGCGCTGCAGACCCTCGGGGCGGCCGGACGCCTGCGCGGTGTGCTCGCGGTCGGGTCTGCGGGACTCGATCAGGCGGCGCAGCAGGTGGTCACAGGCGTGGTCGCGCTCGCCGGTCTCGCACTCGAGCAGAGCAGAGCGACCGACGCAGCCCGCACCCGCCTGCGCACGGCGGTGTGGCGCGCGCTGCTCGCCGGCGACCGAGCGCTGGCGGAGACGGTGGCCGAGCCGGTGCTCGGCGCACTGCCGTCAGGGCCAGTGCGCGTCGCCGTGCTCGGCGGGACCGCGATCGCGGCGGCTGCCGACGTGCTGGAGACACGGCCCGGCCTGTTCTTCGCCCGCGACGGACACGACCTGGTCGTCCTCGAAGAGGACGCCGCGCCGTCCGGGCTGCCGGAGCTCGCTGCCCGGTTCGACCTCCGCGGCGGCATCTCCGCCGCTGGGCCCCTCACGGAGTTGTCGTCGGCTCTCGCACAGGCGTCGGCGGCGCGCGAGCGTGCGGACGCCGACCGGCCGCTCCGCGGCTTCGACGACATCGCGGGCGGCGGGATGCTCGCCCTGCTGGACACCCCGGACGCCCGCGCCGTCGCGACGGCCGCCATCGCCCCGCTCGCCGACGCCGACCAGGACCTCCCCCGCGCCCTGCGGGTCTGGCTCGACCACAACGGCGTCTACGACGTGGCCGCCCGCGAGCTCGGGATGCACCGGCACACGCTCCGCACCCGGGTCGCCGACGCCGAGCGCATCCTGGGCGTCGACCTGGGCAGCTTCGCGGCGCGCGCCGACCTGTACGCCGCGCTGCGGGCGGCAACGCGCCCGCGCGGCTGAACCGACGAATGAGTGAGCGGGGTGGACGGCTCGACGTCCACCCCGCTCAGGGCCTTGCTCGCGCGGAGCGCTATCGCGTTCCGTGCGCCTTCCGTCGACGGATCAGCAGCAGTACGGCGCCCGCGAGCAGGAGCAGCCCACCGATCCATCCGACCAGGGCCGGGATGGTCGAGCCGGTGTTCGCCAGCCCGTCCTTCTGCCCCGTGGTGGTGCCGTCGCCGCGCGAATCGGCGCCGGTGGAATCGTCACCCGGCGTCGTCGCGGGCCCCGTCGGGGTCGGAGTCGCCGTCGGCGTATTGGTCGGAGGGGCGACCGTCGGAGGCGTCACCACCGGTGGTTCGACCGTCTGCTCGTCCGTCTCCTCCAGCTCCTCGACCTCGACCGTGTCGGTGTCCGTCGAGCTGCACTGTCCATCGCCCGCGCACCCGTGCTCGGTGGTCACCATCGCCGTGTTGACGATGGTGTCCCCGTCGTCGAGGCCTGCGACGACCCGTGCCGTCACGCTGACGACGCGCTCACTGCCGCCGTCGAGCGTTCCGAGCTCCCAGGTGACCGTACGCGTCTCCGCGTCGTACTCACCGTCGTCCGTCGCGGAGACGAACTCGATGCTCTCCGGCAACACGTCCGTCACCACGGTGAGCGGCGCATCCCACGCAGCGTCGTTCGTCACGGTCAGGTCGTAGCTGAGCTCCTGGCCGATCTGCACGACATCTTCGTGGTCGTCCTTCAGGATGGAGACGTCCGGCGTGTTGTCGACGTCCTCTGTGCGGCAATCCTCCTCGACGATGCAGCCCTCGACGGTGGTGACCGATGCCGTGTTCACGATACGGGAGCCGGGGGGCGTGGAGGCGGCGACGGTCGCGTGTACCTGCACCACCCGTCCGCTGCCAGGAGCGAGGTCACCGAGTGTCCAGGTGATGGTCCGCGCGTCCTCGTCGTACACTCCGTCGTCCGTCGCGTCGACGAATTCCAGGTGCTCGGGGAGCGTGTCGACCACGGTCACACCGGTGGCGGGGGCCTCCGGCGACCTGTTCTCGACGAAGAGGTCGTAGCGGAGGGTGTCCCCGTTGCCGACGATCGTGCGGTGGTCGTCCTTCACGATGGTCACGCGCGGCGGCGTGCGATCGGTGTCAGTGGCCGCACACGCCGTCAGGCAGTCCAGCTCCCCGGTGATCGTGGCCACGTTGGCGATCACGGTGTCCGGTTCGAGGTCGGCCGCGACCATGGCCGAGATCTTGAGGGTGCGCGTCTCTCCCGGCGCCAGATCGCCCAGCGTCCAGGTGATGAGTCTGTCGTCCTCGTCGAAGACGCCGCCGCCGGTGGCGCTGACGAACTCGAGCTCCTTCGGCAGGGCGTCGGCGATCACCACGGCCTCGGCGACGGCGGTCGCCGCGGTGTTCGTCACCGTGATCGCGTACGTGGTCGACTCACCGGGCCGGACGATGGACAGGCCATCGTCCTTGACGACGGTGACTCCGGCGCGGACGAGGCCTGCGTCGAGCATCGTGACGATGTTCGCACCGTCGCCGTTCCGGAGCGGGTCGGCGATGGTCACCGGGGAGGTGGGAATCCCGACGCCGGTGAAGTCGGAGTCGACGGCGCCATCCGGACCAGCCTGCAACGTCGTGAGCTCGTACTGTGCAGGCAGACCGACGATCGCAACGCTCCACGTGCCGAGCGGAACCGCGAACAGGTAGTCGCCGTTCGCGTCGGTGACTGCGCGCACGGGAGTGCCGTCCGCACCGTTCACCGGCTGTCCGTCCGCATCCCTGAGCTCGAGGGTGATTCCGGAGACTCCGACCTCCCCCTCCGACTGGATGCCGTCGCGGTTGGCGTCGAGCCAGACGCGGTCGCCGAGCTGGCCGGCTGCTCGGCGGGCACCGACGACCGGCGCCTCGGAAGCGAGCAGCGCCGCGGCCGATCCTGCACTTGTGACGCGCGAGGTCTGCCACGCGACGTTGTTGTTGGCGACGGCGGCCGGGTCGGTGACCGCGAGGTCGTCCGCGCCGCTCAGCGCCGGCGCCGTGGTGCGGTACTCGAGGTACTCGGGCTCGAGGGTGGGAGCCAGATCGGCGAAGACGATCCTGAGTGCTTTCACGCTCCCCGGATCGGTCGGCAGGGTCGCCGACCAGTCGGCGTCGCATCCCGAGGGCACCGCTTGGCCAGACGGCCGGTCGAACAGCTCGGGGCGGCAGGGGTTGTACGACGTCGAGTACTCGATGGTCGCTCCTGCTGGCTTCGACAGGATCGAGTCGAACGTCACGTTCCAGGTGCTTCCGCGCTCCGCACCCTTCAGCACACCGCTGATCGCGGTGTCTCCGACGTGCGGAAGCACGTCGTAGATGACGAGGTCCTTCAGCGCGGTGTTGTTCGGGTCGGACACGGCGAGCCGATAGTCGATGTGCGATCCGGAACCGTCGAACGTCGCAGTGGTCAGGCCGTCCCTGCCCCAGTCTGCGTCGAGCGATCCCCTGACCGTCTTCTCGATCGCGGCGCCGGAGCTGGCCAGGACGATCCAGCCGACCGTGCTCTCTGAGACCTTCTCGTCCGTGTCCCCGTTGCCGTTCAGGTCGTCGACATCGGTCGCCGCGCCCGTTCCGGTACTCGTCAGCGCGTGGTTCATGTCGAACAGGACGGCCCGTTGGGCGTCGTCGTTGGCGTGCGCACCTTCTGTGGCAGCGAGCGTGACGTCCGTGTCGAACGTGACGGTCGGGCGCGGATCGTCGACGCGGAGCTCCGTGCCGAACGGCCACGTCCAGGTCAGCGTCGCATGCGTCGTACCGTTGATCTCGACGGTGCCCTGATCCAGAGTCGGCTGGCCGACCGCATCCAGGTTCTTCCAGGTGATGGAGGAGACGACAGGCTCGAGGCCGACAGGCAGGACGTCGACGAGCATCGGACGCAGCGGCACCTTGCCGTTCGCGCCGTTGGCGATCGTGATCTGCCAGGTGGCGGATACGCCTGGACGCAGCGCAGCGACGTCGGAGACGGCGGTCTTCGCTACCTGCGGATCGGGCCGCGGGGTCGCGAAGAACTCCAGCGCGGTGCGCGGGGCAGGAGTCCCGACGAGTCCGGCCGGCGGCGTGGTGCCCGGCTCATGCTCGGTGCCGTAGAACGGGACGTACGTGTTCGCCATCGCGAGCAGGCCGGATTCGGCGAACGCGTGCGTATTCACCGCGCGCACTGCCCACCAGTCGGGAACGTTGTCCTCGCCGAGGCTGACGATGCGGAGGTCCGTGACGATCTCGTTCGCCGGGAGGCCGAAGCTCTCCTCCTGCGGCCCCGCGGCTGGGCGGTGGATGTTCAGACGGAACGGCTCGACCTTGTCTGCCGGCTTGAGATAGGTGTGCGTCTGTGGCACCACGCCGTTCCAGGTCACGACCTCGACCTGCACCAGGTGCTTGGCCGTCGTCTCATCGAAGCGGAACTGCTCTGTGCTGGAAGCCGGCGTCGTGCACTGGTCGGCAGGTACGCCGATCCGGCCCGGGAACGACATGGCCAGCGTGTCGGTATCCGGTGCGGCCGGCGAGACGGCCTTGCCGTTCGCGAGACACGGCACGCGGTCCACGACGGCCGATGGACGCAGATTGCCGGAGTCATAGCCCGGAATGCTTCCGTGCCAGTGCGACAGGATGCCCCACTGGTATTCACTGGTGGTGTCGGTGTGCAGATAGTTGTTGTTCGACGCCGTCTTGTTCGCGAGGTAGTTCGTCTGCCCCGTGGCGTGCGGTGATACGAAGGTGTGATTGCGCTGGTCGGTCGCCGTGAGCGTCTGCCCGTCGAGCGCGACCGCCGTGGCCTTCACCGTGTTCTGGAACGTGTTGATCGATTCGCCCACCGGAATGGACTGGACGAACTTCTCGTCGGAGTAGACGACCGTCACCTCGCGTGTCTGCGACGGATTCATGCAGTCGTCACGGGCAGGCTCCCTGGTGGTCCAGGTCACCGTCTCGGCCGCGGCATCGTAGACGCCGCCTGCGGTTGCCGATACGAACGTCGCGCCCTTCGGCAGCGAGTCGACGAGCACCAGGTCGGTGTAGTCGAGCGCTCCGAGGCTCGCGATGTTCGGGTTGCAGCCGTAGATCCGGTAGGTCACCGGTTCGTCCGGCCGCACCAGCGTCTCGCGCACGGGGTCCAGCATCTGCTTGACCGCTGTGAGCGCCGACCTCGCCTCGACCGTGACCGGCGTCGGCGTCGTGACCTCCGTCGTGGCCCGTCCGCCTGGCATCGCATCGTCCGCATAGCTCAGCTCGACCGTCACAGGCAGGGTCGTGCCAGGCACGGTCGTGAAGTTGGCGACCGGCCAGGAGAGCGTGAACTCGCCGGAGTCGCCCGGGCCGAGGTCGCGCAATGCGACGACGAGCGGCGATCCGGCGGCCGACACGATGTCGCCCCCTCCGTGGAGCACCGGCTCACCGCTGAGCGGGACGGGCGAGCCGTCCGGGCTCTTTCCCACGAGGACGGGCACCGTGATGATGGGGGCGACGCAGTTGTCGAAGGTGAGGTTGGAGCACTGATATGCGACCCGATAGACGGCCTGGCCACCGGATTTGACCGACTCGTCGATCGCGACGACGGTGGCCGCCATCGCGGCGGATGCAGCCGCGGCTGGAAGGGCGGGGAGCGAGGCGCCAAGCAAGGTTGCGAGCGCGAACGATGCCCAGATGGTCCGCCTCTTTCGCGTGTCTAACCGCACAGAATGTTTCAGGTTCATGAGGCATTACTACCACATTATAGATGTATATATTTAAGATATTCACGTGTTTCGCCTCCTGATCCGTTACCCGCGATTCCTGCGGCTGTACGCAGCAGTGTGCGGTGCAACAGAATGGACGGATGACCACCCCCATCTCCGGAACGCACTTCGGCCTGACCGCCGGCGACTACCACGCCACCATCGCGTCCGTCGGCGCGTCGCTGCGCACCCTCGAGTACAAGGGCCGGCCGCTCGTCGTCCCCTTCGACGCCGACGAGGTGCGGCCCGCCTATCGCGGCGCGACGCTCGCCCCGTGGCCGAACCGCGTGGTCGACGGGAGGTACACGTTCGCCGGGATCGAGCAGCAGCTCCCCCTCACGGAGCCTGGCCGCGGCCACGCCCTGCACGGCCTGGCGAGCTGGCTCGACTTCGCCGCCGTCGCGCGCTCGGGGAGCGGTGTCACCTTCTCCGCCACCGTCGAGGCGCAGGCGGGGTATCCGCACCGCGTGGACGTGGTCGTGACCTTCGAGCTCGACGAGGACGGCCTGCACACCACCGTCACGGCCACCAACACCGGGCACGATGACGCGCCGTGGGGCACTGGGCCGCATCCGTACCTGGTCGCGGGCGACGGCCGTGTGGACGACTGGATCCTCACCCTGCCCGCGGCGACGGTGCTCACCGTCACAGAGGACCGCCTCATCCCCGTCGGCCTCGCCGACGTGGCGACGGAGGGCGACGGGGTGTTCGACTTCCGCGAGCCGCGCCCGATCGGAGACACCCTCATCGACCACGCGTTCACCGGGCTGCAGAGGGACGAGTCCGACACCGCGACGGTCTGGCTGCACGCCGCCGACGGCAGCGGGGTCTCGATGAGCTGGGACAGCGCGTGCCCGTGGGTGCAGGTGCACACCGCGGACACCGACGACCAGGCGACCGACCGCATCGGCCTCGCCGTCGAGCCGATGACCTGCCCGCCAGACGCTTTCAACTCCGGCACGGACCTCGTCGTCCTCTCCCCCGGCGCCTCCGCCACCGCGGGCTGGACCATCCGCGCCGTCTGATCCAATCCACCGAAGCCATCGAGTCCGAACTTCTTCACGGTGCCCTCCGGGGTGTCGCCTGAAGAAGTCCGGGCTCGTTCTTTTGGTGCGGGACGGAAAGATGCCCCCAGCTGAACCCGAAACAGCTGGGGGCACCGACGCGGCGCGCTAGGACGCTCGCGTAATCCGGACGGCGCCTGTACCCGTTCAGGCGATCCGTCCGCACGAGATGCCGGATTGCTCACGGTCTCGTTGTGCCATCCTACATGCGGGATGCCAAATGTCACGATTCGGCCCTGCGCTACGAAAGCCTTTCCAGGCGTTAGAGCCCCGGTCCGGAATGCCCTGCGAGGCGCGCGCGCAGCGCGGAGATCAGCAACTCGACACCGAGGTCGAACGCCCGATCGGCACGGACGCTTCCCGGCTCCCCGCTCTGGACCAGTCGGGCGAGCGCAGTGCCGGACTGTGCCCGCCACACGTCGGGAGGGGCCGACAGGTCGAGCCCGGAGCCGAGGGCGAACGCATCCAGGATCGCGACGATCACCAGCACGTCCTCGTCGGGGAACCCGGCGCGAAGCAGCGCTTCGGCGAGCGCCTCGTAGTAGCCGAGCACCAGCGCATCGGTGACGGGCTTGCCGACCAGCAGCGGCAGCACCAGTGGATGCGCGGCGAACATCGCACGCTGCTCCCGCACCACGTACTCGACCACCGCATCCCAGGCCAGCCCGGCAGGAACGATGATGGCCGCACGCTCGGCGAGGCGTCCGCGCATCAGCTCGACGATCGCATCCCGGCCGTCCACGTGGTTGTAGAGCGACGACGGCGTGACGCCCAGTTGCCGCGCGAGCGCGTTGACGCCGAACGGCTTGCCGGCGTCGACCAGGTCGATGGCGGCGTCCGCGATCCGCTCGGCACTCAGGATCGGCGATGTCGGTCGCGGCATCTCGGCGCCCCCTCTTCCATCATTCACGTCTCCTGTGCATAATAAACGAACACTATTCGTTTTAGCACCTGCTCCCCGAGAAACCGGATGGCCACGATGACCTTCGCCCTCGTCCGCGCGACGACCCCTCCCGCCTCCCTCGCCCGCGTGCCGGGAAGCCGCGACGACGCTGCTCCCCTGCGCATCGGCGTCGTCCAGCACGCCTGGCAGCCCGACATCGCCGCGCTCGAAGCAGAGCTCGACGGCGCGGTGGCCCTGGCCGCGAAGGAGGGCGCGCAGATCGTCTTCCTCCCCGAGCTGACGCTCTCCCGCTACCCGGCCGACACGCTTCCGGACGGACGCGCCGACGTGCTCGCCGAAGACCTCGCGACCGGTCCGACCCGCACCTGGGCAGCGCGCGCCGCCGCAGCCAACGGCGTCTACGTGCACGCGTCGCTCTACCAGCGCACCGGCGACGACGACGGCCGTGGCCTCAACACCGCGATCATCGTCGCCCCGAGCGGCGAGATCGTCGCCACCACGCACAAGCTGCACATCCCGGTCACCGCCGGATACTACGAGGACAAGTACTTCCGCGCCGGTCCAGCCGACCAGCCGTACCCCGTGCACGAGGTCGCCGGCATTCCCGCCCGTCTCGGCCTGCCGACCTGCTGGGACGAGTGGTTCCCCGAGGTCGCCCGCGCGTACAGCCTGCAGGGTGCCGACGTGCTGGTCTACCCGACGGCGATCGGCTCGGAGCCCGACCATCCAGAGTTCGACACGCAGCCGCTCTGGCGCCAGGTGATCGTCGGCAACGGCATCGCCAACGGCACCTTCATGGTCGTCCCGAACCGCACAGGGTCGGAGACCAGACCGGACGGCACCCCTGGCAACACCTTCTACGGCTCGTCGTTCGTGAGCGACCCGTACGGCCGCATCCTGGCGGAGGCGCCGCGCGATGAGAAGGCGGTGCTCGTCGTCGACCTCGACCTGCCGCAGCGCGGCGACTGGCTGGAGCTGTTCCCGTTCCTCGCCACGCGCCGCCCTGACACGTACGGCGTGCTCGGAGCGGAGGCCGCCCGATGAGCTGGCGGATGCCCCACGAGGGTGCGCGGCACGAGCGCACCTGGCTCGCCTTCCCGACCGCCGGCTACACGCTCGGCGACACCGCGGAGGACGCAGAGGAGGCGCGCAGCACGTGGGCGGCCGTAGCGAACGCCGCGGCAGAGTTCGAGCCGGTTTCCGTCGTGATCGACCCGCGCGACCGCGCCATCGCCCCGCGCTACCTGTCGGCGGACATCGAGGTGCACGAGGCGCCGCTCAACGACGCGTGGATGCGCGACATGGGCCCGACCTTCGTCGTCGGCGACGACGGCCGTCTCGGCGCCGTCGACTGGGTGTTCAACGGCTGGGGTGCGCAGGACTGGGCCCAGTGGGACCTGGACGCGAGGATCGGCGAGGTCGTCGGCGAGCTGGCAGGAGCATCCATCGTCTCGAGCGCCCTGGTGAACGAGGGCGGCGGCATCCACGTCGACGGGGAGGGCACCGTGCTCGCGACCGAGACCGTCCAGCTGGACCCTGGACGGAACCCCGGCATCACCCGCGGCGACGTGGAGGCGGAGTTCGAGCGCACCATCGGCGCGACGACGACCATCTGGCTTCCGCGCGGCCTCACCCGCGACTCCGAGCGCTTCGGCACGCGCGGTCACGTCGACATCGTCGCCGCGTTCGCCGGGCCCGGCGTGGTGCTGCTGCACACTCAGACGGACCAGGCGCATCCCGATCACGCGGTGACGCGCGAGATCCGCGAGACGCTCGAAGCGGCACGGGATGCGGCCGGCCGGTCCCTCGAGATCATCGAGGTCCCCGCACCGGCTACGCTCCGCGACGACGACGGCTGGACCGACTACAGCTACATCAACCATCTGCTCGTCAACGACGGCGTCATCGCCTGCAGCTTCGGCGACGAGCGCGACGACGAAGCTGCAGCGATCCTGGCCGACGCGTACCCCGGCCGCCGCGTCGTGACAGTGGATGCACGCCCGCTGTTCGCCCGCGGTGGCGGCATCCACTGCATCACGCAGCAGCAGCCCGCGGTCTGACCCGCCGGTTGCGGACGCACCCTCCGCCGAGACTAGACTGGCCGACGCAGCATCGCGACGACCCATCTTCACTCAGCGGGAGAGACGACGAACGACACCCGATCCGCCGGCACTGACGGCACGAACGACCGCGCGAACCGAGCGCAGAACGCGAACGATCGCGCGCCAGCGCGCAGGGCGCTGGTCACCGGCGGGTCGCGCGGCATCGGCCGCCGGATCGTGGAGTCGCTCGCCGCAGACGGTGCCGACGTCGTCTTCACGTACCGCCGGTCGGAAGACGAGGCTCAGGCACTCGTGTCGCGGATCGCGGCGGACGGCGGCTCCGCGCGAGCTCACCGGCTGGAGCTGGAGAGCCTGGAGGACATCGACCGTCTCTTCGACGATGAGTTCCCGCCCGGCTCCGGCCTCGATGTCCTCGTCGCCAGCGCAGCGGCGTCCGCGTTCAAGCCGTTCGCCGAGCTGAGCGCGCAGAACCTCGAACGATCCTGGGCGACCAATGTTCGCTCGTTCGTGCTCCTCGCCCAGCGCGCAGCGGAACGGATGCGCGACGAACGGTCCGGTGCAGGACGCGGGGGACGCATCGTCGCCGTCACCAGCTACGGCAGCCACCGCGCCTTCCCGCTCTACGGCTCGATCGGTTCCGACAAGGCGTCCGTCGAATCGTGGACGAGGCACATCGCCGCCGAGCTCGGCCGGGACGGGATCACGGTGAACGCGGTGAACGGCGGACTCGTCGACACCGACTCCCTGCACTACTTCTACGGCCACGACGGCGTGCCGGACCTCGACACGATGACCTCCCGCATCCCGCTCGGCAGGCTCGGCACGGCCGACGACATCGCCGAGGCCGTGCGCTTCCTCGCATCCCCAGGCGCCGGTTACATCACCGGCCACACGCTCGTGGTCGACGGCGGGCTCACCGTCGTCGCACCCCCGTTCTGGTCCGAGTTCGGACGGAACACGCCCCCCACAGAAGACAAACGGGGTCGACGCCCGACGGACGCCTGAACCCACGCCACGACCCGAGGAGAGACATGACCCTCACCGACCCATCGCACCCGGCCGTCGCGGAGCCGAACACCGAGTACGACCCGAGCACGCTCCGTTCCGTGTTCGAGCAGCACTTCACATACGCGTCGGCCGTCGAGCGAAACACGCACCGCTACGCGTCCCGACCGGCGCTCACCGACCCGCCCAGCGGGCGGAGCTGGACGTATGCGGAACTCGGCCGGGTGACGGGAAGCCTCGTCGCCGGGCTGGCCGCGCACGGCGTCGGCGTCGGCGACATCGTCGCGTATCAGCTCATGAACACCCCCGAGTTCGCCTTCCTGTATGTCGCGGCTCAAGGCCTGCGTGCGGTGAGTTCGCCGATGAACTTCCGCCTGGCGCCCGGTGAGACGGCGCACATCCTGGACGACTCCCGCCCAGCGGTGTTCGTCTATGACACGGCGGCCGCCGACGACGTCGAGACGGCGCTCGCCATCGCCGCGCACCGCCCGGCCGTCCTGGCAGGGGTCGGAGACGGCCGCCTCATCGACGGCGCGATCCGGTTCGACGACCTGCTCGTGCCGGACGCTCCGTCGTTCCGCGCGCCGGAGGGCGCGACCGTGTGGGACGAGACCTCCCGCCTCTACACCAGCGGCACCACGGGGATGCCCAAGGCGGTTCCGCTGACCAGCCTCAACGAGGTGCTGACGGCGCACGACGTGATCATGCACTTCCCGCTCGCCCCGACCGACAAGACCATGAACATGTCGCCGTGGTTCCACCGAGGGGGGAACTACTGCGCCGGCCCCAACACGGCGTTCTACGTCGGCGCCGAGGTGGTCGCGCTCCCCCGCTTCGACGCCGACCTCGTGCTGGACAGCATCCAGGACCACCGCTTGACGTACGTGATCGGGGCGCCGACGAACCTGGAACGGCTCGCCGACGCTCAGGATGCGCGTCCTCGCGACCTGTCGTCCCTGCACGGCATCGTGACGATGGGAGCCCCGCTCGACCGGGCTGCGGCGCTCCGCTACCAGCGGGTGCTGACCCAGCGGATCGCCAACGGCTACGGCACGACCGAGGCGTTCTGGAACACCTACCTGCGTCCAGAGGATCTGCCGGACGCGGCAGGAGCGGCAGGGCGCGCCTGCCTCGACGACGACGTGGCAGTGGTGAAGGTCTACGGCGACGACCGGATCGCCGCCCCTGACGACCTCGCCAAGAAGGACGGCCACGAGATCGGCGAGGTCATCATGCGCACGGTCAAGAGCGGCTACGCGTACATGCACAACGACGAGGAGCAGGCCAGAAAGTTCCGCGGGGCCTGGATGTATCCGGGCGACCTCGCCAGCTGGGACGAGAACGAGATCGTCACGATCATCGGGCGCAAAGACGACATGATCATCTCGGGCGGTGAGAACGTGCATCCCGTGCAGGTGGAAGAGGTGCTTGCGGCGCATCCCGACGTGGCGGACAGCATCGTCGTCGGTCTTCCCGACGAGGAGTGGGGCGAGATCGTGGTCGCGTACGTGCAGCCGCGGACGGGCAGGCTGGAGGATCCGGAGTCGGCGGCTGCTGCCCTGGATGCGCACTGCAGGGCGAGCGTGTCGCTCGCGGACTACAAGCGGCCGCGCCGCTACGCCTTCGTGACCGAGCTGCCGTACACGGCGACGGGCAAGAAGCAGCACTTCATCCTCAAGAAGCAGTCGGCAGAGGACGCGGCGGCCGGGCGGTTCCACACGCCGTGAGGGCCTGACGCCCTGGGGCGGCCGGCCTACTGCCCGGCCGCCCCCACGCCGACGTCCTCCGCATCTGCCGGCGCCACCGCATCTGCCGGCGCCACTGCATCCACCACGACTTCGCCGCCGACCACCGTGAGCAGCACAGCCGTCTCGGCGAACGCATCCGGGTCGGTGTGCAGCGGGTCGTCGGCGAACACCGTGAGGTCCGCCGGCATCCCCACCGCGATGATCCCGCCCGCCTCCCCGACCGAGCGCCAGTACTCGCTGGTGTACCCCTCCAGGGAAGCGCGGGCGGTGAGCGCCTGGTCGGGGACGACTGGTTCGATCTCGGGGCGACCGGCAGGACGCCGGAGCTGAGCGGCCGCCAGGATGCCGCGCGGATCGTACGGCGCGATCGGCCAGTCGGAGCCCAGCGTGACGATCGCCCCGCGCTCCCTGAGGTCACGCGTGCGCCAGGCCAATGCCGCGCGTGCGTCCCCGAGCCGCTGCGACCAGTTGTCGGTGTGGTCCGCTCGCGTGTAGTGCGTGCAGTGCGTCGGCTGCATGCTCGCCGCTGCGCCCGCGGCCATGATCTGGTCCAGCACGTCGTCCGGCAGCGTCTCGATGTGCTCGATCCTGTGCTGCGTGCCGTTCGGGGTGAGCGTGCCGAGTGTCGTTGCTACGAACGAGATGCCCTTGTCGCCGATCGCGTGCGTCGTAGTCGGGATGCTCCGCTCGTGGAAGAAGCGCACCGCGCGCTGATATTCCGACGGATCGAGCCAGATCGACTCCGTCGACTCGCCGCGGGTGTCCGGCTCGAACAGCCACGCCGTTCCGTTGTCGATGGTGCCGTCGATCATCAGCTTGACGCCGCGCACGTGCCAACGGCGACCGGCCAGCGACTGGAACCCGACGTAGCGTTCCAGGTCGGCGTCCGTGAAGCCAGGGAACAGGGACGGCGAGATCCGCACGGAGATCGGCAGGTCGCCGCGACGCTCCGCCTCTGCGAACAGGTCGAAGGAATCCGGGTCCATCAGGTCGAGCATCTGCCCTGCCACGATGCCCGTCTCCGCCATCCCTCGCAGGAGACGCCGCAACTGCTCCACCCTGTCGTCGAAGGTCAGGTCGGGGATGCGCGCGAGCACCAGCTGCTGGGCGGCGAACTCGTACAGCATCCCGTTGGGGCGGCCGGCATCGTCGAGGCCGAGCGACGACGCGTCGGGGAACACCTCGTCGCCGCGGATGCCTGCGGCCGCGACGGCCGCCGTCGATGCGAGGGCGGAATGACCGTCGAAGAGGGTGATGAACAGCAGACGGCCCCCGTCGACGCCGTCGAGCAGATCGTTGCCGAACGCGCCGCCGTCGAACACGGCGGGGTCGAGCCCCCAGGCGAGCACCCAGTCGCCGGAGGCGGCGTCGGAACCGGCGCCGTCCAAGGAGGCGACGTAATCGCCGATCGCGCTGCGCACGGCAGCACGGTCGGTGATCCCGGAGAGGTCGACACCCCTGGTGAGCCGCAGCCCCATGACCGGGTGGATGTGCGCATCCACGAAGCCTGCTGCGACCGTGGCGTCGCCGGCGTCGACCACGCGGCCGGCGAGGTCGAACCACCCGGCGTCGCGCGCCTCCCGCTCTGGGGCGACCCCGGCGATCAGGCCGTCGCGCATGGCGACGGCGAGCCTGCCTGCCTGCGCCGCGCCGTCGATGACGTCCGGGGTGAGCACCGTCTCGGCGACGATGACGAGATCGAAGCGCTCAGACATCTGCCGCCTCCGATGCTCCGCCGATGCGCTGGTAGACGCCGGGGCGGGTGCGCTTCCAGACGAGTGCGAGCACCAGCCCGACCACGAACACTAGGGCGACCGACGCCAGGATGATCGCGTTGACGACGGGACCGCCCGCCGTCAGCAGGTCGAGGTTGGCGCAGAGGATGTAGAGCACGGCCAGCATTGCGAGGCCGGCGACCACGGCGCTCGGGATGACGTACCACTTCCGCGGCAGCGAGCGGTTGCGAGCGAAGAACACCACGACGGCCACGCAGGTGATGATCTGCAGGGCGATCACGCCGAGCACGCCGGGGCTGTTCACCCAGAGCAGCAACTGCAGGTACGGGTCGCCGCCGATCGCTGCGAAGAATACGATCACGACCAGCGCGATGGCCGTCTGGAGGAGCCCGGACATCCACGGAGAGCCCGCGCGGTTGGTGCGGTGCAGGATGCGCGGCAGGGCGCCGTCGCGGGCGAGCGAGAAGGTGTACCGGTTGATCGCGTTGTGGAACGCGAGCTGGCTGGCGTAGACGCTCGTGATGACGAGCAGGTACATCGTGAGTTCGGCCCACGGCCCCAGATAGTGTCCCGCCTGGGCGAACACGAGTCCGGCCGCGTCCTTCGACGCCGCCTCCTGAACGTGCGACTCTCCGACCGCGACGATGACGGCCCACACCACGAAGCCGTAGAAGATCGCCATGAACGCGACCGAGATGTACGTGGCCCTCGGGATGGTCTTCTCCGGGTTCCTCGCCTCCTCGCGGTAGAGCGCGGTGGACTCGAAGCCCATGAAGGCGGCGAACCCGAAGCCGAAGATCCCCAGCAGGCCGGGATTGAGCAGCGCGTCCCAGCTGAAGGTGCCGAAGGTGACGCCCTCCGCACCGCCCTGGACGAGCACGGCCACCGCGAAGATCACCAGGATGAGCGCCTCGCAACTGAGCAGGACGCCGAGCACCTTCGCGCCGACGTCCACGCCCCGGTACGCGACGAAGAACACCGCGAGCACGCCGACGATCGCGATGGCCCACCACGGCACGTCGATGCCGAACTCGTTCTTCAGAAGGTCGTGCCCCTGGGCTCCGAGCAGCCCGTACAGGCCGATCTGCAGAGCGTTGTACGAGAACAGCGCGACGAACGAGGAGGCGAGACCGACCGCCTTGCCCAGGGCCTCGCTGATGTAGGTGTAGAAACCGCCGAGAGCCCTGACGTACTTCGTCATCGCCATGAATGCGACGGCGAAGATGCCGAGGACGATCCCTGCCACGGTGTAGACCAGGGGTGCTGCGATGCCGCCGATCAGGATCGCGAGGGGTGCGATTCCGGCGACGATGGTGAGCGGCGCCGCGGCGGAGATCACCATGAATACGATGCCGCCGGTGCCGAGCGCGTTGGTGCGCAGGCTGCCGGTGGCGGGGGCGGCGGATGCTCTGGATGCTCCGGATGCTCCGCCGACGTCGGCGGGCTCTGTTGGGGTGGTTTCGGTGAGGCCCATGGGCCCGGCTCCTTTGCTCGAGGCGTCAGTGCTGATTCTGTGATCTGAACGGCTCGGTGTCGATTCTGGGTCGATTCGGTAAGCCGACTGTATGGAGCCCGTGTTTCGAGCGCGTCACAGGTTTCGATCGATTTCGTGAAGTGAATCGATTATGCACGAAAGAATCGTTTTGCAAAACCGATTCTTCACAACTGATTCCGAAGCTGTGAGCGCGCCGAAGGCGCGCTGCCACCCGGGTGCGATCAGGCGGTGGGGACGCCGTCTGCTGTCGAGCCGCGCTCGATGATGCTGATCGGGATCTCGACGTCCTCCCGCTCGCCACCCTCCAGAGCGCGCACCAGCAGCTCCATGCACCGCCGTCCCATCTCCCGCGGCCGGAGATCCAACGCGGTGATCGAGGGCTGCGTGACCGCAAGGGAGTCGCTGTCGACATAGCTCGCGATCAGAACGTCTCGGCCGGGCTCCAGCCCCGCGGCGCGGATGGACTCGAGCGCCACGATCGCGACCCCCTCGGGTGCGGTGATCACCGCATCCGGTCGCCCCTCCCCCGCCAGGAGAGCGTCGAGAGCGTCGCGCACCTCATCCATCGTCGTGTCGAACCAGCCGAGCAGGCGCTGCGGCTCGACGCCCTTCTCAGCGCACCAGGCGTAGTAGCCGTCCGCCATCTCGCGCCCCCACGCCATGGCGGGGTCGGGCAGCATCACAGCCGGTCTGCGGCTGCCGCGCTCCCACAGGTGGTCGAGCAGCATCCTGATGCCGGCCCTGTGGTCGCCGAACACCGTCGCCCACGGCTCGCGCATCTCGTCGGAGACGTGCTCGCCTGCGACGACGGGGCTGCGCCCCGCGAGGAGCCGCTTCACGATCTGGTCGTCGTCGACCGGGTCGATGACCAGGAAGCCGTCCAGCTGCTCCGTGATCCCCGACCGCGGTGTGAACGCGGTGGGCATCAGGGTGACGAGCAGGTCGGACTCCTGGGCGCGCTCGACGGCCCCGAAGGCCACATCCATGTAGTACCGGAAGCTCAGCGTCTGGTCCGGCACGTACAGTCCGACAGCGCCGGAGCGGGCGGTGCGCAGGTTCCTGGCGATGATGTTGACGACGTAGTCGAGCTCGTCGGCCGCGTCGCGGACCCGCTGACGCGTGGTGTCCGACATCCTGCCCTTGCCGGCGAGGGCGAGGGACGCCGTGGAACGTGAGACTCCAGCACGGTCGGCGACATCTTGCAGCGTGACGATGACCTGACCCGTTTCCACGTGGTCAGTCTAGGTCGCGTCCCGTCCGCGAACGGACGGGACGCGACCGGGGCGGGCGCGGCACTCCACGACGGGCCGCGCCCAGCTCAGGGGCGAAGGCGAGCAGTCGCTACGCCTTCGCGATGATGGCCGCAGCGGTCTCGCGGCCGACGCGGATCGCGCCGTCGACGTGCTGGTAGCCCTTGCCTGCCATGTCGCTGCAGGAGAAGTGGATGGGGCCGACCGGCGTGCGCAGATCGGCGCCGTAGCGCGCGAGCCCGCCCATGTCGAAGCTCGCGGCGTACGCACCGCGCGTCCACTCCTCGCTGCCCCAGTCGCTCTCGTAGTAGACCACCGTGTCGAGCGCCTTGGGCCCGTAGTAGTGCGACAGCGACTCCAGGATGCGCGCCTTGCGCTCCTCTGGCGACAGGCGGAAGACCTCATCCGCCGCCTCGTCGGAGACGAAGCCGACGAGGGTGCCACGGGGATCGCCGTCGTAGCAGTTGTCGTACGCCTCGTGCACCATCTCGTACGGGCTGAAGGCCGTTCCCGAGTATCCGTCCTCGCGCCAGAACGGCGTTTCGTACACGGCGTGCACCTTGATGACGAAGCCCATCGACAGGTGCTGGTGCAGCTGCTGCTGGCGGCGGGGAAGCGGCGGCTCGTATGAGATGCGGCTGATCAGCACGGGAGGGAGGGCGAGGATCGCGAACCGCGCCTTCACCTCGACGCCGTCGGCGACGGCGGTCACGCCCGCATCGTCCCAGCGCAGCACGCGCACGGGAGCGTTCAGGTGCAGGTCGTCGCCGAGTCGTTCCGCGAGCAGCAGCGGCACCTGCTGCAGACCGCCCTTCACCCGCTTGTCCAGGATGAAGTCTGCGTCGACGAGGTTGGAGAAGCTTCCGGCGGATGCGGCCATCAGCAGCGCCTGCAGGGCGGAGAACGAGTGGGCAGGCTTGGTGAGCATGGCGCCGGCGATGAACATCCCGATGTTGAGGCGGGCCTCTTCGTCGTCGGTCTGGGTCTCCAGCCAGCGACGGAACGAGATCTCGTCGAGCTCTTCCGCTCTCGGGTGCTCCCATGGCCGGTCGGGGTCGATCTCGGCCACCAGCGCGTCGAGCTTGTCGATCAGGCTGACGATCTCGTGCTCGGTCTTGGGCGGGACGGGGAAGATCTCGCCGTCGAAGGTGCGGCGCTCCCCGGTCGGGCTGATGTAGATGTTGGTGCCTTCGCGGTAGCGCTCGTACGTCTCGAGGCCGAGCTCGTCGAGGGTGCCGATGAGCGCATCCTGATCGGGGGAGACCCACTGACCGCCGATCTCGAGGGTGACGCCGTCGACGTCGTCGGTCCAGAGCCGTCCGCCGACGCGGTCGCGCGCTTCGAGCACGGCGACGCTGAGCCCGGCCTTCTTCAGTTCGGTGGCCGCTGTCAGACCGGAGGCGCCTGCGCCCACGATCACCACGTCACGTTCGATGCTGCTCATAGTCCGTCTTCCGTCCCGTTCAGTCGGTGTTGTTCGTTCTTCGACTCACGGCGATCGTAGGTGCGGCCGAGATCACCGCGGCTATACGCACTGTACAGAGCGCCGGGCTCAATTCGACACGGTGGCTCTACCGCGCCTGCCTCGCGAGGGCTGCGGCCTGGTGCCGGTGGCCGACCAGCTCGTAGCCGACCACCACCACGGCAGGTGAGAGCGTGATCAGCACGAGGCTCACCCCGATCGGCCCGCCGACGGCGGCGACCAGGACGGCAGCGGCGAGCATCGCGACGGTCCCGGCGAACAGCCCGAGGTGGAACGGGTCTCCCTCGTGCATCAGGTACGTGTAGAGCAGGAAGAGGACGATCGAGAACACCAGCACGGGGATCGCGACGCTGAGGATGGCGCCGGTCTCGCCGATCGCCGCTTCGCCCTGCACCAGGTAGGCGACCACGTGCAGCCCTGCGCCGGTCGCCGCGATCGACGCGTAGAGGACGATGTGGCTGTATCCCCATCCGACAGCACGCCGTCGATGGCGGCGCAGCACCTGCGCGGACGGCACGATGAAGTACGACCACCACAGCCCGAACGTCAGCCCGACCCCCGCGACGACGACGAGCACGGCGTCGACACTCCACCCCTGCTTCGCCACCAGCGCGGCCACCGAGGTGACGGTGCCGAACAGCACCTCCCCGAGCGCGATGATCGTCAACAGTCCATACCGTTCGGCGATGTGGGATGCGTTCCACGGCGTGCCTCCGAGCCTCACCTCGGCGATGATCGGCCCGCCCAGCTCGACGATGAACAGCAGCGGCGCCAGGATGAGGACGGTGTCGAACGGCACGGCGGCGAACGCCAGCAGCACCCAGCCGATCTGCGCGAGGGTCACGAAGCCCGCGTAGGTCAGCGCGACGCTCCTCCTGCTCTCGTCCTGCGCGGCTGCCCGCAACCACTGGGCCACCATCGCGATGCGCATCACGACATACCCGGCGACCATCACACCGTTGTCGAACGCGTCGCCGTGCTCGACGGACGCGAACATCGCAGGCAGGCCGAGCGCCAGCACGACCACCCCGATCATCTGGACCATCGTGGTGACCCGGTAGAACCAGTCGTCGGTGTCGTAGGCGGACGCGAACCAGGAGAAGTTGATCCACGCCCAGCAGATCGCGAACATCGCGAACGCGAACGCCCCCAGCCCCGGCAGCACGTGCCCGCCGGCGACGAGGTGCGAGAGCTGGTCGCCCGCCTGCCCGAAGGCGACCACGAAGGCGAGGTCGAAGAGCAGTTCGAGCGGGGTCGCCGCCCGATGCTGCTCCTCGGGGTCGCGGCCGCGCATCCTGACCAGCCGATGGCTGAGACCGGACGACGTGAGCTCGGACATGGGTCTATTGTTGCGCGCGGCGTCCGCGGAACGGGAGGGCTGGGGCCACGCTAGGGGTTCCGGCCGGTCTGCGGATTGAAACTCTGAGGGTCGATTCCGTCGCCGGGGAGCCGCTGGACCATCCCGCCGCTCGGGAGCCGCTGTGTCGTGTCCTCGGTGAGCCGGCCGGGCGGGGCCTCATAAGAGCGCTCGCGGCGGAACCAGTCTGCAATCCGCTGTCGGATGCCAGTCATGATCCGGATCGTACTCCCGCTGGCGTCCGTCGCGGACGGCGAGGAAGGCGAGTTCGACGGCTTCGTCGGCGGCGGGCTCGTCGCGCTGGCCGTCGAGACGCTCGGCATCGCGCGCGACCGGGTGAACACGACGACCGATTTCGCTGCCGTCGCGCAGTTCGGGGGTGCGATCGCTGCGGAGTTCCCGTTGGCCGACGTGCGTCCCGGCCTTCCGCCGACAGGAATCGCGGCACACCCACGGCAAGGTCGGGTTGCGCCCCTAGGCCGTGAGGCGCCACCCGGAGGCGGCCAGCCACGACGGCAGGTCGAGCGCGTCGGGCACGAGCGCCCGCGTGGCTTCGAAATCCGCCTGGTACGCCGGGGTCTCGGCGAACCAACGGAACATGTCCGCCGTGTCGCCGAACGAGGCGATGGCCTCGAGCGGGAGCGCCTCGTACCGCGCGGGAAGGCCCGCGTATGCGCCGATGGCCTTCGCTATCTGGGACCCCGTGAGGGTGTCGCCCGCGATCTCGACGCCGTCGCCCTCGACCGCAGTACCGCCGAGCAGGATCGACGCGGCGGCGCGACCGATGTCGCGCACGGCGACCATCTGCAGCGGGATGCCGTCGGGCAGCGCCATCCGCACGACCACCTGGCCGCCTTCGACGCTCGTCATGAATCCCGAGAGGTTGTCCATGAAGAGGACGGGACGCAGGAAGGTGTGATGGATCCCGAGCGCCTCGATGTGCTCCTCGACACGGCGCTTGCTCTCGAAGTGCGCGATACCCGATTCGCGTTCGGCTCCGCCGACGGAGCTGAACACGAGATGCGGAACGCCCGCACGGGCAGCGGCATCCGCGATGGCGATCCCATTGGCGGTCTCGTGGTCGGTGCCGCCGAGCGGGGTGGTCATCGCGAACGCGGCATCCACGCCGGCGAAGAGCGCGTCGATCGACGCGGCATCCCCCAGATCCCCGACCGACAGCTCGACGCCTCGATCGGCGAGCGCCTGCGCCGCAGGAGCGAGCGGGTCGCGCACGAGCGCGCGCACCCGAGCTCCGCTGGGCAGCAGAGCATCGATCACGGAGCCACCCTGCTTGCCCGTGCCGCCGATGACGGCGATCAGCGGTGAGCCGGTGATTGGTGTGAGACTTGCCGACATGATGTTCTCCTCTTCGACGATCGGGCACTTACTGAAAACGATAGCCGGCTAATGAATATTCCGAACTCACCGTCGAATTCTGGACCCACCGATTTCACCGCGACGATCGACGGCGTGATCAGCCCGTTGATTCCGAGGCTCGCGCGCTCGCATCGGGCGATGTCGCAGGAACTGCTCCGTGGCACGGGGCTCAGCGCCGGTCAGGAGCTGCTGATCATGCGCCTCTTCGACGGCCCCCCGCAATCGCAGGCCGACCTCACCCGATGGCTGGGGGTGGAGCCGCCGACGACCGCCAAAATGCTCGCCCGCATGGAGAAGGCGGGCTTCGTGGAGCGTGCGCGATCCGAAACGGACCGCCGGAGGACGCTCGTCACGCTGACTCCGGCCGGACGCGCCCTGCACGAACGGGTCAGCACGGTCTGGGACGACCTTGAGGATGTCACGACCGCCGGCCTCACCGACGCCGAGGTCCACGAGCTGGAGCGCCTTCTGCGCCGTCTGCTCTCGAACCTCCACGCCGATCAGGCGACTCCGGCCGCCGGGTAAGATGACTCAATCGGAGCGTGGGCGACGCGTTGGCAGATCGGCCGACTGCGAGCCATCCAGGGCAGCAAAAAAGCCCCGAGATGGCGAGATCTCGGGGCCAGTAGCGGGAGCGGGACTCGAACCCGCGACACCACGATTATGAGCCGTGTGCTCTAACCACCTGAGCTACCCCGCCGCTGCCTCCCGCTGACATGTGTCGGGAGGAGGGAGCCCCCTGTGGGAATCGGACCCACTACCTCTTCCTTACCAAGGAAGTGCTCTACCAATGAGCTAAGGGGGCGAAGCCTGCGAGCTTTCGCTTCGCGTTTTTGGCAACCGTAAGAGAATACCATCTGCGCGAGGGTGCTTCGTACACCCGCCGGGCCGCGGTTCGGAGCGGGGGCCGCCCCTGGCCGAGGCCCGGCGAATCGCGCGCAGGTCAGGCCGCTTCGCGCTCCTCGGAGGCGCCGGTGAGCGCGTCCAGTTCGTCGGCGGTGAGCTCGAGAGTCACCGAGGCGAGGAGGTCTGGCAGCTGGTCGATGGTGCGTGCGCTCGCGATGGGCGCCACGACGGTCGGCTGCGCGGCGAGCCAGGCGAGAGCGACCGAGGCGACAGAGGTGTCGTGTGCAGCCGCGACCTCGTCGAGCGCGTCGAGCACGGAGCGGCCACGGTCGTCGAGGTACTTCGACGCCCCGGCCGCGCGGGCGCTGTCGACCGTGACGCCGTCACGATACTTGCCGGTGAGGAACCCGGCGGCGAGCGCGAAGTACGGCACGACGCCGAGGTTCTCGCGCTCGGCGAGCGCACGGTACTTCTCCTCGAAGTCGCGCTCGACCAGGTTGTAGTGCGGCTGCAGGGCCACGGCGCGGTGGAGGCCGTTCGCCTCGGTGATCGAGAACCACTCCTCGATGCGCTCCGGGGAGTAGTTGGAGATGCCGATGTAGCGCACCTTGCCCGCGTCGACCAGGCTCGACAGCGCGGCGACGGTCTCCTCCAGCGGAACCGTCTGGTCGTCGAAGTGGGCGTAGTAGAGGTCGATGTGGTCGGACCCGAGGCGCTCCAGCGATGCGTCGGCCGCGCGCAGGATGTTGTCGCCGGCGAGACCCTTGAACTCGGGGTGCTGGCTGACCTTGGTGGCGAGCACGACGTCGTCGCGGTTGCCGCGCGCCTGGAACCACTGCCCCAGGATGCGCTCGCTGTCGCCGCCCGTGTTGCCCGGCACCCAGGCGGAGTATCCGTCTGCCGTGTCGATGAAGTTTCCGCCGGCATCCAGGTAGCCGTCGAGCACGGAGAACGAGGTGGCCTGGTCGGCCGTCCAGCCGAAGACGTTGCCCCCGAGCGAGAGGGGGAAGACCGAGAGGTCGGACGATCCGATGGTGCGGCGGGGTGCTGTCATTCGTGGTTCTCCTTCGATGGCGTCGATTGACCGTGCTCTCACGCTAACGCGGGTGGCTGTGCCCTATTCCGGGAACGACGGAAGATGTGGAGAAGTTACGCGGTGTGAATAGTGTGGAGAAATGCAGACGATCGAACGGGGCGACCGCGCCGACCTCGCCGCCGACTGCGCGCGGTGCGTCGGCCTCTGCTGCGTCGCGCTCGCGTTCGCCCGTTCCTCCGAGTTCGCCTTCGACAAAGCGGCAGGCGACCCGTGCGTGAACCTCGACGTCGACCACCGCTGCCGCATCCACCCCGAGCTGCGCGAGCGCGGCTTCAGCGGGTGCACGGTGTTCGACTGCTTCGGGGCGGGCCAGAAGGTCACCCAGCACACCTTCGGCGGCGGCGACTGGCGCGAACGCCCAGAGCTTCGCGGCGAGATGTTCGCCGTCTTCCCGATCATGCGCCAGCTCCACGAACTGCTCTGGTACATCGACGAGGCCGCGCGGATGCCGGCAGCCACCGCCCTGCGACCCCAGCTGGATGCGGCGCGCGACGAGGTGGCGCTGGTCGCTGACGCGCCGGCCGACCGCATCCTGGGCATCGACGTCGACGACCTGCGCGCGCCGGTCGCCGAGCTGCTGCGCATCGCGAGCCGCCTCACCCGCGGGGCCAATGCGCCGGCCACAGCGCCCGATCGGCGCATCACTCCCGGGGCCGACTTGCTCGGCGCGAACCTCGCCGGGCGCGACCTGCGCGGCGCAGAACTCCGCGGCGCGCTGCTGATCGCCGCCGACCTGTCCGGGGCGGACCTCTCGTTCGCCGAGCTCATCGGCGCCGACCTGCGCGACGCTAACATCGCCGGCGCCGACCTGCGCACCGCGATCTACCTCACGCAGGTGCAGGTCAACGCCGCCAAGGGGGATGCGCGCACGCTCCTCCCCGACGGCCTGCTCCGCCCGTCGCACTGGCGCGACTAGACCGCATCCACTCCCGGCAGGTGGCGTACATCCAGCGCTGAGGCGGGGGCAGCTAGCATGTCGGGTGAGCGCCAACGGAGCCGCGATCCATCCCCCACTTCCGAGACAGGTGATCACCATCACGTCCCCCGCATCCGCGCCCGAACAGAACGCGTCCGCTGTGCCGACCGCATCCACTGGCGCGCTGGCGCCGAGCAGCCCCGGCAGGGAGTGGTGGCGCTCCGCCGTGATCTACCAGGTGTACCCGCGCTCGTTCGCCGACGCCAATGGTGACGGCATGGGCGACCTGCCCGGCATCACCCACCGCCTGCCTGCGCTCCGCAGCCTGGGGGTGGATGCGGTCTGGCTGTCCCCGTTCTTCACCTCGCCGCAGAACGACGGTGGATACGACGTCGCCGACTACTGCGACGTCGACCCGCTGTTCGGCACGCTCGCCGACTTCGACGCGATGCTGGAGCGCGCGCACAGCCTCGGCCTGCGCGTCATCATCGACATCGTCCCGAATCACAGCTCCAGCGCTCACGCCTGGTTCCAGGCCGCACTGGCAGCTGCTCCCGGCAGCGAAGAGCGCGAGCGGTACATGTTCCGCGACGGCAAGGGCGAGCACGGAGAGCTGCCGCCGAACAACTGGGAGTCGATCTTCGGCGGCGCGGCCTGGACCCGCATCACCGAGCAGGACGGCACCCCCGGCCAGTGGTATCTGCACCTGTTCGACAAGTCGCAGCCCGACCTCAACTGGGAGAACCCCTGGGTCTGGGAGCAGTTCCGCAGCATTCTGCGGTTCTGGCTCGACCGCGGCGTCGACGGCTTCCGCGTGGATGTGGCGCACGGCATGGTCAAGGAGGCCGGCCTCCCCGACTACACGCCTCCTGCCAACGCGGGCAGCATGGGCGGCGTCGCCCTGGAGCCCGAGATCGGCGCGCACGCGTCGACGGAGCCGCCCACTCCTCCGTACTTCGCGCAGGACGGCGTCCACGCCATCTACCGCGACTGGCACACGGTCCTCGAGGAGTACGAGGGCGACCGCGTGCTCTGCGGCGAGGCCTGGGTCGAGCCGCTGGAGAAGCTGGCCCGCTGGGTGCGCCCGGACGAGATGCAGCAGACCTTCAACTTCGGCTACCTCGAAACGCCGTGGGACGCCGCAGCGCTTCGCACGGTGATCGACCGCTCCATCTCGGTGTTCGCGAGCGTCGGTGCCCCGAGCACCTGGGTGCTGTCCAACCACGACGTCGTCCGCCATGCCACCCGGCTCGCCCTCGAGGGCGAGAACCTGCAGGGTCACGGCATCGGCCCGAAGTCCACGGGCATCCCCGACACGGCGTTCGCGCTCCGCAGGGCACGTGCCGCGACAGCGCTGATGCTGGCACTGCCCGGCTCTGCGTACCTGTACCAGGGCGAGGAACTCGGGCTGCCTGAGGCGATCGACCTGCCGGACTCCGCGCGCCAGGACCCGACCTGGTTCCGCACCAACGGCGAGCGGTACGGCCGCGACGGCTGCCGCGTTCCTCTGCCGTGGGAGGGCACGGAGCCCTCGTACGGTTTCGGGCCGGGAGCCGCGAGCTGGCTGCCGCAGCCCGCATCCTGGGCGTCGTACACACGCGAGACCCAGGAGGGCGTCGCGGGCTCGACCCTCACGATGTACCAGGATGCGCTGGCCGCGCGCCGCGAGCACGACCTCGCGTTCGGCACACTGGAGTGGGCTGACCTGGGGCAGGATGTGCTCGCATTCCGTTCGGGGAATGTGTTCGTGATCGCGAACGTCGGCACAGAACCGGTGGCGCTGCCGGACGGCGATGTGCTCCTGGCGAGTGCTGACCTCACCGGCCGCGAGCTTCCCCAGGACACCACGGTCTGGCTCCGCGCCTAGGATCTCCACCGACCTGGCGAGATGCCAGTATCTGCGCCGCATCCCCGTGATGCGAGCACAGTTGCTGGCATCTCGTCGTTGTGGCGACCCTGGGCTGGGGAGGGGGAGGTGGACAGATCGTCGTCGTCAGGACGCGTTGGCCTTCAGCCACGCATACGGGTCGACCTGACGGGTGCCGTCGAGCAGGATCTCGAAGTGCAGGTGCGCTCCGGTCGACACCCCGGTGTTGCCGACGAGCCCCACCGTCTCCGCCACCCGAACCTGCTGACCGACGCTCACCCGGACAGAGCCGGACTGCATGTGGCAATACTTGCTGCTGACGAGCTGACCGCCGATCATGTGGTCGATCGTGACGTTGACGCCGCACCCGCCGTTGTCTCCGCTGACCACCTCGCGCACGACGCCATCCGCCATGATCTGGATGGGGACGCCGGACCCCGGCGTGAAGTCGATTCCCATGTGGTTCGTGGATGCGCCCTCCGTCGGCGCGGACCGCGGGCCGAACCAGTCGGAGATCGGCACGCCGACGGGGAACGGCCACTGGACGGCGCCGCCGGGGTTGTTGGTGAACGTGTCGGCGATGCGCATCGAGCGCAGCCCGGCGACCTTCTCCCTCGGGCTCACCTGCACGCCGTCGCGGGCGATGGATGCGACGCCCACCTCCACGGGCAGGGCCAGGTCTTGCACTGAGCCGGACGGCGCGCTCGGGGCGACGTACTCGGCCTTGAGCGCCTGGATGCGGACGTCCTCCTCGGTGAGGAGCGCCATCGCTGGGACCGAGGTGGCGACGCCGATGGCGATGACGAAGGTCATGGCCGTGACGCTGAGGCCCGTGCGGGCCCTGGTGCGCACGGGGGTTCGGGTGCTGGTGCTGGTGCGCGCGGGGGTGCTGGTGCGGGCGGTGGGGCGCTGTCCGCCGGCGGTCCGCGGTGTGCGCGCTGCGCTGCGCGATCTGCTCGCGGCCGGGTGCTCGCCGCGCGATCGACGTCGGCCGGCAGCGGAGGCCTGCTCCCGCTCCTTCTCCCTGAGCTCCCGCCGGGTCGGCTGGCCCGCATCCGGAGTCGCCGACGTCTCGCTGGAGCGCACGGGCATCGGGGAGGTCGGGCGGTCGGGAGTCAACGGAGCGGTCGGCTTTCGATCTTTCTCAGACGTTCACAGGGGAATGCCCTTGCACGGATGCTGGGCAACCCTCCCAATGTAACGAAAAGATAACCGACTTCCCAAACCGTTCCGCAAGAAATCCAGCCAGATCGGTATATCAGCGCCACTCCGAGTAGAAGGCGTCGGCAAGCGGATGCAGCTGCTCGTACAGCCCGGGAGGCGCCGCCACCAGCAGGTCCTCCCCCTCCGGTCCGCCTCCCAGCCCGCCGACCAGCGCCCCGGCCTCGCGCGCGACGAGGGCGCCCGCCGCATGATCCCACGGGTTGAGCCCGCGCTCGAAGTACGCATCCAGTCGCCCGGCCGCCACGCTGCACAGATCCAGCGACGCCGCCCCGATGCGCCGCACATCCCGCACCTGACCGATGAGCTGCGCCACGAACGCCGCCTGCCGTTCCCGTTTCCTGGCGTCGTAGCCGAACCCCGTGCCGACGAGGGCGAGTTCGAGAGGGACATCCCGGTTGACGTGCAGCTCCCGGCCGTTCAGCCTCGCCCCGCCCCCGGCCGAGGCGGTGAACGCCTCGCCGCTCGCCGGGTTGACGACGGCGCCGGCGATGGTGCGCCAGGTTGCGGGATCGGGGTCGCCTTCGACGACCGCGATGCTCACCGCATACGCCGGGATGCCGTAGAAGTAGTTGACGGTCCCGTCGATCGGATCGACGACCCAGGTGAGCCCGCTCGTCCCCTCACCGCCGCCGGACTCCTCCCCCAGGAACCCGTCGCGCGGCCGCGATGCCGCGATGGCCTCGCGCACCAGGTGCTCCACCTCACGGTCGGCCCGCGTCACGATGTCGGTCAGCGACGACTTGGATGCGGCGATCTCCACCCCCTCCGTCCTGCGCAGGTATGCGAGGTCGGCGGCGCGACGGGCGACGGTGAGCGCGATATCCCGGAGTTCGGCGTTGGAAGGCATGAAGACAGCCTGTCAGACGCGGGACGTGATGCGGGAAGGAGAACGCGAAAGCCCCGGTCGCGCTGACCGGGGCTTTCGGCTGATGTGGCGAGTGAGGGATTCGAACCCCCGAATGCTGAGCAGTCTGATTTACAGTCAGATCCCTTTGGCCGCTTGGGTAACTCGCCGTTGGCGCTCCCGACCACCAGTGTTCTCGTGATCGAAGGCGCTCGACAAGGATACTGTTCCAACGCCCGCAGCGGAAATCAGCGCTCACCCAGCCTGCTCCCCACCTCGCGCTCGTCCCCTCTGCCGTCGGCAGATTCGCGCCGGGCAGAAACGCTGGCGCCTGCGCAGCGCCCGCTCACAGGATGGGCGCATGAGCACAATGACCGACAACACACCGGACCAGCTGATCTTCAAACGCCTCCTCGAGGAGCGCATCGTCTTCCTCGGAAGCGAGGTCACAGACGACTCGGCCAACGAGATCTGCGCCCAGCTCCTCATCCTCAACTCGATCGAGTCGGAGAGGGACATCTACCTCTACATCAACTCTCCGGGCGGTTCGATCACCGCGGCGTTCGCGATCTTCGACACGATGAACTTCGTGCAGGCGGACGTCGCGACGGTCGCCCTCGGCTTCGCGGCGTCGGCCGGGCAGTTCCTGCTCTCCTCCGGCGCCGTCGGCAAACGGTATGCGCTGCCGAACGCGAGCGTCGTGATGCATCAGCCGCACGGCGGGTTCGGCGGAACGTCGGCGGACATCCAGACCCAGGCGAAACAGATCCTCTACTTCAAGCGGCGCATGGCGGAGCTGACCAGCATCCAGACCGGCAAGCCGATCGAGCAGATCCTCGAGGACGGCGACCGCGACCGCTGGTTCACCGCGGACGAGGCCCTGGCATACGGCTTCGTCGACCACGTGGTCGGCTCGACGCTGGCGCTGCCGAGAGGGTGACCTATGCTGCACGTCGATGCGGGTGACGAGAGGCCGCGCCAGGACGAGCACGTAGCCGAGGTCGCGGCGGCGGACGAACGCCCGAAGGTGGGCGAGCGCCCGAAAATGTATGCGCCGCCGGTGGTGGATGCGCGGCCGGTGGTGGATGCGCGGCCGGTGGTGGATACGAGCCCGGCGGCGGACTCGCGCCCTGGTTCCGCGCGTCAGGCCGCGAGCAGGACGTCTGCTGAAGCGCCGACCGCGAGGCCGTGTTCGTCGGCGATGCGCAGCTCATCGGCGATGCGCAGCTCGTCGGCGATACGCAGCTCCCCTGGTGCGGACGCGACCAGGTGCCCGGCAGGGGCGAGCTCGCGCACAGGCGCGGTGTGGGCGGGATGGAGACGGACGAGGTCCGCTGCGGCGAATTCGGCGGCGACTCTGGTGAGCAGTTCGCCCTCGCTGATGTCGAAGACGCGGCACAGCGTGGCGAGGATCTCGGACGACGCCTCCTTACGGCCGCGCTCGATCTCCGACAGGTACGGGATGGAGACGCTGGCGGTCTCGGACAGCTGACGCAGGGTCTCTCCGCGTTCCAGCCGCAACCGCCGGAGCACGGCCCCGATCGCATGTCTGAGCAGCATGTCCCCTCCTCGTCTCGTCGACGTGTCCGCCAGCCTAGGCCCGCGCTCCCCGACGCGCCCGCTCCTCCGGCGGATTCTGCTCACGGCAGAATCCGCGCAGTGATTGCGGCGGCGGGCGTGCCCGACCTGGCCAGCACGATGGCGCAGCTGACCAGCGCGCAGCCGATGACCCAGCCCGCCACCGCCGACCCGGCCAGCAGCACCACCAGAATGCCTCCGGCTCCGGATGCGACAGACAGCCAGACGCGCGGCGCACCGGCCCAAAGACCATCGTCCACCAGCCCCGCCCCCACCGCGCGAGACGGCACCCGCACCGTCCGCTGACCAGACGGCACCCGCCCAGCCTCCAGCCGTCCCGCGACAGCGACCACCGCCGTCACCGCCACCGTCACGACCGCCAGCCACAGCCCGCGCGTCGCCCACCAGTCAGCCGTGCGCGGCTGCGGCAGCGGCATCCCGGACAGCAGGAGCACTCCGGCGAGCGCGATGAGCACGAGCATGTGCCAGGAGTAGATGGTCATCGCGCGGGCGTTGATCGCGCGGACGACCGTGGCGAGCATCCGGGTGCCCGCCAGGAGGCGCAGGGCAGGACGGGCGAGGTCGAAGACGCTCAGCTGGGCGACGCCGAGCAGGACCAGGGCGAACGTCGGCGGGTTGAGGTTGGCGAGGAGGTCGAAGGAGTACACGCCCGTGGCCGCGAGCACGACCAGCGTCCCGAGGGCCCCGACGGCGATCGCGCCGCGCGTCCGGCGGGAGAGCGAAGCGACCGTGCCGTCCGCCAGCCAGAAGCCCAGCTGCTGCACCAGGAGCCAGACGAACAGCAGGTTGGCGAAGCCGATCGCCGTCAGCCCCGTGGATGCGCGAACGATGTCGACACCCACCGCGAGAGCCGCGAGCACCGCCACCGCACGGATCGGGAACCGCAGGTGTGCGGCGACCATCAGCGGCACCGCTGCGGTGCACAGCAGGTACACCCCGAGGAACCAGAGCGGCTGACTCAGCCGGAATCCCGCCGTGGCGACCATCGACGACGGCACCCCGCACAGCGTGAGCACCGAGAGCGCGACGGCGGAGGCGGCGATGGCGGCCACGGCCGGCAGCAGCAGCCGTCGCATCCGCCCGGCGAGGTAGGCGGCCGGCGCAGTGCCTCTGTCGCGCATCCCTGACCAGTGAAGGAAGCTGGAGAACCCGCCGAGCACGAAGAACAGCGGCATGACCTGCGCCAGCCAGGTCAGCGGTGCGAGCCCTGGCCAGCCGTCGAGAGCGTTCTGCAGCACGGGGGCGCCACCGGACACGCTCACCCCGACCATCAGCGCGTGCAGCAGCACGACGACCACCAGGCACCCTGCCCTGGCGACGTCGACCGCCGCGTCCCGAGCGGCACGCTCGATTCCAGCTGCACCGCGGACCCCCACCCCGCCGGACGCCCCAGCGTGCACCCCATCCGGAACCCCGCCGTGCAGAGCACGCGATTCCTCCGCCACCATCGAGCGCGACATGCCACCTCTCCCGTCCGGCCCACGGTGGGCCGTCGGGGGAAGCGTCTCAGCGGGGTCTCGGCGGGGTCGTCCGTCCGCGGAGCCAATCGCATCCCGTACCGCCGTATGGGGTGCGTGGACCTCGCGACGTGGCTACGGCGCCGGCTCGACCAGCCCGGCGTCGAACGCCAGGATCACCGCGTGCACGCGGTCGCGCAGGCCCAGCTTGCTGAAGATGCGGCTGACGTGCGTCTTCACCGTCTGCTCCGCGATGAACAGCTCGGCCGCGATCTCGCCGTTGGAGCGGCCCCTGCCGATCAGCACCAGGATCTCGCGCTCCCGTTCGGTGAGGTCGGCGAGCTGGAGCGCGTGCCGCGTCCCGGCGGGGCGCTGCGCCGCGAACCGTTCGAGCAGGCGTTTGGTCACGCGCGGCGAGAGGAGTGCATCCCCCGCCGCGACCACCCGCACCGCCTGCACGAGGTCACCCGGTGTCGCGTCTTTGAGGAGGAACCCGCTCGCGCCGGCCGACAGCGCCTCGTGCACGTAGTCGTCCGCGTCGAACGTCGTGAGCACCAGGACGAGCGGCTGATGCGGTTCGCCCCTGGTGGTCGGGTGGACGAGCTCCCTCGTGGCGTCGATGCCGTTCATTCCGGGCATCCGGACATCCATCAGCACCAGGTCCGGCTTCAGGCGTCTGGCGAGCGCGACGGCCTCCTCGCCGTCAGCCGCCTGGCCGACGACCGTGATGTCGTCCTGCGCGTCGAGGATGGCGGCGAACCCTGCCCGCACCATCGCCTGATCGTCGGCGATGAGCACGGTGATGGTCATGCTGTTCCTTTCGACGGGACCGGGATGCTCGCCAGGACGACGAAGCCGCCGTCGTCCTGGCGTTCCGCCTCCAGCCTGCCACCCAGCAGGGCGGTGCGCTCGCGCATCCCCCTGATCCCGTGTCCACCCGAGTCCGGCGCTGGGGCGGAGGCTGGGCGTCCTGGGGCGCGCTCGTTGCGCACGGAGACGTCGAGCGTGTCGCCGGAGCCGTCCGTCTGCGTCGTCCGTTCGAGCCTCACGACGGTCGCGGCACCCGTGGCGTGCCTGGCCACGTTGCTGAGCGCCTCCTGCACGATGCGGTACACCGTCAGCGAGACCGCGGGGTCGAGCGGTGTGTCCGGCAGGCGGTCCTCCAAGACGACGCTGCCACCGGCACGGGATGCGCGACTCACCAGCGCGGCGATCTCGCCGATCCCCGGCTGCGGCGCCGTCTCCACCACGGTGTCCTCGCTGCGCAGCACGCCGAGCAGTCTGCGCATCTCGGCCATCGCGGCCCTGGCCGTCGCCGCGATGTCATCGAACTCCTCCGCCGCCGCCTCGCTCAACGACGGGATGCGGTAACGGGCACTCGAGGCCTGCACCTGGATGGCGGACATGCCGTGGGCGACGACGTCGTGCAGTTCCCTGGCGATCCTGGTGCGCTCCTCCGCGAGCTCGCGGCGCGACAGCTCAGCGGCAGAGATCCGCTGCTCCCTCATCAGCTCGCGGCGGACATCCTGCCATTTCGTGACGAGAACCGCGCCGAGCAGCACGGCAGCGCTGACCGAGCCGAACACGATGAGGTCGGCGATGACAGCACCAGACGTCGCAGGGGGCCGCGCCGCGATGAGCGCGACCAGGATGCCGCCGAGGGCTCCCCCTGCCCAGCCGACCAGGCCGACCCGCCAATCCGAGCGCAGCGTGGCGATCGCGAGCACGAAGCACTGCGCCACGATCGACGGGACGGCGATCGGCCATGGGCTCGCGCCGTCGGGGACGGATGCGAAGGCGGCAGCGACCAGGGCGACCACGGAGACCACGACGGCCGGTCGCGGAGCGACGATCGCGAGCACGATGGACGCCGCCTGTGCCAGGCCGAGACCGAGCGCGAGGACGACGGGGATGCCGTAGACGGCGGAGCCGAGCGCGGAGGTCAGCACCAGGATCACCACAGCGGCGGTCGAGCCGACGCCCCACAGGAGGACGAGCAGGCCGTCGAGCCTGGTGCGCAGAGGGGGCTGGTTGGTCGTCATCGTCAATCCGCTCATCGTCGTTCCGTCTGTCCTGCACGTCGCGTTGACGTCAGTTCCGCCTGCTGCCACCCCGTCGTGCGGTCGCCTTCGTGTGCGCCGGGGAGCGTTGCCGCGGGGTGGGTGCCCGGGACGGGCTCCAGTCCCGTCTCCGTTTCCGTTTCCGTTTCCGTTTCCGTTTCCGTTTCCGGCACTGTCCGGCCCGCCCGCTTCGCCCGCCTGCGTGCGGCCACCCGCATCCCCACGTCGACGAGCACACCGGTCGCCAGTCCCATCGCGATGCCTGCGAGCATCCCGAGCAGCGGGTTGCCGTGCAGCCAGTGCCCTGCGAGCAGTCCCACCGTAACCGAGTACGCCGCCCAGGACAGCCCGGCGAGGACGGAAAGCCCGAAGAACCGGCGCCGCGGGAAGCCGGACGCCCCCGCCACCAGGTTCACGGCGACGCGGCCCACCGGGATGTAGCGCGCGGTCAGCAGCAGCACGGCGGCGCGGCGGTCGAGACCGGCGCGCGCCCAGCCGACGGCCGCCTGCATCCTGGGCCGGCGCATCCACCGGAAGCGGGTGACCCCGACCCCGCGGCCGATCGCGAATGTGACGTTGTCGCCGACGATCGCGCCGACCGCCGCGCACGCCACGATGAGCGCGATGTTCGGCTGGCCGAGCGTGATGCTCGCCGCGGCCGCCGCGATCACCACGGATTCGCTGGGCACCGGAGGGAAGAACGCGTCGACGAAGACGACGACGGCGACCACCAGGTAGATCCACGGCGATGACACCGTCTGTGCGATCAGCTCGTTGACTGCGTCCATCCCGTGCTCCCCTCGGATACGGACGGAGGATTCCGCCCATATCCGAGGCTAGGAAGACGGGATGCGCGGCGCGTCACCCGGCGGTACTTCGTGCCCCCTACCGCAGGGGGATATCCCCGGTGGGTGCGGGTGCGGGTGCGGGTGCGGGCGCCTGCGCCGGGGCTGCGGTGGCGGTGGCGACGGCGGGCGGGGCGGCGACGGCGGGCGCGGCGGGCGCCACGTCTGCTGCCGCCGGCCTGCCAGGGAGCAGCAGCGACAGTCCGATCGCCAGCACCGTGAACCCGATCGCCCACCAGAACGCCTGGTCGAACGCGTCTGCGATCCCGGCCAGCGAGTGCGCCCCCACCGCGGCGCCCTGCAGGATGACCGCGAGGAGCGCCACCCCGAACGATCCGCCGAGCTGCGTCGCGATCCTGGTCAGGATGCTCGCGTGCGGAACGTCCGAGCGCTCCAGCCCGACGAACGCGACCGTCATCAGCGGGATGGTGACCGCCCCGAGTCCGAAGCCGCGGACGAGGAGCGCTGCCATGAGCATCCACTCGTTCGTCGTCGGCGTGGCGAACGCGAACGGCACCGTCGCGATGCCGACGATCGCGAACCCGATCACGGACACCCAGCGGGCGCCGAAGCGATCCGTGAACCGCCCGGCCGCCGCCCGGCTGAACAGCGTGCCGATTCCCTGCGGTACGAGAAGCAGGCCCGCGCCGAGCGCGTCCGTTCCCCTGACTTCCTGGAAGTAGAGCGGAAGCAACAGCATCGCGCCGTACAGGGATGCGCCGGAGAGGAACAGCAGAGCCGACGCCGACGAGACGGGGCGGTGCCGGAACAGCCGGACGTCCACGAGCGCTGCGCCGGCACGGTGCGCCGACCAGAACGCGAACGCAGCGAGCAGGAGCGCGCCGGCGATCACGGGCACGAGCACGTCGCCGCGCGCGAAGCCGCCGTCCTTGCTCACGTTCGAGAGCCCGTAGAGCAGTCCCACGACCGCCGGTGAGAGCAGCACGAGTCCCACCCAGTCGAGCTTGGGACGCGCGCCGAGCGTGTCCCTGGGCAGCATCCGGATCGCGAGGACGATTCCGACGGCGCAGAACGGCACGTTCACCCAGAACAGCCAGCGCCAGTCGAGGAAACTGAGGATCAGGCCGCCGAGCACCGGTCCGAGGATCGGGCCGAGCACCGCGGGGAGGCTCACCGCCGACATGATGCGGCCCAGGTTCTGGCCGTGCGCCGCCTGCATCACCAGGGTGGACATCAGCGGGAGCATGATGCCGCCGCCGATCCCCTGAACCACGCGGAACCCGATCAGGCTGGGCGCGTCCCAGGCCAGGCTGCAGAGCACGGAGCCGAGCAGGAAGATCGCGAGGGCGATGATCCAGAGCCGCTTGCCGCCGATGCGCTGCTGTGCCCAGCCGACGATGGGGATGGTGACGCCGAGGGCGAGCAGGTATCCCGTGCTGACCCACTGGATGGTGTCGACGGAGGTGTGCAGTTCCGTCGCGAGCGTGTGCAGGGCGACACTCACGATCGTCGTGTCGAAGATCACGGCGAGCGCGCCGACGATCACCACGACCGCGATGCGGACAACCCCCGGATCGAGCTTGGTCTTCTCTGCCACCATGTCTCCTTAAGGTACGCGACTGTATCTTATGGCGATCATAGGCTGACGCGATAAGATACGCAAATGGATCTTGTCGAGCAGGAAGCACCCGCTCGCCGCCGCAGAGGCGTCGAGCTGGAGAACGCAATCCTCGACGCCGCCTGGGAGCAGCTCGTGCAGAACGGCTACGCCGCGTTCACCATTGACGCCGTCGCCGCCCGCGCGGGCACCAGCCGCCCCGTGGTGTACCGTCGCTGGCCGACCAGGCAGGAACTCGTGCGGGCCGCCATCGCCCGCGCCGGCACCCGCGACCGTCCGGCCACTCCGGACACCGGCAGCCTCCGGGGCGACCTGATCGCGCTGCTGGACATCGCCAACCGGACGAGGCTCGGGTTCGCCGCAGCGCTCAGCGTGCACCTCGGCGGCTACTTCGCCGAGACGGGAACGAGCCTCGCCGACCTGCGCGAGGTCCTCCTCGGTGGCAGCACGACGGCGATGGACGTCATCCTCGAGCGGGCGATCGCCCGCGGCGAGATCGACCCCGCACGCCTTACGCCGCGCATCGCTGCGCTGCCCTTCGACCTCTTCCGGCACGACGCCATCATGACGCTGAAGCCGGTGCCGCCGGAGACGGTCGCCGAGATCATCGACACCATCTACCTGCCGCTGGTGCGCCCGGTGGATGCGGGTGGAGCGTCCCCGAGCTAGGCGCGGCTCGCGCGCTCGGCCGCAGCGAGGACGTCCGGCCGCAGCACGAGGTGCGCCCCGAGCACCTCGAACCCCACGAGGAACCCGGCCGCGTCGAACTCCGCATCGATATGCGCCCCTGCTGCCGGAGCATCCGGAACGGCGGAGCGGTCTGGCAGGGACGGATCGGTCGGGACGTCGAGGCGGAAGTGCGCGACGTCGAGCTCCGGGTCGTATGTGAGTCGCATGCCCCGAGCCTAGGAAGCGCGCGGCGGCGTGTCGTCGGACCCTCGTACCACGTGCGGTTCGACCGGAGGAGGAGATGCGCACTGCAGGCTCTGCGCCGATCCGCGACACCCCGCATCCGCTGCCCGCAATGTCGGTGGTGCGGCGCAGAATCGTCGGCATGAGAACCTTGGAGATTTGCGAACGGTGCGACGGAACCGGCGCCGACCCGTTCCAGCACGACGAAGAGGTCACGGTGTGCGTGGAGTGCAGCGGAGACGGCTGCCACGTGACCTATCTGGCCGAACTGCAGCAGACCGCGTAGTCGCCCCGTATTGGCGTTCGCGGCCGACCCTGTTTGAATTGTGTGGTGCCGCACGGCACCCGTAGTTCTCTCAGGAAGGTGGCGACGAATGGCAGACTCATCGTTCGACGTGGTCAGCAAGGTCGACAAGATGGAGGCCGACAACGCCCTCAACCAGGCGCGCAAAGAGGTGGAGCAGCGCTACGACTTCAAGAACGTCGGCGCCTCCATCGAGTGGAGCGGTGAGAAGGTCATGATGAAGGCCAACACCGAGGAGCGCGTCAAGGCCGTCCTCGAGGTGTTCGAGTCGAAGCTGATCAAGCGCGGCATCTCCCTCCGGTCGCTCGACACCGGCGAGCCGTATGCGTCCGGCAAGGAGTTCCGCATCGAGGCCGGGATCAAGAACGGAATCGAACAGGACGCCGCCAAGAAGATCAACAAGCTCATCCGCGACGAAGCGCCGAAGAGCGTCAAATCGCAGATCCAGGGTGACGAGCTCCGCGTCTCCTCCAAGAGCCGCGATGACCTGCAGGCCACGATGAACCTGCTCAAGGGCGCCGACCTGGACGTCGCGCTGCAGTTCGTCAACTTCCGCTAGCCGGTCCGGGATGCGCGGTGTCCTGCGCCGGCGGGCGCGCGCATCCCGTTCATCGCGTGCACCCCGTGCTCAGCGCAGATAGCCGTGCAGCCAGCGGCGCAGCTCGGCGTAGGCGTGCCTTCGCACCGGCTCGCGGGACAGAAAGATGTCGTGCAGGGCGCCGTCGATGCGGGAGACGGTCACGGTCGGGGCAAGCTTGAGGGCGCGCTGGGCGATCTCGTCCACCACGAGGACGATGTCCGAGCTCAGCATCTCCGGCGTCCACCTCGGCAGGATCGTGGAGCGCGCCGACACCATCGTGAGCACGGGAGCGTCGATCGCCAGACCGGACGCCACGCGAGCGTGCCCGGCCATGACAGCGGCCAGCCACACAGGGCGCACGGCGAAGCCCCTGACAGGGCGCCAGTTCAGGTCGTAGTCCCACTCACCCTCCATGGTCGACGACACACTCCTGGTGTAGAAGCCGAGGTCGACGTTCGGGAGTGGAGCACGGGGATCCACGCGGGCCTGAAGGCCGATCAGCGGGGCGAGCGCCGCCCGCCCAGCCGAGTGCGCCTGGAACTCGAGCCACGGGCTGTTCAGGACCAGCGCATCCGCCCGCCCAGGGTGGCGGTTCGCCCAGAGGCTGAGCGTCAAGCCGCCGGTCGAGTGGCCGAGGAGGACCAGTTTGCGGCCCTTCTGGCCGCTCTCCGCGATGATGGCGATGGCCGCATCCAGCTCCTCGTCATAGGTGGCGAGGTCGTCGACGAACCCGGGGGTCTGCCACGGCCGCAGGCTCCTGCCGTACTTGCGCAGGTCGATTGCGAAGAACCGCGCGCCGTTCTCGTGCCAGAACGCTGCGAGCTCCTTCTGGAAGAAGTAGTCGGACCAGCCGTGGACGTACAGGACATCCGTGTCGGCGGCCACCGGCCTGTGCAGTCGCAGGTCGGCGAGGTGCGGCGGCGGGACGTAGCGCACCAGGGTCGCCACGACCTCGCCCTCCGCATCCGGCTTCAACGGAAGCGTGAGCTGTTCGAACGCCTCCCCGAGCACATCCTGCGTCCACCCCTGCGCGTGCGTCATCCCCCCAGCGTGGCAGGCGTGACGGGTTCGCGCGAGTGTCAGTCCTGCGCCGGCGTCTCCGTGGGTGTCGTGTTCGTCGCGTTCGAGACGCGCACCATCTCGTCGCGCGGCACGACCTTGACGCGGGCGCGACCGCGCTCCGCCCCGAGCGCCTGCTCGTGGGTGTCGAGGTTGTGCCAGCCGTCGAGGTTCGTGTACTCCACACCACGCTCGCGCAGCAGGTTCTCCACAGATTCCTCGGAGGGATCGGTGGGGGCCCACCAGTTCCCCTGATCATTGATCACATGTTTGATGGTTTCCATGGCGTCCGACTTGGTGTGACCGATGAGGCCGACCGGCCCGCGCTTGATCCACCCGGTGGCGTACACACCGTACATGCGCTCGTTGTCGCCCTTGCGCAGCACCTGGCCCTCGTGGTTGGGAATCACGCCGTGCTTCTTGTCGAACGGGATGCCCGGCAGCGGCGAGCCGAAGTAGCCGACAGCGCGGTAAATCGCCTGGATCGGCACCTCGCGGATCTCCCCGGTGCCGCGCACGCCGCCCTCGCCGTCCGACGCGGTGCGCTCGTACCGGAACGCCGCCACGTGGCCGTCGCCGTCGGAGACGACTTCGAGGGGCTTGGCATAGAAGTGCAGGTGCAGCCGACGGGATGCGGTCCCCACCTCGCGCTGGCGCCACTGCTGCAGCACGCGGTCGATCACCATCACCTGCTTGTTGCTGGTGATGGCCGCCTTGGACTGCTCGTCGTAGTCGAAGTCCTCGTCGTAGAGGATCATGTCCACGTCGCGCAGCTCGCCGAGCTCGCGAAGCTCCAGCGGCGTGAACTTCACCTGCGCCGGTCCGCGCCGCCCGAAGACGTGCACGTCGGTGACGGGCGAGTTCTTGAGGATCTCGTAGACGTTGTCCGGGATCTCGGTGGGGAGCAGATCGTCGGCGTGCTTAGCGAGGATGCGCGACACGTCGAGCGCCACGTTGCCGTTGCCGATCACGGCGACGGACTCGGCCTCGAGCGGCCAGGTGCGCGGCACATCCGGGTGGCCGTCGAACCAGCTCACGAAGTCGGCGGCGCCGTACGAGCCTTCGAGCTCGACGCCTGGGATGTCCAGGTCGGCGTCGTGCACGGCGCCTGTCGCGAAGATCACGGCGTTGTAGTGGCGCTTGAGGTCGTCGAGGGTGATGTCCTCGCCGTATGTCACGTTGCCGAAGATGCGGATGTCACCGCGGTCGAGCACCTCGCGCAGAGCGGTGATGATGCCCTTGATGCGCGGGTGGTCGGGAGCGACGCCGTAACGGACGAGGCCGTACGGCGCGGGAAGGGCCTCGAACAGGTCGATGGAGACGTCGAAGGCGCGCTCCGCCTTCAGGAGGATGTCTGCCGCGTAAATGCCGGCGGGGCCTGCACCGACGATGGCCAGTCGCAATTTGGTCATTCGTTGTGTCTTTCTTGCTCAGCTGGAACGTTCGACGATGGTGTCCGCGAAGCGGATCAGCGCCTTCTTGACGGGCCCGGTCGGCAGCGGTTCGAGCGCTTCGACGGCCTCGCGTGCCCAGCGGTGGGCTTCGTCCAGCGTCTGCGCGGTCACCGGGTGGTCGCGCAGCGCCGCGATGGCGGCGGTCGCGGCCGGAGTGATCTCGCCGTCCTCCGCCGTGCCGATCACGTCGCGCTCGAGGCGTTCGAGCAGGGCGCGCGCGTCCGCATCCGACTCTGCGAGCTCGCGCAGGCGCAGCACGGGGAGCGTCGCGACACCGGCGCGGAGGTCGTTGCCAGGCGTCTTGCCCGTCTCCTTGACGCCCTGCGACGACAGGTCGATCACGTCGTCGATGATCTGGAAGGCGACGCCGATCTTCTCGCCGAACGTCACGACGGGCTGCTCGTACTCCTCCGGCGCCTTCGCGAAAACGACGCCCATCTGGGCGGCGACGGCGATGAGCGAACCTGTCTTGTCCTCCAGCACGCGGATGTAGTGCTCCACGGGGTCTTCGCCGTCCTGCGGACCGATCGTCTCGTGCAGCTGCCCGAGGCAGAGCCGCTCGAACGTGTCCGCCTGCAGCTGGATGGCGCGCTCGCCCAGGGTGGAGACCATCTTGCTCGCCCTCGCGAACAGCAGATCGCCGGTGAGCACGGCCACCGAGTTGCCCCAGACGAACTGGGCGCTCGGCACACCACGTCGCATCTGCGAGTCGTCCATGACGTCGTCGTGGTAGAGCGAGGCGAGGTGCGTGATCTCCACGGCCTCCGCCGCCTGCAGCACCTCCGGGGTGTTGCCCAGCCCGAGCTGCGCCGTGAGCAGGGTCAGCATGGGACGAACCCGTTTGCCGCCGGCCTCCAGCAGGTAGCGGGCGGTGACGTCGGCGAGATTGTCGGCGAACCGCATCTCGGCGTGCAGACCCTCTTCGACGAGCGCGAGCCCGGCGTCGACAGCGGAAGCGAGCTCCCTGTCCTGACCGGACGAGAAGATCCGCTCCGTCAGGCCGATCTGGCTGGACAGCGACGCGGTGCGTCGCACAGCGGGGACGCTTGGTGGCACTACTCCCCCTCGGGTGGGACGCCGGACGAATCCGACGCCCCCGTGGCGCCCGCCGCTCGATTGGAGCGCGCGGGCTTGGCGGTGGTGGGTTCTGCGGTGGTGCGTTTCGCGGTGGTGGGCTTTGCAGGCGCTGGCTTCTTTGCCGTGCTGGGCTTTGCGGCCGCGGGCTTCGCCGTGGCGGGCTTCGCGGCAGCGGGCTTCGCAGCGGCAGGCTTCGCGGCAGCAGGCTTGGCAGCGGCGGGCTTCGCGGCAGCGGGCTTCGCGGCAGCGGGCTTCGCAGCGGCGGGCTTGGCGGCCGCAGGCTTGACAGCGGCGGGCTTCGCGGCAGCGGGCTTCGCGGCAGCAGGCTTGGCAGCGGCAGGCTTCGCGGCAGCAGCTGCCTTCACTTCAGCAGGCTTCGCGGCAGCAGGCTTCGCGTCGGCGGGCTTGGCTGCGGGAGTCGGCGACGTCGCGCCTGCGACCTCGCCGGCGGCCTCCGTCGGGCGCTCTCCACCCGCATCCCGTGGCTTGTACCCGCGGTGCAGGGCGACGATTCCGTAGGTGAGGTTGCGGTACGCGACGTGCTCGAAACCGGCCTCGCGGAGCCAGTCGGCGAGCACGGGCTGAGACGGCCATGCCTCGATGGAGTCCATCAGGTATTCGTACGCGGCGGGGTTCGAGCTCGCCAGCTTGGCCAGCACGGGCATCCCGAAACGGAGGTACGCGGAGTATCCGGTGCGCACGATGGATGCGGGGGGCTGGGAGAACTCGCAGATCACGACGCGTCCCCCCGGCTTCGTCACGCGGTAGAACTCGGCGAGCGCCTTTTTCGGGTCGACGATGTTGCGGAGGCCGAACGAGATGGTGACGGCGTCGAACTGGTCGTCGTCGAACGGAAGTTGCGTGGCGTCCGCCTGGACGAACCGGACGAACGGGTTGTCTGCCTGGCGGCGGCGCCCGACCTCGATCATTCCTTCCGAGAAGTCGGCGGCCACGACGGTCGCGCCGTTCTTCGCGAGGGATGCGCTCGAGGTCCCCGTGCCCGCAGCGACGTCGAGAATGGTCTCGCCCGCCCTGGGGCCGACGGCCTTGGTCGTCGCCACACGCCAGAGAGCCGCGTTGCCCATCGAGAGGACGTTGTTGGTCCTGTCGTAGTGCGTCGACACCTCATCGAACATGGCGGCGACCTGCGCGGGCTGTTTACTGAGGTCGGCCTTACTCACCCCCCTAGCTTAGGCGGCACCGCGCCGCCCTGCATTCCAGCTCCCTGAGAGGCGGTGGCATCAGCGACAGCGGCGATCACCAGGCGGGCCGCGGTCGCGATCATGTCGACGCGAGGTGCGACCGGGGCCGTGCGCTCGGCCCAGCCGAACTTGAAGCCCAGCCAGTCCACGCCGTCTGCCGCAGTGACGGCGGCCGTGAGGAGGTCCTGGGTGAGCAGCGAGGTCGGTTCGCCGTATGCGAAGTCGGGCGTCGGGGTCATCGGGTGGTGCGCATCCACCCAGGGCGCGCCGAACGGCGACTGCTGTGCAGAGGCGCCGGAGAGCATGAGGCCGCGGAGGCGTCCGGAGGTTGCGGCGATTCGGAGCTGCTCGGTGACCAGGCTTCCGTCCCTCAGCTCGATCGCGGAGCGGCCCCAATTCATGCTGAGGCCGACCCACTGCGGGAGGCCGTCCATGGCGGCGAGTTCGTCTGCCAGGTCGAGGAAGCCCTTCTCCGGTTGCTGCCGTGGCAGGAACGCGTCGCAGTGCTCGACCACGATGGCTGCGCCGTCCCACGCGTTCGCGTCGTCGGCCAGCTCGGCCAGCGACACGGCGAGCGACGCACGGTCTCCACGAAGGGCGGACGGAGCGCTGTGCAGCTCGACGGCGGTCACCGCCTGGCGTCCGACCGCGTCGTTCAGGCGGCGGACGGCGTCGCGCATGCGAAAGGCCTCCGCAACAGCGTCGGCCCGGCCATCCGGGTCGCGGGACGCGAGGCCGTAGGACGGAGCTGAGCCCAGCCGCTTCATCGTTCCGGGGATGCTCGTCAGCACCGCATCGAACCGGCGCGGGAAGGCGCGGAGCAGCCACGCGTCGTCGTGCGGGTGGAGGCCGCCGATCCAGGGGAGCTCCAGTCCGCGGACCTCCGGCAGCGCGTCCAGCCCTGCGAAGAACTCCGACTCCAGCTCCGCATCCCATATCGCGTGAGCAGGGGATGCGGCGTACGCGCCGACGAACACCCCCGCAGAATCTCCGCTCACCGTGCGACCGCGTCCGCGAACCAGCGGGTGATCGTTGCCGGGTGCGTGATCGCGGTGCCGACCACGACCGCGTACGCGCCGGCATCCATCGCCGCCGCGGCGTGCGCCGGGGTGTGGATGCGGCCCTCGGCGATCACCGGCACGTCCACCGCTGCGACCACCTCGGCCAGCAGCTCGAGGTCGGGGCCGTCCGTCTTCCGGCGCTCCTCGGTGTAACCGGCCAGTGTGGTTCCGACGCAGTCGGCCCCCGCTTCCACCGCGGCGATGGCGTCGGCGAGCGAGCCGGCGTCGGCCATCACGGTGGCGCCGGTGAGGTCTTTGAGCCGGTGGATCGTCTCGGCGAGCGTGAGGCCGTCCGGCCGTTCCCGGCGGGTGCCGTCGATCGCGACGACCGTCGCGCCTGCTGCGTGCACGCTGACCGCGTGCCGGAGGGTCGGCGTGATGAACACGTCGGCGTCGCCCGCCTTCCAGAGGCCGATCAGGGGGAGGTCCACCCTGTCGCGGATGAGCGCGATGTCGCCCGGACCCTGCGCGCGGATGCCGACCGCGCCGCCGATGACCGCCGACTGGGCGACCTGGGCCATGGTCTCCGGGCTGCGCATGGGCTCGCCAGGGTATGCCTGACAGGAGACGATGAGACCGCCGGCCAGGGTTTCGAGGGTGTGGGCGATTCTCAACATGGTTCTCCTGAGGCTGATCGTTCGTTCGGCACAAGGGAAGGAGTGGATGCCGACGCCAGCGCCGCCCCGACGATGGCCGCATCCCCTCCGAGTTCGGCGGCGACGACCGGGAGGCCCGTCGCGGCGGGGATCGTCTCCGCGTCGATTCCGGCGCGCAGCGGGTTCCACCAGCGGGCGCCGGTCGCTGCTAGGCCGCCGCCGATGACGACGATGTCGGGGTCGATGGCGTTCACCAGTCCGCCGATCGTGCGGCCGAGGGCGGTCGCGGCCAGCGTGATCGTCGCGGCAGCGAGCTCGTCGCCGGCGTCGGCGAGCGCGAACACCGCCCGGGTGTCCGGCACAGACGATCCGCCCGCCCGCAGGTAGGCCGCGAGGATCGCCGGCCCAGCCGCGATCATCTCCACGTGCCCAGCCCGCCCGCAGGTGCACGGCAGGCCATGCGCCTCCACGGACGGCAGGTGTCCGTAGTGCCCAGCGACGTGGCCCGCGCCGCGCACGAGCGCACCGCCGGCGATGAGCGCTCCACCGATGCCGGTGCCGGCGGCGACCAGCAGCACCGTTCCGCGGCCCCGGCCTGCGCCGGAGCGCGCCTCGCCGATGGCGTGGGCGTGCACGTCGTTCTCGACGACGACAGGGACGCCGATGGCGGCTTCGACGGCCTCGCCGATTGGGGTGCCTGCCCAGCCGGGCAACGTGTCGGTCGCGGACACCACCACGCGGCGGACGGGGTCGATGACGCCGGCCGCTCCGACGCCCGCCGATACGACGCTGGCCAGGGACGGTGCGGAGGCGATCACCGATTCGGCGAGGCGGATCGCGGTGGCGAGCACCGCATCGGGGCCTGCGGCGGCCCGGGTGGGAGCCTCGGTCCGCACCACGACGGCGCCGGTCGCGATGTCGACCAGGCCGGCGGCCGTCTTGGTGCCGCCGATGTCGATGCCGACCGCGAACCTCCCGCCCGCCACCGGAGCGTCCGCGCCAGCGTCAGCGCCCGCACCGGCGCGCACCGCGGCGCCAGCGCCAGCACCGGCCCCAGCGCGCACCCCGGCGCCAGCGCGCACACCCGCGCCCACCGTGCCGCTCATCGGACGAGCAGCCCGGACTCCTCCACGATGGCGCGGATGCGGTCGACCGTCTCGCCCTCCAGTGTCGGCACCGGGTGCGCCATGCGGTTGCTGTCGATGATTCCGATGGCCTGCAGCGCCGTCTTGAACGCGCCGAGCCCTGCGGCCTCTCCGCTCACGCCCTGCGCCTGGAACACGATCTCGAACAGCGAGGCGAGCTGGTCCTGGATGCGCTTGGCCTCCGCCCAGTCACCCGCCTTGGCCGCTTCGAAGAGGCGCACGTACGACGCTGGGTCGACGTTGCCGAGGCCGGGGACGACACCGTCCGCGCCGGCGAGCAGCGCGCCGTCGACCACGATCTCGTGCCCGGTGAACAGGACGAGCGGACGGCCGGCGGCCTCGTTGGCGGCCACCAGGCGGCGGAAGCCGACGTCGTCGCCGCTCGAGTCCTTCACCCCAGCGATCACGCCGTCCAGGCCCAGGCGGATGAGGAGGTCGCGTTCGAGCTTGAGGTTCACGCGCACGGGCACGTCGTACGCGAAGATCGGCAGGCCGGTCGCCGCCGCGAGCGCGCGGAAGTGCGACTCGATCTCGACGACGTTCGGGCGCACGTAGAACGGAACGGTGGCGACCACCGCATCCACACCGGCGAACTCCGCGATGCGGATCTGCTCGATGACGCGGGCCGTCGACATGTCGTTCACACCGGCCAGCACGGGAACCCTGCCCGCAGCGATCCTGACCGCCTCCGTGAGAACGGTGGAGCGCGCGGCGTCGGTCAGGAAGCCGACCTCACCGGACGAGCCGAGCGCGAACAGCCCGTTGACGCCCGCGGCGATCTGCGACTCGATCAGGCGCTCGAAGGAGGCGACGTCGAGCGAGCCGTCCTCGGCGAACGGCGTGACGATGGGCGGGATGACTCCGGAAAAACTGGGCTTGCTCACTGTTCTCTCCAATGGTGATGCTCGTGGTGCTGATGGTGTGGTTCTCGAAGGATGGATGGTCAGAGCAGCGATGGCGCCGCGCCGAGGAGCTTCCTGGTGTAGTCGTCGCTCGGGTTGTCGAACACCGAGGCGGCTGTGCCCTCCTCGACGATCCGGCCGTAGTACATGACGACGATGCGGTCGGAGACGTAGCGGACGGTCTGGATGTCGTGCGAGATGAAGACCATCGCCAGGTCGAGGCGTTCCTTCAGGTCGCTGAGCAGGTTGAGGATCTGGGCGCGCACCGACACGTCGAGCGCGCTGGTCGGCTCGTCGGCGACCATCAGGTCGGGTTCGAGCGCGAGCGCCCTGGCGATGGCGACGCGCTGGCGCTGACCGCCCGAGACGTGGCTCGGCAGCACCTCCGCCGCCGAGCGCGGCAGCCCCACCAGGTCGAGCAGTTCCAGGATGCGGCGCTCACGCTGCGCCCCGGTGCCCATCGCGTGCACATCCAGCGGGTCGCGCAGGATGTCGTGGATGGTCATGCGGGAGTTGAGCGCCGTGGACGGGTCCTGGAAGACGATGGAGACCGCTTTGCCGAGCGCCTTCCTGGTGGCGCGATCCTTGGTGAGGACGCTCCGCCCCTGGTAGAGCACGTCGCCGTCCGTCGGCTGCTGCAGCCCGACGAGCACCCGGGCGAGCGTCGACTTGCCGCAGCCGGACTCGCCGACGATGCCGATGGTCTCCCCTCGACGGATCGTCAGGCTCACGTCGTTGACGGCGTGCACCTTGTCCGGCTTGAACAGCTTGCCCGTCCTGGCGGTGTGTACGACGTGCACGTGGTCCAGGGTGAGGATGTCGGCTCCTGTCACAGTGCCGCTCCCTTCTGCGCGTTCGCCGTCTCCGGGAGGGAGGCGACGTAGTGGTCTGTCGTGCCGTCGACGAGCCGCAGCTCCGGCCGCACGTCGATCCCTGCCCCGGGCCGCTCCACCGATCGGGATGCGAACCGGTCGCCCTTCGCGAAGTCGCGCGGCGTCGGCACGGTGCCGGGGATCTGGTGCAGCCTGGTGGCGCCGGACTCGATGGAGAGCACGGAGCCGAGGAGGCCGCGGGTGTACTCGTGCTGCGGGTGCAGCAGCAGTTCGGCCGTCGGCGCGCTCTCGACCACCTGGCCCGCGTACATCACGGTGATGCGGTGCGCCACCTCGGCGACGAGCGCGAGGTCGTGGCTGACGAACACGAGGGCGAAGCCGAGCTTGGCGCGCAGGTCGTTGAGCAGGTCGATGATCTGCGCCTGAACCGTCACGTCCAGCGCCGTGGTCGGTTCGTCGGCGACGACCAGTTTCGGGCTGCGGGTGAGGGCCATCGCGATGAGGACGCGCTGCCGCTGACCACCCGACAGCTCGTGCGGGTAGCTCTTGAGCGTGCGCACAGGATCGAGTCCGACGAGCTCCATGAGCTCCTCAGCACCGCGGGTCCCTCCGCGCCGGATGAGCTGCTTGAGCTGCGCCCTGATGAGCATGGACGGGTTCAGGGAACTGAGCGCATCCTGGTACACCATCGACATCTCGTGACCGCGGAGGGCGTTGCGCTCGTGCTCGGTCATCGTGAGCAGATCGCGGCCCTCGAACAGGATGCGGCCCGTCACCTCGGCGTTGGCGGGCAGCAGTCCCATCACGGCGAGACTCGACAGGCTCTTGCCGGAGCCGGACTCGCCCACGATCGCCATCGTCTCGCCCGGACGGACGGAGAAGCTGAGCCTGTCGACCACATCCACGTCTCCGTGGCGGTCGGGGAACCGGATGCTGAGGTTCTGCACCTCCAGGAGCGGGGGCACGTCGGCGTCGAAGACCAGCCGGTCGGTCCGGCGGCGCTCCGCCTCGCCGAGGTGCTGCAGGTGCAGCACGAGGGCGGGGTCGGGGGCGACGGGATCGAGCGGGTCGGCCGCGATGCTGCTATCCTCGTCCTCCTCCAGTGCTCCGACGCTGTCCAGCGACTCCGCGGTGACGACGGATGCGGTGCCGGCATCGGTGGGGATGGACTCCGGCGCTGCGGCGCGGCGGCGGATGCTCGGCCTGACCATCGCATCCGTCAGCCCCTCGGCGAGCACATTGAGGGCGAGCACCGTGATCAGGATGAGGAGGCCGGGGAACAGGGTCGCCCACCAGCCGCCGGCCAGCAGCAGGTTCTTGCCGCTGGAGATCACGTTGCCCCAGGACGGGGCGGGCTCCTGCACGCCGGCGCCGATGAACGACAGGCTCGCCTCGAACACGATCGCGTCGGCGACGAGGATCGTCGCGAAGACCAGGATCGGCGCCGCGCAGTTGCGGAACACGTGCTTGAGCAGGATGTACGAGGTTCGCGCCCCGAGCACGCGTTCAGCTGCCACGTAGTCCTCGCCGAACTGGCTGAGGACGTTGGCGCGCACGATGCGTGCCAACTGCGGAACATAGAGGAACGCGATCGTCGCGATCAGCACAGGCAGGCTCTTGCCGAACACGGCCACGAACACGATGGCGAGTGCGATGCCGGGGAACGACATGATGACGTCGAGGATGCGCATGATGCCCTCGTTGACCCAGCGGTGCGCCGTGGCGGCGACGGCGCCGATGATGCCGCCGACGATCAGCGCGAGCGCCGTTGCGCCGAGGCCGATGGCGAGCGACGACCTGGCGCCGTAGATGAGGCGGGAGAAGATGTCGCGTCCGCTGCGGTCGGTGCCGAACCAGTTGTCGAACGACGGCGGCTGCGCGGGGACGCCCGACTTCAGCGGGTCGTGCGGAGCGACCAGCGGGGCGAAGATCGCCGCGAGCACCACGATGAGGAAGAAGATCAGCGAGATCTTCGAGGACAGAGGGAGAGCCTTGAAGCGCAGTCCGGGAGCGGAGAGGCGATCGGCGAGTGTGCGACGCATCGTTTACACCGTCCTGATTCGAGGATTGACCACCAGGTAGAGGAGGTCGACGATCGTGTTGACGATCACGAAGGTGAGCGCGATCGTGATGGTGACGCCCTGCACCAGGTTGGTGTCGCCCGCCGTCACGCCGTTGAGGATGAGCTGGCCCATCCCCGGCAGGTCGAAGATCACCTCGATGACGATGGCGCCGCCGAGCAGGTAGCCGACGCGCAGTCCGAGAACCGTGATCGGGGTGATGAGGGCGTTGCGGAAGACGTTCCTGCCGATCACCACGCTGCGCGGGAGGCCGCTGCCGATCGCGGTGCGCACGTAGTCGCGGTCGAGCTCTTCGACCATCGAGGTGCGCACGACCCTGGTGAGGGATGCGGCGACCGGCACCGCGAGCGCGAGGGCGGGAAGGAACATCGACTGCAGCCAGCCGCCGAACGAGTCCTGGGGGGACGTGTATCCACCCGTCGGGAAGATCGGCCAGGTGAGCGCGAACTGCTGGATGAGCAGGATCGCCAGCCAGAACGACGGCACGGCGATCCCGGCGATCGAGACGACGCGGATCACCTGGTCGGGCCAGCGGTCGCGGTAGAGAGCGGCCGTCACGCCGAGCACGGCGGCGAGCACGATGGCGATGATGAGGCCGAGGAAGGTGAGCTGCAGGGTGAGCGGGAACGCCGTGCCGATCAGGCCGCTGACCGATTGGCTCGGCGGGACCGTGTTGCCGAGGTTGCCCTGGATGAGGTGGCCGAGGAAGGCGAGGTAGCGGACGATGAGCGGATCGTTGTATCCGTTCTCCTGCCGCCAGGTGGCTTTGGCCGCGTCGCTCGCGCTCTCTCCGAGCGCGTTCGTGGCCGGGTCGGTCGGCGCGAACTGCAGCACGATGAAGACCAAGAGGGTGATGCCGAGGATCATGAACGGCAAGGCGATCAGACGCCGTCCGGCGAGGCGCACGAGTGCGACCATGCGTGACTCCTAAAGGGGGCTGGAGGGAGGCGGTGGGGCCGGGGTCGACCGGCCCCACCGTTGGGCGCTACTTCGTCGGGCCGACGCCGAGGAACGACAGGCCGGTCATCGAGATCGGCTTGAAGTCCGCGAGGGCGCTGGAGTCCCAGGCGGTCGGCAGCTTGCGGTGCAGCAGGGGGTAGAGCGGAACCTCGTCGGAGACCAGGTTGTAGATCTGGCTCCAGGTGGCGAGCTGCTGCTTGCGATCGGTCTCCTGCGCGCCCTGGTCGAGGAGCTTCTGGAGCGTGTCGAACTCGGCGCCGGAGTTCCAGCGGTAGCGCTTCTGCGACCAGATGTTGTCCGCGTAGAACCAGCGCAGCAGGAGGTCGGCGTCGTTTCCGAAGACCGAGGGGTCACCTGGGGCGACCATCACCTCGAACTGGTTGTTGTCGACCTTCTTGTACTGCCCGGCCGACTGGCCGATGTCGAGAGTGGTGCTGACGCCCACCGCATCCAGGTCTTCCTTGATGAGCGGCGCCACGTCCTTGACCCAGCCGGTGTCGGTGGTCAGGAGCGTGATCGACAGGTTGGAGACGCCGGCGGCCTTGAGCAGCGACTTCGCCTTGGCGGGGTCGTGCTTGTAGACGGTCTTGGCCTTGACGTAGTCGGGGTGGTCGTTCTGCACGTAGCTGGATGCGGCCTCCGCGTTGCCGAGCATCCCGTTCTTGATCAGCTTGTCCATGTCGATCGCGTAGAACAGCGCCTGACGGACGCGCTTGTCGTCGAACGGCTTCACGGTGGTGTTGAACATCATGAAGAGCAGGCCGAACGACTGCACGGACTCGGTCTTCACGACGCGGGAGAGCCCGTCGACGTTGAGGTACGGCACATCCTCGATGGCGTTGACGCGCTTGGACTGCATCGCGCTGACGCGGGCGGACGGGTCGGACAGCAGGTTCCAGGTCATGGCCGCGGCAAGGGCGGGGCGAGAGCCGTTGTACGCGTCGTGGCGCTCGAAGCTGAGCTTGTCGTTCGCGGTGGCCGCCGTGATCTTGTACGGGCCGGTGCCGGTGGGGAGGGCGTCGAACGCCTTCGGGTCTGCGGTGACGATGGCCTTCGGAACGACCTTCACGACCGAGATGCGCTCGGCGAACAGCGGGAAGGGGTACGCCGTCTTGAACTGCACGGTGGTGTCGTCGACCTTGGTGACGCTGTCGGCCGAGAGGAAGGGGAGGAATCCGGCGTACAGGGAGGCGTTGGCGGGGTCGAGCACGCGCTGGAAGGAGAACAGGACGTCGTCGACGGTGACCTTGCTTCCGTCGTGGAAGGTCGCACCGTCGCGGAGGGCGACCGTGTACGTGGTGCTGTCGACCTGCTTCGGCAGCGCCTTGCCGAGGGCGGCGTACGCCTTGCGGGTCACAGGGTCGAGCTCGACGAGACCTTCGAGGGTGTGCCAGTTGGCGGCCATCGTGAGCGCGCCGGTGGTGGTCATCGGGTCGAAGCCGGTGCCGAGCGCGTACGACATGCCCGCCGTGATCGTTCCGTTCTTGTCGACCGATCCCGCTGCTGCTGCGGTTCCGGCCTTTCCGGTGGTCGAGGGCGGACCGCTGCACGCCGCGAGAGCCGCGACGATTCCGGCCGCGCCGGTGGCTGCGAGGAAGGTGCGTCTGCTCGTTTGTTTCTGGAGTGAATCTCTCAACATTGAACTGCCTCTCCTGAGATCGGACGTCTGATGTCCTACGTGGGTATACTGAAAGTAGTGCACATCCCGCGGAAAGGTCAAGTCCACAATGGCGTTCGAGCCCACCACGTCCGGAATGTTCTCCTCGACCCACAGCCAACGCCGAACGTCGGTGACAGACCAGATCAAGGACTACATCCTCATCCACCGGCTTCAGCCGGGTGACCTCCTTCCCACGGAGGCGGAACTGTGCGCAGAACTCGGCGTGAGCCGGTCCAGCGTGCGCGAGGCGATGAGGACGCTCGCCGCCCTCGACATCGTCGAGGTTCGTCACGGCTACGGAACGTACGTCGGTCAATTGTCGCTTGCCCCGCTGGTGGAAGGGCTCGTCTTCCGCGGCGTCCTCGGTCCGGAGGACGACTTCGCCGCCCTGCGCGAGGTCGTCGAGGTGCGCGAAGCGCTCGACCTGGCGATGGCGGACCAGGTCTGCGCCGCCCTGGCAGGCACGAGCAACCCAGGGCTGCACCAGGTGGTGGATGCGATGGAGGAGAAGAGCGCCAGAGGCGAGGCGTTCGCCGAGGAGGACCGCGCCTTCCACTCCGACCTGCTCGCCCACCTCGACAACGCGCTCGTCGGCCAGCTCGTCACCGCGTTCTGGGAGGTCAACACGGTCGTGTATCCGCGGCTCGGCCTTCCGCCCACGGTCGGCCTGGACGAGACGGCCCGCGCGCACGGCGACATGCTGCGCGCAGCGGAGGCCGGCGACGTCGAGGCGTACCGCGAGGCGGTCGTGAAGCACTACATCCCGCTGCGCAGGGGGCTCGGCACCGCATCCTGAGCCGCGAAGGCGTCGCGCAGCACGCGCAGTGAGAGCAGGTCGTCGTCGACACCGCCGCCCTCGTGGGCGTTGTACGGCCAGGTGTGGATGCGTTTCGGCCCTGCGTACGCGTTGTACGCGGCGTACACGGTCGACGGCGGGCAGATCGGGTCCATCAGCGCGACCGTGATCGTGGCGGGCGCCGTCGCCCGCTTCGCGAAGTTCACGCCGTCGAAGTACGAGAGCGTCTCGTGAACCTGCTCTGTGCGGTCGCGGAAGTGCGCCAGGTAGTCTGCGATCTCGCGGAACGGCATCCGGTCGGTGACGACGGATGCGCGCGGGAAGTCGCACAGGAACGGCACCCTCGCCACAACGTGCGCGAGGTCGCGGACGAGCCCGGCGACGGCGAGCGCGATCCCTCCGCCCTGGCTGATGCCGAGGACAGCGACGCGGGACGCATCCACCGCCTCGAACGTGCGTGCCGCCTCGACGGCGCGCACCGCATCGGTGAACAGGCGGCGGTAGTAGTAGGTGCTCCTGTGCTCGACTCCCCTGGTGACGAAGCCGGGCATCTGCGGGGGCGTCCGACCGCTGTCCGGCGTGACGCCGCGCGATCCGCTCCAGCCCTGGCCGCGGGTGTCCATCTCGAAGTGCGCGTATCCCGCCGACGCCCAGAGCAGGTTCTCGACGGCATCGCCCCGCCCCCTGCCGTAGCCGTGGAACTGGACGACCGCGGGCAGCGGCCCGTCGGCGCCGCGCGGGAGGCGCAGCCACGCGGCGATCTCCTCGCCGTCGTAGCCGCCGAAACGCACGTCGAACACGTCGACCGTGGTGAGTCCCGTATCCACCTGTTCGACGCCGACGACCAGTGGATGCGCGCGGGCGCCGTCGATCGTGTCCGCCCAGAACGCGTCGAAGTCGTCCGGGTCGCTCTGCGCGCTGCGGTACGCGCGGAGCTCTGGCTCTGGGAGGTCGAGGAACATGCTCTCTCTTTCGCTGGTGGCTGCCTGTCGGCCGGCCTGGTCAGTCCCGTTTCGTTCCGGTGTCCTGCTCGTCGTCGAAGAGCGCGCCGCGCACGATGGCGCGGGGGTCGTACCGCCGCGGGTCGAGCTTCTGCCAGTCGATGTCCTCGCCGATCTCGTCGCTGACGCGCTCCTTGAGGCCGTCGGCCGTGCTGCGCAGTCTGCGCACCAACTCAGCGAGTTTCGCGGCGTACCCGGGCAGGCGCGTCGGGCCGACGAGGAAGGCCGCGACCACTCCCACGACGATCAGTTTGTCGAACGTCAGACCGAACATGGGTGCGACCGTATCACAATTCCGCCTAGACATCAGACGTCATATGTGCTTGAGTGACCGGGCGGCATCAGCCGCGAACCTCTACGAGAAAGGCCTCCCCCGATGTTCGCGAACCTCAACGGCTGGCACGCCCTGATCATCGTCGCCGTCATCCTTCTCCTGTTCGGCGCACCCAAGATCCCCGCCCTCGCGAAGAGCCTCGGACAGTCGATGCGGATCTTCAAGAGCGAGGTCAAGCCCGAGTTCACCGGCCGCGACAGCGAGCCGAAGACGCCGGGCAGCACGGAGGTCTGACCCGTGCGGCGGAGCACGAAGCCGCGCGCGCAGAAGGCCGAGTCCGGCCGCATGGCGATCGCCGCGCATCTCGCCGAACTCCGCCGCCGCCTCTTCCGGTCGGCCGCAGCGCTGCTCGCCGGCGTCGTGGCCGGATGGTTTCTGGCGACCCCGGTGCTGGATGCACTCCGCTCCCCGATCGAACAGGTCGCCGACACCCAGCACCGTCTCGCCGAACTCAACTACGACACCATCACGGGCGCGTTCGACCTCAGGATGCAGGTGGCGATGACCGTCGGCGTCATCGTCTCCAGCCCGGTCTGGCTCTACCAGCTCTGGGCGTTCCTCGTTCCAGCGCTCAACCGCAGGGAACGGCTGTACGGCTTCGGATTCTTCTTCACCGCGGTCCCGCTATTCCTCGCCGGCTGTCTGGCGGGCTGGTTCGTACTGCCGCACATGGTCGGCGTGCTCACCGGATTCGCCCCTCAGCAGGATGCGGCGATCGTGCAGGCGAAGACCTATTTCGACTTCGTGCTCAAGCTCATCGTCGCGATCGGTGTGGCGTTCGTGCTGCCGATCGTGGTCGTGCTGCTCAACTTCGTCGGCGTGCTGCGCGCATCCACCATCGTCCGGTCGTGGCGGGTGGCCGTGATCGCCATCGCCCTCTTCACCGCCATCGCGACCCCGGCGGCCGACGTGCTCTCGATGGTCGGCCTCGCGGTGCCGATGGTCGCGCTGTTCTTCGCGGCGGCCGGAGTCGCCGCCCTGCACGACAGGCGCGCGGATCGGAAGGCCGCGGCGATCCTCGCACCCACCGTCCCCGAACTGGGCTGACGCCGCGCTCTGCCGACATCGCTTACCCGAATACCCGACGCAGTACCTCACCTCACCCGGAACACATCGCAGTGCCAACAGGAAAGGAAGGAACGCTATGTCACGCCCATTTTCGGAGATCCGGCAGCATCCCCACCGCAGGAGAGCATGGCTCGCCGCCCTCGCCGCCTCGGCCACGGCCGCGGCTGTCGTTCTGCCGATCGCACCGGCCGTCGCAGCGCCCACCGATCCGCCAGGCGCTTTCAGCACCGCCGACATCTCGGGGAGCCCTGTCTCTCCGTTCGCCGCGTATCGCATCCCCGCGCTCGCATCCGTCGGCGGCGGCGTCGTGCTCGCGGCGTGGGACGGCCGGCCAGGGAGCGCGGCGGACTCCCCCAACCCCAACTCGATCGTGATGAAGCGCAGCACGGACGGCGGTCAGACCTGGGGTCCGCTCAGCACGGTGCGCGCCGGGGTGACCACGTCGCCGAAGAGCGGATACAGCGACCCGAGCTTCGTCTACGACGCCGTCGCCGGAAAGGTCTTCCTGTTCTCCGTCTACTCGAAGGACCAGGGCTTCGGCGGCAGCACGTTCGGCAACGACGACGCGAACCGCCAGGTCATCAGTGCCCAGGTGTCCGAGTCGGACGACGCCGGCCTCGCCTGGAGCGAACCACGGCTGATCACCTCGGTGGTCAAGCCGGGGACGAGCACCACGAATCCCGTCGCCGGCGACGTTCGCAGCATGTTCGCGAGCTCCGGAGAGGGCATCCAGCTCCACTACGGCTCGCACGCCGGCCGGCTGATCCAGCAGTTCGCCGGTGACGTGCGCCAGGCGGACGGCACCAACGCCATCCAGGCATACAGCGTGTACTCGGACGACCACGGCGCCACCTGGCAGCGCGGTCAGTTCGCCGGGACGAGGATGGACGAGAACAAGGTGGTCGAGCTCTCCGACGGCCGCGTGCTCCTCAACTCCCGCGACAACGCGGGCGGCGGATACCGCAAGGTCGCCGTCTCCACCGATGGCGGCGTCACGTACGGCCCTGTCAGCCAGGACACCGAGCTGCCGGACCCGACCAACAACGCGTCGATCACGCGGGTGTTCCCGGACGCACCCTCCGGCAGCCCCGAATCGAAGATGCTGCTCTTCACCAACACCGCATCCCAGTCGGCCCGCTCCAACCTGACGGCGCGCGTCTCCTGCGACGACGGCGCGACCTGGCCGTTCGCCAGGCAGCTCAACGCCGGATTCTCCGGATACTCGACGGCCACCAGGCTCAGTCCCGGCCAGTTCGGCGTGCTCTATGAGTCGAGCGCATCCACGGCGATGAACTTCGCCCGCTTCGACGACGCCTGGCTGAACGCGGCCTGCGACGGCGTCAGCACGCTCTCTAAGCTGACGATCGCCGGCGCACGGACGGACACCGCCCGCGATCTCAGCGCGTCTCCGTACGCAGCCGGCGAAGCGCTGCCGTATGCGTTCACGGTCTCCAACCACGGTTCAGCCGCGTCCACGATCGCACCCACCAGCGGCAACTTCTCGCCCCTGGTGCCGAGCGGCGCGGGAAACTGCCGGTACATCGGCCTCGCCGGTGGCGCCTCATACACCTGCTCCTCGCCGCGGCACACCGTGACAGCGGCCGAGGTGACGCAGGGCTATGCCGTGCCGGACACCACCTGGAGCGCGTCGGGCGACTCCTCCGGCGCCACCCGCGTCCTCGGCCTGCCGGTCGCGCTGCAGGGCGGCATCCAGGCAGGGGCGGCGACCATCGGGACGGCGGCCATCTCCGGCGAGCGCTCGGACGGCGAACGCGACGTGACCTCCTCGCCGTACGCAGCGGGCGACCAGGTGGCGTACACCTTCCGGGTCACGAACACCGGCACGGCCACCGTCTCCGTGGTCCCCACCGCCGGCGCCTTCTCCCCGTTCCTGCCGAGCGGCGCAGGCAACTGCCGGTACACGGCGCTGGCGCCCGGCGCGTCATACGTGTGCTCGACGCCGAAGCACACGGTCACCGCAGCGGAGGCGGCACAGGGCTACTTCGTGCCGGACACGTCGTGGACGGTGACAGGCCCGTCCGGCAGCGCGAGCGGCCGGGTGCTCGGCTCGCCGGTGCGACTGTCCTGATTCGACGGACGGTTCGCGGGGGCGGGATGAGCATCCCGGCCCCGCGAACCCCCAGCCCGCGCGCATCCGACCCCCAGCATCCCGGGCGTAGGCTGAACGGGTGACAGCAACAGCGACCACGCCCCGGACATCGAGCGCCACGGCTCTCCTGGTCGAAACCACCCCCATCGACGACGTCCGCCAGCTCATCCCGTTCCTCGACGCCAGGCACCCGCTGCTCTGGCTCCGCAAGGGAGAAGGGATGGCCGGGATCGGCGAAGCGCTTCGGCTCGAGTTCTCCGGCAACGACAGGATGCGTTCTGCCGCCGCCGCGTGGCGTGAGGTCGTCTCGCAGGCGTCCGTCACAGACGGCATCGGCAAGCCGGGCACCGGCCTGGTCGCGTTCGGCACCTTCGCGTTCGACGACGACAGCGCTGCGACGAGTGTGCTCATCGTCCCCGAGTTCGTCATCGGGCGCCGGGATGGCCGGAGCTGGATCACCCGCATCCGCCCGGCCGACGACGCGGACGCCTCCGGTGCAGCGCCGTCCGCCCTCCCGCGCCCCACCCCCTTCGGCGACGAGTACCGCCTCTCCCTCCTTCCCGGCAAGCTCAGCAAGGACGGCTATCGCGCCGCCGTGCAGGCCGCCGTCGATCACGTCATGCGCGGCGACCTCCGCAAGGTCGTCGTCGCCAGGGACCTCACCGGGCATCTCCCCCACGAGTCCGATGTGCGCCGTGCCCTGGTCGAGCTGGCCCTCGGCTACCCGGAGTGCTGGACGTTCGCCGTCGACGGGCTGGTCGGCTCGTCACCGGAGACGCTGGTACGCGTCGACCACGGAACCGTGAGCGCCCGCGTGCTCGCCGGCACCATCTCGCGCGGCGCCGACAGCGTCAGCGACCACGACGCCGCCGTCACGCTCGCGAGCAGCACCAAAGACCAGGACGAGCACCGCTACGCCGTGGCGAGCGTGGTCGACGCCCTGCGCGAGCACAGCGCCGACCTCGCGGCGAGCGACCTGCCGTTCACTCTCAAGCTCCCCAACCTGTGGCACCTCGCCACCGACGTCCAGGGCACCCTGAGCGACGGGTCGAGCTCGCTCGACCTGGTCGACGCCCTGCATCCGACCGCCGCTGTGGCAGGCACCCCGACCCGGGATGCGATGGCCGTCATCCGCGAGCTGGAGCCGTTCGATCGTGGCCGCTATGCCGGTCCCGTCGGCTGGGTGGGCGGCGACGGCGACGGCGAGTGGGCCATCGCGCTCCGCTGCGCCCAGGTCTCCGAGTCCGGCGACATCACGGCGTATGCCGGTGCGGGCATCGTGGCAGACTCCGACCCTGAGCGAGAACTCGCCGAGACGACGATGAAGTTCCGTCCGGTGGTCGAAGCCTTCGGGTAGCCGGCGCGTGCCGCCCCATCAGGAGGCGGCGAGCCTGGCCTTCTCGACCTCCACGTCGTAGTCGGGGGCGGGCCAGTCGAGGTCCATGCCTTCCAGGGCATGGATGAGAAGATGCTGCACCGCGAGCCGCGCATACCATTTGCGGTCGGCGGGCACGACGAACCACGGGGCGTGCGAGGTCGAGGTCCTGTCGAAGACCACCTGGTATGCCGCCTGGTACTCGTCCCACAGTTCGCGCTCGTCCACATCCCCCGGGTTGTACTTCCAGTGCTTCTCCGGCCGCTCGAGGCGATCGGCGAGGCGTGCCCTCTGCTCGTCCTTGCCGAGGTGCAGCATCACCTTCACGATCGTCGTCCCGCTCTCCACCAGCTCCTCCTCGAACTGGTTGATCGCACCGTATCTGCGTTCGATCTCGTCGGCGGGCGCGAGCTGCCGCACGCGCCCGATCAGCACGTCCTCGTAGTGCGAACGGTCGAACACGCCGAGTTGGCCTGCGGCGGGGACCTCGCGGTCGATGCGCCAGAGGAAGTCGTGAGCCAGCTCCTCCGGCGTCGGCTTCTTGAAGCCCGCGTAGCGCACGCCGCCCGGGTTCACCGCGCCGACGACGTGCGAGACGATGCCGCCCTTGCCGGCGGTGTCCATGGCCTGCAGCACGAGCAGCAGCCGACGCTTGTCGCCCACCGTCCCCGCCGCGTACAGGCGCTCCTGCAGGTCGGCCAGGATCGCAGCCCCCTCGGAGAGCGCGGCCACCCCCTCCGACTTGCCTCCGTCGAATCCGGGCATGCCGCCCGTGTCCTGCTCGTCCAGCCGGAAGCCTTCCCCGACTTCGAGCAGCTCGACCGGCTCGGTGGTCCAGTACCCTTCACGTCCCACGGTGACCTCCTCGTTCGCGTGCGGTCCATGGTACGGTCAAGGCGTGCGATACCGACACGGCGAAGCCGAACCCCGCATCCACCCGTCTGCTGTGGTCGCCGACACCGCGGTGGTCAGCGGGGAGGTGCGGATCGGCGCCGGCTGCAGGATCGCGCACGGCGCCGTGATCACCGCGGAGGGTGGACCCGTCGAGCTCGGCGAGCACGTCATCGTGATGGAGAACGCCGTGCTCCGCTCCACCAGGAGGCACCCGCTCACGATCGGCGACAACTCGCTGATCGGGCCGCTCGCCGCGATCACCGGAGCGACCGTCGATCGGGAAGTGTTCATCGCGACAGGGGCACGGATCTTCAACGGCGCCGTGATCGGCCGCGGCAGCGAGGTGCGCATCGACGCGGTGGTCCACCTGCGCACGGTACTGGAGGCCGGAAGCACGGTGCCGATCGGCTGGGTGGCCGTCGGCGACCCAGCGCAGCTCTTGCCGCCTGGCGCGCACGAGAAGATCTGGGCCGTGCAGCGCGAGCTGGATTTCGCCGGGACGGTCTTCGGCATCGACGCGGCGACGACCGAGCGCCCGTTCATGGTGGAGCTGACAGAGCGCTACGCCCGCTCGCTCGGCGCGCACGCCGACGACGTGCGGCTCGACTGAGCGACCGCTGGTCCCGCTCCTGCCGATTCCGCGCCGTTTCCGCGCCGTCCCGTCACCGACGGGATGCGGTGTCCACGATCGGCTCGAACGCAGACGCGGGGTAGAACACCACGGCAGGCTCCGCTCCTCCGGGGAACGCGCGCTCGAACTCGGCCTCCGACGCCGCGTCGTCGAACGACACGTCGAGGATCTCCCTCCATCGGCCGTCCGCCATCTGCTGCACCGTGGCCTCCCAGATCACTCCCGGCGTCTCCTTCGCCTGCAGCCGGAAGTGGATGCCCACCGCGCGCCGCCGCTTCAACAGCGAGAGCAGTCCGCGGTACACCGCGAACCGCTCCACGGAGGCGAACCACGGCTGCAGGCTGCGCACGAGCACGTCGGCGTTCCACAGGATCGTCGTCGCGAACCCCGCTCGCGACTGGTACACGTCCACCGCGATCACCCCGGCGATGCGCCGGAGGGTCTGCCGGAGCGTGCCCCGCGTGATGCCGTCCTGCACGGTGCTGTGCAGGTAGAACGGGACGGACGGCTGCGGGCCGAGGCCGCCGGAGCGGAGCGCGGCGTGGTCGACGATGGTCTGGCCGCCGCCGAAGTAACCGGCGAGCTCGTGCAGCAGCGAGGCGACCAGGGCATCCGGCGGGTCCGACTCGATCGCCTGAGCCGTGTCCGCGTATGCCGTCGACTGGTGCAGGGCGCCGAGCCGGAACCCGACAGGCAGCATCGGGCCGGCCTTCACGGTCACGAAGCCGTCCGTGCCTGAAACGTGCCGCACCGGGTTCTCCCTGCCGTCGATCCGCGGCACGATGTCGAGCACGTGCTCGATCGCCAGCACGCGAACCTCGTCCGGGATGCGCACCCGGCCGAGCGGCGTCCCTGCGACCACGAGATGCGACACCGTGAACCCTGCCCGTGCCGCACGCACGGCCACCTGGGCCGCCACCATGCCGCCGAGGCTGAACCCGGCGAGCAGCACGGGCTCCCCTGGCTGGATGCCCGCGGCGCGCATCGTCTCGAGTGCGGCGCGGGTGACGGTCGGCTCCTCCTCCGCGCCGATCACCAGGTCGGCCGTGAGATCGTTCGGGGCTGCGCCCTGTCGCGGGTGCCAGGACTTGGTGCTCGGGAACTGCACGATCCAGTGGCGCAGCCCGTGCGCATCCACGCGGTGCACGACGCGGATCAGGGCGACGTCGGCGCGGTCGTCGAGGTCGGGGTCGCACAGGTCGTCGATCTCGCGCTGGCTGAGGAAGATGTCGCGCAGGCTCCTGATGTTATGGCGGCGGAGCGCGCCGGCCGCCAGCCCCGGATAGCCGAGCGGGTCGGGATACGGCTCGAGCTCGAGCCCGAGGAGCGTCGCCGGAACATCGACGAGCGTCGGCGACGGCGTGTACTCGTGCGGCGCGTGCGGATCGCGCCACCAGTCGAGGAAGTCCCTGATGTGCGGGAACGCCGACGCCAGGAAGTCGTCGTAGCGGAGGATGTCGGCGTCGTGCCCGTCGCGCAGCAGGTTGCGGCGGCGGCCGAGGTTCACGACCTTGAGAAGCACGGCGCGCAGCGTGAAAACGGCGACGTACGGTCGCGCGCGCCAGCGCGCGGAGAAGAGGCCGGCCACGCTCACCAGCAGCAGCAGCGGCCCGAACACCACACCGGCCAGGCGCGCCGTCCCTCCGACGACGCGCGGGGCGAGTGCGAGGTAGAGCGAGCTGCCGACCAGCCGACGCGCCCGCCTCGCTGCCGGAGGCCGGAGCACGAACGGATACGGGATGCGCTGCAGACGCTCGGTCGCGAACCACACCCAGGCGACGGCAGCCCACACCAGCCAGAACACGAGCGCGACCGCCGCTGCCAGCGCGCCGAGCGCGAGGAGCACCAGCCCGGAGACGAGGGCGAGCGGGATCGCTACCACGAGCCAGAGGGCGAACAGCGCCGTCCCCGCCGCGCTCCGCCCTCGCCACGTGTGCGGGGGGATCTGCGGCAGCATGGCGTCAGCCTAACCCGCGCCCTCCGACAGCCATTCGCCTGCGACGGGCGAGGTCGGTTTCCCTAGCGCAGCGCACGACCTGAGCACTAGCGTGTGCTCTGACGCCGCACGGAGCGGTGCACGGAAGGATTGTCGTCTCATGTGGAACAACTTCTGGAACGTCATCTGGCTCATCTTCTGGGCCTTCGCGTTCGTTGCGTACCTGTTCGCGCTCTTCGCGATCATCGGTGACCTCTTCCGCGACCGCAAGCTCAACGGCTGGTGGAAGGCGCTCTGGATCATCTTCCTGATCTTCCTTCCGTTCCTCACCGCCCTCGTCTACCTGATCGCCAGGGGTCGCGGCATGGCGGAGCGTCAGGCGCGGGATGTGCAGCAGGCGCAGTCGCAGGCCGATGACTACATCCGCACAGTCGCGTCCGCGTCCCCGGCCGACGACATCGCCAAGGCCAAGCAGCTCCTCGATCAGGGAGTCATCACCGCGGGCGAGTTCGACGCACTCAAGGCGAAAGCCCTCGGCAACAAGTTCTGACGAGCACCCGCCCACCGCGAAGAAGCGCGGCGTCCAGGCCGACAGGGACGCCGCGCTTCTGCCGATCCGGCAACTGATACCCTTTATTCATATCTGACATAATGAACTTCACAGCGCGCGTCCTTCCATCCATCACCGCAGCACCCGGAACTCCGGGACCTCCGATCCCACATCCACGACATTCGTGTTCTCCCTGGCTTGAATTCGCACTGGGTGGATGTAATATTCATGTATGCCTGTACCCATTACCGAGACCGTCAGCCCTCGACGGCTCATCAGAGACGAAGTCTTCCTTCGCCTGCTCGACGCGATCGTCGACGGCGATCTCACCCCTGGCGAACAGCTCTACGACGCTGAGATCGAGAAGTGGGTGGGCGTCTCCCGCACCCCGGTGCGCGAGGCCCTGAACCAGCTCGCCTCCATGGGCCTGGTCGAGATCATGCCGCAGAAGCGCACGCGCGTCACCCCGATCGACTCCGCCCGACTCCGCGGTCTCATCGAGACGGTCGGCACGCTGCTGCACGGCGTCGTCCGCGACTCCACCGGCCTCCTCACCGACGGCGACAAGGAGACGCTTCGCGCCTTCGCAGCACGGGCGACCAGCGGTGACGACCTCAGCGAACTCGTCAAGGACAAGTCGTTCTCCGACGACTTCATCAACGTCTACGTGCGCAGGCTCGACAACAAGACGGTCGCCCGCCTGCTCGGCCGCCATCTGCCAGAGATCCGCCGCGCGCTCATCGCCGCTCCGAGCACGAGCGCGTTCGAGGCCGGACTGCCCTACCTGAAGACCATCGTCGATGCGTCGACCGCCGGCAACGCCGACAAGGCCGCCGCCGCCGTCGACGACTACTGGAACAAAGCGCTCTCCCAGCTCGTCGACGAGTTCGCCGCGCTCGAGAAGAAGGAGAACTGATGCCGCTCCCCGTCAAAGACACCGCACCTGTCGAGCGCCAGCTGCTCCGCGACGTCGTGTACAACCGTCTCTACGACGGCATCCTCGACGGAACCCTCGAGCCGGGCGAGACCCTGCTCGACGAGAAGCTCACCGCGTGGCTCGGCGTCTCCCGCACCCCGATCCGCGAGGCCCTGATGAAGCTCGCCGAGATCGGCCTGGTCGAGATGGCGCCCAACAGGTACACCCGCGTCGCTCCGATCGACATGCGCGCGATCGACGAGGCCGTCTACATCTCCGGGCTCCTGCACGAGCAGGCAGCACGCGACGCCGTCCCGAACCTCGCCAACGCGTCGGTCACCCGCCTCGACAAGCTGGCCAAGGAGGCGAAGAAGCTCACCAAGTCCGGCGACCACCCCGCGCTCGGACACACGCTCAACGAGTTCTTCTTGGAGTTCGAGCGGAACACGGGCAACGATGTTCTGGTGAGCGTCAGCGAGGGCCTCAGCCCCCAGTTGCTGCGCTACATCGCCGTGTGGCAGCGTCCGTTCGACACCGACGACCTCCCCGCGCGGGTCGCGGAGATCGCCGCTGCGGCCAAGGAGCGCGACGGCGACAAGGCTGGCGACCTCGTCAAGGCGCTCTTCGCCCCGTCCCACGCCCAGTTCCTCGCCGACTACCGCCGCGCCGACGCCGAGATCGACGACACCCCCATCGTCTGACCCGCCGCGCGCATCCATCGAGTCCGGACTTGTTCACACGACACGCCGTGTCCAGGCGTGAACAAGTCCGGACTCGATTGCGTTAAACGCGGAAGTCGACCGCCGAGCGCGCTCCGACCACCGAACGGATGTACGCGGCGACGCGCTGGTGATCCGGGTGCTCGACGTAGCGCTGAAGTGCCGCCTCGTCTGCGAAGTCGCTGATCAGCACGACGTCGAAGTTGTCGGCGCTCAGCGCGTCCACTCCCACCTCCAGCGCGAGGATCTCCGGGATGGTCGCCGGCAACGACTCCAGGCCGGCCTTCACGGCGGCGCGCTGCTCTGCGCACTCCGACTCGTCCGAGGTCGCGAGCTTCCACGACACGACATGGCGAATGGTCATCTGACCTCCAGGAGAGCGGTGCGAAGACGAGCCGGATCGACGCGCCAATAGGTGTGGACTCTGCCGTCGACGAGCACCACAGGGATGTCCTCGACATACTGCGCGTGCAGGTCAGGGTCCTCCAGGATGTTCTTCTCGTCGACCACGACGGTCGGCGCGCCAGCCGGCAGTTCGCCGATCACGGCGCCGATCACCGCGCGGGCGTCATCGCAGAGATGACACCCCGGCTTGCCGATCAGAGTGAGAGAGACGCTGGACACGCATCCAACCCTAGCCGGATGCGCGGCGGCAGGCCGCGGCGCGAGCGTCAGCATCCGGGCAGCAAAAAGCGTCGGACCCGAGGGGACCGACGCTTGAGCTGCAGACTCGAGGTCTACTTCTTGTTGCGACGCTGGTGGCGCGTCTTGCGAAGAAGCTTGCGGTGCTTCTTCTTCGCCATACGCTTGCGACGCTTCTTGATAACGGAACCCACGTAGACCTCACAAAGTTAGGGGGCAGGCCGCGGAATGCGCGGCGACACAAGGCACTAGTCTACCCGACGTCACGCGGTGTCGGCGACGTGGTTGTCCAGAGCCTGGGTGACAGCCGATTCCGGAACCCGGAACGACCGCCCGAAACGGATGGCGGGCAGTTCGCCGGAGTGCACGAGACGGTACACGGTCATGCGGGAGACGCGCATCATGTCGGCCACCTCTGCGACCGTCAGGAAGCGCACATCCGAGAGATCGCGTGCCATTCTGCCTAGTCCTTCTTCTGCTGTCATGGTACTCGTGTGACACGAGTGGTGACACGAACTCTAGAACCCGGCGGGGGTCGCAGACAAGTGGACGGCGAGCGGGAGCGTCGCTCGCGTCAGTCGCGGCGCCACTTGCGCGGCGTCACCCGCTCCACCGCGGTCGTCACACGATGGCCGGTGTCGGCGAGCACCTTGCCGACCGTGCTCGCGAACTCGCGGGTCTCCTCGGCGAGCTGGTCCTCGATCGCGGCGAGGTCGACATCGGATGCCGTGAACGGAATGACCCAGTCCTCCACGGCCTCCAGCGGGGCGGCATCCAGTCGGTAGTAGCGGTGCTGGCCCTCCTCGCGCACCGAGACGAGCCCGGCCTCGCGCAGGACTTTGAGGTGCTTCGACACGGTCGGCTGGCTCAATTCCAGTGTCGACACGATCTCGGAGACGGATATCTCCCCCGAGGAATGGACATCGTCGACGTGCCGGTCGAGAAGGACTCTCAGGATGTCGCGTCGCGTCGCATCCGCGATCACGTCAAAGATGTCGGCCATGACCCCAGGCTAGTCACTCGCCCAGCGGAGTACCATGTCCCAAGCTGTCGGCGGGAGGAACGGTCATGCGAGCGACACAGATGTCCGGGCGCATCGGCCTCGGTCCGGGCGGTCGCATCCGCGACGGTGTCAACGGGTTCGCCAGCAGGAGCCCTTCGCGATTCGCGATCCTCGTCTTCACGCTCCTGATCCTCGTCTTCACCCTCCTGTTCTCGCTGCCGATCGCGACGACGGAACACTCGACCACTCCGCTCGCCGACGCCCTGTTCACCGCGGTGTCCGTGATCTGCGTCACCGGCCTCTCCACGGTCGACATGGCCACCCACTGGAGCGTCTTCGGCCACCTGCTGGTTTTCTTCGGCGTGCAGATCGGCGCCGTCGGCGTGCTGACGATGGCGAGCATCCTCGGCCTGGTCGTGTCCCGCAAACTCGGTCTCCGCGCGAAGCTGATGGCCGCGAGCGACAGCAACCCGCTGCGCATCCACGCCGGGCCGGTGGCAGAGGGCCAGGCGGTGCGGCTCGGCGAGGTCGGCAAGCTGCTCATCACCGTGGCGCTCAGCATGGTGGTGATCGAGGGCGTCGTCGCGCTGCTGCTGTTCCCGCGGATGCTGATCGCCGGTGTACCGTTCGTCACCGCTCTGTGGGAGAGCGTCTACTACTCGGCGATGGCATTCACGAACACCGGCTTCTCGCCCAACGCGGAGGGGCTGACGCCGTATGCGGAGGACTTCTGGTTCCTCGGCGCACTGATGATCGGCGTCTTCCTCGGAGCGATCGGCTTCCCGGTGATCCTCGCCATCGCGACGAACCTGCGCAAGAAGCGCCGCCGCTGGTCCATTCACGTCAAGCTCACCCTGCTGACCTCGGTGATCCTGCTCGTCACCGGCGCGGTGCTGTACATCGTCCTCGAAGCGGACAACCCCAAGACCTTCGGCCATCTGGATGCGGGACACACGGTCTTCCAGTCGCTGTTCCTGTCGACCATGGCCAGATCGGGCGGGTTCTCGACCGTGCCCATCGACGACCTGCACGGGTCGAGCCTGCTGGTGACCGACATGCTGATGTTCATCGGAGGCGGGTCGGCATCCACGGCAGGCGGCATCAAGGTGACGACGCTCGCCGTGCTGTTCCTCGCGGCGTTCGCCGAGGCGCGCGGTGTGGAGTCGATGGATGCGTTCCGCCGCCGCATCCCGATCGACGTGCTGCGGCTGTCGGTGGCGGTGGCGCTGTGGGGTGCGACGATCGTGGCCGTGTCGAGCATCCTGATCCTGCAGATCACGAAGGCGCCGCTCGACCATGTGCTGTTCGACGTGATCTCCGCGTTCGCCACCTGCGGTCTGTCCACCGGGCTCACTGAGAAGCTGCCGGACGCCGGCGTCTACGTGATGGCGGCCACGATGTTCTGCGGGCGCGTTGGTACAGTGACTCTCGCCGCGGCGCTCGCCCAGAGCCAGCGCAAGCAGCTGTACCAGAACCCGGAGGAGAGGCCGCTCGTTGGTTGACAGGATCAAGCACAATGCTCCCGTCCTGGTGATCGGTCTCGGTCGCTTCGGCGCCGCGACGGCCGGGGAGCTCGACCGTCTGGACCGCGAAGTGCTCGCCATCGACACCGATGCCGGGCTGGTGCAGAAGTGGGCGGACAGGGTCACGCACACGGTCCAGGCCGACGCCCGCTCGATCGAGACGCTGCGCCAGATCGGCGCAGAGGACTTCTCGATAGCGGTGGTCGCCGTCGGCTCGTCGATCGAGGCGAGCGTGCTGATCACGGCCAACCTGGTCGACCTCAAGGTGCCGCAGATCTGGGCGAAGGCGATCTCGCAGTCGCACGGCAAGATCCTGGAGCGCATCGGCGCCAACCACGTGATCTACCCGGAGGCGGAGGCGGGAGAGCGCGTCGCCCACCTGGTGTCAGGCCGGATGCTCGACTTCATCGAGTTCGACGACGACTTCGCCCTCGTGAAGATGTACCCGCCGAAGCCCATCCGCGGCCTCACCCTCACCGAGTCCGGCGTGCGCACCAAGCACAAGATCACGGTCGTCGGCGTCAAGTCCCCCGGCAAGCCCTTCACCTATGCGACCGCAGACACCGTCGTCTCCAACCACGACCTCATCATCGTCTCCGGCTCTTCCTCCGACATCGAGCGCTTCGCCGCCCTCGACTCCTGACCCGCTCCCGCTCCCTCCCGCTCCCGGCCTCCGAAACAATCGAGTCCGAACTTGTTCAGGCGACACGCCGGCTTCGGGTGTGAACAACTTCGGAATCGATGGCCGGGCTGTGGACAACCGGACGGCGGCGTGAGCGGGGCATGACGATGTTGGAATGGAACAGCTAGCTGACGCAGGGCTCGATGCCGCGGGATTCACGTACGCCCAGGCTCGGGCGGCGGGAGTCGAGCGATGGCGCCTTTACCGAAGCGACCTCCAGCGGCCGTTTCGCGGCGTCCGAGCAGTGGATGCGGACCTCAGCGATCACATCGAAATGTGCCGCGCATATGCGGCGCAGCACCGAGTCGGCCACTACTTCAGTCATGAAACCGCTGCCTTGATCCACCGGCTGCCGCTCCCCATTCACCGCCACCCCAGGCTTCTCCACGTCGCCGTCTTCGCGCCGAGGAAGCCGCCTCAGATGCGGGGAGTCGCGTCGCATGAACTGCAGGCGATCGGGCATCGGGTCGTCACGATCGACGGTCTTCCCTGCGTAGCGCCCGAGGATGTGTGGGCTCAGCTCTCTGGATGCCTCGACGTGCCCGACCTGGTCGCGATCGGCGACTTCATCATCACGGGTGACGAGCCGTATTCGGGAGAGGCCAGTCGGCTCGGACCGGGCGACCTCGAACGCGCCGTGCGTCATCACGGTCGTCGTCGCGGCGTCCGGAATCTTCGCCTCGCGCTCGACTTGGTCCGCTTCGGGTCGCTGTCCCCGCAAGAGTCACTGCTTCGGGTGGAACTTGTCGGCGCCGGGCTCCCCGAACCTGAACTGAATTTCCGTGTGAAGCACGATGGGCGGCTGATCGCGATGGTCGACCTCGCGTACCCTGAGCGCCGGCTAGCCATCGAGTACCTCGGCGACCACCACCGAACCGATTCGGACCTCTATCGCGCGGACATCCACCGACGCGAGCGTCTCGCATCCGCCGGCTGGAATACCGTCTTCCTGACCGCCGCCGACCTCGCCGGCCCTGTCCCTCGGGCCGTCCCCCTGATCCGCGCAGCCCTCAAACGATCGAGTCCGGACTTGTTCACGCCCGAGATCGGCGTGTCGCATGAATAACTTCGGGCTCGATGGGTTGGGGAGCGCGGAGGGCGGGGAGGGGGTGGGGTCAGGAGGCGCCGAGCTCGCGGGAGCGGGCGAGGGCGGCGTCGGTGGCGCGCGTGAAGAGGCCGGAGAGGTCGGCGTCGGCGAGCACGGCGATGGCGCGCTCCGTGGTGCCGCCCGGGCTCGTGACGCGGCGGCGGAGTTCTGCGGGGTCCTCGCCGGAGGAGACCAGGAGTTCGGACGCACCGAGGAAGGTGCCGTTCACCAGCGTCGCCGCCTGCTCCGGGGTGAAGCCCTTGGCGACGGCCGCCGCGGTCAGCTGCTCGATGAGGAAGAACACGTACGCGGGGCCGGAGCCGGAGATGGTGCCGAGAGCATCCAGCTGCGATTCGGGGACCTCGACCACCTCGCCGACGGTCTCGAACAGCGTGCGCACCAGCGCGAGGTCTTCCTGGCGCGCGCGGTTGCCTCCGCTGATCCCCGTGACGGCCTTGCCGACGACGGCGGGCGTGTTCGGCATCGAGCGCACGACGGCCACGGTCTCCGGCAGCAGCGACTCGAACGTCGCGGTCGTCACACCGGCCGCAACGCTCACGACGACGGCACCGGGGGTGAGGGATGCGCCGATCTCGCGCAGCAGGTCGGGCACCATCGCGGGCTTCACGGCCACGATCACGATCTCAGCGCCGTCGACGGCGATGCGGTTCGCGTCGGCCTTCTCCTCCGTGGCGTACGCGGTCACGCCCGCGGTGCCGGAGAGCTCGGCGGCGCGGGCCGCGGAACGGTTGGTCACCCGGATGCCGCCCTCGATGGTGACACCGGGCGCGAGGAGGCCGCTGAGGATGGCGCGGCCCATGGAGCCCGCTCCGAGCATGGCGATCGTCGGAAGCGTGACGTTCTGCGTGTCGGTCATGCCGCCATCCTAGGATGTTGCCATGAGCGCATCGGGTGGAACCAGGGCAATCGTCGCAGCCTTCGCGGCCAACCTCGGGATCGCCATCACGAAGTTCATCGCGTGGGCGTTCTCCGGCTCGTCCTCGATGCTCGCGGAGGGCGTGCACTCGGTCGCCGACTCCGGGAACCAGCTGCTCCTGCTGCTCGGCGGACGCCAGGCGAAGAAGAAGGCGGACAAGGAGCACCCGTTCGGCTACGGCCGCGAGCGCTACGTCTACGCGTTCGTCGTCTCGATCATCCTGTTCTCGGTCGGTGGCGTGTTCTCGCTCTACGAGGGCTTCGAGAAGCTGACGCACCCGCATCCCCTGGAGAACTGGTGGCTGCCGCTGCTCGTGCTCGTCATCGCGATCTGCCTCGAATCGTTCTCGCTGCGCACCGCCGTGCACGAGTCCCGCCCGCACAAGAAGGGCATGTCGTGGCCGCAGTTCATCCGCCGCGCCAAGGCGCCGGAGCTGCCCGTCGTGCTCCTCGAGGACGTCGCCGCCCTCACCGGACTCGTGTTCGCCCTGCTCGGCGTCGGACTCACGATCATCACCGGCAACGGGGTGTGGGATGCGATCGGCACCCTCCTGATCGGCGCGCTGCTGATCGTGGTCGCGATCGTCCTCGGCATGGAGACCAAGAGCCTCCTGGTCGGCGAGGGTGCGAGCGACGAGGATGTCGCTGCCATCGAGAAGGCGATCCTCGACGGCGACGAGGCGGAGCGCATCATCCACATGAAGACGCTGTACCTCGGGCCGGACGAGCTCCTGGTGGGCGTGAAGCTGGCGATCTACGGCGAGCGCAGACTGTCAGACGTCGCCGCGGCGATCGACTCCGTCGAGAGGCGCATCCGTGCTGCCGTGCCGGCCGCCCGCGTCATCTACATCGAGCCGGACGTCTGGATCGACCCCAACGAGAAGCACCCAGCCACCGACACCATCGTCATCAAAGGACTCGAGTGACCAGACGTGCCGTCGTGCTCCAGCACGACCCCACCATCCACCTCGGCAACATCGGACCCGTCCTGGTCGAGCACGGCTACGAGGTGCGCGTGGTCGACGCGACGACGGAGGACGTGTCAGCAGTGGATGCGCAGTCCGCCGACCTCCTCGTGGTCCTCGGGGGCGAGATGGGCGCGTACCAGACCGACGAGTTCCCGCACCTGGCGCACGAGCAGCGGCTGATCCGCGAGCGGCTCGACGCCGAGCGGCCGACGCTCGGCGTCTGTCTCGGCGCGCAGCTCATGGCCGGTGCGCTCGGCGAGCGCGTCTACAAGGGCGACACAATGCAGATCGGCTTCCGCAGGGTCGAGCCGACCCCGGCCGGAGCCGAGTCGCCGATCCGGCACTTCGACGGCGTGCCCGTCGTCGAGTGGCACGGCGACACGTTCGAGCTGCCGGAGCGGGCGACGCTGCTGGCCTCGTCGAGTGACTACTCGAACGAGGCCTTCGCGATCGGCGACTTCGCCCTCGCCGTGCAGTTCCACCCGGAGGTCACCGACGAGATGCACGAACGCTGGGTCTCCGACGGGTACAACGAACTCGACGAGCACGCCATCGACCCCGACGCCATGCGCCGGGATCGCGAGCAGTACTCCGCGGCGATGCAGGCCGCGTCCAGGGCAGCGTTCTCGGAGTGGCTGGCGCAGCTTCCGTAGCGCGCGCAGCGGCGCTCAGCGCTTCGCGCGGAAGAAGTCCAGCAGCAGGTCGGCGCAGTCCTCGGCCAGCACCCCGGCGAACACCTCGACGCGGTGGTTGAGTCTGCGGTCCCGCAGCACGTCGTACACCGATCCAGC
>Ga0153994_1000045_pt1 | contig 86215 bp, 76 predicted proteins | sample TSNC078MetaG_FD_104735 | JGI IMG/M metagenome (GOLD analysis project Ga0153994, IMG submission 104735) | Attine ant fungus gardens microbial communities from North Carolina, USA - TSNC078 MetaG | ecosystem: Host-associated > Fungi > Mycelium > Unclassified | place: USA: North Carolina, Lumber...
CGCGCTGAAGGGCCCGTCGATCATGCCCGGCGGTTCGAAGGAGGCCTGGGAGACGCTCGGCCCGATCCTGAAGTCGATCGCCGCCGTCGCCGAGGGCGAGCCCTGCGTGACGCACATCGGCACGGACGGCGCCGGACACTTCGTGAAGATGGTGCACAACGGCATCGAGTACGCCGACATGCAGCTGATCGCCGAGTCCTACGACCTGCTCCGCCGCGCCGGTGGCCTGTCGGTCGAGGACCTCGTGCAGGTGTTCGACGAGTGGAACAAGGGCGACCTCGAGTCGTACCTGATCGAGATCACCGGTGAGATCCTCAAGCAGCGCGACGCCGACACCGGCAAGCCGCTCGTCGACGTCATCCGTGACGAAGCGGGGTCGAAGGGCACCGGCGTCTGGACCGTGCAGAACGCCGTCGGGCTCGGGATCCCCGTCTCCGGCATCGGCGAAGCGGTGTTCGCCCGCGCGGTGTCGTCGAAGCCGGCGCAGCGTGCGGCGGTCCAGGCCTCCGTGACGTCCCGGCCGGACATCGCCGAGGTACCTGACACGTTCGCCGACGACGTGCGCGCAGCGCTGTACGCGTCGAAGGTCGTCGCGTACGCGCAGGGCTTCGACCTCATCATCGCCGGTGCCAAGGAGTACGGCTGGGACATCGACCTCGGCAACGTCGCGAAGATCTGGCGCGGGGGCTGCATCATCCGCGCCCAGTTCCTCAACCGCATCGTCGAGGCGTACGACAAGAACCCCTCGCTCGAGTCGCTGCTCGTCGACCCGTACTTCGCGAACGCCGTGGCCGAGGGCGAAGCCGCCTGGCGGCGCATCGTGGGCATCGCCGCCGCGTCGGGGATCCCCGCGCCGGGGTTCTCGTCCGCGTTGTCGTACTTCGACTCCCTCGCCTCCGACCGCCTGCCGGCCGCCCTCATCCAGGGGCATCGCGACTTCTTCGGGGCGCACACCTACCAGCGCATCGACAAGGACGGCACCTTCCACACGTTGTGGTCCGACGACGACCGCCGCGAGGTCGAACAGGAACCCTCGACGCACTGATCAGCACCGGACACCGAACGGGCCTCGCCACACGGCGGGGCCCGTTCGTGCGTGCATGGGCCGGACGCGGGCGCAGCGCGCGGGGCGCGGGGCGCGGGGCGCGGGGCGCGGGGCGCGAAAGCGACAGTCTGCGCCGAACTTTCCGCGGCAGGGTGTCGCTTTCGCGGAGCGAACGGCCAGCAGCCGCAGCACGGTGTCGCTTTCGCGGAACGAACGGCCAGCAGCAGCGCACGAATCGCCAGCAGCCGCAGCACAACGCCTAGCCCGCCCGACCGCTCAGGCGACGATGCGCTCCCGCGCCAGCTCCGCGAGCAGCCGCTCGAGCTTCGGCCCGCGCCCGAGCAACCGCCGCGACCCGGGTGCCGTCCGGACGTGGAACGTCGCGACCGCGATCGTGTCATCCGGTCGGACGTAGTGCATCGCGACGGCGCAGGCGCCGCGGTCGCCCGGTGCCGGCACGTCCTCGAGCCCGACGTGCATGACCCGGCTCCAGCGGATAACGAGCAGCCGGGTCGCACGTCGCTCGTCGAGTTCCCACAGCGACGCCTCGGTCGCACCGAAGGCCCACGTCACACGGGACCCGAGGCTGATCTCGGACCGATCGCCCTCGACCATCGCACGGAGTTCGGCGGTGGGAGCCGCCGGCACGAGCCACACGGTGGGGTCGATGCGACGGATCGCGAGTGCGAGCGACTCGTCCTCGCGCCGACGCCGGAGCCCCTGCATCCTGAGCACTCCCGCCAGGATCACCCCGACCCCGAAGACGATGACCGCGATCTCGGCGATGCCGAACGCGGTGAGGTCGGCTTCCGGGCTCCGAGCGACGACGATGATCCGCGCGACGAGCAGCGCGGCCCAGACGGCGACGATGACCCAGCGGACGGCCGCGAGGCGCTGGCCGGGTGTCATGGGCCGGCGGGCACGTCCGTTCCGCGGGACGCGGTCGGGTCGGCTCAGCACGTGTCGATCCTCGCACGGCAGCGCGGGGAACCCCACCGGAGGACGCTGAACGCACGGCAACCTCGTCGGTCCTGCCCGTTCACAGCCCGGCAGACCTAGCATCGGGTCGTGCCCACCAGCCGATCCCCGATGCGGCCGCGACTGCTGGCCGCGGCCGTCGGCGTCGTCGCCGCGCTCGCCTTCCTCGGTGCCGCCGAACTCGGCGCCCTCGTGCTCGGCGGAGCCGGCAGTCCCCTCGTGGCGGTGGGCTCCGCGGTCATCGACCTCGCGCCGGCCGGTGCGAAGGACCTCATGGTCAGCCTGTTCGGCACCGGCGACAAGATCGCGCTCTTCGCGCTGATGGGCGTGCTGATGGTCGCGATCTCGGCTGCGGCGGGCATCCTCGAACGCGCGCGTCCGCCGTTCGGAGCGCTCGTGTTCGCGGCCGGCGGCGCCCTGTCGCTGCTGGCGGTGACGACCCGGTCGGGCTCCGGCATGTGGGACGGCGCGCCGACCGTGCTCGGTGTGGCCGCCGCGGTGATCGTCCTCCGGCTCGTGATGACCCGGCTCCGGCGGTGGGAGTTCGCCGCAGCGACACCCACCCGCTCCGAGGCGCCCCTCCCGGAGCGCCGGGCGTTCATCGTCTGGTCGGTCACGGCCGGGGCACTCGCCCTCGTCGTCGGGACCGGTGCGCGGATCGGTTCCGCAGCGATGCAGCGGGCCGCAGCGATCCGGCGTGCGGTGCACCTGCCCGCTCCGGCGAACACGCCGCCGACGGTGCCGTCTGGCGCCTCGCTCGACGTCGCGGGGATCACGCCCTACGTCACACCCAACGCCGACTTCTACCGGATCGACACCGCGCTCCGCGTGCCCTCGATCGACCCCGCCGACTGGAGCCTCCGCATCCACGGCGCCGTCGAGGAAGAGGTGACCCTGACGTGGGACGAGCTGCTCGCACTGCCGCTCGAGGAACACATGGCGACGATGAGCTGTGTCTCGAACGAGGTCGGCGGCGACCTCATCGGCAACGCCCTGTGGCTCGGGTACCCGATCCGCGAGCTGCTCGCCCGTGCGAAGCCGACCGGTGACGCGGACATGGTGCTCTCCCGGAGCATCGACGGGTTCACCGCCGGCACCCCGCTCGACGTCCTGCAGGACGACGGCACGGACGCACTGCTCGCGGTCGGGATGAACGGCGAGCCGCTGCCCGCCGACCACGGGTTCCCGGTCCGGATGGTGGTCCCGGGCCTCTTCGGGTACGTGTCCGCGACGAAGTGGGTCGTCGAGATGGAGGTGACCCGGTTCGCCGACGCGCAGGGCTACTGGACGCCCCGTGGGTGGTCGGAGCGCGGACCGGTCAAGCTCGAGTCCCGGATCGACACCCCCGCGAACGGCAGCACCGTCACGGTCGGCGACCGCGTCGCGATCGCCGGCGTCGCGTGGCAGCCGCACACCGGGGTCAAGGCCGTGCAGGTGCAGATCGGCGACGGCGACTGGCAGGAAGCCGAGCTCGCCGACTCGGTGTCCGCCGACACGTGGCGGCAGTGGGTCTACCGCTGGACCGCGACCGCCGGGGACCACCGGGTGCAGATCCGCGCCGTCAGCGCGGACGGCGAGGTGCAGACGAGCGTCCAGCGGCCGCCGGCCCCGAACGGGGCGACCGGCTGGGACTCGATCACGCTGACCGCACGCTGACCGGACACAGCGCGGTCCGGACCGCATCGGCCTGGAGGCTCGGTGCGCGTCAGGCGGGTCGGCTCGCCACCACGCAGGTGCCGTCCACCGCGTCGTCCCGCTCGATCCGCGTCGCGAAGCCGGCGTCGGCGAAGGCCGCCGCTGACGCGGCGGACTGCAGCTCGGACACCTCGATGACGACGGTGCCGCCCGGACGCAGCCACTCCGCTGACCCCGCAGCGATCCGGCGGTGCAGGTCCAGGCCGTCCAGACCGCCGTCGAGCGCCACGCGGTGCTCGTGGTCCCGGGCCTCGGACGGCATGGTCGCGATGACGTCGGTCGGGACGTACGGCGCGTTCACCGCGATGACGTCGACCGCCCCGCGGAACCGGCCGGGCAGGGCGTCGAACAGGTCCCCGGCGACGACGATGCCGCGGTCGCCGATGTTCTCCGCCGCGACGTCGACGGCATCCGGGTCGATGTCCGACGCGACGAGGTCGAGCGCACCGACCCGTTCGAGCAGCGCGACACCGATGGCTCCGGCGCCACAGCACAGGTCGACCACGCGGTCGTAGCGGTGCAGCAGCGCAGCGGCCTGTGAGACGACGACGGTGGTCCGGGCGCGGGGCACGAACACACCGGGGGTCACCCGGATCCGGTGCCCGTCGAACGCAGCCCAGCCGAGGACGTACTCGAGCGGCTCTCCGGCGAGCCGACGCTGCACGAGCGTCCGGAGTCGGGCGGCGTCACCGTCTCCGGCGTCGAGCAGCAGGTCGGCTTCGTCCTCGGCGAAGACGCTCCCCGCCGCCCGGAGCCGAGCGGCGAGGGCGTCCCGCGCGGGGTGGATCAGGCGGCTCCATCGAACATCGAGGTGACCGACCCGTCGTCGAAGACCTCGTGGATGGCGCGGGCGAGGAGCGGCGCGATCGGCAGGATCTCGAGGCGGTCCCAGCGCTTCTCCACCGGGACGGGCAGCGTGTCCGTCACCACGACGCGGTCGATGAACTCGCTCTGCAGGAGTTCGGTCGCCGGGTCCGAGAACACGGCGTGGGTCGCGGCGACGACGACGCCGATCGCCCCCGCGGCCTTGAGCGCCTCTGCGGCCTTCGCGATCGTCCGACCGGTGTCGATGAGGTCGTCGACGAGCAGGCACCAGCGGCCGGAGACGTCACCGACGATCTCGTGCACGGTGACCTGGTTCGGGACGAGCGGGTCGCGGCGCTTGTGGATGATGGCGAGCGGGGCGCCGAGCTTCTCGGACCAGATGTCGGCGACGCGCACGCGGCCCATGTCCGGCGAGACGACCGTCAGCGTCGACGGGTCGAGGATCTCCTTGAAGCGCTCGAGCAGCACCGGCATCGCGAACAGGTGGTCGACGGGTCCGTCGAAGAAGCCCTGGATCTGCGCGGCGTGCAGGTCGACGCTCATGATGCGGTGCGCACCAGCGGCCTTGAACAGGTCGGCGACGAGTCGGGCCGAGATCGGCTCGCGGCCACGGCCCTTCTTGTCCTGGCGGGCGTACGGGTAGAACGGCGCGACGACCGTGATGCGCTTCGCCGAGGCACGCTTCAGCGCGTCGACGATGATGAGCTGCTCCATGAGCCACTCGTTGATGGGTGCGGTGTGCGACTGGATGACGAAGGCGTCGCAGCCGCGGACGGACTCGTCGAAGCGGACGTACAGCTCACCGTTGGCGAAGGTGCGGGCATCGGTGGGGACCAGATCGACGCCGAGTTCTTCCGCGATCTCCGCCGAGAGCTCCGGGTGTGCTCGTCCCGAGACGAGGACGAGTCGTTTCTGGCCGGTTGCCTTGATTCCGGACAAGTGCCGTGCTCACTCCCTGACCCAGCAGGGCCGTGTGTGTCGAGGGTCCGACGACCGATGGCCGTCGCGGTGGTTCATTCGCCTCGCGCGCGCCGAGCCGCCTCGGCCGCCGGCGTACCGGGTCGGTGTTCGTCGACCCATCCGTCGGTGTTGCGCTGTGGGGCGTAGCTGATCGCGAGCGACCCGGCCGGCACGTCCTTGCGGACCGTCGTGCCTGCACCGGTGTACGCCCCGTCACCAATCCTAACCGGGGCGACGAACACGTTGTGCGAGCCGGTGCGGACGTTCGACCCGACCTCGGTCCGGTGCTTGTGCACGCCGTCGTAGTTCGCGGTGATCGTGTTCGCCCCGATGTTCGAGTCCTCGCCGATCTCGGCGTCCCCGATGTAGGACAGGTGCGGGATCTTGCTGCCGCGGCCGATCTTGGCGTTCTTCGTCTCCACGAAGGTGCCGATCTTGCCCCGGTCGCCGAGGATGGTGCCCGGCCGGAGGTAGGCGAACGGACCGACCGACGCGCCGTCGCCGATCACCGCGAGGGTGGCGTCGACCCGGTTCACCGTGGCCCCGGCACCCACCTCGGTGTCGCGGAGCGTGGTCCCCGGTCCGACGACTGCACCAGCGGCGATCGCCGTGGCGCCGATGAGCTGCGTGTCCGGCAGGATCTCGGCGTCCGGCTCGATCGACACGTCGAGGTCGATCCACGTCGATGCCGGGTCCTGGATGGTGACCCCTGCACGCTGGTGCGCGCGGACGATGCGGGCGTTCAGCTCGCGTCCGGCGTCCGACAGCTGCGCGCGGTCGTTGATCCCGGCGACCAGCCACGGGTCGGTGAGCGTCACGACGTCGATGTGCCCGCCGCGTGCGGCGATGAGTGCCGGGGCGTCGGTGATGTACTTCTCGCCCTGCGCGTTCGCCGTGGTCAGCGACGGCAGCACGGCACGCAGGTGCACGGCGTCGAACGCGTAGATGCCGGCGTTGGTCTCGGTGATCTCCCGCTGCGCGTCCGTGGCGTCCTTGTGCTCGACGACGCCCACGAAGGCGCCGGCGTCGTCGCGGACGATCCGCCCGAGCCCGGTCGGATCCGGTGCGATCGCGCTGACGAACGTGACCGCGTTGCCGGTGCGCCCGTGCACGTCGGCGAGCTGCCGGAGCGACACCGCGTCGAGCAGCGGGACGTCGCCGGAGAGCACCACGACGGCCCCGTCGAAGTCGGCGGGGAGCGCGGCGACCGCGACCTCGACGGCGCGTCCGGTCCCGGGGACCTCGTCCTGGTCCACCACGAGGGCGTCCGGCATGCGCTCGGCGACCTCGGCCGCGACCAGGTCGCGCTCGTGCCGCACGACCACGGCGATGTGCTCCGGCTCGAGGGACTCGGCCGTCCGCAGGACGTGCGCGATGAGGGGCAGTCCGGCGAGCCGGTGCAGCACCTTCGGGGTCGAGGACTTCATGCGCGTGCCCTGCCCGGCGGCGAGGACGACGACGGCGATCCGCTGGTCGGTCATCACCCCATCCTGGCCCACCCGGCCACGACGCACCAAGGCAACAGCAGGACGGCACGCGACCAGGACGGGAGGCGCGGTGCGGGTCCGACCCGCACCGCGCCTCCCGTCCGAGCGTGCGTTCGCACCCATGTCACGCGCGATGGAGAGCGGAATCGTGCATAGGGGGTCGGAAAATCGGACCACCTACGCGCGATTCGACCACCTACGCGCGAATCGACCACCTATGCGGCGGGCGCGACGGGGTCCTCGCGCTTGACGAAGGCCATCAGCACCAGGCCGGCGACCAGGACCACGACGATGCCGATGATGCCGAAGCGCGTCGACCCGCCGATCGTCACTGCGATGCCGAACATCGCCGGGGCGATGAACGCAGCAGCACGCCCGGTCGTGGCGTAGAGGCCGAAGAGCTCGCCCTCGCGGCCGGGGGTCGCGAGCCGCGCCAGGTACGCCCGCGACGAGGACTGCACGGGCCCGACGAACATGCACAGCGCCAGGCCGAGCACCCAGAAGCCGATCTGCGCCGTGCCGACGAACAGCACCGCGAGGCCGCAGACCGCCAGCCCGACGAGCGACACCATGATGATCGCCCGGGAGCCGAACCGGTCGTCCAGCCGGCCGGAGAGCGCCGTGGAGATGCCCGCGACGACGTTGGCGACGATCGCGAACATGATGACGCCGGACGCGCTGAACCCGAACACCTGCGCGGCGATGATGCCGCCGAAGGTGAAGACCGCGCCGACGCCGTCCCGGAACACCGCGCTGGCGATGAGGAACGCGAGCACGTTCCGGCGCTCGCGCCAGAGCCGCGCGACGTCCCGGCCGAGGTCGCGGTAGGCGGAGAACAGGTTCCCGCGCCGGTCGGGCGCGCGCTCCGCCTCGGGGACGACGAGGAACAGCGGGATCGAGCTCACCGCGAGCCACACCGCGGCGATGCCGATCGCCACGCGGACGTCCCACTGCCCGGAAGCGACGGTCGCCGGCAGGTTCAGGATCCCGGCCGTGTCACCGCCGCCGAAGTCCTGGATGCAGAGCACGAGCAGCAGCACGAGCAGGACGATGCCGCCGAAGTAGCCGGCTGCCCAGCCGATCGCCGATGCCCGGCCGGTCCGGGGACCCGGTGCGACCTGGCCGAGCATGGCGTTGTAGCCGACGCAGGCGATCTCGTACGCGACGGTCCCGATGCCGATGAGCGCTGCACCGAGCACCAGGTACGGCTGGCTCGGTGCGACGAACACCATCGCACCGATCGACAGCGCGACGCCGATCGTGGCGATGAGCACCGACCGCCGGCGGTGTCCGGACGAGTCCGCGAGCCGGCCGACGGCGGGTGCGACCAGCGCGACGACGATGCCGGCGATCGTGAGGGCCGTCGACACCACGGCGGCGTTGTGGGCGAGCTCGCGTTCCACGGCACGTGCCGCGGTGGCCGAGGAGTCCGCGGCCGCGACGAGGGCCGGGTCGACGAACGCGCGGCTCGCCAGGTACGTGCTGAACACGAACGTGGTGACGACGGCGTTGAACGCAGCAGAGCCCCAGTCCCAGAGCGCCCAGGAGACGAGGGCGCGACGATCGGTGCGCTGCGGCGGGGGCACGACGGTCATGGGCGAACCGTAGCGCGTCCCGGTGTCCCGCCGGTGCCCCCGTTCCGGGGCGCATGCCGGACGACCGGTCGCGAGCGGTCGAGACACCCCGCTCAGGTCCGCCGACCGGTCGAGGACCGTCGGCCAGGGCGTCGCACAGCGACGCTCACCGACCGCACGGCGGCACGCACGCGGTGTGTCGTGACCGGTCACGCTCCGGACGGGAGGCTCGGGGCGGGCTCGCACCGAGCCTCCCGTCCGATGGGTGGGCGCTGCGCATCAGGCGGCGGGGACGCCGTTCGGGTAGACGACCGACTTCAGGGAGTCCGGGTCGGTGTCGCTCTCGAGCGCCTCGCGGACCTGGTCGAGCCCGAACCGTCCGGTGACGAGCGAGTCGAGGTCGACCTGACCCGATGCGACGAGCCCGATCGCGACCGGCCACGTGCCCGTGTACCGGAAGATCCCGGTGACGGTGACCTCGAGGTTCTGGATGTGCTCGACGGGCAGCGTCATCTCGGAGTTCCCGAGTCCGACGAGCACCGCGGCACCGGCTGGGCCGACCGCCTTGATGCCGTCCGAGACCGCACGCGGCGCACCGCTGGCGTCGATGAAGGCGTCGACGGGCGCGATGTCCGAGGCGACGGAGACCACGGTGGGGTCGACGACCTCGGTGGCGCCGTAGGACAGCGCGCGCTCACGGCGTTCGGGGACGAGGTCGCTGATGACGATCCGGGTCGCACCGAAGGCCTTGGCCGCCTGCGCGCAGATGATCCCGATCGGGCCGGCACCGGCGATCAGCACGGACGAACCCGGCACGATCCCGGCCTTCCGCACGGCGGCGATCCCGACCGAGAGCGGCTCGAGCAGGGCACCGGCCTCGAACGACACCGAGTCGGGCAGGGTGTGCGCGAACTCGGCCTCGATCGTGACGAAGCCCGCGAAGGCGCCGTCGACCGGGGGTGTGGCGTAGAAGCGCATGTCCGGGCAGAGGTTGTACCTCCCGGCGAGGCACTGCGCGCACCGGTGGCACGGACGCTGCGGTTCGACGGCGACGCGCTCCCCCACGCGGCCGGGGTCGACGCCGTCGCCGACCGCGACGATCGTGCCGGAGAGCTCGTGGCCGAGGACGAGCGGCGACGAGACGACGAAGTCTCCGATGCGCCCGTGCCGGAAGTAGTGCACGTCGGAGCCGCACACGCCGACGGCGGCGACCTCGACGAGGACGTCGCCCGGGTCGACGGCGGGCACCGGGCGGTCCTCGATCGTGAGGTCGTCCTGCCCGAGGAGGACGCTGACGCGCTGGGTCTGCTGGTCCGTGGTCACGGGGTACCCGCTTTCTGTCGTTCGGATGGACGTGCTGTCGGACGCTCCGTCAGGGCGTGGATGCGCGCCGGGTCGTCGAGCAGCTCACGGAACCCGATCTCGGCGGCGCCGCGGAGCAGCACGTCCGATCCGAGTTCGGCCGGCACGATGCGGACCCGGTCCACCATCGCGGCCATCGACTGTGCTCGGACGGCCTCGAGCACGCGGTCCCCGACGTGACCGAGCAGCACCCCGAGGAACCCGCCGAGCACGACCACCTCGGGGTTGACGGTGTGGATGGCGTTGCGGAGGCCGGTCGCCAACGCGGCCACCTGCCGGTCGACGACGCGGTCGACCTCCGGGCCGCCGGCCGCGAGGGCCTCGGCGAGCGCCGGCAGGTCGTCCGCCGGCACGCCCGTCACGGCGACGAGCGCCGCACGCGACGCCTCGGTCTCGAGGCAGCCGATGGCGCCGCAGTGGCAGCGGATCCCGTTGTCCGCGACGAAGGTGTGGCCGGGCTCCCCCGCGTACCCGTCCGCGCCGCTCAACGGCTGACCGGCGCTGATGACCCCGCCGCCGATGCCGCTCGCGCCACCGTTCAGGTAGACGAGGTCGGACACCCCGCGGCCGGATCCGTACAGGCGCTCCGCCCACGCACCGAGGTTGGCGTCGTTCGCGACGCGCACGGGCAGGCCGGTCGCGCCGGCGAGTGGCGCGGCGAACGGCTCGTCGCGCCAGCCGAGGTGCGGCGCGTCCCGCACGAGACCGTCCTCGACGCGGACCGTGCCGGGGATCGAGACGCCGACCCCCACGAGGCGCGCGGGGCGTTCGTCGAGGAGCCTCGCGACGATCTGCACGGCCTCGTCAGCGGTCGGTCGGTCGTCGGTGTGCTCGGTGACCCGGGACCGGATGCTGCCGTCGAGGCCGACCATGGCCACCGTCACGGCGTCGATCTCCACCGTGACGGCGGCCGCCACGACGTCGGCCGACGCACGGACCACCGGACTCGGTCGCCCGACCCCGGTGGCCGCGCCGTCCTCGGTCTCGAAGGCCAGGCCGAGTTCGACGAGTTCCCCGACGAGCGCGAGGGTCGTGGAGCGGTTCAGGCCGGTCGCGCGCGTCAGGTCCGCGCGGGTGAGCGGCCCCTCTTGATGGACGAGTCGGAGCACGCGCGCGGTGTTCCGGTTGCCGCCGGCCGGTGTGTCGCGCTGCATGGTGCCCTTCCGGTCGACCGTCCGCGGTTGCTCCAGGTCCCTGCACTCATCATGGCGCGGCACCGGCGTTCCCGCCAGCCTTTTGTGGTGCCGCGCAACAAATCAGTACCGAAGCCGCGCCACACCACCGTCCGCCTCGGTGGTCGGGCCGTCGGCGACCGACAGCCGCCACCCGTCCGGCACCGGACCGGTGGCCGACACCGACGACTCGTCCCCCGACACGGTCGACACCGTCCAGACCTCCGACCGCCCGTCGGGTGCTGTCACCCGGACGTCCACGCTGCCGGTCGTCCCCGCGGGGAACGCCCGGAGCTCGAGCGCCGCCAGGTAGTCGTGGTCCGGCCGGTCCGTGCGGGTCGAGAGCGGCAGTACCGCTCCCCCGCGGACCCACAGTGGCAGGGTGTCGAACCCGTGCCGCTCGGTGCGCCACACCCCGCCGGAGACCACCTCACCGGTGAACCAGTTCGTCCACGACCCGGCCGGCAGGTAGTACTGCACGTCGCCGGACTCGCTGAACACGGGCGCGACGAGCAGGTCGGACCCCAGCATGTACTGCCGGTCGCAGTAGGCAGCCGTCGGGTCGTCCGGGAACTCGAGCAGCATCGGTCGCATGACGGGGAGCCCGCGTTCCGACGCCTGCAGCCCGAGCCCGTAGAGGTACGGCATCAGGCGGAGCTTCAGGCGGGTGAACGCCCTGGTCACCTCGACCGCCTCCTCGTCGAACGCCCACGGGACGCGGTAGGAGCTGCTGCCGTGGAAGCGGCTGTGCGAGGAGAGCAGCCCGAACTGGACCCAGCGCTTGAAGACCGCGGGGTCAGGGCGTCCCTCGAACCCGCCGATGTCGTGCGACCAGAACCCGAAGCCGGACAGCGCGAGCGAGAGCCCGCCGCGGAGCGTCTCCGCCATCGACGGGAACGACGAGGTGTTGTCGCCGCCCCAGTGCACCGGCATCTGCTGGCCCCCGGCGGTGGCCGAGCGCGCGAAGAGCACGGCGTCACCGGCGCCGCGGGCGTCTTCCAGGACCTCGAACACGGCCTCGTTGTACAGCTGCGTGTACCAGTTGTGCATGCGTTCCGGATCGCTGCCGTCCGCCCACGTCACGCCGAGCGGGATCCGCTCGCCGAAGTCCGTCTTGAAGCAGTCGACGCCCTGGTCGACGAGCGCGCGGAGCTTGCCCTGGTACCAGGCCTTCGCGTCCGGGTTCGTGAAGTCGACGAGCCCCATGCCGGCCTGCCAGAGATCCCACTGCCAGACGGTGCCGTCCGGGTTCTGCACGAGGTACCCGGCTGCCGCCGCCTCGTCGAACAGCGGGGAGCGCTGCCCGATGTACGGGTTGATCCACACGCAGACGCGCAGGTCCTTGTCGTGCAGCCGGCCGAGCATGCCGGTCGGGTCCGGGAAGACCCTGGGGTCCCACTCGAAGTCGCACCAGTTGAACTCGCGCATCCAGAAGCAGTCGAAGTGGAACACGCTCACCGGCAGGTCGCGCGCGGCCATCTCGTCGACGAAGGACGTGACCGTCGCCTCGTCGTAGTCCGTGGTGAACGAGGTCGACAGCCAGAGGCCGTACGACCACGCCGGCACGTGCGCCGGCCGGCCGGTGAGCGCGGTGTAGCGCTCGATGACCCCGGCCGGGGTGCCGCCGCCGATGACGTGGAACACGAGGGACTCTCCCGGGACCGAGAACTGCACGCGCTCGACCGCCTCGGAGCCGACCTCGAACGACACGTGTCCCGGGTGGTCGACGAGCACGCCGTACCCGCGGTTGGTCAGGTAGAAGGGCACGTTCTTGTAGGCCTGCTCGCTCGACGTGCCACCGTCGGCGTTCCAGATGTCCACGGTCTGACCGTTCTTGACGAGTGGACCGAACCGTTCGCCGAGCCCGTAGACCAGCTCCCCGACCCCGAGGTCGAGCTGGGCGTGCACGAACGTCGAGGACGTCGGCGCGTCCGCGCCCTGCACCCGTGCGTTGCCGACGACCCCGCGGGAGACCTCGGCCCCGGGCGCCAGGGTGACGTGGCCGAGCGACTTGTGGCCGCTGCCGGTCAGCTCCCGGTCGCCGGACCGGAACCGGAGGTCCCACGGCGCCCCCGGGGTGACCACGGCCGAGAGGTCCCCGGACGTCAGCGTCCCGACACCGTCGGTCACCGTGGCCGTCCCGTGCCCCGGCTCCTTCCCGACCAGGTCGAACGACAGCTCGGGACGCGGCGCCCGGAAGTGCTCGACGCGGACGGTGACGACGCCCTCCATGGGGCTCGACAGCGTGACGGTGAGCGTCGGCCGGTTGAGCGTGTCCCCCCGCGACTCGATGACCTTCGTCGGCGCGGTGACGACGAGGCGGTCGCCCGACGGGGCGTGCACCGCGTCGATGTCGTGGGCCTCTTGCGCGTACAGGGGCTGGACGCCGGGTCGGAGCTGCCAGAACCCGTCGGTGAACTTCATTACTTGACCGCTCCTGCCGTGATGCCGCGCGCGAGGGTGCGCTGGAAGATGAGGAAGAACACGAGTGTCGGGATGAGCCCGAGGAGCGCCGAGGCACTCGTGGTGGTGACGTCCATCAGCCGGTCCCCCTGCAGCAGGGAGATCGCGACGGGGACCGTCTGGTTGTCGTTGCTGACGAGGAACGTCAGCGGGATGAGGAACTCGTTCCACGTCCAGATGAAGAAGAAGATGAGCAGGACGGACAGCGTCGGGCGGCTGATCGGCACGATCACGCGCCACAGCACCCGCCAGCGGCCGGCACCGTCGAGCGCGGCCGCCTCGAGGATCTCCTTCGGGAAGGTGCCGTACACGCTCGAGAGCAGGTACGTCCCGAACGCGGACTGGATCACGGTGAAGACGATGATCACGCTCCACACGTTGTCGTACAGTCCGATGCCCTTGAACATCATGTAGAGCGGGTAGAGCAGGACCTCCTGCGGGAGCATGTTCGCCAGCATGAACAGCACCACGATCCAGGTGCGGTACCGCACCCGGCCGATCCCGATCGCGAAGGCGTTGAGGATCGAGATGAGCACCGCGAGGATCGCGACCGAGCCGCTGATGAAGACGCTGTTCCAGAGCTTCAGCGGGAAGTCGACGCGGTTCCAGAACGTGGTGATGCCGTCGAACGAGATGTGCGCCGGCCACGCGAGCGGCCCACCGGCCGCGTAGTCCGCCGGCGTCTTGAACGAGTTGAGCAGGATGAGCAGGAACGGCGCGGCGATCAGGACGGCGATGACGATGCCGCCGGCCAGGACGATCCAGTCGGCCGGGCGCTTGCGCCCGCCCTCACCGGCGCTCTTCCGGCGCGTGGGGCCTCCGGCGGTCGGCCTGGAGGCTCGGCGTGCGTCCGTCACGGAGGCCGCCTCGGTCGTCGGTGCTGACACGATCCCGGTCATCGGGCTTCTTCCTTCCGCTCGGCCCGGTTCTGGGCCGCGATGAACGCGATGGCGACGATGACGATCACGACGGTGAGCGCGGTTGCGATCGTCGCGCCGTACCCGACCTGCTGCGCCTGGAAGAACTGGCTGTACGAGTAGTAGCTCGGCACGATGGTCGCGTTCCCGGGGCCACCACCGGTCAGCGCGTACACCGGTCCGAAGACCTTCAGCGCAGCGATGGTGCAGGTGAGGACGACCACGAAGATCTCGGGCCGGATGATGTGCACGGTGATCGCACGGAAGCGCTGGAACCAGCCGGCGCCGTCGAGTTCTGCCGCCTCGTAGAGCTCCGGGTCGACGCGCTGCAGGGCGGCCATGAACACCACGACCGGGTACCCGATCTGCACCCAGACGAGCACGACGGCGACGGAGAGCAGCGCCGTGTCCGGGCTGCCGAGCCAGTTGTGCTGGAGACCGCCGAGCCCGACCGCGTCGAGGATGACGTTGAGGGCGCCGTTCTCCGGCCGGAGGATCCAGCCGATGACGATCGCCGCGATGACGGCCGGCAGGATCTGCGGCAGGTAGTAGGTCGCGCGGAGGAAGCTCGCGAGCCGCCCGCCGAACTTCTTGCCGATCACGTCGAACAGCGCGGCGGCGAGGACGAGACCGAGGCTCGTCGGCACGATCACCATCGCGAGGATCATCGCGATGCTGTTCCGGAACGAGATCCAGAACTGCCCGTCGGCCATCAGCCGTCGCCAGTTGTCGAGGCCCGTCCACTGCGGCGGGAGGATGCCCCGGTAGTTCGTGAACGACAGGTACACGTTCCAGCCGAGCGGCACGAGGATGATCGCTGCGAGCAGGACGAACCCGGGCAGCAGGTAGAACCAGTAGCTGCCACGACCGCTCGAGGGCATGATGGCGCCGACGTCGGCGGGCCGGCGGCCGCGCCGCCGGGGCGCGGTGACGGGAGGACTGGATGCCATGGTGGGCTTCCCTTCCGGAAGTGATGGGTGTTCTGGTGTGGTGGGGGTGGCGGGGGCACGGTGCGGGGCGGACCCGCACCGTGCCTCCAGGCCGGGTCAGCCCGTGACGGCCTTGACGCCGTCCGCGTACTGCTGGCCGAGTTCGTCGTCGACCTTCGACGGGGAGCTGCTGCCGTTGACCACGCTCTGGAGCCCCGCGTTCAGCTGGTCGTAGAACGTCGACGTGGGCCAGTCCGGGTAGTACGCCAGGCCGTCACGCTCGGTCAGCGTGTTGAAGTTGGCGATGAGTTCCTTGCTCTTCGGGTCCGTGATGTCGGACTCGTCCGCCGCGACGGGGACCCCGCCGTTGTTGCCGATGATCGCCTGGATCTCCGGACGCAGGGTGATGTCGATGAACTGCTCGGCGAGCTTCCTGTTCTTCGCCTTGGTCGGGACCACCCAGAGGTTGCCGGAGGAGCCTGGCGACATCTCGGCACCCGGGAACAGGAACGTGCCCCAGTCCTGCTGCATCTCGGTGGTGAAGCGGCCGTACCACCACGAGCCGGAGAAGAACATCGGGTACTTGCCGCTGATGAACGCGGTCCCGGCGTCCTCGGCCTTCATCCCGGTGGAGTCGGACGAGATGTAGCCCTTGTCGGTCCAGTCCTGGACGGTCTTCGTCGCGGTGCTGATCTCCTTGCCGGAGAAGTCGACCGGGTTCTTGTACAGCTGGTAGTCGTCGACCCAGTCGCGGTCGGCCTTCTGGAGCGCCAACTGGTACCAGAGCTGGCCGAGCGGGTACTCCGCCGCCGACTCGGCGAGCGGCGTGACGCCTGCTGCCTGGAACGTCGCCATGGCCGACTCGAGGTCGTCCATGGTCTTCGGGACCTCGACGCCGTACTTCTGGAAGAGCTCCTTGTTGTAGTAGAACTCGACGTACTCGCCGTAGTCGGGCACGCCGTACCAGGAGCCGGAGCCCATCACGCCCTTGTCGTCGTAGCGCGCGGTGGTCTGCAGCGACTTGGCGAGCTTGTCGTCCCAGCCGTACTGCTTGACCGCGTCGTCGAGCGGGCTGAGGAGGCCCTGGCTGGCGAGGAGTCCGGCCGTGGCGTTGCCCTTGTTGTACTCGATGAGGTCGGGCGCCTGGTCGGAGTTGAGCGACTGGCTGGCCGTCTTGCGGATCTGCTCGAAGCTCTTCTCCTGGAACTCGACCTTCGCGCCGGTCTCCTTCTCGAAGACCTTGATGGACTCCTTCCAGGCCTTGCCCATGGCGGAGTCCTCGGACTCGTAGTGCCAGAGCTTGAGGGTCTTGCCGTCTTCGGCGGCGCTGCCGCCGCCGCCGGCGGAGCAACCGCTGAGGACGACTGCGGCCGCGGCCAGCCCGGCGAGGGCGCCGAGCACACGGGACTTCTTCATGTCGCTACTTCCTTGTAGGGGTCGGTGGTTCTCGATGGTTGTCGAAGCGCTTCGACGATGCACGTCGAGGAACGCGTTCGGTGGGGTGGGCTCACCCGATCCGGCGGATGCTGCCGAGGTCGGTGAACCGTGGCGGGATGAGGGTCACGCCGGGCTCGTGCGTCCCGTCGACCTGGCGGACGGTGCGCTCCACGGCGCCGCGGCACATCTCCTCGAGCGGGAGCGGGATGGTGGACAGCGGGGTGTCCATCACCGTGGTGTCGTAGCTCGCACAGGCGGCGAGCACCGACAGGTCGTCCGGGACACGGATGCCACGGGACGCCAGATGGGCGAGGACCGTGTCGACGACCGGCTCGTTGCAGTGGAACACGAGCGCGGTCATGTCGGTCAGTTCCGCGAGGAGTCGATCCGCGGCGGCACGCTGGTCGGCGCGGTCGAGGGAGGGGTAGTGCGCGACGGTGGCGACCCCGGACGCACGGCACTCGTCGTCGAACGCGTCCGCGAAGCGACGGATGAAGCCGGTGTGCCGCTCGACGTAGGTCGCCGGGTGCCCGATCACGCCGATGCTGCGGTGTCCGTCGGCGACGAGCCGCCGGACGGATGCCCGGCCGGCCTCGGCGAAGTCGAGGTCGATGCAGGTCAGGCCGGTGGTGTCACCCGGCACCCCGACGAAGGCAGCGGGGACGCCAGATGCGCGGACGACATCGGCACGTTCGTCGTCGGTCGAGACCCCGAGGACGACGACGCCGTCGACGAGGGACGAGTGCGCGACGCGCTGGATGCCGGTCACCTCGTCGTCGCGCGCCAGCAGCAGGACGTCGTCGTCGTGCGCCCGAGCAGCCTCGACGACCGCGGTCACGAACCGCATGTGGGTCGGCAGGTGCGCGTCCGGTCGGATCGGCGCGGAGAGCGCGAGGATGTCCGTGCGTGCGCCGGCGAGCATGCGGGCTCCGGCGTTCGGACGGTAGTCGAGCTCCGCGACCGCGCGGTCGATGCGGGCGCGGGTGGTGGCGGAGATCGTCCGCTTGCCGGAGAGGGCGTACGAGACGGTCGAGATCGAGACGCCGGCGGCCTTCGCCACCTCGTTGATCGTCACCATCCCGCACCTCCTCGTGCTCGTCGTCTGCGGTCGGCCGGGTGCGTTCCCTGGCGGAGCTCCCGTGTCGAAGCGAAGCGCTTCGACAACCTGCGACGGCGACGCTAACAGGGCGGCGGTGCCGACCGCAAGCCTTTTGTGGTTCTCGGCAACAAATGCGTTCTCACGCTCGCGAGGTCTCCAGGCGTCAGGTCGTGGTCTCGACGGGCTGGTGCCCGTCCCAGCCGCCGCGGACGACGAGCGTGTTGCGACGCGGGACGTCGGGCGACATCAGCGCCGCTGCGAGAAGGCGGCGTCGAAGGAGGCGTCCGGCGGTGCGATGGTGCCGAGGCGCCGGACGAACGCGAGCGCCTCGCGGCCGCCGACCAGTCGGTCCATGCCGGCGTCCTCCCACTCGACGCTCGTGGGCCCCTCGTACCCGATGTGGTTGAGCACGCGGAACACCCGCTCCCACGGGACGTCCCCGTGTCCCGCGGTGACGAAGTCCCACCCACGCCGGGGGTCGCCCCACGGCAGGTGGGAGCCGAGTCGGCCGTTCCGCCCGTCGAGTTGCTTGACGGACTCCTTGCAGTGCACGTGGTAGATCCGGTCGGCGAAGTCGAGCAGGAACGCAGCGGGGTCGAGGTCCTGCCAGACGAAGTGCGACGGGTCGAAGTTGAAGCCGAAGGCCGGCCGGTCCGCGAACACCTCCAGGGCCCGCGCAGCGGTCCAGTAGTCGTAGGCGATCTCGGACGGATGCACCTCGAGGGCGAACCGGACCCCGACCTCCTCGAACACGTCGAGGATCGGCGCCCACCGGTCGTGGAAGTCCTGGTAGCCGGCGTCGACCATGCCGGACGGTACCGGCGGGAACCCGGCGACGGTCTTCCAGATCGACGACCCGGAGAACCCCGTGACGGTGTCCACGCCGAGTGCCGCGGCCGCACGGGCCGTCCAGCGGAGCTCCTCGGCAGCGCGCCGCCGGACGCCCTCCGCGTCACCGTCCCCCCAGACGTGCGGCGACAGGATGCCCTCGTGCCGCTGGTCGATCGGGTCGTCGCAGACCGCCTGGCCGACCAGGTGGTTCGCGATCGCCCAGGCCCCGAGGCCGTTCACGTCGAGCACCGCGCGCAGCTCGGCGACGTACGCCGCGTCCGTCGCTGCGCGACGGACGTCGAGGTGGTCACCCCAGCAGGCGATCTCGAGTCCGTCGTAGCCCCACTCGCCGGCGAGCCTGGCCACCTCCGTGAAGGGCAGGTCGGCCCACTGACCGGTGAAGAGCGTGACCGGCCGTGTGGGCCGTGTCGGGTCCGTCATGCTGCTTCCCTCCTCCTGCGGCCGGTTCACCAGGTGTCCGGTTCCGTGCCGTCGGGCACCGCCGCCGGACGGTCGACGCGGGAGCGGACCTCGACGACGGTGTGCTCGCGGCCGGCGGTGGCGATCGCCTCCATCACCTCGAGCACGTGGAACGCGAGCTCGCCGCTCGCGCGGTGCGGACGGTCGGTGGCGATCGCGTGCGCCATGTCCGCGAGGCCGTACCCTCGACCCGCGTCGGGGTAGCCCGCCGACACCGGCAGCTCCCGCCACTCGCGGTCGTCGGCAGTCGCGATCGACACCGGGTCGGAGAACCGGTTCGGGTCGGCCACGGCGAGGCTCCCCGCGGTGCCGTGCACCTCGAAGAGCGGGCTGCGGGTCGCCCAGACCTCGAACGACACGGTGACGGTGGAGACGACCCCGGAGGCGTGCTCCAGGATCGCGACGACGTGCGTGTCGACGTCCACGGGGATCACGGTGCCGGCGGCTGGTCCGGAGGCGACCGTCCGCTCGCGGGTCGAGCGCGAGGCGCTCCCGCTGACTCGGACGACCGGGCCGAAGAACTGCACGAGGCTGGTCAGGTAGTACGGGCCCATGTCGAGCAGCGGACCGCCGCCGGGCTGGTAGTAGAACGCCGGAGCCGGGTGCCAGAGCTCGTGACCAGGTGCGCTCCACGACACGGCGGCGCCGACGGGGTCGCCGATGCGCCCGTCGTCGATCGCGGCACGGGCGGTCTGGATGCCGGTCCCGAGCACGGTGTCGGGCGCGCTGCCGACCCGGAGGCCCCGCTCGGCGGCGAGCGCCAGCACGGGTTCCGCCTCGGCCGTCGCGAGGGCGAGCGGTTTCTCGCCGTAGACGTGCTTGCCCGCCTCGAGCGCGCGGGTCGCGACCTCGGCATGTGCGGCCGGGATCGTCAGGTTGAGCACCACGTCGACGTCGTCCGCTGCCAGCAGCTCGTCGACGCTCGTCCCGCGCACGCCCTGCTCGTCGCCGACGGCCCGCGCCCGGTCGACGTCGAGGTCCGCGACCGCCGTGAGCTCGAGCCCGGGCAGTGCCGGGAAGTGCTCGAAGTACTGCCGACTGATGTTGCCGACGCCGACGACACCGACCCGGAGCGGACGGTCGTTCACCGGGCTGCCCACACGAGTCCCCTCTCGATGATCGTGCGGAGCGGCTGCGATTCGACGACCTCGAGCCGGTGCCCCGGAGCGGACACGAACACGCGTCCATGCCCCCACTGCCTGGTCCAGATGGCCGGTGCCGTGACCGGGCGGTTCCACGCGTCGAAGTCGCGGGCCTCCTGTGTCGTGGTCGCCAGCACGTCGTTGTACTCGTCGGACAGCACCCAGTACTGCTCGGTGACGAGGTCGAAGTCCTCGATGCCCTGCGTGATCGGGTGCTGGCGTCCGGCGTCGGTGATGTGCACGGTGTACGGGATGTAGTTGTCCGACTGCTCCCCGGTGCGCTCCTCCGGCGGCTTCGCCGCGTGGTGCGCGAACTGCCCGCCGATCATGTGCAGGTAGTCGGCGGTGTTCCGGAAGGCATCCGCGATGCCGCCGTGCCACCCGGCCAGTCCGGTGCCGCCGAGCACGGCGCGCTGCAGTCCGGCGAACTCGTCGTCGGCGATCGTCGACATCGTCACGACCTGCACGATGAGGTCGACGCCGTCCATCACGGCCGCGTCCGCGTAGACGGCGGTCGAGTCGGACACGTGCACGTCGAACCCGTTGTCCCGCAGGAACGGCAGCATCGCGTCGGTGGTCTCGACCGGCATGTGGCCGTCCCAGCCGCCTCGGACGACGAGTGCGCGGCGTCCTGTGGTCTCGTCCTGGTCGCTCATTCGCCTGCCGATCGCTCGATGGTGGTCCAGCTGCTGCCGTCGGCGGCGCTGCGTTCGACGGCGTCGAGCACGCGCTGCACGTGCAGCCCGTCCTCGAACGACGGCGACGGGTCGATGCCGCTCGTGATCGCGTCGACCAGGTCCTTCACCTGGTGGCTGAAGGTGTGCTCGTACCCGATGAGGTGCCCGGTGGGCCACCATGCCGCCATGTAGGGGTGCTCGGGTTCGGTGACGAGGATTCGTCGGAAGCCCTGCTCACCGGCGGGGGCCGACGACTCGTACAGTCGGAGTTCGTTCATCGACTCCAGGTCGAACTGGATCGCGCCGGCCGACCCGGAGACCTCGAGCGTCAGCCCGTTCTTCCGGCCGGTGGCGTAGCGGGTGGCCTCGAACGTGCCGATCGCCCCGTCCGCGCGGCCGCCGCTCAGGCGTCCGAGGAAGAACGCGGCGTCGTCGACGGTGACCTGCCCGCGTTCGGACGACGCCGTGCCGGAGAGCCCCACGCCCTCGGCCAGCAACGGGCGTTCGTGCACGAAGGTCTCGAGTGTGCCGGACACGGTCGACAGCCGTGCGCCGGTGACGTGCTCGGCGAGGTCGATGGCGTGCGCGCCGATGTCACCGAGCGAGCCGGACCCGGCGAGCGCCTTGTCCAGGCGCCACGTCATAGGACCGTCCTCGTCGGTCAACCAGTCCTGCAGGTACAGCGCGCGGACCTGGCGGACCGTCCCGAGTCTCCCGTCCTGCACCAGCTGCCGGGCGAACGCGATCGCCGGGACGCGGCGGTAGCTGAAGCCGACCATCGCGCGGATGCCGTGCTCGCGCGCAGCGCGGGCGGCGTCGGCCATCGCCTCGGCCTCGGCCACGGTGTTGGCGAGGGGCTTCTCGCACAGGACGTGCTTGCCGGCCTGCAGTGCGGCGATGGCGATCTCGACGTGCGAGGACCCGGGCGAGACGACGTCGACGACGTCGATGTCCGGGTCGGCGACCACGGAACGCCAGTCGGTCGAGGCGTGCTGCCAGCCGTACTGGACGCGGGCCGCTTCGGTCCGGTCCGGGTCACGGCCGACGACCACGGTCATCTCGGGTTCGGCGTCGAGGTCGAAGAACCTGGGCGCCGTCCGCCACGCCTGAGAGTGGGCGGCTCCCATGAAGCCGTGACCGATCATCGCCACCCGGAGGGGTCTGCGTGCCATCCGTTCGCTCCCTTGCGATCGTGTCCTTGCGAGAGTCAACACTACCGCTTATGTTGGGCGCGGCAACATTTTGTTTCGACGACGAACGGTGACCACCATGGCGACGACGCCCACCCGTGCAGACAAGTTCTCCTTCGGTCTCTGGACCATCGGATACAACGGCTCCGATCCCTTCGGCGGTCCCACCCGCCCCCAGCTCGACGTGGTCGAGGCGGTCGAGAAGCTCGACGAGCTCGGCGCCTACGGCCTGACCTTCCACGACGACGACCTGTTCGCGTTCGGTTCGACCGACGCCGAACGACAGACCCAGATCGATCGACTCAAGGGTGCTCTGGAGGCCACCGGGATCGTCGTGCCGATGGTGACGACGAACCTCTTCTCCGCCCCGGTGTTCAAGGACGGCGGCTTCACCTCGAACGACCGCCAGGTCCGCCGGTTCGCACTCCGGAAGGTGCTGCGGAACGTCGACCTGGCCGCCGAGCTCGGCGCGAAGACGTTCGTCATGTGGGGCGGTCGCGAGGGCGCCGAGTACGACTCCGCCAAGGACGTGCAGGCCGCGCTCTCGCGCTACAAGGAGTCGGTCGACCTGCTCGCGCAGTACGTCACCGACAAGGGCTACGACATCCGCTTCGCGATCGAGCCGAAGCCGAACGAGCCCCGCGGCGACATCCTGCTGCCGACGCTCGGCCACGCGATCGCGTTCATCGACACGCTCGAGCGTCCAGAGCTGTTCGGCGTGAACCCCGAGGTCGGCCACGAGCAGATGGCCGGTCTGAACTTCACCGCCGGCATCGCCCAGGCGCTGTACTCCGGCAAGCTCTTCCACATCGACCTCAACGGCCAGCGCGGCATCAAGTACGACCAGGACCTCGTCTTCGGCCACGGCGACCTGCAGAACGCGTTCTCGCTCGTCGACCTGCTCGAGCACGGCGCACCCCAGGGCGGCGTCGCGTACGACGGCCCGCGCCACTTCGACTACAAGCCGAGCCGCACCGAGGACATCTCGGGCGTCTGGGACTCCGCAGCCGCGAACATGCGCATGTACCTGCTCCTCAAGGAGCGTGCGCAGGCGTTCCGCGCCGATCCCGAGGTCCAGGCGGCGCTGTCCGCGGCGAAGGTCGACGAGCTGTCGACGCCGACGCTCGACGAGGGCGAGTCGTGCGACGCGTTCCTCGCGGACCGGTCCGCGTTCGAGGACTTCGACGCCGACGCGTACTTCGGCGGCAAGGGCTTCGGCTTCGTCCGCCTGCAGCAGCTCGCGGTCGAGCACCTGATGGGCGCTCGTTGAGCCTCGTCGCCGGGGTCGACTCGTCGACCCAGTCCTGCAAGGTCACGATCCGCGACGCCGTCACCGGCGCCGTCGTCCGGGAGGGACGCGCGTCCCACCCGGACGGCACGTCCGTCGATCCCCACCACTGGTGGGAAGCGCTCGGCACCGCGATCGCGGACGCCGGCGGGCTCGACGACGTGGCCGCGATCGCGGTCGCCGGCCAGCAGCACGGCATGGTCGTCCTCGACGCCGACGGCGTCGTCATCCGCGACGCGCTCCTCTGGAACGACGTCCGCAGCGCCGACGCGGCAGCGCAGATGGTCGAGGAGCTCGGACGGGAGGCATGGGTCACCAGGACCGGTCTGGTCCCGGTGGCCTCGTTCACCGGCACGAAGCTGCGCTGGCTCCGCGACGCCGAGCCGGACAACGCAGGCCGGGTGGCGGCGGTCGCACTCCCCCACGACTGGCTGTCGTGGCGGCTGCGCGGCTACGGTCCGGCCGACGAGAGCCCGCTCGGCCCCGACCTCGACGCGCTCGCGACCGACGGCTCCGACGCCAGCGGCACCGCGTACTGGGACCCGGCGCGGACGGCGTACGACCCGGAGCTGTTCGAGCTCGCCCTCGGACGGTCGATGCGGGTCGCCGGCGAGTCGGGGGGCGACGTGCTCGTCCCACGGGTCGTCGAGGCCGACCAGGCGATGGGCACACTCGACACCGACGTGCCACTGCCCGGTGGCGGGGTCGCCCACGGCGGCCTGGTCGTCGGTGCGGGCACCGGCGACAACGCCGGTGCCGCCCTCGGACTCGGACTCGGACCCGGCGACGTCGCGGTGTCCCTCGGGACCAGCGGGACCGTCTTCGGCGTCACCGACACCGCGGTGGCGGACCCGAGCGGGACCGTGGCGGGCTTCGCCGACGCGACGGGGGCGCGCCTCCCGATCGTCACGACGCTCAACGCGGCCCGCGTGCTCGAGGTGATCGGCGGCCTGCTCGGCGTCGACCACGGCGAGCTCGGCGAGCTGGCGCTGGCGGCGCCGGCCGGCGCCGACGGCCTCGTCCTCGTGCCGTACTTCGTCGGCGAGCGCACGCCGAACCGTCCGGACGCCACCGCGTCCCTGCTCGGGATGACCCCGGCGACCACCGACCGGCAGCACCTCGCCCGCGCCGCGGTCGAGGGCATGCTCTGCGCACTCGCCGACGGACTGGCGGCCGTCGAGGCCACCGGCGTCACCGTCGAGCGGCTGCTGCTGATCGGCGGCGCCGCACGCAACGAGGCCGTCCGCACGATCGCCGCGCAGGTGTTCGGACGCGACGTGCACCTGCTGGAACCGGGCGAGTACGTCGCAGCCGGCGCGGCGAAGCAGGCGGCGTGGGCCCTCACCGGGACCCTGCCGTCCTGGGCGCTCGACACCACGACCGTCGCCGCGGACCCGCATCCCGAGGTGCTCGAGCGCTACCGCGCGGCCGTCGATCACCAGAGCAGCTGAGTGAGGACAGGCTGCCCTGACAAACCCCAGGTCAGGGCAGCCTTTCCTGCCTAGTCGTGGGCCGTCCGGAGTGCTTTGCTGTCCGACATGGCCACCACCACCGTTCCCGCACTGCCGACCGCGTCGCCCGCGGATCCCACGAACGCGGCCCGGCTCAACTGGTTGCGTGCCGGGCTGCTCGGAGCGAACGACGGCATCGTCTCCGTCGCCGCCGTCGTGGTCGGTGTCGCCGGCGCCGGCGCACCGGTCGGCCCGGTCCTCGCCGCCGGCGGAGCCGCCCTCGTCGGCGGTGCCGTCTCGATGGCGCTCGGCGAGTACGTCTCCGTGAGCGGCGCCCGTGACGCGCAGCGCACCGGGCAGGCTGCCCGTACGGCCCGTCGGGCGACCGACGCGGTCGGGCCTTCGGACATCGCGGCCGCCTACCGCTCGATCGGGGTGTCCGACGACGTGGCACGGTCGATCGCCGCCGAGCTCGGTCGCCCGGAGGTCCGTGAGAACTGGATCGCCGCCGAGGAACGGGCCGCACAGGACGAGGTCGTCAGTCCGTGGCGAGCGGCCTGGGTCTCCGCGGCCACCTTCACCGCCGGCGGCCTGCTGCCGTTCCTGGCGACCGTGTTCGTGCCGGAGTCGGTGCGCGTCGCCGTCATCGTCGTGGCCGTGCTCCTGGCACTCGCCGCGACGGGTACGACGGGCGCGGTGCTCGGCGGCGCTCCCCGAGGTCGTGCTGCCACGCGCGTCGTGATCGGTGGCGCTGCGGCCCTCGCGGCGACGTGGCTCGCGGGCACCCTGCTCGGCGCGCACGCACTCTGACGACGCGGCCCACCCTGCTCGTCGTGCGGGTCGTGGGCGCAGTCGTGGGACTCGGCGCCGCTGCGGGGATCGTCTGGTCGCGCCGACCGGCCGTCACCGCCTGCCGGTGAGCGTTGCCCACGCACGCACGAACGGGTTCTTCCGACGCTGCCAGCCGTGGTCGGCGAGGACCCGCTTCATCGGGGCGGCGACCCACGAGGACCTGAAGCTGAAGTACCCGCCGCCGTCCGGCCAGTTCCTCGAGCTCATCGACGCCTTGTAGACGCCCTCGTCGAGGAGGGTGACGTGCCAGTTCCAGGTGGCGTTGCCGAGGAGGGTGACACCGCCGTCGCCGGTGGGCTGCCCGGACAGGTTCGTCGACCAGGTGCCGGTGATGCGGTCTCCCTCGGCGCTGACGACGATGGGGTGCTCACCCTGCCCGGTGAGGGCGATGAGCGCTGCGGTGACGTCGGCTTTCGGCGTGGGCTGCATGGGACCGATTCTGCCGTCCGACCGACGGTTCCGCCGTCAGCCGGTGTGCGCAGGCGGCGGCTCCGGCGAGCTCCGGGATGGGATGATGCATCTCGATCACCGGAACGAGAACGAGGAACGATGCCCCCGCTGGACGATCAAGGCCAGGAGGCCACGCTCCTCGCCGGGCGGTACCGCCTGGAGTCCGTCATCGGTCAGGGCGGCATGTCCGTCGTCCACCGCGCATGGGACGAGGTCCTGCACCGCCCGGTCGCGGTGAAGGTGTTCCACGCCGGCACGGTCGACATCGCGCGCCAGGAGACGGAGCAGGGCGTCCTGGCGTCCCTGCAGCACCACAACCTCGTGAGCCTGCTCGACGCGGGCGTCGTCGACGACCACGAGGGCCGCCACCGCCGGTTCATCGTGATGGCGCTCGTGACCGGACAGGACCTCGAGGCGCGTCTGGCCGTCGGGCCACTGGCGTCCCGGCACATCGCCGAGATCGGCTTCGACATGGCGGAAGCGCTCGACTACATCCACGCACGCGGCGTCGTCCACCGCGACATCAAGCCGTCGAACATCCTGCTCGTGGACTATGGCAACGGCTCGGACCGCGCCAGGGCCAGCCTGACCGACTTCGGGATCGCCCTCGCCGAGGGGGTCGAACGGCTGACGGCCGACGGCGTGACCACCGGGACGGCCGCCTACCTCAGCCCGGAGCAGGCGAGCGGGTCCGACGTCGGACCCGCGAGCGACGTGTACTCCCTCGGACTGGTCCTGCTCCAGTGCTTCACACGACGGCGGGAGTTCCCCGGGTCGCTCGTCGAGTCGGCGGTCGCCCGGCTGTCGCGTGACCCGGTGGTCCCCGATCCCCTGCCGGCACACTGGAGCGGACTCCTCTCCGCGATGACCGCGCGGGATCCCGCATCGCGGCCGACGGGGGCTGCGCTCGTGGCGTCGCTCCGGGACGTCGTGATCGCCGACTCCTCGAGCGCCGACCACGTGGTCGAGCCGACGACACCCGTGCCGCCTCGACCCGCCGAGAGCGGCCGTCCGACGACGCTCGACGTCCTGCCGGAGGAAGCGCTCCGCCGCACCACCGCCATGGCCGCACGACTCTTCGACGCACCGATCGCGCTGGTCGAGGCGCTCGACGAGGACCGGGAGTGGTCGCAGTCGTACATCGCGGACGGCGTCGACGACGCCGCCCGGCACATCAGTTTCCGGAACGGGTTCGCCCCGGTCGCGGTCCCGGTGGTGATCCCCGACGGTTCGACCCACCCGGAGATGCGCGACAGCCCGCTCGTCACCGGCCCCCTCGGCATCCGCTTCTACGTCAGCGTCCCGTTGCTGCGGCACGACGGAGCCCCGATCGGGACCCTCGCGGTGCTCGACACGCGGGCCAGGACCGCGACCGAGGCCGACCTCGCGAACCTGCGGGACCTCGCGGCGCTGGCGGTCGCGCAGCTCGAACTCCGACAGGAGTCCCTCCGCTCCACCAGCGACGCGCTCCCGCTCGTGCCCGGTCCACAGGCACCGGATGGACCGGTCGCCCAGGCCTGACCAGCACGCTCCGACCGGTGCGTCGCGACTACCTCGTCGCGCGCTCGACGGCGTCGAGGATCGTGGCGACCTCGGTCCTCGTGGTGTAGTCGACCTTGACGTCGGCGAACCGCACCACTCCGTCGGCGTCGAGGACGAACACGGACGGGAACGGGATCCGAGCGGTCGCGTCGGCATTGCTGTCCGCGACGTCGAACCCGAGCGCGGTGTGCGCCCGCCGCGCGTCGGCACTCGGCTCGGTGACGATCCGGATGCGTTCGGCGAGCGCGTTGCCGACGTCGGACAGCACGGCGAACTCCAGCTCGCCGTTCGCGACCGCCTGCTCGGACGCCTCCGGCGTCTGCGGCGAGATCGCGATCAGGGAGACACCGCGCTCGCGCAGGGCCGGCAGCAGCTCCTGCTGGTAGGTCCGGAGCGTCAGGTTGCAGTAGGGGCACCACGCGCCCCGGTAGAACACGAGGACGCTCACGCCGTCCCCACGCGCGTCCCGCAGGCCCTGCGCGTCTCCAGTCGCCGTCAGGAGCTCGGCGTCCGGGAAGACATCGCCCTCGCCGATGGCCGTCTCCGGCACCCCGGCAGCTCGGAGATCCTCCTGCTCACCGTCGAACACCGCTGAGAGCTCCGGACCGATCTGCTCGGTGAACCCCTCGTTGAACGTGTCGACCTGCGTGGCGATGGACGGTGCTGGCATCTCGGGACCTCCGGGTTCAGGCGCGGCCGACGCGGCCGTTCCACGGAGCATAAGCAGGCTCACCCGGATGGTGACCGCCCGGCGTCATCGAGCGTCATCGACGGGCGCGGTGTCGCGGACCGCGGCGAGCTCCCGGTAGACGGCGGCAGCACCGGTCGGGACCCGGAAAAGCGACCCGTCCGGCTGCTCTTCCAGTCGGACGAGCCCCATCCGCCGCAGGAACGGGGTCTTCGCGCCGGCGGCGATCCGGTCGGCGACCAGCTCCGGTGCGACGGCGAACTCCTCGACGTTCCGACCGCCCGATGCGTACGACCAGTCCACGAAGTCGAACACCGGCCACCACGTCCATCCTCGGACGTCGACTCCACCGGCCACGAGCGACCGGACCGCGGCCACCGAGTCGCGGACCCACGACTCGCGGACCGCGTCGTCTCCCTCGATCGAGGTCTCGGTGACGACCATCGGCAGGCCGTACCGATCAGCGAACCGGGTCAGCGACTCGACGAGGCCGTCGGACCAGCGGTCGTACGCCTGCTGCACGGTGCCGACCGGCCCACCGACGAGACGGCGCGGCGAGAGGTCCGGGTAGTAGTTCACGCCGAGGAGGTCGATCGTGACGGCGCCGTCGACGAGCTCGGCCAGCACCGCGCGGGACGCTCCGTGCCGCACGAGCCAGTCGTGCGACGGGTGGTCAGGGGTCACCCGTCCCGTGACGAGGTCGGTCGGGATCCAGCCGATCGCCTCGAGCAGATCGGCCTCGTCGGCGAGCGCCGAGGAGTCCGTCGTGTAGAGCGAGGACGCCTCGACGTGCACGATGACGGCGTCCGGGTTCGCGGACCGGACCGCGGCGACCGCCTGCTGGAACCCCGTCGCGATACCGAGCACGACCCGCGTCCATCCGTCCCACCCGGTGAGCGCCGGTGGCCACACACCGCGGAGCCCGGCGAACGAAGCGGTCGTGATCGGCTCGTTGAGCGGGGTCATGTGGTCGACGACCCCGGCGTACCTGGCGGCGAACACCCCCGCGAACGATGCGACCGCCGCCGGGTACGCCGGATCGGCGAACGAGTCCTCGAGCCAGGTCGGCGTCCCGTAGTGCACCAGGTCGGCGATCACGGTGAGCCCGAGGGACGCGGCGTACGACAGCCGCTCGTCGAGCACCGCCCAGTCGAAGACCCCTGGTGCGAGGTGGACGCGCGGCCAGTCGACCCCGTAGCGGAGCGCCGTCGCGCCGAGCGATGCGACGACGTCCAGGTCGCTCCGCCAGGCGTCGTCGTGCCCGGTCAGCTCGTGTTCGTCGAGCGGCAGCATGTCGAACCGCGGGGGTGGGTACACGCAGGTGTCCTCGATGCCGGCGACGAACGTGAAGGTCCCCGGCGCGAACGCCCCGACGGTCACTTCAACCCCGTCGTCGCGACACCCGCCACGAAGAACTTCTGCGCGAAGAAGAACCCGAGGGCGATGGGCAGCAGCGAGATCACGGCGCCGGCGAGCAGCACCGCGTGGTCGGTCACGTGCGCTCCCCCGAACAGCGTCAGCCCGGCCGGGAGCGTCAGCATGTCGTTCGAGGTCGTCACGACGAGTGGCCAGAGCAGGTCGTTCCACAGCGCCATCCCGTTCAGCACGGCGACGGTCGCGATGGCGGGCTTCGCGAGCGGCAGGACGACCTGCCAGTAGATCCGCCAGTGTCCAGCGCCGTCGATACGGGCGGCCTCGTCGAGCTCGGTCGGGATGTCGACGAAGAACTGCCGGAACAGGAAGATGCCGAACGCACTGGTGGCCCGCGGGATGATGAGGCCCTGGTACGTGTTGAGCCACCCGAGGTGGAACAGCTCCACGAACACCGGGATCAGGGTCACCTGGAACGGCACCATGAGCGTCGCGATGACGAGCACGAACGCCACGTTCCGCCCGACGAACCGCATCCGGGCGAGGGCGTACGCACACATCGAGTCGAACAGCAGCGTCAGCACGGTGGTCACGACGGTGAAGACGAACGAGTTGAGCAGGAGCCGGAGGAACGGCAGCTGCTGCCAGACGCCGGTGTAGCCGTGCAGGGTGATGCTGGTCGGGAACAGGCTGGCGGGGTGGCCGAAGAGGTCGGCCTCGGAGCGGAACGAGCCGCTGACCATCCAGATGAACGGCACGAGCGCGAACACGAGTCCGATGCCGAGGTACACCCACTTCACGAGGGACCCGGTGCGTGCGAGGCCGGTGCGTCGCAGGGACCGGCGGACGCTGGTCTCAGTCGACATCGTCGTACCGGAAGAGTCGCAGCTGCAGGAGCGAGATGAGCATGATGATCACGAAGAGGACCCAGGAGATCGCCGACGCGTAGCCGGTCTGGTAGTTGACGAACCCGTCGCGGTAGAGCAGGTTCACGAGCGTGTCGGTGTGGAAGACCGGCCCACCGCCGGTCATCACGTACACCAGGTCGAACACCTGGAACGACTGGATCGTCAGGATCATCGACGTGAAGAGCATGGTCGGGCGGATGCTCGGCAGGGTGATCCGCCAGACGGTCTGCCAGCGGTTCGCGCCGTCGAGCTCGGCGGCCTCGTACCGTTCCGCCGGCACGCCCTTGAGACCAGCGACGAACAGGATCATCGCGAAGCCGATGCTCTTCCAGACCGACACGAAGATGATCGTCGGCAGGGCGAGCGAGGTGGACTGCAGCCAGGCGACGCTCGGCAGCCCGAGCATCGCGGTGATGCCCCCGACGAGCCCGATGTCCGGATCGAGCAGGAACTTCCAGACCAGACCGATCGTGACGAGCGACACGATGGTCGGGAAGAAGAACACGCTCCGGACGATCCGGTTCGCCAGCGTGTCCTCCTGCAGGAGCAGCGCGGCGACGAACCCGAGGACGACGAGCAGCACGACCGAGACGATCGTGTACTCGAGCGTGATCCGCAGGGCGTTCCAGAACTGCGAGTCCTGGAACAGCTTCGTGTAGTTCCCGAACCCGACGAACGGCTGCGAGGTCGCACCGACCGTCCAGTCGAAGAACGAGTACCAGAGCGACCGCAGGATCGGGAAGACGACGAACGCACCCAGGATGACCAAGGAGGGGGCCATGAAGAGCCAAGCGGGCTGGAACCGCCGCGGTCGACGGCGGGTGGGGCGAGCCTCCCGTCCGGTTCCGGGAGTGTCGGCCCCGGCACGCGCGCCGCGTGCCGGGGCCGACCCGGTGAGTTGACTGGTCACTTGCTGCAGCCGGTGAGGCCGTCGATCGTCTGCGCGGCTTCCTTCGTCGCGTCGGCGACGGAGGTGCCTCTGGTGATCTTGCCGATCATCGGGACGTAGCCGTCGGAGTCGACCTTGGTGGCGTCCGGCACGTGCGGCAGGTACAGGCGCGAGTCGGGCACCTGACTGGCGAAGACGCTCACCGTGGGGTCGGCCTTCAGCTTGGCGTCGTCGGACAGGTCGGTGCGCAGCGGCGGGAAGCCGGTCTGCAGCGAGAACTTCTGCTGCGCGGTCTTCGACGTCCAGTACGCCAGGAACTCCTGCGCCTGCTTCGGGTACTTCGTCTTCGCGGAGATCGACAGCGGGGCGATCGAGCCGAGCGTGGTGGACTTGCCGTCGACGCCCACCGGGACCTTCACGATGCCGAGGTCGATGCCGGCCGACTTGTAGCCGGGGGCCGCCCACGGACCGTTGATCTCCATCGCGGCCTTGCCAGCCGAGAACAGCGAGTCGGCCTCGGCGCCGGTCAGCCCGACCGGGCTCACCTTGTCGTTCGCGACCAGGTCCGCCCAGGTCTTCAGGGACTGCTGCCCGGCGTCCGTCTGGACCACGCTGCAGTTCTTCGCGTTGACGATGTCGCCGCCCTCGAGCCACTGCAGGACGGGCCACATCTGGATCGTCTGGTTGTCGGCGAGCGCGATGCCGTACTTGCCGCCGGTCGTGAGCTTCTGGGCGTCGGTGGCCATCTCCTGCACGGTCGTCGGCGGGTCGCTGATGCCGGCGTCCGCGAAGAGCTTCTTGTTGTAGTACAGACTCAGCGTGGCGAAGTTGGCCGGGACGCCGTAGAGCTTGCCGTCGTAGGTGAACTCCTTGACGGTGCCTGGAGCGAACACGGACGTGTTGATCTTGCCGTCGCCGCTGCCGGTCTCGGTGATCGGCAGCACCGAGTTCGTCTTGACGTACTGCGCGACGGCGTTCGGGTCGGAGCTGACCGCCGCGACGTCGGGACCCTGCCCGGTGAGCCATGCGGACGGGAGCTTCTGCTGGATGGTGTCCCACGGCTGCACGGTCATGTCGACCTTGACGTCGGGGTGGGCCTTCTCGAAGTCCTTGACGATGGTGGCGTAGCCGGGGCGGTCGCCGCCGGTGAAGCCGGTCCAGACCTTCAGGGTGACGGGGCCGGACGTGCTGGCGTTGCCGCCGGCAGAGCACCCGGTGAGGGCGAGGGCCGCCACGGTGGCGAGGGCGCCGATGGCGAGGGTGGTGCGTGTGTGCTGCATCGGGGAACGCTCCTTTGCGTTGCTGCTGCGTGGTGCTGGGTTGTGGGGTGGTGCGGGGTGGGGTGGTGCTGGTGTCGGGTGGTGCTGGTCAGGTGCGGACGCGCTCGGCGTCCTGGTCAGGTGCGGACGCGCTCGGCGTCCTGGTCAGGTGCGGACGCGCTCGGCGTCCGGGTCGCATCCGCAGGACGCGCGGATGACGAGCTCGACGGGCAGTTCTGTCCGGGTCGGCGTCCCGGTGCGGCGGTCCACCAGGTCGAAGAGCCGCTCCGTCGCGATGCGTGCCATCTCCTCGGCGGGGACGCGCACGGTCGTGATGCCGGGGGTGGTGACCCGTGCGAGCCCGAAGTCGTCGAAGCCGACGACCGAGACGTCACCGGGGACGTCGACTCCTGCACGCCGCAGGGTGTGCAGGCCCCCCACCGCCATGTCGTCGTTCGCGAAGACGATGCCGTCCGGGCGGGGCCCGCTCGCGAGCATCTGCTCCATCGCCGCCGCGCCGGAGGTCTCGGACAGGTCCCCCTCGATCACCGTCACGTCGTCGATGCCGTGCCGCTCCGCAGCCGCCAGGAACCCGGCGCGTCGATCGAGCCCGGTCTGGTGGTCGAGCGTTCCCGTGACGTGCAGCAGACGGCGGCGTCCGTGCACCTCGACGAGGTGGTCGACCAGGCGCTCCGTCGCGCTGACGTCGTCGATGCCGACCGTGACCGCGTCGGACAGGTGCGGGTAGTTGCCGATCAGGACCGCCGGGAGGCCGGATGCGACGAGGGTCTGCACGTGGTCGTCGTCGATCGCCGCACTCGTGACGATCGCGCCGTCCGCCGTCCGGGACCGCATGACCCGCTCGTACGCGACGTCGCCGGAGCCGGTGTCGGCGTTCGTGGACACGATGACCTGGGCGTCGTGGGCGTTCGCAGCCGTCGACATCCCCGTCAGCACGTGCATGAAGTAGAGGTGGCCGAAGACGTGGGCCGAGGAGTTCGGGACGATCAGCGCGACGGCGTCCGCTCGCTGGCTGCGCAGTGCCCGGCCGGCGGAACTCGGGACGTAGCCGAGTTCGTCCGCGGCCTGCTTGACGGCGGCGCGGGTGCGCTCGCTGATGCGCTCGTGGCCGGCGAGCGCCATGCTCGCGGCGGCGGACGTGACACCGACCTTGGCGGCCACGTCTTTCAGGGTGACGGACTTCGGCATGGGGGTCGCCTCCTTCGGGAACCACGCGCTTTATCGATTAACTAGACACATCATGCACGTGCTTAATCGATGAAGCAAGCCCCAGATCGATACTGTGGCGTCCATGCCGCCGCTCGCTGCTGTACACCGCGGTGACTGGTTGCGACCTCGCGCGGGCGCCTGGGCGACGGCCGGGGGTGTTGCCGGCACCGACTTCGAGGCATACGTACGGATCCTGCACCCGGTGCACGCGTACCGGGAGGACTCCGCCGCGGATGGACGGACCCCGCCACCGATCGTCGAGGAACGCTCCTGGCGCTGGGCGGACTTCGCTGCCCGCACCGGCCGACGCATCCACCCACTCGTGCAGTGGACACGCCTGTCAGGCCACGAACCTCCTCGCGGGTTCGCGACCGCCGACGGCTGGACTGTTCACCCTCCCGAGGAAGGACGACTCGATCCGGTTCTGCTCGCCGCCCTGACCGAACACCTTCGACCCGCCACGACGACACCGAGCGACCTCCTCGCTGCCGTCTGGAACGGGTGGGGAGACCTCAACGGCGGGTCCGCCTCGGCGTCGTTCACCATCGGCGAGCCGACCGCCGAGGAGATCAGGGCACTCCAGCAACAGGCTCTCGACGAAGGACTCCGCCGTGCGGCCATCGCGAGCGCACTGTCCCGCCAGCCGCTGTTCGAATGGCCTGGTCGCGAGTTCCACCTCATGTCGGTCACGCTCGATCTGTTCGCGGATCCCGACTGGATGGAGACGACCGGCATCGAGACCTACCCGGCGTCGGGACGCACGCCGCAGATGCTGTGGCCAGAAGACCACGCCTGGGTCCTCGCCACCGAGATCGATTGGGACGCCACGATCGTCGCGGGCACCCGCACCCTGATCGCCGACGTCGTCGCTGACCGTCGGTTCGAAGCGTTCGAGGTCAGCGCCGATGACGACCTCTCCTGGGCTGGCGACACCATCAACCACAGGTGAATGGGCAACGACGCCCGGCAATCAGCCCGAAACTCCCTCCGGCAGCACCCCACCCCAACCGTTGAACCCGCCGAACGCGACCTTCACCGGGACCGCCTGCGCCCGATCCCCCACGTACTGGTACACCCCACCCGGACGCCCGAGCCACAGCACCCGCGCCGGCGCCACGGTCGTCGCCGTCGTCCGGAGCTCCACCACGTACTGCCCGGACGGGATCTGGAACTGCGCCGTCTGCTCGCTGTCGAGCAGCGTCGAGAAGCGGGTCGAGAACGACGCGCCGGTCGCTGCGTTCGTCACCACCACACTCGCTCCACTGAGCTGCGCCGACGGGGTGCGGGACGCCGTGTTCGCGAAGACGACCAGGTCGTAGTCGCTGTGCGCGTAGTGCCGCGACAACGTCACCTGTGAAGCCGGGAGGCTCCCCCGCTGCTGGTACACCCGGGTCTTCCAGACCGCAGGGGACGCCGTCCCGCTGGCGTACGCCTCGATGCGGTACCGACCCGTGCTCAGCCCGACGAACCGGTACTGGCCCGCGCTGTCCGTGGACGTCCGGAACACCTGCGAGGTGTCCTCGTTCCACGCGTACATCAGGCGTCCGGCGGCGGGTCCCGTCGGTCCGACGACGCCGCCCTGCACCGTGGCGCCGATCACGAGCGGCACGGTGACCGACACCGTGGACCCACCGCGGACCGCGATGTCCGCGCGGAGACCGGGCGCGTATGTCTGCGCGCCCTGCGGCGGGAGCACCCGTGTCGTCACCGTGACGGTGTCCGGGGCCGGGATGCCGGTGAACGTCGCGGTGCCGTCGGCGTCGGTGGTGGCGTTCCCGACGACGGCATCGGTGCCGATCGCAGCGAGTTGGACGTCCGCGAGTCGGATCGCGGTGCCGTCGGGCGTCGCGAGCTGCACGGCGATCGTCCCCGATCCGGCCGCGGTCGCCGGAGGCGCCAGACCGATCAGCGTGGCCGCCGTCAGCACCACGACCAGTGTCGTCCCGGTGATCAGTCGCATCGAGTTCCCCGCCCGCCGGTGTCGTGTTGCGTGGGACTGTACGCGTCCGGCGGGCGATGTGCAGCGTCTCCGCGGCTCGGTTCCGGGGACGACCTTCGACCAACACGCATCCCGCGCTTGCGATTGTCTGGATCGGTGCTCCACAATCATGGAGCACTGATCCAATCCTCTGAGGAGCTTCTCCATGACGGTCCCGGTCTCCATCATCGGCGCGGGCCTCGGCGGCCTGACGCTGGCGCGCGTCCTGCACCTCCACGGCGTGCCCGTGACGGTCTACGACCTCGAAGCATCGTCGACCGCACGCACGCAGGGCGGACAGATCGACCTGCACAGCGACTCCGGACAGCGGGCACTCGCCATCGCCGAGCTCTCGGAAGCGTTCCACTCGATCGTGCACCGAGGTGGCGCCGCGATGCGCGTGGTCGACCGGTCGGGTGCACTCCTGGCGGAGATGCCCGACGACGGTTCGTCCGACAAGCCCGAGGCACTGCGGGGCGACATCCGACGGATCCTCCTCGAGTCACTGCCTGACGGAGCGATCCGGTGGGGCATGAAGCTGGTCCGGGCAGAACCAGCCGAGGGTGGCCGTCACATCCTCCACTTCGCGGACGGCTCGACGGTCACCACCGACCTCCTGGTCGGGGCCGACGGCGTGTGGTCGAAAGTGCGCCCCCTCGTGTCGGACGCTCGGCCCACGTACTCCGGCATGACCTACATCGACGCACACCTCGACGACGTCGACCATCGACACCCGGGGACGGCGGACCTCGTCGGCACCGGTTCGTTGTACGCACTCGAACCCGGCAACGGGTTCCTCGCCCACCGCGAAGCCGGGAACCGGATCCACACCTACATGGTCCTGGACCGACCGACAGAGTGGTTCGACGACCTCGACTTCACCCGGCCTGACGTCACCAAGGCTCGGCTCGCGGCGGAGTTCAGCGGCTGGGCACCCGGACTGACCGCACTCATCACCGACAGCGACACCGCGCCGATCCTGCGGAGCATCCACGAGCTGCCCGACGAGCACCGGTGGGCCCACGTCCCCGGGGTGACGCTCATCGGCGACGCTGCTCACCCCACCGTCCCGGGTGGCAACGGTGCCAACAACGCGATGCTCGACGGCGCGGAACTCGGCATGACGATCGCCGACCACCTCGGCGACCCCGACGCGCTCGACGCAGGCATCGCCGCCTTCGAGTCCGTCATGTTCGAGCGAGCAGCCGCCGCGGCGACCACGGCGCACCAGGACGTCGAGTTCATCTTCGGCGCGGGCGCACCGAACCAGCTCGCAGACGCCCTGAACGGCCACGACCCGGAAGGTGGGCGGTGAGCTCCCGCGGGTCCGAACAGGCGCCCGGCGGGGAGAGCGGCGCGCGCTCGACGACGAGTCGACGCCCGAACCGGCTCAGCCGCGACCGAATCGTCGACGCTGCCACCGCGATCCTCGACGAAGACGCTGACGGATCAGGTGGCCTCACGCTGCGGGCGCTCACGACCAGGCTCTCGACCGGCGCCGGAGCGATCTACCACCACGTCAGCACCATGGACGACCTCCGCGCGGCCGCAGCCGACCACGTCCTCGAACGCGGGCTTCGGGGCCTCCGCGCGGACGATCCGGAAGCAGCCATCGAGGCGGCAGCCCTCGCGATCCACGAGGTCATGGAGACCCACCGGTGGTTCGCCGGACAGCTCGGCCGTGACCCCGTGCAACCGGCGGCCATCCGGATCTGGAAGACGATCGGAGCCGAGCTGCGACGGCTCGACGGCGGGGCGGTCGACCCGGCTCGCGGCGGGTCCGTCCTCTTCCGCTTCATCCTCGGCTCCGCCGTGCAGCACGCCGACGGACCCGGTCGTCTCCGGTCGCCCGCCGACGAGCGGGACGCCCGAGAGCGCGCCGCCGCGCGTGTCCGTGACACCGATGCCGACTCGCTCTCGACCGGGATCGCTGCGTCCATCACCGAGCACGACGACCGCGATCAGTTCCGCGACGGGGTCCGCACGATCCTCCGAGGACTCCGCGTCACCTGACCGGACCGTCGGATCGCATCCACACGGCGTGTCCCGCCGCCGACAGGATCGGGACACGGAGCAGCACGACGAAGATCGCGAAGCCGACGACCCCGCCGACCGTGTTCCAGATGAAGTCGTTCACGTCGGCGACGTGGCCACCGGAGAACAGCTTCTGCGCTGCGAGTTGGAGGAGTTCGATCGTCAGGCTCACCACCATGGCACTGAGTACCTTCCAGAACGACGGACGCCGCATCAGGAGCGGGATGAGGATGCCGAGGGGCACGAACACCACCACGTTGGTGAGCGCGTCAGCGACCTCGTAGTCGTGGAACGGGATGAGCGCCAGCGCCGGGGACCACGGCTGATCGCTCGATACCGGTTCGAGGAAGATCGGGAAGACCGTGTTCGCGAAGATCCCCGCCGCGTAGAGGGCGACCACGGCCGCGACGTCAGTGCGCGGCCAGGTGGCACGTGCCCGCCGGAACAGCAGGACCAACAGGACGACGAACACGACGGCGCCGGACGCCACGGCGACGGGCAGTGCGGGGACCTCGCCGAACGGGTTGGAAGACATCCACCGAAGCGTCACGACGGTCAGTGCGGTGACGGGCCGAGCTCCACGAGGTGGTGCGGGATCCGCGCTGTGCAGATCGACTCGATCGGCGAACGCTCACCGTGCTCGACCTCGTACTGGCATTCACCGCACCTCGTCCGCGCTCGGTCCAGTTCACCGGGGTGTTCCTCCCAAGGGTGCGCGCACGTCGGACACGCGGTGTTCCGGAGCCGCTTCGAAACGGCGCGGTAGTCGAGGATCACCGGCACCGCTCGGTCCCATCGCCGCCATCGTCCCCAGCGACGGACCGCGATGGGCGTCGTGCCCACGTCGAGCAGCGCCTGGCTTCGCACGGATGTCGTCACGACGACCTCGCACGGGATGACGCCCCGGAGCATCAGCGTCGTCGCCGTGACGTCGATGCTCTCGAGCACGAGTTCACCGGTCCCTCCGGTGTCGTCGACCATGACGGCGACCGCATCTGGGACGGTCAGCGCGACCGGCAATCGAGCCGTTCCGACACTCGTGTCGTGGTCCTCGGCCCAGCCGTGCAGGACCAGCCGCCCGTCGGCCACCTGTGCGGCGGTGACGTCGAACGTCGCGTCGTCGAGCGTCGCGAGGGAACGGAGTGGCACGCTGCGATCTTCGCACCCCCTGGCCCAGGATGGCCCATGCCGTCGGGTCGCGGAGCAGGAGGGCTCCGCTTCGAGCGGGCACGGAGACGCAACGGGGTCGGACGCGCGCGGGCCGCGCCGCCACGCGGTAGCGTTCGCTCGTGCGCAACGTCGAGGGTGAATGCGTCTGGTGGAGTGACGAGGACGGGTGGGGTGCGCTCCGTTCGGACGACGTCGAGTCGGAGGTGTTCGCGCACTTCGCGAATCTGATCATGGACGACTTCCACACGCTCCAGCCCGGACAGCGCGTCCGGTTCGCGATCGAGCCGTACCCGTCGGGGCAGGATGGCTACTTCTTCCGCGCTCACGACGTCAGACCGATCTGAGCTGTCCGCGACGCACGGACGCGGGCGCGGCTCAGGACGTGCCCGGCAACGGACAGGAGGCCCGGTGCCAGCTGGCACCGGGCCTCCCGTCCGTCACACGGTTCAGTTGAAGCTGAACACCTGCGGCGCCTGGTTGTTGCAGTCGTACAGCTGCAGCGGCGTCTGGTTCGCGGTGTTGCCCGACGGGACGTCGAGGCACCGACCGGACTGCGGGTTCAGCACGGAGCCGTTCGCCTGCGGCACCCACTGCTGGCCGCCGACACCGTTGCACGTGTACAGCTCCAGGTGCGAGCCGTTCGCGGTGGCGTTGCCATCGATGTCGAGGCAGCGCCCCAGCGTCCGGATCGTGTGGTCGGCCTGGTTGTAGGCCCACTGTTGATCGGTCGTCTGTTCGTCCGTCAGGAGCGTCTGGCAGTCGTAGACCTGGACCTGCTGACCGTTCTGCTGCAGGTCGTTGCCGGCGACGTCGACGCACTTGGACCCGATCGTCTTGATCGGGACGGCCGCGACGAACTTCTGCGCCTGGTTGCCGTTGCAGTCGTAGATCTGCAGCGCCGTGCCGTTCGCGGTGTTGCCCGAGGGGTCGTCGAGGCAGCGGCCGGACTGCGGATTCTTGATCGACCCGTCCGGCTGCACGATCCACTGCTGCCCGCCGACGCCGTTGCAGTCGTAGAGCTCGACGTGGGTGCCGTTCGCGGTGCCGTTGCCGTTGACGTCCAGGCAGCGGCCGAGCGTGCTGAGCGTGTGTGCTCCGTAGACGTTGCCGAGCCAGTGCTGGTCGGCCGCGAGCGTCTGGCAGTCGTACAGCTGCACGACCGCGGTGTTCCCGCCGGTGTCGTCGCCGGCGACGTCGACGCACTTGCCGCCGGGTCCGGTGATCGGGGCGCCGGGGCCACCACCGGTCGAGACACCCTGGTAGTTCTGCGCGACGACGTTCGCCTGCACGGCGTTGTCGGCAGCATCGGTCGAGTACCCGGTGGTCATGACGCCCTCGAAGAACGACTGCGTGCCGCGGTTCGAGTTGTCCCCGCCGGCGCCGAGCACGATCGACCCCTCGAGCTTCATCGGCGTGTAGCCCTGGCCGTCGCCGTCCTTGTCGGTCGGTAGCGCCCCCTCGTACCACTTCGACAGCGACCCGGACTGCGCGTTCCCGCCCTTCAGCGCGAAGTTCGCGACGCCGTCGTTCTTGAGGAGCGCGGTGACGAACTTCGACGTGTTGCCGGTGTTCGCGGTGTTGATCGCGGTCTTGCCCTCGTAGACGCCGTTCTCCAGGTCGGCCTGCACCCACGGTCCGCGACCGGCGCTGCCCGTGCCGTTGAGCATCGACAGGTTCAGGGCGTCCATGTGCCCCTTGCCGGTGTCCTTCTCCTGCGTCTCGACGTTGCCGAAGTCCGAGCAGCAGCCGTGGTTCGCGTTCGTGCCACTGGCGACCTCGTACATCGACTCCGGGCTGGCGCCGCGCGCCGTGCCCTTCGCGAGGGTGCTCGCGATGCGGTAGGCGACGCCTGGTGGCATGTAGATGCCGTACGCCTTGTGCCCGGCCACCGTGATCGGCAGGGCGGTGGCGTTCGCGGCGACGTTCGCCCCACCGGCGTCACCCGCTGGCGCGACGGTCAGGTCGTTGTGGTTCGACGACTGGTCGTAGATCTTCGGGATGGTGCACGTCGTGCCGGAGCAGAAGGTGTCCTGGGTCTGGGCGTTGGCGTACCCGCCGGCGGCGAGCAGCCCGACGTTCGTGGTCGCCCCGTCCGAGGCACGCTGCACCTGGTAGAGCGGCCCGTTGTACGAGGAGTACAGCGCCCGGGTGGAGCTGTACGCGGCGACACACGAGGTGCCGGCGCCGGCGTAGGTGTCGCACGGACCGTTCGTGGCGGCAGCAGCGCTGCCGACACCGACCGTCGTCGCGAAGAGGCTCCCGGTGACGAGAGCGAGGGCTCCGAGTGCCGCGGCGACGATGCGCCGTGGCCTGGAGATCGACCCGATGTGCATGTGTGGTTCCTTCCGAGCGTCGTTGCTTGGGGATGCGGTCGACCGTCGGGTTGGGCACGCGCCGTCGACCGGCGATGCTTAATCGATTAACCACGACCAGGATACCGCGCGCTGTCACCCGCCGCCCGTCGAGGGAACAGAAAACGTCGGATCCGTTGCGCGGACCCGACGTCTTCTGTTCCCTCGATGCGGCGGCGCGGCGCGGCGCGCGTGCACGCGGACGCGCACTCCGGGGTCAGGCCACCGTCCAGGTGACGAGGCGGGGATCCGTCAGCTGCACCTCGTGCACCGGCCCGGTGACCCGCAGGGTCGCACGCTCCGTCGCGGTGCCCGGCAGGGGCACTGCGGCCGACCCGTCGGACTGCGCGACGATCCCACCGGACTCGAGCGGGCCTCCCGGCCGGGACGCCGCCGCGTGCGACGCGACCCACACCTGGACGTCGCCCGGCTCGACGACCTTCCGCAGGTCGCGACCACTGAAGGCGAAGCGCTGTACCGGCACGGTGAAGCGCATGCTGCGGGACTCCCCCGCCGGTACGTCGACCCGGGCGTACCCGAGCAGCTGGACGACCGGACGGGTGACGCTGGCGTGCACGTCGTTCCCGTAGAGCTGCACGACGTCCGAGCCGTCGCGCTGCCCGGTGTTCCGGACCGTGACCGTCGCGGTGAACGTGCCGTCGGTGGTGACGGTGTCGTCGACGACCAGGTCCTGGTACGCGAAGGCCGTGTACGTCAGACCGAAGCCGAACGGGCGGACCGGTGTCGAGTCGGCGGCCGTGACGTCCGACGGGCCGCCGAGCCTCGGGTGCAGGTACGTGTACGGCTGCGCACCGGCCGCCCGGGGCAGCGAGACCGGCAGGCGTCCCGACGGCGCAACGGCACCGGTGAGGAGGTCGGCGATCGCCAGTCCCCCGCCCTCCCCCGGGAAGAACGCCTGGACGACGGCGGACGGACGGGGACCAGGCCCGTCGAGCGCCCAGCCGATCGCGTACGGCCGTCCGGTGAGCAGGACCATCACCGTCGGGGTGCCGGTCGCGACGACGGCCTCGACCAGCTCGCGCTGCACGCCGGGCAGGTCGAGCGAAGCCGTGTCGTTGCCCTCGCCCACGGTGCCGCGGCCGAACAAGCCCGCCTGGTCCCCCACCACGACGACCGCGACCTCGGCGTCCCGCGCGACCGCGACGGCCTCGGCGATGCCGGAGCGGTCGTCACCCTCGACGGCGCAGCCGACCGCGGCCGACACCGTGCCGCCGAGAGACGCTCGCAGTGCCTCGAGCACGGTCGGGATCGCGAAGCCGAGCGGCAGGTCGGGATGGTCGGCCAGCACGTGGTTCGCGAAGGAGTAGCACCCCTGCAGGGCCTCGGCACGGTGGGCGTTCGGGCCGATCACCGCGACGCGCCCCTGCAGGGGATCCAGGGGCAGCACGCCGTCGTTCGACAGCAGGACGAGCGACGCCGCCGCGAGCTGCCGTGCGAGGTCGCGGTGCGACGGGGTGTCCAGGTCGATGCCGGTGGGCGGCTCGTCCTCGAACGCGTCCGGGTCGAGCAGCCCGAGCCGCTCCTTCTGGCGGAGGACCCGCAGCACGGCACGGTCGACGAGCGCCTCGTCGACGAGGCCGGCACGGACGCGCTCGACCAGTGGCGCCAGGTACGCGTCACCGGTGGGCAGCTCGACGTCGACCCCGGCCTCGAGTGCCATCGCCGCGGCCTCGCCACGGTCGGCGGCGATGCCGTGCATGACCTCGAGGAACGCCACCGAGAAGTAGTCCGCCACGACGGTGCCGTCGAAGCCGAGGCGGTCCCGCAGCAGCCCGGTCAGCAGGTCGGCGTTCGCCGCGACGGGCACGCCGTCGATCTCCGCGTAGGAGTTCATCACCGAGCGAGCGCCACCGTCGAGCAGCGCCATCTCGAACGGCGGCAGGAACACGTCCGCGATCTCCCGCGCTCCGGCGTGCACGGGTGCGTGGTTGCGACCAGCCTGCGACGCGGAGTACCCGAGGAAGTGCTTGAGCGTCGCGTCGACCCCGGCGCGCTGCAGCCCCCGGACGTAGGCGGTACCGACGGTGCCGACCAGGTACGGGTCCTCGCCGATGCACTCGTCGACCCGCCCCCAGCGGGGGTCGCGGACGACGTCGAGCACTGGAGCGAGGCCCTGGTGGACCCCGAGCCGGCGCATCGAGTCGCCGATCACGGCGCCGACCCGTTCGACGAGCTCCGGGTCGAAGGCGGCACCCCAGGCCAGCGGTGTCGGGAACGTCGCGGCCTTCCACGCGGCCAGGCCGGTCAGACACTCCTCGTGCACGAGCGCCGGGATGCCCAGCCGGGTCTCCCGCTTCAGGCGCCGCTGCTCGTCCCACAGCCAGGCGGCGCGCTCGTCGGGCTCGACGGGGCGGGTGCCGTAGACGCGGGTGAACTGGCCGATGCCGTCACGGGTGATGTCCGCCAGCGTGCGGCCGTCTGACCGGGTGGTCATCTCGCCCTGCATGGGCGCGACCACGCCGTTCTGGTCGAGCCAGTAGCCGACGAGCTGCGCCGTCTTCTCCTCGAGCGTCATGGCCGCCAGCAGGGCGGCGGCGCGGTCCGGCGCGGGCGTCCGGTCCGACGGTCGGACCGGGGCGGACGGGAGGCTCGGGTCGGCCCCGCCACGCGCCGCGGGCCGGGCGTCGGTCGCGGACGCACCGTCGGTGGCGGACGCAGCGTCGGTCGCGGGCCGGCCGTCGGACGCGGTGACCGGCGTCGTCGACGCGGGGCGAGCCTCCCGGCCGCCCGTGGCCGACGCTGTCGCGTCGGTCGCGGTCATCCCTTCACCGCCCCGGTCAGCCCGCCGACGATGCGGCGCTGGAACACCGCGAAGAACGCCAGCGCGGGGATCATCGACAGCGACGTGAAGGCGAGCACCCTTGCGGTGTCGACGGAGTACTGCGACGAGAACGCCTGCACCCCGAGCGGCAGCGTGTAGGCCGACGCGTCGTTGAGGATGAACAGCGGCAGGATGTAGCTGTTCCAGCTGCCGATGAAGGCCAGGATGCCCGTCGTGACGACGCCGGGCAGGGACAGCGGCACGACCATCCGGAAGAAGAAGCCCAGGCGGCTCGCCCCGTCGATGGAGGCTGCTTCCTCGAGCTCGTCCGGGATCGCCCGCAGGAACGGCACCAGGATGATGACGGTCGTCGGCAGCGCGAAGGCGATCTGCGGCAGGATGACGCCGGCCAGGCTGTTCGTCAGGCCCAGGTCCTTCACCAGCAGGTAGAGCGGCGTGATCGCGACGGTGATCGGGAACATCAGCCCGGCGGCGAACAGCGAGTACAGCACGCCGCGACCCCGGAACCGGTAGCGGGCGAGCACGAAGCTGACCATCAGCCCGAGCACGACGACGCCGACCGTGGTGGTGACGCCGGCGATGAGCGAGTTGCCGAGCTGCTGCCAGAAGACCCCGCTGGACAGGACCTCGGCGTAGTTGCCGAAGTTCCACGGTGCCGGGAGCCCGGCGGGGCTCGCGGTGATCTGCGCGTTGGTGCGGAAGCCGCCGAGGACGATGTACGCGACGGGGCCGATGCAGACCGCGATGAACAGCAGCGCGATGAAGTACGTGCCGAGGTTGCGCTCGCGGCGGACCGGTCCGCTGTCGCGGTCCCGGCGTCGTCGGGGCGCGACGATCGATGCGGTGGTGGTCATCGTGTTGCCTTCTCCGCCAGTGCGGCGACCCGTGCGTCGGCGGTGGTGGTGGTCATCGTGTTGCCTTCTCCGCCAGTGCGGCGACCCGTGCGCCGGCGGTGGTGGTGGTCATCGTGTTGCCTTCTCCGCCAGTGCGGCGACCCGTGCGTCGGCGGTGGTGGTGGTCATCGTGTTGCCTTCTCCGTGAGGGCGCCGGCGGTGTCGCGACGCAGGACGAACCGCTGGTAGACGAGTGCGATCGCCAGCGAGATGAGGAAGATCACCACGGCGACGGCGTTGCCGTACCCGTAGTTGCCGGAGTTCCGGCCGTTCGCGACCATGTACGTCGCCATGGTCGAGGTCCCGGCCGTCGAGGCGATGTACTGCCCCCAGATGATGTAGACCAGGTCGAACAGCTGGAGCGAGCCGATGATCGACAGGAACGCCCAGATGCGGATGGTCGGGCCGAGCAGCGGCAGCGTGATCCGCCGCTGGATCTGCCAGTAGCCGGCGCCGTCGAGTTGGGCGGCCTCGAACAGTTCCTCGGGGATGCTCTGCAGCCCGGCCAGGAACAGGATCACCGCGAAGCCGATGTACTTCCACGAGATGATGGCGAGGAGGGTCCAGATCGCGATGTCCGGGTTCGACAGCCAGTCGTTCCGCAGCGCACCGAGGCCGATCGCCTGGAGCAGGTCGTTGACCGCGCCGCTCGTCGAGAGCATCAGGCTCCACCCGGTGCCGACGATCACCTCGGAGATGACGTACGGCACGAAGATGAGCACCCGGATGAGGCCACGGCCACGGATCCGCTGGTTGAGCAGCAGCGCGAGGATGATCGCGATGGGACCCTGCACGAGCAGCGAGCCGATCACGATGAACGCGTTGTGGGTCAGCACGCCCCGGAAGTCCGGGTCGGTGAAGATGATCTTGTAGTTGTCGAGGCCGACGAAGTCCGTCGGTGCCCCGTAGCCCTGCCACTTGTAGAAGCCGTAGTAGGCGGCGAGCGCCACGGGGAGGATCACGAACCCGACGAACATGATCGTCGCGGGTCCGGCGAGCAGGGCGATCTCGACCCGCTTGCGGACGTCGGCGACCGGCTTCTTCCGGCCCCGGCCGGCCGGGGCCGACGGCGTGGTGCCGCCGGCGCCGGTCAGGTCCTTCCCCGCGCCCGTCAGCTCGCTCGAGCCGGACGGACGGGGGGCGACTGATGTGGCCATGGGTCGGGTCAGCCCTTCGCCGCGGCCTGGTTGACCGTCTTGACGATGTCGGCGACGTCGCCCTTGCCGGCGAGCAGGTTCACCACGCTGGTGTTGAGCGCGTTGCCGACGTTCTGGCCGTACAGGGTGTCGAGGTAGTTCGACACGAACGGGGCCTTGTTGTACGCCTCGAGCACCGTCTTGAGGTAGGGCTCGGTGACGACGGACTGCGCCGACTCGTTCGCCGGGATCGCGTTGAAGGCCTTGTAGTACGCCTCCTGCACGGGCTTCTCGGTCATGTAGTTGAGGAACTCGGTGCACTGCTTCTTCGGGGCCTTCGCCGAGCACGAGTAGCCGTCGACAGCGCCCATCATCGAGCCGGGTGCGCCCTTGCCGCCGGAGACCTCGGGGAACGGGAAGAAGCCGAGGTCGGCCAGCGGCTTGCCGTCCGGGGTGAGCGACGAGATCACTCCCGGGTCCCACGCGCCCATCAGCTCCATCGCGGCCTTGTGGTTGGCGATGAGGCCGGCCGAGCTGCCGGCGCCCTGCTGCGCGGCGGTGGTGAGGTAGCCGTCGTTGAACGGCTTCGTGTCGAAGAAGTCCTTCGTGTCCTGACCGGCGGCCTTCCAGCAGCTGTCCGTGAACTTCAGGTCCTTCGCGGCGCCGTTCAGCGTCTTCTCGCTGCACGCGCGGAGTGCGAAGTTGTAGTACCAGTGCGCGGCGGGCCAGGCGTCCTTCGCGCCGACGGCGACCGGCTGGATGCCGGCGTCCTTCAGTTTGGCGATGTCCGCGTTCAGCTCGTCCATCGTGGTCGGGGTGCCCTCGATGCCCGCCTGCTTGAAGAGGTCCTGGCTGTACCAGATGCCCTCGGGGTTCACGTCGACCGGCATGGCGTACGTCTTGCCGTCGAGCTCGTAGCCCTTGAACGCACCGGCGCTGACCTCGGACTTCGCGGTCTTCCCGATCGAGCTGGTGATGTCCATGAGCTGGCCGGCCTGGGCCATCGCGTTCATCTTGCCGCCGCCGCGCTGCAGGAACACGTCGGGGGCGGATCCCGAGTTGAGCGCGGTCTGGAGCTTGCCGTCCAGGTCCTCGTTCTGGATCGCCTGGATCTTGATCGTCACGTCGGGGTGGTCCTGTTCGAAGTCCTTGACGGTCTTCTCCCAGAACGCCTTGCCGGGTCCGGTCGTGGAGTTGTGCCAGAAGGTCATCGTGACCTTGCCGTCGCTGTCCGCGGCGTTGCCGCCGCTCGAGCAGCCGGTCGCCAGCAGTGCTGTGGCCCCGATCAGCGCGATGGCCGCCGTGGCTCGGATCTTCCTCGTCATCGTGGAGCTCCTGAAGTGTCGTCGTTGACAGCTGCGGCAGCGATCGCCGCTGCGGAGAGCGTGCCAGGCTCTGCGATGCTTTGTCAATCGATATCGATAACGTTTTCTATCGCAAGGAACGCGGTCGTTCGTGACGGGGCATCGGCGGTACGGTGAGCACATGGAGACCGCTCCCGGTGTGGACAGCAGCCCTGGGCGGGCGACGATCGCGGACGTCGCACGGGCAGCCGGGGTGTCGATCCCGACCGTCTCCAAGGTCGTGAACCACCGCGACGGCGTCGCCCCCGCGACCATGCTGCGCGTGCAGGAGGTCGTCGAACGCCTCGGCTACGAGACGTCCCTCGTCGCGCGGAGTCTCCGGAGCTCACGCACCGGGGTGATCGGAATCCTCGTCCCCGAGTTCGAGCCGTTCTCCACGGAGCTGCTGCGCGGGATCTCGTCGGCGACGACCGGCACCGGCTACGAGCTGCTCGCCTACGCCGGACTCGTCACCGGCGCGAGCCAACCCGGGTGGGAACGGCGATCGCTCTCCCGGCTCTCCGGCACACTCATCGACGGAGCGATCGTCGTGACGCCGTCGACCGCGCTGCCGAGCTCGTCGATCCCCGTGGTCGCGATCGACCCCCACACCGGGCCGGAGGGACACGCCACCGTCGACACCGACAACGAGGGCGGCGCACGCATCGCCGTGGAGCACCTCCTCGCGCTCGGACACACCCGCATCGCACACATCCACGGCCGCGCCGACCTCGCGTCCGCGCAGTTGCGCGAGGCCGGGTACCGTGCCGCCCTCACCGCCGCGGGGATCCCGGTGGACGACGCGCTCCTCCGGGCAGGCGACTACCAGGAGGGCAACGCGGCCGCCGTCGCCCGGGAACTCCTCTCCGGACCCCACCGCCCCACCGCGGTGTTCGCGGCGAACGACTCCTCCGCCATCGGGGTGCTGCACGCGGCCGCCGATCTCGGACTCCGCGTCCCCGAGGACGTCTCGGTGATCGGCTTCGACGACGTCCCGCAGGCGTCGATGACCACACCACCCCTGACGACGGTCGCACAGCCGCTCGCCGAACTCGGCGCGAGTGCGGTGGAGATGCTGCTCTCGATGCTCCGCGGGGAGCCGACCCTCGAGCACGTCCGGCTCGAGACGACCCTGCAGGTGCGGCGGAGCACCGCGCCGCCGGCAGCCGACTGACCGCTCGGGACGATCAGCGGCGGAGCGTCTGCTTCGGGTACTCGCCGAACCGGTCGACGTACGCGGCGGAGAACCGCCCGAGGTGCGCGAACCCCCACCGACGCGCGACATCCCCCACCGTCACCGACTGTGGATCGAGTGCGAGCAGGTCGTCGCGGACCCGGTCGAGCCGGATCTCGCGGAGGTACGTCAGCGGGGAGACGCCGAGCACCCGCGCGAAGGACTCCTGCACCGACCGGACGCTGAGCCCGGCGACGTCGGCCAGGTCCGCCACCGCGATCGAGTCGCGGACGTGGGCGTGGAGGTACTCGACGACGGCCTTGAGCCGTGCGTTCCGTGGGCTCGAGAGCTCGGCGGGCAGCGCGTCCAACCGCGGCGGGAACATCGTGAGGAACGCCTCGGCGGCCGCGTGCTTCGCCGAGGCCCAGGCGTCGGACTCCACACCGTCACGCAGTGCGCGCGACAGGGCACCGAGTGCTTCGCGCCAGGGGCCGAGCGCCGCGTCGTCGACGACGCGGACGCGGTCGAACACGAGCGGACCGGAAGCGGCGCCGTACCGTTCGGCGGCGACGGTCTCGACGAACGCGCGTCCGAGGTGCACCAACCGCTGGTCGTGGTCGGTGCCGACGAAGACGTACTCCTGGTCAGACGGTGACAGCACGGGTTCGTCGTGCCGCAGCTCGAAGCGCGCCCCCGTCGCGTCGATGACGACGGAGCCGTCGGTGGTCCACCGCACGACGTGGTCGTCACCTGGTGGCACGAGACCCCGCAGCAGACCGCGGATCCGTGAGCGACGGATCGTGACCTCGTCGTCGCCCACCGCGGAGTACCGGAACGAGTACTCGTCTCCCGTGCGCCGCGAACTCCACTGCCGGCCGACGTCGACGGCCGCGAGCTCACGGATCGCGGTCTCGGGATCGCGGGCAGCGATCTCGATGCGGATCATCTGGTCCATCAGCCGAGCACCCGCCACGCCGCGGGGCGGCATCCACGCGGGTCCGCGCGATCTGGATACGCTGTGCCGACGGCGCCCGCGTACCCTGACGCGCAGCCGCACGGCGCAGAGGAGGCACCCCGGTGACGGGCAGCGAGACCGACCTCGATGCCGCCCTGACACGACTCGAGGCGACGGCGACGTCGTTGCGGTTGCGGCTGCGCGACCACATGGGTGTCTCCGGCGTCGACCTCACGGTGGTGCAGTTCGTGTCCCGCGCCGAGTCCGCAGGGCGTCCCGTCCGCGTGAAGGACCTGTCGAGCCACCTCGGCATCACGGGCCCCGCGGTGACCACGGCGGTCGACCGGCTCGAGCGGTCCGGACACCTGCAGCGACGACCGAACCCGGAGGACGGACGCAGCCGGCTCATCGAGCTGACGGACACCAGCCGAGCACGCTACGCAGTCGCCATGGACAGCACGAACGAGCATCTGCACGAGCTGATGGCCTCCTTCTCGGATCGGGACAGGGCCAAGTTCGTGCGCATCATCGAGCGCGTGATCACGGCGCTCGACGGCGGCGCCCCCAGGCCCTGAACGGCAGAGTAGAGGGAGCAGTGCCCCCGGCCCGTCTGATTGTCCGCGGAGCGCAACAGGGTAATTCTTCTACCTAAATCCGGTCGGCCCGCAGCGCGGCGACGTAGCCTCGCCGCGGGGATGCAGACGGGGAACGGATGAGGAGCGGAAGGACCATGAGCAGCTACGACACCGAGCCGGGCATCGAGCCGGCCCGCATCACGACGTTCCGGCGCATGCGCCGCAAGTGGAAGTTCGGCGAGGAGCAGACGGACGAACCCGGGCTCTTCGACGACCTCTTCACGGAGACCACGCGGCAGCGCTGATCGCCGACGGACAGGAGGCACGGTGCCGGCCGGCACCGTGCCTCCTGTCCGTCACGCACGTGCGTTCCGACCCATGGCGGGCGCGATGGGAGGCGGAATCGCCTATAGGTGGTCGAACGTTCCGGCCGCCTACGCGCGATTCGCCACACTACGCGCGATTCGACCGCCCACGGTTTGGGCGGGCGTCAGCGCGGGATCACGCTGAACAGGAACTTCTTGCGGACCATGTACCAGGCGAGCAGGATCAGGGCCGAGTGGGTCGCGAAGCCGATCCAGGCGTTGCCCCAGTCGACACCGGGGATCGACGCGATCGCCAGCGCGAAGAACACCTGCCAGACGAACACGTAGAGACTCGCCTGCCCGATCGGGATCCACAGCCACCCGATGGCCGCCGCGATCGGCTTCCAGAACACCGTGAGGATCGCGTACGAGACGATGGCGAAGAACGCGATGTCGACCAGTCGGCCCCACTGCAGGTCGACGCGCTGGTAGGCGGTGTTGTACAGGTCGTCGTACATCGACGCGGGGAACGGCACGGGCGTGAACCCGAGGTGGTTCGCCGCCCAGACGTACACCAGGAACCCGGCGTAGCCGCAGATCCCGATCCCGACGAGGACCTTGCCGAGCCGACCGGTCAGCGCGCCGACGATCTGCCGCCGGTAGGAGCCGAGCACCAGCCCGTGGGTGAACACGACCTGCCAGGTGAGCAGCGGGAAGACGGACTCGAACTGCGAGTTCAGCGGCTGGAACGCCGGAACCAGGGCCTGGAAGACGTACAGCGCCCAGCTGACGAGGAGCACCGCCCACCAGAAGCCGCGGCGGATCAACCAGAGCAGCGGCGGGATGAACAGGCTCAGCACCACGAACAGCCCCATGATGTTGAACGGCCACGGGCCCATCTCGAGCAGCAGGAACTGCCGGATCGCGTACCAGGGCGGCGGATAGGCGAGCAGCTGCATCGCGTTCGGGTAGAGGTCGTAGACGCGCCCCTCTGCGCCGACGCCGCCGGTGCCGGTCCCCCGGTCCGTGAACGTCGTGATCGCATCGGTGTTCAGGAACGGCACGAAGCTCAGCGCGAAGACGACCGCGATCACCGCCAGCGTGACGAGGTACTGCTTGCGCGCACGCTTCCACGCGCCGACCGCGGCCACCCACTCGCCGAACTTCTTGATCGCCAGCGGGTACGTCATGCCGAGGACCATGCCGGACAGGAACACGAACATCTCCGCGCCGGTGATCGCTCCGACGGCGTGCAAGGTGATGTACGAGTACGGGCCGCCGATCTCGATGTGCGTGATCACGACCGCCAGGATGATGAACCCGCGGAACAGGTCGAGCCGCAGGTCGCGCCCCGGCCGGCCGTCGTCGGGGTACCGCCAGCTCGGCAACAGCCTGCCGAACACCCCGCTCAGCAGGAACACGATCGCCAGTGCGACGGCGCACCAGACGATCCACGCCATCTGGTCACCGCCGGTGTCGAGCTGCTGGTTCGTCGCCGCGTTGCCGTCCTGCGGGGTCACCCGTTCGGTGACCGGACCGAACACGAACCGGTCCGCGGCCTGCAGGTCCGTGCGGAACGACCCGGCGATGCCCGGCACGGCCGTGTCGCGCCAGTCGGCCACGCGGTTGCCGGCCTCCGGCTCCCGACGGTTGGTCTCGAGGAAGGTCACACCCCGGATGAGCGGACGGTCCTCGAGCGCCGTGAAGACCTGTCGCCACCACCCCTGCTTGACGTCGAGCTCCGCGGCACCCTTCAGCGAGTGGTCGTAGAGCGCCCCGGTGTCGAGGAGCATCGGGCGGTCGTGCCCGACGGCGAAGCGGTCGTAGAAGTCGCCACGCGACTGGGACTGCTCGTACCCCCAGGTCTCGTCGAACCGCGCCTGGACCTCTCCGGACTCCGGCACGTCGTTCGTGGTGAGCGGGACGTCGCGGCCAGCGGCTTCCGTCGCCTTGCCCTTGCCGAAGTAGTACATGGACAGGCCGACCCAGTCGACCGATGAGGCACCAGGCCAGTACGGCTCGTACGGGTCGTCGGCGGCGGTGAGCTGTCCGTCGCCGTTCGTGTCGAGCTTCGAGACGTCGGTCGCGGAGAGGTCCTGCAGCCGTCCGGCGGACTCGCCGAAGGGGTACCCGGCACCGTAGGACGGCGACCACACCATCGCCGCGTCGGAGCTCCCCGCGTGCACCTGCCCTGCCAGCGTGCGGAACGCCGTGACGAACTGCGTCGGCTGCTGCCCCCACCGCACCCACGTGCCGTTCATCTGCGGCGCGAAACGGACGAGCACCGTCGTGTCGTACTGCCGGTGGATCTCCTGCAGCAGCTCGTTCGCGTGCCGGGCGTCTGCCCTGGTGAGGGACCGGAGCGACACGTCGGGTTCGAGGCTCACGACGAGCGTCGCGCCCTGCGTCGCAGCAGCCCGGGTCGAGCGGAGCAGTTCTCGTTCGGCGCTCCGGTCGATCGGGTAGTCGATCTCGACGCCGTAGCTGGAAGGGGTCGCTCCGAGTCGGCCCTCGTACCCGTCCGGTGCGTCGGAGCCCCAGTCGAGGTCTGGTCCGAACCAGGTCTTCCCGGTGGCGGGCTGCGCCGGCGTCGACGCCGTGACGGCCTGTGCCGGCAGCGCTCCGCCGATGAGCAGGCTCGCCGAGGCGACCAGGACGGCGACCGTGCGGACGAGCGCTCCCCTCACCGTGCGCACACCAGGGTCCAGACGTTGTGGCCGTCCTCGTGCCGGTGCTCGAGCCGGTCGAGCGCGGCGATCGCGAGCGCCAGGCCACGCCCGCTCTCGGCGTCGACGTCCGCCATCGTCACGGCGCTGAGGTCGACGTCCGCCGGCCGGCCGTTGTCGCGGAGCACCGCTGTCACGGCGTGCTCGGTCGCGTCGAGCTCGACCGAGTACCGCCGTCCGGCCTCCTGGTCGGTGCGGCGGGTGTGCTCGACGATGTTCGCAGCGACCTCCGCCACGGCGGTCTCGAGCGCGAAGCGGAGGCGGACGTCGTCGATGCCGAGGTCGTCCCACCACGCGGCGAAGCGGTCCTGCACGGTGTCGAGCGACTCCACGGTCGCCGGCACGTCGAACGCGGCGGTCACAGCGGGCCACCCGCGGTGCTCGACTCGTGCTCGGACTGCACCGAGGTCGACGGGCCGCGGTAGAGCACGGCACGGATCACGATGCTGAAGATGCACAGGTCGAACACCACCCACGCGGTGTTCACGAGCGGAGCGATCCCGGAGGCCTGGCCGCTGAGGTAGCGGATGCCGATCAGGATCAGCGCCGCGACGAGCGCGCCCATCGCGAACAGCTGCGGTCGGACCAGGTCCCATCGCGGCTTCTGCTCGGTCTCGTCGCGCACCTTCGGCGTCACCCGGAACCCGAGCGGCTTGCCGCGGAACACGTTCTCGAACGCACTGGTGACGCTCTCGATCCACACCGGGAACAGCGCGAGGGAGTACTGCTGCCCGCGCCAGGTCGGTCTGCCGGCGGCCACCACCCAGAAGAGCAGCTGGTTGAGGACCAGGAACGGGATCAGCCGTGCGAAGAAGTCCACGCTGTAGGCCTGCACGGGCACGACCCCGAACGACAGGCAGAGCACCGGCGCGGCGATGTAGACGATCGCCGCGAACCCCGACAGGTAGCTCCACATCGTGGAGAAGTACATGAGGCGCTGCCCGAACGACAGCCCCTTCTGCACGAGGGGGTTCTCGCGGAAGAACACCTGCATCGTGCCCTGCGCCCACCGGAGTCGCTGCACGAGCATCGTCGGCAGGTCTTCCGGCGCCAGGCCCTTCGCGAGGATCTCGTCGTGGTACGCGGACTTCCAGCCGAGGCCGTGCAGGCGCATCGCGGTCGCCATGTCCTCGGTCACCGAGATCGTCGCGAGCGGCATGATCGCCTGTGCCTCGTCGCCACGGTTGACGTCGACCGCCCGCGCGAGCACGGCGATCGACTCGATCGCGGCGACCGGTGACGCGCCGCGCTGCCCGAGCACGTCGAGCGCCGCGTCGTCGAGCCCGGCGAACGTGCCCGCGTCGGTGGACATCGCCGCGAGTTCCTGCAGGTCGTTGCGCACCGATTCGAGGTCGGCCGCCGCGAACCGGAAGGCGATCGCGTCGATGCCGCGCTGGAACTCGTACGTGACGTCGCCGAGGGGCTCCCCGCGGGTGATCGCGTCGCGGGCCCGGTCGACCACGGCCTCGGCGTCGTCGAGCGCCCCGAGCACGCGGTCGTCGGTCTCGGTCTCCCGCGCGCGGGACAGCAGCTTGCGCGAGGTCTTGATCGTGCGCTGCACGGATGCCTCGACCTCGGTGACGTAGCGCGAGATCCCGAGCTGCATCAGCGCTTCACGACGGAGGATCGCGTTCGACCCGCAGAAGAACGCGGCGTTCCAGCCGTCCTTCGACTGCTGGATGGGGCCGTAGAACAGGGGCGCCTGGCTGCCGAGCAGGTCGGCGTCCGGCACGTTCTCGAACCACTGCGGCGTCTGCACGAGCGCCATCTTCGGGTCCTTGAAGTAGCCGAGGGTGCGGTCGAGGATCGCCGGGTCGGGGACCTGGTCGGCATCGAGGATGAGCAGGAACTCGCCCTGGGTGGCGAGCAGCGCGTTGTTGAGGTTGCCGGCCTTGGCGTGACGAGGACGGTCGATCCAGTCCTGTCCGCGTGTGATCACGCCGATGCCGAGCTCCTCGGCCGCCCGGCGCATCTCGGGACGGTTGCCGTCGTCGAGGATCCACGTGGCGTGCGGGTAGGTGATCGCCTTCGCGGCCGTGGCGGTCCGCACGACGAGCTCGACCGGCTCGTTGTACGTCGTGATGAAGACGTCGACGGTGACGTCGGTGCTCGGTGTCGTCGGCGGTTCGCCACGCTCGCGGAGCCGCCACGCGCCGAACGCGAAGAGCAGGGAGTCGATGACGCTGTAGGTCTCGGCGAGGATCAGCGGCACCGCGATCCACCAGGAGTGCCAGTTCACGGACGCGGCCCAGCGCCACGCCACGTAGTTGATGCCGGCGAGCGACGCGAGGAGCGCGACGGTGCGGACCGTCACGATGCGACGACGAGCGGTCCCCCGCCCGAGTCGACGGCGGTCCTGCCTGCTGACGTCGAGCGAGGTCATCGGCGGGCCCCGACGGGCGTCGTGCTGCGCTGCAACATGCCTCCTGATCACGGCTGCGGGTGGTTGATCCGGCCGTCGGGTCGGTCTCGGCGTCGGGACCTGTCTACCCCAGGAGCGCCCGGCGCGTCAGCGTGCCGCCCCGATCTGGGGATGATCCGCACCGTCCACAGCGGGACGGGGAACTCCTGATGCCACCGCGACGAACCCGATGTCCGCCGCGAGCCGCTCCGCGACGAGGTCGAAGTAGGTGGCGTGGTCCGACACCGATCCGACGTAGTGGCCGAACAGCTCGAACGACACCGTTCCGAAGAGCGACGTCCACGCCATCAGCGTCCGCATGACCACTTCGTCGTCGATGTCCCCCACGTACCCGAGCGCCCGGATGTACGCCACCGCATCGGCCACCACCGGCCCCGCCGACGGCCCGGCCGCAGCGGGGCCCGACCTGGCCACCCCGGGTGCCGGCGCGCCTGCCGGAGCCGACCCGGGCCTCCCGGCCGTGGCGTCGAGCGCGATCCGGACCAGCACGAGCGTCGCCCGTGTGGCGGGCTCGATCGTCTCCTGCGGCGCCGCGTACCCGGGGACCGGGCTGCCGTAGAGCAGTGCGAAGTCACCGGGGTGTCCGACCGACCACTCCCGGATCGCGCGGCACGCCGCCACCCACCGACCGCCGACGTCGGTCCGGTCGTGCGACGCGTCCGCGCGCTCGACGGCCGCGCCGAGCTCGTTGTAGTCCTGCACGAGCAGCGCGGTGAGCAGGTCGTCGCGACTCGGGAAGTACCGGTAGGTCGCGGACGAGACCATGCCGACGTCGCGCGCCACCGCACGCAGGCTCAGCTGGGCCGGCCCCTCCTCGGTGAGTCGCGCCCGGGCCGCGTCGAGGATGCGCGCCCGGATCGTCTCGCGAGCGAGGTCACGTGCGGTCGGAGCCCGGTCTGCCATGCCCCAACCCTGCCACGGGAGAGCACTGCACACAAGAGAGAGCACTGCTCTTGCTTTTGCCTCGGAGCGATGTCATGCTCGAGGGGACGAGAGCACTGCTCTCCCAATCGATCCGAAGGGACACACCATGTCGGAGCTCCACCTGGTCATCGGCGCCGGACCCGTCGGCCGGCACGTCGCGCAACTGCTCGCGGCACGCGGCGAGCGCGTCACGGTCGCCACCCGCTCGGGTCGGGACACCGGCCTGGAGGCTGTCGGTCACGTCGCCCTGGACGCCTCGGATCCTGAGGCGCTCACCCGGGCCGCCGAGGGCGCGGCGGTCCTGTACAACTGCGCGAACCCGGGGAACTACACGCAGTGGGAGGCGAACTGGCCCCCACTCGCGGCCTCGCTGCTGACGGCGGCCGAGCGGACCGGGGCCGTCTACGCGATCACCGGCAACCTCTACCCGTACGGGCCGGTCGACTCCCCGATGCGCGAGGGCATGCCGGATGCCGCCACCGACCACAAGGGCATGCTCCGGGCGCGGATGTGGCACGACGCGCTCGAGCTGCACCGGGCCGGACGGATCCGCACCGTCGAGGTCCGCGGCTCGGACTACGTCGGCCCGGGCATCGGCGAGAACGGGCACATCACCCGTGTGCTGCCCGCGGCACTGCAGGGCAAGGCGGTGACGATGATCGGCCGCACCGACCTGCCGCACACCTTCACGGACGTGCTGGACGTCGCCAGGACGATCGTCGCCGCGGCGACCGACGAGCAGGCGCTCGGCAGGGTCTGGCACGTCCCGTCGAACCCGCCGAGGTCGCAGGTCGAGGCGCTGACCGACGTGCTGGCCGCCGCGGGGAAGCCCCCGGTGACGGTGCGGCGGCTGCCCGCTGGTGCGATCCGGGCGATCGGGCTCGTGTCGCCGATGATGCGGGAGATCGCCGAGATGAGCTACCAGTGGACGGCGCCGTACGTGCTCGACGACACGGCGTCCCGCGAGCACTTCGGCATGGAGCCGACCCCGTGGGACGAGGTCTGCCGCCGGACGGCCGGCCTCGCCTGACGCGGCCGGGCGCACTGCCCGCGGACGCTTGGGCCGAACCGCGCGTAGCAGGCGGAATCGCGCGTAGGGGGTCGGAAATCCGGACCTCCTACGCGCGATTCGACCTCCTACGCGCGATTCGGCAGCCGGCCCGGCCCGCACCCGGCCCGCCCGGCGGCAACGCCGCTAGATCACCAGCAAGCGGGAGAACTGTGCGGTGGACAGCTGCTGCGCTGCACCCCCGGCAGCCGGGACCCGCCACAGCCCGGCGGTCGGAGCCTGGTCGACGTCGATGAACACGTCGCCGGCCTCGTCAGCGGCGCCGACGTTCGATCCGCGTGACCCGGCGGTCAGCCCGGACACGGGGACCGACGACGTCGTGCCGTCGAGCGCCCGGACGAGCAGCGACGGGATCGACCGGTCGACGGAGCACTGCCCGGAGTTCTCGGCGGGCGAGGTGCACCACTCCTTCGACTGCAGCAGACGGAACGACGACGAGTTCGTCGCGCCGTACTCGAACGCCAGCCGGGGTTCGGCCGAGACCCACGTGGTCGCTCCGGCGGGCAGCGCGGCCCAGATGTACGAGCCAGCTCCACCGGGCGAGCTCCAGTCGATGTACAGCCCACCGTGAGCGTCGGCGAGGAGCGCCCGCACGTAGCCGAACACCCCCGTCGCGCCGGAGCTGATGGTCCTGGTGGTGGTCGTCCCCGCCGGGGTCCTCGTCACGACCGAGGCCGTCGTCGTCGTGCTCGTCCAGGTCGACACGGTGCCGTCCCGTCCGACGGCCCAGAGGGTCGTGGTGCCGGAGTTCGGCACCGGTCCGAAGGACACCCACGGCGTCGCCGGCCCGCCAGCCCTGGCGAGCCTCACAACCCCGCCGGTGACGCTGTCCACCCAGTACAGGTTGCCCGTGAGGTCCGTCCGGAGATCAGCGGTGAGGTGCAGGCCCGTCGCGATGGTCTGTGCAGCGCCCCCGCCCTCCGGGTACATCACGATGGCGGTCCGGTCGGCCGACGGCACGAACACGTCGCCTTCGTCGTTCGCCGTGTAGCCGGCACCGTTCGGCGCGATGGTGGTCGGTGTGCCGGTGCCCGTGGTCGGGTAGCGGACGACGTTCCCCGCCGCGTCGAGCGCGAACAGCGACTGCCCCACCGGAGCGGGCGCGACCGGCTGGTACCGCACGGTCGCGGCCGGGCCGGGGCCCCTGGTGCCGACCGCCCGCACGGTGAAGGAGTACGTCGTCCCGGCCGTCAGGTCGCCGAAGTGGTCGGACCGCGCCGATGCGCGCAGCAGGTCGACCCCGTGCCGCGGCTGGTGCTCGGCCGGACGGACGGTGACTGCCCACCCGAGCACCTTCGCGTCGGACCGCGGCAGGCCCCACGTGACGTCGGCGTCGGTCGCCGTACCGGTCACGGACACCGAGGTCGGCGTCCCCGGGGTGCTGGAACGTGGTGCCGCCTGCGCCGGGAGTGCCCCGGCGACGACGAGCACGGCCGCCGCTGCGGCGGTGAACACTGCTCTGTACACGATCGATCCCCTGTCCGCGCGGCTCCCTGCGTCGCGCACGCGGCCAGCGAAGCACCGCGCGGGGCCGTGCGGAACCGCCGCAGGACGATGTGCGGTGCGATCTGCGGTCTCCCGCAACCACGAGACGGACTGGAGGCACCGCGCACGTCGTGCGCAGTGCCTCCAGTCCGTCGTCGGTGGGGTCTAGTACCGGGGCTTGCGCGCCGGACGGTCGTCGCGATCGCGGCGGTCGTCACGGTCGTCCCGCGGTCCGCGGCGGTACCCGCCACCGCCGCCACGGCGGTCCGGCTTGATCTCGATGAGCCGGCCGCTGATGCGGGTGTCGCTGAGCTTGTCGATCACGTCGCCGGGCATGTCCGTCGGGAGCTCGACGATGGAGAAGTCCGGCTGGATGCGGATCGCACCGAAGTCGTCGCGGCGGAGGCCTCCCTCGTTCGCGAGCGCACCGACGATCTGGCGCGGCTCGACGCGGTGACGACGGCCGACCTCGATGCGGTACGGGGTCATCGGGACCGAGCGACGGCGACGGTCGCCGCCGTCCACCTCGCGCTCGCGGCCCTTGCGCTCGTCGCGACGCTGGTCGCGCTCGACCTGGCGGCGGAGGGCGTCCTCGGCCGGGTCGAGCAGCAGCGGGGTGTCCCCCTGCGCGACGACGGCGAGTGCTGCAGCGACGTCCTGCTCCGGCACGTCGTGGTGCTCGACGTAGTGGGCGATGATGTCGCGGAACGCCTCGATGCGGTCGCGGGACTCGAGCGCCGCCGTGATGGCGTCGTCGAAGCGCGTCAGGCGGGTGACGTTGACGTCCTCGATGCTCGGGAGCGTCATCTCGGTCAGCGGCTGGCGCGTCGCCTTCTCGATCGCGGTGAGCAGGCGGCGCTCACGCGGCGTGACGAAGCTGATCGCGGCACCGCTGCGGCCGGCACGACCGGTGCGGCCGATGCGGTGCACGTAGGACTCGGTGTCGACGGGGATGTCGAAGTTCACCACGTGGGTGATGCGGTCGACGTCGAGGCCACGGGCGGCGACGTCGGTCGCGACGAGGATGTCGAGCTTGCCGGACTTCAGCTGGTTCACGGTGCGCTCGCGCTGGGCCTGCGCGACGTCACCGCTGATCGCGGCCGCGGCGTACCCGCGGGCGCGGAGCTTCTCGGCGAGGTTCTCGGTCTCGCTCTTCGTGCGGACGAAGATGATGAGGCCCTCGAAGTCCTCGACCTCGAGGATGCGGGTCAGGGCGTCGACCTTCTGCGCGTACGACACGATGAGGTAGCGCTGCGTCGTGTTGGCGGACGTGGTCGTCTTCGCCTTGACGGTGATCTCGGCCGGGTCGTTGAGGTACTGCTTCGAGATGCGACGGATCTGCGCGGGCATCGTTGCGGAGAACAGTGCGACCTGCTTGGTGTCCGGGGTCTCGGCGAGGATCGTCTCGACGTCCTCGGCGAAGCCCATCTTGAGCATCTCGTCGGCCTCGTCGAGGACGAGGTACTTCAGCTCGGACAGGTCGAGCGTGCCCTTGGCGATGTGGTCCATGATGCGCCCGGGCGTGCCGACGACGACGTCGACGCCACGGCGGAGCGCGGAGAGCTGGACGCCGTAGGCCTGGCCGCCGTAGACGGGGAGGACGTGCACGCCGCGCATGTGCGACGCGTACTGCTCGAACGCCTCGCACACCTGCAGGGCGAGCTCGCGCGTCGGGGACAGGACGAGTGCCTGCGGCAGCTTCGAGCCGGACTCCATGCGGGACAGGACGGGCAGCGCGAAGGCCGCGGTCTTGCCGGTACCGGTCTGCGCGAGGCCGACGACGTCGCGCCCCTCGAGCAGCGTCGGGATGGTGGCGGCCTGGATCGCGGAGGGGGTCTCGTACCCGATCTCCTTGACGGCCTTGAGGACGTTGTCGCTGAGCCCCAGGTCGGCGAACGTCACCACGGGCCCCTCGTCGGTGGGTTCGGTGGTGCTGGTCGTCTCGGAGCTCATCCTGGTACGGTACCCGGTTCGCGGCTCCGGTATCGACCGGTGATCCGCCCGAGCCCGAGCAACAGGACCGACAGGACGGCCAGCGCGACGATCAGGGCGAGCAGGTACAGCACCAGTCCGCCGACCCCGCCGACCGCTGCCGGGTTGTAGAAGGGGTACGGGTAGAAGCCGGTGATCGGCCCGCGGATCAGCGAGTACACGCTGTAGACGACCGGGAAGACGAGACCGATCCAGGCGTTCCGCCAGGCGAGGCGGACCGTCGGCGGGAGCACGAGCCAGTCGATCAGGACGACCGCGGGCATCACCATGTGCAGCGTGACGTTCACCCACGGGATGAGCGGACCGAGGTCGAGGCCGGCGAGCAGGGTGTTGAACACCAGGCCGACGAAGACCATGTTCACGACGTTGCAGAACCGGACGATGCTCCACGTGCGGGTGTCCGGCACCCCGCGGGCGAGCCGGACCGCCCCGACGATGAAGACCACCGCGGCGATCGTGTTGCTGAGGTTCGTGAAGTACGAGAAGAAGTTGACGATCCCGAGATCGAGGCGGATCGACACGCTGAGCTGGGCGACCTGTGCGACGAGGACGGCCGCGGCGAGCACGAGTCGGACCACGATCATCACGCGCTTCGTCATGCGGCCAAACGTAGCGGCTCCGGCGCCTGCATAGGATTCGACCGTGGACTCGAAAGCGGCTTCGGTGATCAAGGCCATCCGTGCGGAGATCATCGACGGCACACTCCCCGGCGGCACCCGCCTGAAGGAGGACGCGATCGCGGCGCGCTTCGACGTCTCGCGCGTGCCCGTGCGCGAGGCGCTGCGCCAGCTCGAGACCGAGGGCTTCGTCGTCGCCGAGAAGTACAAGGGTGTGACGGTCGCGGAGACCTCGACGGCGGTGGTCATCGAACTGATGCAGATCCGTCGCGGGCTGGAGACCCTGGCTGCACGGCTGGCTGCCGTCCGGCGCGGGGGCGAGCAGGCGTCCGCGTTGCAGGCCGTCGTCGCGCGCGGCCGCTCCGAGGGCGAGGCCGGGCACTTCGACGAGCTGCCCCCACTCATCTTCGAGTTCCACCGCCTCGTCGCGCGCGCGTCCGGGAACGCCAGCCTCGAGCAGATGATCGAGCGACTGCTCGAACAGACGGCTTGGGGATTCGAGCAGGAGATCGAGGACCGCGTGACCTCGAGCTGGACGGACCACGGCGCCGTCGCCGCCGCGATCCTCGCCGGGTCACCGATGCAGGCGTCGTTCCTGATGGACGAGCACATCGAGAAGGACGAGGCGATCTACCGCCGGTCCTTCCCGCAGTAGGACCGCACTCCGGCAGGAACGTATACAAAACAAGGCTCGTCTGAAACGATGGTCGCGGCAATCCGCGGATATTCGGGAACGGACACGAGACCTTACATGGACGAAACCAGCTCGAAACAGCTTTTCGTATACAAAAGTCATGACCTCGTGAATCCGAGCACGTCGGACTCACCTCCCGATCCCATCCGTGGAGTTACCCATGACTGCCGTAACCCGCACCACCGCCCCGACCGCCACCGTCCCGCCGTCCGGCTCGCGCACCGTCGCGTCGTCGCTCGACTCGATCGGCTTCACCCGCGCCCAGTTCTGGATCCTCATGCTGATCCTCGCCGGAGAGTTCTTCGACACCCTCGAGCAGAACTCCGTCGGCGCGATGGCCACCAACATCAAGGCATCACTGCAGATCGGCGACGTCCAGCTCACCGCGATCAACACGGCCACCGTGCTGGGCGGGCTCGTGGGGCGGTTCGTCGCCGGGTGGCTCGCCGACAAGTACGGCCGGCGCTTCTCACTCGGCCTCAACCTGCTCGTCTACACACTGGGCGGGCTGCTCAGTGCCGTCTCCGTCGACTACGACATGCTCCTCGTGAGTCGCTTCATCGTCGGCATCGGCATCGGTGGCGAGTTCATGATCGGCATCGCGATGCTCTCCGAGATGGTCGCCACGAAGTACCGCGGTGGTCTCATCGCGACGATCAACGTGGGTGCGGGCGGCGTCGGCAACTTCATCTCCTACGGGCTCTTCCTGCTCCTCCTCGGCCCGCTCGCCCCGTCGCTCGGCGGCGACCACCACGTCTGGCGCTGGACGTTCGTGATCCTCGCCGTTCCCGCGCTCTTCGTGGTGCTGTACCGACGGAAGCTGCCGGAGACCCCGCGCTTCCTGCTCTCGAAGGGCCGTGTCGACGAGGCGAACCGCTCGCTCGCGATCCTCGCGTCGAACTCGCTCCGTCCGACGGACGCCGCCCCGCCCGTGACGCTGACCGAGGCGGACCTGCCTCCGGAGCAGCTGCACTCCTCCCCCGCCGCGGTCTTCCACAAGTCCGTCCTGCGTCGGACGATCTCCATCGGTGTCGCGTCGTGGATGGCGTTCGGCTCGCAGGTGACGTTGAACTTCCTGATGCCGACCCTGCTCGTCGAGCGCGGCTACACGGTGTCGCAGAGCCTGCTGTACACGATGATCATGAACATCGGTTCGCTCCTCGGGGCGACGACGGCGGCGCTCGTCGCGAACCGGATCGGCCGTCGCACGGCGGTCACCGCCGCCGGCGTCCTCGGCTGCCTGACCGCCCTGGCGTTCGCCGGGTTCGGCAACGGCACCGTGACGATCCTGGTCCTCGGCGCACTGTTCCAGTACTTCACGATGGTGACGAACACCACGCTCGCCGCCTGGACCGCCGAGGTCTACCCGACGTCGATCCGGGCCTCCGGCGCCAGCATCGTGAACGGCATCGGCAACATCGCGGGGGCGGTGATGCCGTTCCTCGCGGTGGCCCTGTACGGCTCGTTCGCCTTCACGGGGGTGTTCGGTCTCGCGGCCCTGATGTACGCGATCCTCGTGCTCGCCGCCCGGTTCGCGCCCGAGACCCGAGGACGTTCGCTCGAGGACGTCAACGAACGCTCGCTCGCCCACTAGCACCACCGGCGGCGCCGGACCGATCCGGCGGCGCCGGACCGATCCGGCGCCGCCACCGTCCCACCGATCCACCGCACCACCGAAACACCATGGAGGAACTCATGGACACCATCTCCGTCTCCGCGACCGCGAACGGCCTCAACTACCTGCCCGAGTACGTCGCCGACGTCGCCGGCATCTTCGCCGAGCACGGCTTGTCCGTCACCGCGAAGGCCTGCGACCCGTGGACGGGCGTCCTCGACGACCTCGAGTCGGGCGAAGCAGACCTCGCGCTCGGTGGCCTCTGGGTCCCCGCGATGTACGCCGGGTCCTCCCGCGCGCTCACCGTCGTCGGGCAGCTCAACCACATGTTCCCGATGACGATCGTCGCCAGGAACGCCACCGGCCCGGTCGGCCTCGACTGGCTCAGCGGCAAGGTCGCCCTCGCCCCCGGTGCCGGCGGCAGCGCCCCGTACGAGTACACCGCAGGACTCATCCGGGAGGCCGGGCTCGACCCCGCGGCGACCCGGTGGGTCCGTGACCTGTCCACCGCGATGCTCATCGAGCTCTACCGTTCGGGGCTCGGCGACGCCATCGTCCTCGACCTGGTGTCGGCGATGGAGCTCGAGGCGGCCGGCGACGGCACGATCGTCTTCCGGCACCTCGACACCGGTGTGATGCCGAACAGCGTCTACTACACCCGCACCGACCGCGTGGCGGAGCTCGGCGACCGCATCGAGCGCTTCACGGCCGCGATCGACGTCGCCGAGCAGCGCATCACAGCAGGCGAGGCCGGGGCGGACATCGAGCAGGTCCTCGCGGCGCGCTGGCCGGACAAGGACCACGAGCTGCTCCGCTCGGCGGCGCAGCAGATGGCGGACGGGGGCGTGTGGGACAGCGCAGTCATCGACCGCGACGCGTCCGACCGCTGGATGCGGATCCTCGACGAGGGCGGCCTCCTGACCCACCGTCCATCGCTCGAGGAACTGCTCGGACAGCCGCGCACGGTCGGTTCGGCGTCGTGACCCTGGTGCTCGGCGCCGAGGCCGTCGGGCGGATCGTCCGCGAGGTCGACGCGATCGCCGCGGTCGAGGCCGTACTCGCCGACCTCGGCTCCGGGACCATGGTGCAGCCGGCGCCCGTGACGCTCGGCGGCGCGGACGACTCGCTCTTCCTGCCGATGGCCGTCCGGTCGGACCGCCTGGGCCTCGCCGCCGTGAAGCTGATGGCGGACATCCCGGCGAACGCCGACCGTGGGCTCCCGACGCAGCGCTCGACGATCCTGGTGTCGTCGGTCACCACCGGCGAGTGCGTGGCGGTGCTCGACGGCGCGCTGATCACCCGGATCCGCACCGCCGCCACCTCGGCGGTCGCCACGAGGTACCTCGCTCGGTCCGACAGCACGGTCCTCGGGCTCGTCGGCGCCGGCAACCTCGCGGTCGAGCACGTCCGGGCGGTCACCGCCGTGCTGCCGATCGAGCAGGTCGTCGTGTGGTCACGGTCGTCCGCGACGGTCGACCGGTTCCGCGACCAGGTCGGCCAGGAGCACGAGGTCGTCGTCGCCGATGACCCGCACGAGGTCGTCGACCGGTCGGACGTGCTGTGCACGCTCACCCCGTCGATCGACCCGGTCGTGCACGGCGCCTGGCTCCGCCGCGGCCAGCACGTGAACGCCGTCGGCGCCCGTCCCCGTCCCACCCACCGCGAGCTCGACGCCCGGGCGATGGGCAGAGGGACGCTCGTCGTGGACAGCGCCGCGACCGCACGGGCGAAGTCCGGCGACCTGGTGCTCGCGATGGCCGAGGGTGGCCTCCGGCAGAACGCGCACCTGGTCGAACTCGGCGAGGTCGTCGCGGGTGTCGCACCTGGGCGTTCCTCGCGCGACGAGATCACCGTCTTCGACTCGGTGGGGCTCGCGGCACAGGACCTCGCGGTCGCCGCGGCGGTCATCGACCTCGCCGGCCGGCACGGCGTCGGCGACGACGTGCTGCTGTCCGCAGCGCCGTCGCTGGTCGCCTCCGCCTGACGGCGAGCGCGAGCGGATGACGGACGGGAGGCTCGTGGCGACCCCGCCACGAGCCTCCCGTCCGTCTCCGGTCAGCTCACCGGGCCGTACAGGCTGGTCTCGGCCTGGTCGAGTTCCAGCTCCGCCGTCTGCTGGATGAGGGCCAGCAGGTCGGCGTCGAGTCCCGGCGCGAACTCCTCGAGCCGCTCGTCGGCGATGAAGGACGGCACGCCCTTCGGCGCCTGCTCGTCCGCCACCAGGTCGGTGCCGTCGCCGGACGGCGACGCCCCGCGGAAGATCTTCGCCGCCTCCGACGCCCCGTCGAGGTCGAAGCTGTACTGCTTGCTCTGCAGGCCCAGGTCGACGAGTGTCTTGACCTCCGGGAACCGCTCGGCGTTCGTCTTCGGGATCGGCAGCAGGGAGTTCCACGCGACGCCGAGCGACTCGAGCGCCTTCGCGTAGGCGTTCTCGTGGGCCTGGTCGCGGACGATCAGGTAGGCGAGCGTGGCGCGGGCCGTCGGGTTGTCCGTCATCTCGTAGATGCGGCACTTCTGCAGGCGCCCCGTCGACTCGAGCATGAGGTTGTAGAGCAGGTCGAGCGGCAGGTTGCCCGAGTTGTAGACGTAGCTGCCGCTCCAGGGGTTGCCGGCGGCGTCCACCGGCAGTGCGCCCTGGGCGCCGACGAGGTAGTGGTGGATGTTCCCGGTGTCGAGGGCGATGTTCAGCGGCGTCGCGCCCTTCGCTCCCGGGGTGTCCAGCGGGTCGGTCAGCTTGCCCGAGTAGCCGGGTGCGCCGTCGAGCAGCCGGGAGATCGTCGTCCCGATGAGTTCGACGTGGCTGATCTCCTCCGTCCCGACCCCCTGGATGAGGTCGCGGAACGGCTTCGCGGCCGGGCCCCGGAAGTTCATCGCCTGGAAGAGGTACTGCATCATCGTGCGCATCTCGCCGAACTGGCCGCCGAGGCCCTCCTGCAGTGCGTTCGCGGCGGCGGGGTCCGGGTCTCCGGCGGGGATCTCGTTGATCCAGGTCTGAGCGTGGAAGTACATGGCTCCTCCTCGTGCACGACGTCGTCGCCGTGCAGCCCTCACGCTCCTCGCCGCGGTGCACGGCGCTGGTCAGGATGAGCCAGCAGGCGCACTCTCGGTCTCGTCGGTCTCGGGCGCGGCTGCGGCGGCCAGGCGGTCGGCGCGTCGGAACTCGCCGTTCCGGGCGAGTGCGGCGGCGGCACCGGCCGCGATCGACATCGGGACGAAGAGGACGAACACGGGCAGGAGCGCGAGCGGCAGCGCGGCGAGCACCCCGGCGAGCGCCGACGTCGCGACGACGTGCAGCGTCCGGGACCGCACCGAGCGCATCGCTCGTCCGAGCAGCATCGTGAGCGGCCACGCGACGACGGCTGCGAGCACGGCGGGCAACGACGACAGCGCGACGACCATGAGCATCCACAGCAGCACGTTGACGATCGCCAGCCACCACGGTTCTGGCTGCATCCCCCACCCCTCGATCACACCGGGGAGGAACATCGCGAGCACGACGGTGGCGGGGAGGGTCACCCCGAGCAGCCACCCGAGCGCGCGGAGCACGAGCCACCAGCTGTCCGACCACGTGGGCGCCGTCGGCCCCGGGCGCGCCGCCCCGGTCATGCCGCACGTCCCGCGACGATGCCGACGATCTCGGTCACGGTGGCGCGGAACGGCCGGATCCGGAGCATCGGGAGCGCGAACCGGAGCACGCGGAGCATGGCGTCCACGAGCCGGTGCGTCCGGGCCTGCGCCGTGGAGGTGTCGTACGTCCAGAACAGCGCGAGCAGGAGGTACCCCGTCCAGAGCGCCGTGGGGAGGTCCTCGGCGAGGCGCCCTGGAAGCTGCTGCCTGGCACCGCCGACGGCCTGGGTGAAGAGGTCGAGGACCAGGTCACGCGCCTCGGACGACTCCGCGGCCAGCGGGTTGATCGGCGAGTTCGGTGCGACCGCCGCGGCGAGGAACTGCGGCGCGATGGCGTGGTACCCGGCGAGGTTCGTGAGCCCGGTGCGCAGGACGATGCCGATGCGTGCGGTCAGGTCGTCCGTCGTGTCGAGCAGCGGGAGCGCGGCCGCGCGGTGTTCGTGCTGCACGTCCACGTACAGCTCCTGCACGAGGTGGTCCTTCGTCGGGAAGTGGTAGTACGCGTTGCCGACCGACAGCCCGGCTTCGTCGGCGATCCCCCGCATCGTCGTGGCGTCGTAGCCCTTCTCGCGCAGCGACCGGATCGCGACCGCACGGATGGTCGCACGGGTGCGCTCACGCTTGGGGGTCGGCTTCTCGTCATTTTCGAACACGTTCAAAAACTACACCTCGTGTCGCGTCCGTGGTAGACGTACAGGGCGACCACCGCCATGACGAAGGAGTCCCGGTGCCGGATCCCCAGCTCGACGACGCGACCGCGATGCGGCTCCGGGAGCGCGTGGACGAGGTGGTCCCCGGCTCCTCGGCCGCCGGCGTCGACTTCCTCCGATCGCTCCTCCCCGAACGCCCCGAGTGGGCAGCGCGGTTCCGCGACGTCGCGGAGCGCGGGTCGGAGAGCACCGACTGGGACTGGTTCGCCGAGCTCGTCGCGGGCGGGCACTGGGCCGACCCGGCGTCCTGGCCCGCGGTGGACTGGCAGCCGGAGCCCCTCGACGGCTGGCCCGTGCCCGTCCCCGTCCCGACGGACCGGCCGGTGACGGTGCACCCGTCCGAGCTGGCGCCTCGGTACGACGCCGTCGTCATCGGCTCGGGCGCCGGCGGTGGCGTCGCGGCATGCGGTCTGGCGGAGGCCGGTCGGCGCGTCCTCGTGGTCGAGGCGGGCGCGTGGCCGGACACCGCGACGCTCGCCCACGACCACCTGCGGAACCCCCGCTCCGACTGGGGTCTCGCGCCGCTGTCCGGCCCGACCGACCCGCTCGACCTCCGCGTCACGGACGACGGGCGCACCCGCCTGCCGATCCGGCCCGCCGACCCCGGGTGGAACAACAACGCGTCCACCGCGGGCGGCGGCACCCGCGTCTACGGCGCACAGGCCTGGCGGTTCGCGCCGCTCGACTTCCGGATGGCGACGACGTACGGCGTCCCGGACGGCAGCGCGCTGGCGGACTGGCCGATCGACTACGACGACCTCGAGCCGTTCTACACGCGCGCCGAGTGGGAGCTCGGCGTCAGCGGCGGGCCCGATGACGGCCGCTGGTCCGGCCGCCGCTCCCGGCCGCTCCCGATGCCGCCCGTGCGGTCGGGGCCGTCGCGCGAACGACTCGCAGCGGCCGCGACGGACCTCGGTCTGGGGACGGTGCACGTCCCGCTCCTCGTGAACAGCACACCGTGGCTCGGACGTGGGGCCTGCGCGAACTGCGGGATGTGCGTCGGGTTCGCCTGCCCCGTCGACGCGAAGAACGGCTCGCAGAACACGATGCTGCCCCGGGCGTTCGCGACCGGCCGGGCGCAGATCGTCCTCGAGACCCGGGCGGCCCGGCTCCGCACCGACGCGGCGGGACGTGTCGTCGGTGTCACCCTCGTCGGCACGGTCGACGGGACCACGTGGCAGCAGGACGTCGACGCCGCCGAGGTCGTCGTCGCCGCCGGTGCGATCGAGTCCGCGCGCCTGCTGCTGAACAGCCGGAGCGACCGGGAGCCGAACGGCATCGGCAACGGCGACGACCTGGTCGGGCGACACCTGCAGGGACACGTGTACGGCGGCGCGACCGGGGTGTTCGACGACGTCGTCGAGGACTTCGTCGGGCCGGGACCCTCGATCGCGACCACCGACCGGCGGCACGGCAACGACGGCATCGTCGGCGGCGGGATGATCGCGAACGAGTTCGTCGCCACCCCGTCGAACACCTACCGGTACCTCGTCGGCGCGGGGCTCCTGCCGCGGACCGGCCGGGCATCGACGGACGGCATGCGACACCTGGTCCGCCGGACCATGCGGCTGATGGGCCCCATCCAGGAGGTCACGTCAGCCGACTCCCGCGTCCGCGTGGACGACCGGATCGTCGACCGGCACGGGATCCCGGTCGCCCGGCTGAGTGGTTCCGTGCACGCCGAGGACCTCCGCGCCCGTGACGCGACGAGCGCGCTGGCCGCGTCGTGGCTCCGCGCGGCGGGGGCGCGGGCGACCGTCGAGGTGGGCGGCACGCCGGTCGGGCCGTCCGGCGGGCAGCACCAGGCCGGCACGCTCCGCATGGGGTCCGACCCGACGAACTCGGTCGTCGACGAGTTCGGACGCGTCTGGGGACACGACAACCTCCGCATAGCGGACGGCTCCGTGCACGTGACGAACGGCGGCGTCAACCCGGTGCTCACGATCTTCGCCACCGCCATGCGGACCGTCGCGCACATGACGGGCGGCTGACGGCCCGCATCCCGGCCACGGGGCAGACGGGAGGCTCGTGGCCGTGTCCGCCACGAGCCTCCCGTCCGCCTGCTGGCTAGGGTGGGTCGATGGCGAGCGTCCGCGAGATCCAGGTCACCGTCGACTGCGCCGATCCGGCGCGCGTCGCGCGCTTCTGGGCCGACATGCTCGGGTACGTCGCCGACGAGGACTCCGCGAGCGATCCGCACGGTTCCGGACCGCGGCTGTACTTCCAGCAGGTGCCCGAGGGCAAGGTCGTGAAGAACCGCGTGCACCTCGACGTGCGGGTCGGCACCGGCCTGGTCGGCGAGGAACGGCTCGCGGTGCTCGAGGCCGAGGCGGCCCGCTTGGTCGAGCGAGGGGCGACGCGCGTGCGGCTACTGCCGGCCGACGACGAGAACGAGTCGTGCCTGGTGATGCAGGACATCGAGGGCAACGAGTTCTGCCTCGACTGATCGGGCGCCGAGTCTCGCGCTGAGCGACAGTTCTCGCGTGCTCGGTGCCGTGATCTGTCGCTGGGCGCGAAACTCGCGCGGTCACCTGCGCGGAAAGGAGTCGGCGGAGCCTCGTCGGGTACGAGGTTCCGCCGACCCGGTCGCACCTCGTGTCGCCGTCGACACGGTGCGACCTGCCGTGGTGCGGTGGGGAGTGCGTCGCCCCGGTGTCACCACGGAGTCGACCGACCGAGAGCGGATCAGGGGCCCTCGGCGGCCGGTCCTGACGCACCGACGAGTGTCGGGGCAGGCAGAACTGGAACGGCGGCCGGGGTCTGGGGCAGCTGTGCAGATCAGGGTACGGCCCACGCGACGAATGGTCCAGAGGCAGCATCCGCCCGACGGGTATCGTCGGTCGGGTCTCACCGCCGAGTCCCGGAAGGACCCCTGCTCCATGACCGTCAGCTCCGAAGTCGACACCGCCGCGCTCGACGACTTGCTGGGTGCCGACCAGGTGCTCCGGGACGACGCCGCGCTCGCGCGCTACAGCCACGACGACGCCGAGTGGGCCGACTTCGTCCAGCCGCTGGCCGTCGTCCTCGCACGGAGCACCGACGACGTCGTGGCGACCGTCCGCTGGGCGGCCTCCGCCGACGTGCGGGTCGTCCCGCGCGGTGCCGGGACCGGGTTGTCCGGTGGGGCGAACGCGGTGGCGAACTGCATCGTCCTGTCACTGGAGCTGATGGACGCCGTCGTCGAGGTGAACGTCGACGAGCGGTACGCCGTCGTCCAGCCGGGGGTGATCAACGACGCACTCCGTGCCGCGGTGGCGACACACGGCCTCTGGTACCCGCCGGACCCCGCCAGCTCCGCGATCTCGACGATCGGTGGCAACGTCGCGACGAACGCGGGCGGCATCTGCTGCGTGAAGTACGGCGTGACGCGGGACTACGTCCTCGGCCTCACCGTCGTGCTCGCCGACGGGTCCGTCGTGGAGCTCGGCCGCAAGACCGCGAAGGGCGTCGCCGGCTACGACCTCGCCGGGCTGGTGGTGGGGTCCGAGGGCACGCTCGGCATCGTCACGTCGGTCACCGTGAAGCTCCTCCCCCTCGCCGGACGCGACGAACGGGCGGTCATCGGGTACTTCCCGTCGCTGACCGCAGCCGGGGACGCCGTCGCCGCGATCTCGCGCGCGGGGATCATCCCCGCGGCGCTCGAGATCGTCGATCGGACGTGCCTGCGCGCCGTGGACGAGTGGATGCAGCTCGGCCTGCCGTCCGACGTCGACACGCTGCTGCTCGCCCGTGTCGACGAACGGGGTGCCGCCGGCGACGAACTCGCGGACCAGGTCGCCGCCGTCTTCGCGGACGCGGGTGGCACCGACGTCGAACGTGCGACCGACCCTGAGGACATCGACCGGCTCTTCCAGGCGCGACGTCTCGCGTACCCGGCACTCGAGCGGCTCGGACCGGTGCTGACGGAGGACATCTGCGTCCCGCGGAGCGCGGTCCCCGAGATGCTCCGTCGGATCCAGGCGACCGCGGCGGCGAACGACGTCACCATCGCGAACATCGCACACGCCGGCGACGGCAACCTGCACCCGCTCATCATCGCTCCCGAGGGCGACGCCGCCGCGAAGGACCGCGCGAAGGCCGCCTTCGACGCGATCGTCGCGGACTGCCTGGCGCTCGGCGGCACCGTCACCGGCGAGCACGGCGTGGGACTCCTGAAGCTCCCCGGACTCCGCGAGGAGCTCGGCGATCGGGTCATCGCGATGCACCGCTCGGTCAAGGACGCCCTCGACCCGGCGGGCACGCTCAACCCCGGGAAGGCGTTCTGATGCCCGAGACGTTCACCACGACCGACGGCGCGACCCTGGCGTACACGGACTCCGGCACGGGTACGGACGGCCGGACCGTCGTCCTCGTCGCCGGGTACGCCATGCCCGCGACCGGGTGGGCGTTGCAAGCGGACGCCCTCGTCGCGGCCGGTCACCGCGTGATCGCGCTCGACCGCCGCTCGCACGGTGCCAGTCAGGACACGCTCTGGGGGCAGCGGGTCGCCCGGCACGGTGCCGACCTGCACGAACTCCTCGTCGCGCTCGACCTGCACGACGCGGTGCTCGTCGGCCAGTCGATGGGCGCGTCGACCATCTGGGCGACGGTCGACCTGTTCGGCACCGACCGGATCGCCGGCGTCCTGACGATCGACCAGACGCCGAAGCTCGTCAACACCGACGACTGGCCGCACGGCTTCTACGGGATGACGCCGGAGAACAGCGGGACCTTCTTCGACGACGGCATCCCGGACACCGGCCGCGGCGCCCGGGTCGACGCGGGCGGGGCCGGCATGGTGCGGCTCGTCGAGCGGATCGGCGGGATGCCCGACTTCCGGATGCCGAACGCACCCGAGACCACCCGGCTGCTCCGTGACCACGGGCAGCAGGACTGGCGGGACGTGATCGAGCGGCTCGACGTCCCGTTCACGATGGTCGCCGGGCGGGACAGCCAGCTCTGGCCGTGCTCCCACGCCGAGGCGGCCGTCGGGACGAACCCGAACGGCCACGTCGTCGTCATCGAGGACGCCGGCCACGGCACGAACCTCGACCAGCCGGACGCCTTCAACGAGGTGCTGCTCGCGTTCCTGGCGGACCTGCCTGCGACCGGGCCCGCGGCCGCGACAGCGACAGCGACCGCGACCGGGACCGGGACCGGGAACACAGCGGACGGCGAGTAGACCGGCCGCATGAGACACCCCGCGCCGATCACCCCGGGCCCCGGCCAGGAGTCCGTCTGGGACTACCCCCGACCACCCCGCGTCGAGCCCACCTCCGACCGGGTCGTCGTACGACTCGGCGGCGAGGTCATCGCCGACACGACGTCCGCCGTGCGGGTGCTCGAGACGAGCCACCCGCCGGTCTACTACCTGCCCGCGTCGGACTTCGCCCCCGGCGCACTGACCCGGACGACCGGCTCGAGCATGTGCGAGTTCAAGGGTCGGGCGGCTTACTTCGACGTGCACGGCGGGGACACGACCGTGCCCCGCGCCGGCTGGACCTACCCGACCCCCGAGCCGGGCTTCGGCGAGCTCCTCGACCGAGTCGCGATCTACCCGGCCGAGATGGACTCCTGCGAGGTCGCCGGCGAACGGGTGCAGGCGCAGGCCGGCGACTTCTACGGCGGCTGGATCACGTCCAGGGTCGTCGGGCCGTTCAAGGGCGAACCGGGCACCCTCGGCTGGTGACGCCGGGAGGCCGCAGCCTCAGCCGATCCGCTCGTACCGCACGATCTCCGGCCGGAGCTTCAGCACGCGGATGAACGAGCGCAGCTGGTACGACCCGCCACCCACCGTGACCCGGTAGCGGTCGCCCCGCTCGACCTCGGCCGCGATGTCGTCCTGGTTCTCCCGTGTGACCCCGCGGAACAGGGTGAGCTCACCGCAGTCCGGCGAGGAGAACCGCACGAACGGCGAGTGCGAGTACCGGCCGGTCGTGATGCCGACGGCCACCCCGTCCACCGCGCAGTCCAGCGTGACCGGGTGGGTGCGGTCGTAGACCGGCAGACCGAAGACGAAGACCGGCACGGACAGCAGCGGCACGAAGACCAGCAGGAGCGTGAGCCACCACCGCACCCACGCACGACGCGGGTGCTGACGCGCCCACTCCCGTCGGCGGTTCTCCAGCCCCGTCTTCGAGTACCCGTGTCGTCCGGCCACCGTCCCCCCTCGTGGTCACCGATATCCTCGCAGAGTGGGGGAACACCGATGACGCACGTGGGGCCACGCGCCAGCCGACGGCCGTTCGACCGCACCCGCCACGCCTGGACGTGGCTCAGGACGATGCCTCGCGACGACCGCAGGGGCCTCGCGCTCGTCGCCTGGTTCCTGCTGGCCGGGCTGCTCATCCTCGCGAGCGGACTGATGGTCCTCTGCGGACTGTTCGCGACCCCCGGGAAGTACGTCGCGCTGCACCACGACACGCAGCTGCGCAACGAGGGCCGCACCGCCTCCGGTCTGGTCACCGACATCCGCGAGACGCGGCACGTCGGCGACCCGGACTGGACCGAGTACACGCCGACCGTCCGCACCCGCATCGGCGGCGCGACCGTGTCGACGCGGCTGGACGACGACTCCGCGGACCAGGCCGGCGTCTACCGGGTCGGGCAGCGCGTCCAGCTGATGATCGACCCGGCGCACCCCGACGAGCCCCGCGTCCGCAGCGACCGGATCCGCAACGCGCTCGTCGACGACGCCCGGACGTGGACGATCGTCCTCGTCATCGGGGCGGCGGTGTTCGTCCCGCTCCTGACGGCGGCGATCCGCTGGGTCCGTCGCGAGGACCGCCGGACCGAAGCCCGTCGCCTCGAGCGCGCGGCCGAGCGCATCGCAGAGCGCGAGCAGGAACGCGACCAGCAGCGGGGAACGTGAGCACGCGCCGGACGGGAGGCACGGTGCCGGCCCGCACCGAGCCTCCCGTCCGCGACGTGGCTGGCTATGCTCGCGACGTGACGGATGCGCGGACCACCAAGCGGGCGGCCATCCTGGCCGCGGCCTCGACGCTGTTCGTCGACCGGGGCTACGCGGGGACGTCGCTCCGCGACATCGGCCGCGCGGCCGACGCCGACGCGGCACTCGTGATCCACCACTTCGGCTCGAAGGACGGCCTGTTCCTGGCCGTCCTGGAGTCCGTCGGGCCGCAGCACCCGATCTCGGACGGCCCACTCGACTCGCTCGGCGAACGGTTCATCCGGTTCGTGCTCGACGCTGGGCCCCAGGTGCGCTCGACCTTCCTCGCGATGCTGCGCGCGGCGGACTCGGACAGCATCAACGAGGAACTCCGACGGCAGCACGAGCTCGCCTTCGTCCGTCCGCTCCGCGCCCGGCTGACCGGCGCCGACGCCGACCTCCGTGCGTCGCTCGCCGCCGGACTCGTCGGCGGGCTGCTCTACGCGCTCTGGGTGGTCGGCGACGAGACGCTGCTCGCCGCCGACCACGACCAGGTCGTCGCGAAGTACGGCCGACTCCTGCAGGAGCTGATCGACCCCAGCTGATCGACCTCAGCTGATCGACCCCTCGTGCGTCCCGACGGGGCTACTGCACGGACCAGCCGCCATCGGAGGCCAGGACCGCGCCGTTGATGTTCACGGCGTCGTCGCTGAGCAGGAACGTGATCGATGCGGCAAGCTGCTCCGCCGTGGCGAGGGACGGGATCGCCGCCTGGAACGGGCCGAGGCGGGCTGCGCCGACCTCGGAGACGTGCGCGGGCATCGGGATGCCGGTGGCGACACCTCCGGGGGCGACCGCGTTCACCCGGATGCCCTGTTGCGCGTACATGAACGCGGCACTCCTGGTCAGCCCGATCACGCCGTGCTTCGACACCGTGTAGGCGTTGCCGGACGCGTTCCCGCGGAGGCCGGCCTCGGAGGCGACGTTCACGATCGCACCCTTCCCGGCGGCGAGCATCACGGGCAGGACCGCCCGCGAGAGCTTGAACCCGCCGGTGAGGTTGATGCCGATGACCCGGTCCCACGTGGCGTCGGAGGTCTCGTGGAGCGGGGAGAAGTCGTCGTTGATGCCGGCGACGTTGGCGAGGGCGTCGATGCGGTCACCGGCGGCGGCGACGATCGCATCGATGTCCTCCTGCTTCGTGATGTCCCCGGTGACGGTGACGACCTCGCCGCCGCCGGCCGACGCACCGCCGCCGAAGCCGGCTGCGAGGTCGGCGAGCCGGTCGGCGGAGACGTCGACGGCGACGACCCGGCCGCCTTCACGGACGATCCGCGACGCCGTCGCCCGCCCGATCCCCGACGCGGCGCCGGTGACGACGACGGTCTTGCCCGCGAACCGGCCTGCGGTGACCTGCTCGGTCCAGCCCGTGTCCTCGGTGGATTCGGGGATCTCGCCACCGTTGGCAGCCCGGACGAGGTCGTCGACGGCCGACTGCGGCAGCTGCCCGCCGGACATCACGACGAGCTGCTGCAACGCCATGCCACGAGCAGGCGTCAGGACCTCCGGGTCGAGGCCGGCCGGGGCGAGCAGGTCACGGAGCAGGGCTCCCCCGGTGGGGTCGTCGAGCCACGTGCCGACGGTGGAGGAGCCGGTGAGCGGTGCGGACATGTGCGTTTCCCTTCGTCACCACCACGGGTCCGGCCGTGCCGGTCGACGAGCGTCGTTGCTGGGTGGCACTCGAATTCAACACTGTTGAACCGGCACTCCGACAGTGATGATCCCGTGCGGTCGCTGGGAGTACACGAACGCCAGTAGTCTGAGCGTCCCGACAGCCACGATCCCCAGGAGGACCACGCATGTCAGTCGGCCTGCTCGCCGTCGTCGACGACATCCTGTCGGCCGCCCTCAAAGCCAGCGCGAAGACCGCCGGCGTCGTGATCGACGACGCCGCGGTGACCCCGCAGTACGTGCAGGGCCTCGAACCCGCGCGCGAGCTGCCGGTCGTCGGGCGCATCGCCCTCGGCAGCCTCTTCAACAAGTTCGTCATCATCATCCCCCTGGCCCTCCTGCTCACGGCGTTCGCCCCGTGGGTGCTGCCGTGGTTGCTCGTCCTCGGCGGCACGTACCTGTGCTTCGAGGGTGCCGAGAAGGTCATGGAGTGGTTCGGCTTCCACCACGAGAGCGGTGCCGCGGAGACGACGACCGAGCCCAAGCTGGTGTTCGGCGCGATCAGGACCGACCTCATCCTGAGCACCGAGGTCATGCTCATCGCGCTGGCGAGCCTCGACACCGGCCTCGGGTTCTGGGCGACGCTCGGCGCGCTCGCGGTGATCGCCCTCGCGATGACGGCGGTCGTCTACGGTGCCGTCGCACTGCTCGTGAAGGTCGACGACGTCGGCCTCCAGATGATGAAGAACCCCGTCCGCCGCACCCGGCGACTCGGCGCCAGGATCGTCGCCGCCATGCCGGCCGTCTTCCGCGTGATCAGCATCGTCGGCACCGTCGCGATGCTGTGGGTGGGCGGTCACCTGGTGATCGCGAACCTCGCCGAGACGTTCTGGCACGGCCCGCTGGACCTGCTGCACGTCGTCGAGCACGCGATCGAGGCCGCCGGCCCCGTCGTCACCTGGATCGTCGACACGGCGCTGTCGGCCGTGGCCGGCCTGGCGCTCGGCCTGGTCGTGGTCGCGGTCGTGACCGGCATCGGCCGGCTGCGCGGTCCGCGGCACCAGACCGCGCACTGACGGACGGGAGGCTCGTGGCGGGCTGGTCACGAGCCTCCCGTCCGTCAGCTGGTCACCGCGCGACGCGCCGGTCCGCGCCGTCGTCCGTCCGCCGGTCCGCGCGGTCGCCCGTCCGGCGGTCCGCACGGTCGTCCGTCCGCCGATCCGCGCGGAGGCCGTCGACGGCGATGACCGCGAAGCGCCGCGCGGCCGCGAGCCGCTGCGCAGCGGGCGCGCGGGAGACGCCCCGTCCGGCGAGGAGCACCAGGACGAGGTCGTCGAGGACGAAGTCCGCGCGGAGTGCACCGGCTGCCTGCGCCCGCCGTGCGAGGCCGGCGAGGATCCGCAGCAGCTCGGCCCGGTGGCGCGCGAAGTCGACGGCGTCGGGGAAGTCGTTCGTGAAGGCCTCGACGAACGCGTGGTTCCTGGCGTTCAGCTCGCTCGAGTCGACGACCACCCTCCGGAGCCCACGCCACGGATCCGGATCGGCCGCCCCGCGTTCGACGATCGCACGGCACTCGCGGAGCTCCTCGGCGAACGCCGCGCCGACCAGGTCCTGCTTCGTCGGGAACCGTCGGTAGAGCGTCGCCGGTCCCACGCCGGCTCGTCGTGCGACCTCGCGCATCGTCACCCCGAGGCCGACCTCGTCGAACAGCGTCCTGGCCGCGTCGAGCAGGCGGTCGCGGTTGTCGAGCGCGTCGGAGCGCAAGTGAGGCATCGGGGCAGGCATGTCTCTCACTCTACGGAAGTGGACGCCTGCGTCCACTACCGTCGATCGCGCCGGCCGATCGGTGCCGGCAGGACCAGAGGAGGACGTCGTGCGCGCAGTGTCGATCGAGGAGTACGGCCCAGCGGAGGGCCTCGTCGTCTCGGAGCGCCCTGATCCCGTCGCCGGCCCCGACTCGGTGCTGATCGAGGTCGAGGCGATCGGGGTCGGCGGGGTCGACGCGGTGATCCGCCGCGGGACCCTCGGGAGTTCGTTCCCCGTCGGGATGGTCCCGGGGAGCGAGGTCGCGGGCACCGTCACCGCGGTCGGCGTCGACGTCGACGGCGCATGGGTCGGCCGGCGGGTTTGGGGCTTCACGGGCACCAGCGGGGCGTACGCCGAGCTGGCCGTGGCCCGGCTCGAGGACGTCACGGTGCTCCCGGACGACCTGTCCGCCGTCGACGCGGTCGCGGTCGGCAGCGCCGCCACGGTCGCGCACTTCGCGCTCCGGCACGCACACCTGACGGCAGGCGAATCGGTCCTCGTGCGTGGCGCGGCCGGCAGTCTCGGGATCGCAGCCGTCCAGCTCGCAGCGCAGGCCGGCGCCACGACCATCGCGGTCACGACGTCGTCGCCCGAACGGGGCCGACGACTGCTGGACCTCGGTGCCACCCACGTCCTCGATCGCTCCGGTCGCCCCCTCGACGACAGCCCGGCTCCGTCGGACTTCGACGTCCTGGTCGACGTCGCCGGCGGCCCCGAGCTGCCGTCGTTCCTCGAGATGCTCGCCCCGAACGGGCGCGCGGTCTCGATCGGGGTGGTGGGCGGCTACCCGCCGGCCGACTTCGGCATGACGCTCATGCGGCTGTTCCAGCGGTCGCTCTCGTTCGCGACGTTCAGTCTCGACACCGTCCCTCGCGCCGAGCGCAACGACGCCCGCGCCGCACTCCTCGCCACGGCCGCGGCCGACGGTCTGACCCCGGTCGTCGAGGCGGTCCTGCCGCTCGCCGACGCCGTCGAAGCGCACCGACGGATGGACGCCGGGAGCGTCTTCGGTCGGATCGTGCTGACGGCGCGCTGAGCGCGACGGACCCGGTTCAGAACGTCACTGCCCACCGAACCCGGTGGTCGCGATGCCCTTGATGATCTGTCGCTGGAAGAACAGGAACACGATGATGAGCGGCGCAGCCGCGAGCATCGCCGTCGCCATGTTCTGTGCGTACTGGATGCCGAACGCGCTCTTCACGGTCTGCAGCCCCACTGGGAGCGTCATCAGGTTCGCCTGGTTCGTCACGAGGAACGGCCAGAGGAAGTTGTTCCACGCCCCGATGAACACGAAGATCGCCACGGCGGCCAGGATCGGTCGCGACAGGGGCAGCACGATCGTGAAGAACACCCGGAGGCGCCCGGCTCCGTCGACACGCGCCGCTTCCTCGAGCTCGACCGGGATCTGGTCGAAGAACTGCTTGAGGATGAACACCATGGCCGGCGCGATCACCTGCGGCAGGATGATGCCGAGGTACGTGTCGACGAGGTTCATCGCCAGCATCTCGTAGAACAGCGGGATGATCAGCACCTGCGGCGGCACCATGATCGACCCGATGATCGCGGCGTAGAGCCACTTCCGACCGGAGAAGTCGAGGCGGCTGAACGCGTACGCCGCCAGCGTCGACAGGATCACGGTGACCAGGGTGACGACGACGGACGTGAACAGCGAGTTCCAGATCCAGACCGGGATCTGCCCCTGGGTCAGCACCTTGACGTAGGCGTCGATCGTGAAGCCACCGGCCGGGATCCAGGACTGCTGCGCGGCCGCGGCGTCGGTCTCGGACTTCAGCGAGGTGTCGATCGCCCAGAGGATCGGCAGCAGCCAGCTGACGGCCAGCACGATCAGGACGACGAGCGCCCCGATGCGTGCTGGCCCCCACTTCGGCCCGTGGCGCTTCGTGGTCCGGACCCGGACGGTCGTCGTGGGGGTGCTCGTCTGGAGCGACTGCGGGTCGATGGTGGCGGTGCTCATGCTGCCTGTCCCTTCGTGGCGGCACGGACGGCGGCGCGCCTGCGACGCGCGTCGGCCCGATCGGCACGGGCGATGGCGTCACCACGACGCCCGGCGGTGAACTGTGCGATCGAGATGATGACGATCATCGCGAAGAAGATGTACGAGATCGCGGACGAGTAGCCGAAGCGGTACCCGGTGAACCCCGACTCGAAGATGTACTCGACGATCGGCCGGGTGGAGCCGTTCGGTCCGCCGGTCGTCATCTGGTAGATCTGGTCGAACACCTTCAGGGACGCCAGGATCTGCAGGACGACGATGAGTCCGGTCGTGCCGCGGAGCTGCGGGAGCGTGATCGACCAGAGCTTCCGCCAGGTGCCGGCTCCGTCGAGGGACGCCGCTTCGTACTGCGACTCCGGGATGTTCTGCAGGGCGGCCAGGTACAGCAGGAAGTTGAACCCGACGGTCCACCAGACCGTGGTGCCGACGACGGCGTACATCGCGATGTCCTGGTCGTTGAGCCAGTTGCTCGGCGGGAGTCCGATCGAGGTCAACAGGTGGTTGAACAGCCCGAGCTGCGGGTTGAACAGCCACAGGAAGATCTGCGAGACGACGGTCGACGCGAGCAGGTAGGGCATGAAGAAGGACAGTCGCCAGAGCCACTGTCCCGGCAGGCCGGTGTTCACCAGGAGCGCCATCGCGAGGGCGACGACCACGAGCGGGATCGTCGACAGGACGGTGAACCAGACGGTGTTGCCCATCGAGCGCCACATGTCGGCGTCGCCGAAGGCCTCGAAGTAGTTCGCGAACCCGACGAGGTGGTTGCCGGCCCCGGTGAGGCTGGTCGCGGTGAAGCTGAGGTAGAGGCCCCAGACGATGGGGACGACGAGGAACGCGACGAAGAACACGACGAAGGGGGCGACGAACGCCCACCCCGCGCGGTTGTCGCGCCTGCGCTTGACGGTCCGGCCCCTGGCGCGGGACGCGTCGCGCTCCCCGGCGCTGACTGCGTGCGGTGTCGGACCTGCGGTTGCTGATGCCACGATGTTCTGGACTCCTTCGTCCGTCAGCCGGCCGGGTTCGGCTCGGAGAGCTTCTTGTTCACGACGCCCATCAGCTGGTCCCAACCGGCTTCGGGCTTGGTCTGACCGAGCAGCACGCCCTGCAGTGCGTTCCCGACCGCGGTCTGGAAGTCGCTGCCGGCGCCGGTGAACCACGCCTGCGGGTCGTAGTTCGCGATGTCCGCGGCGCCCGCGTAGTGCGCCTGGGGCAGCAGCTTCTTGTACTCGGCGCTGTCGGTGACCGGGTTGTACGCCGGGATGTGTCCCGCCTGCGCCCAACTGAGGGACCGCTTGACGATCGCGGCGACGAACTCGTGCGCGTCACGGCGCTTCTGCTCGTCGACGACGTTCTGGTGCGGGAGCACGAAGGTGTGCGAGTCGGCGTACGCAGCGGGCTCCGAGTACATCGGCGGGATCGGCTGCGCGTCGAACGGGATCTTCGCGTCCTTCATCGACGGGGTGTCCCAGACGCCGGTGAACATGATCCCGGACTTCTGCGTGACGAACTCGGCGAGGGCGGTGCCGCCGTCGGCGGCGTTCGCCGCGATGTCGCCGTCGAGCATCGTCTTCATGAAGTCGAGCGCGGCCATCGCCGCGTCCTTCTCGACCTCGGCCTTCTTGCCCGGCGTGAACACCATCGTGGCGCCCTGCTGCCGGTAGAGCGTGTAGAGCATCCGCCACAGGTTCGCGCCGTCGTTGAGGTACCCGTACGAGATGCCGTGGGTCTTCGTGACGCCCTTGACCGCTCGGCCGACCTCGAGCAGCTGGTCGGGGCTCGAGATGTCGACGATGCGCCCGTCGCTGCCGAGCGCACCGGCCTTGTCGAGGATGTCGGTGTTGTAGAACTGCACGAACGGGTGGGCATCGAGCGCCACTGCGTAGTGCTTGCCGTCGACGAAGGTCTTCTTCCACACCGCCGCCGGGTAGTCCGATTCACGGACGCCGAACTCGGCGAGCAGGTCATCGTCCCACGTGTCGAGCAGGCCGCCGGGCGCGTAGCCCTCGAGGCGGCTCGCGTGCATGATCGCGAGGTCCGGTGCACGCCCCCCGACGCTCGCCATCGCGAGCTTCGTGTAGTACGGCGTTCCCCATGCGAGGACGGTCTGCTGCGCGGCGACACCGGTCGCCGCGTCGGCACGCTTGACGAGGTCGGCCATCTTCGCCCCGTCACCGCCGGTCAGCAGGTGCCAGAACTGGAGTCGGTCGGCGCCGGAGGCGGCGGTCGATCCGGTCGCGCAGCCGGTGAGGCCGCCGGCGAGCACCGCGCCGCCGAGGATCGATGCGCCGCCGACCAGCAACTGCCGGCGGGAGAGGGGGGACATTCGGGTTCACTCCTTCGTGAAGTGGTACATCGTTGTAGTGACAGACGTGGCTGCACGCGCCTGCCGGTCGGGGCCGTTCAGGGACGAGCAGCTGCCTCGATCGCGGCGACCCGGGTCTGGATCTCGCGGATGCGTTCGATGTCGAACTTCTGTCCGCGGGCGAAGTCGTACACGCCGTTCTGCTCCTGGAACACATCGGTGAGCTGCGTGTAGCAGTACCCGAACATGTGCTCGTTGCCGAGGAGCGCGGTCACGAGCCCCTCGAAGCGCTCGTAGAAGTCGTCGAGCGAGCGGACCCGTTCCCCGTACCCCCACGAGGTCGTGCCTGATTGCTGCGGGGCATCAGCGGCGGCAGCAGCGTCGGCGTTCCACCAGATGCCGCCGAACTCGCTGCAGAAGTAGGGCTGGCCGTTGTACGGCAGGCTCCACGGCGTCGCGCCCTCCACGTGGCGGTCGCCGTCGTCCTCGGTGTTGACGAACGCCGTCCGCGTCGTGGGGTCGAGCATCCCGAGCGTCGCGCTGAACGTGGCCGGGTCCTGGTCGTAGTTGTGCGAGTCGTAGACGTCGGTCTCGAACACGCGGTGCGCGTAGCCCGACGCGTCGAGCACCGGACGGGTCGTGTCCATCGCCTTGGTGGCGAGGAACATCGCGCGGGTCACGTCGTCGAGCGCGGTGATCCGATCGGAGATGTGCTGGCGCGTCTCGTTGAGCGGGCACCACCCGATGATCGCCGGGTGCGAGTAGTCGCGCTCGAGCGCTTCGAGCCACTCGGCGACGTAGCTGGCGTCGGGCTGCTGCCGGTCGTCGCTCGGACCGGTCGTCTTGCAGCCCCAGTCCCCGAACTCGCCCCACACGAGGTAGCCCAGACGGTCGGCGTGGTACAGGAACCGCTCCTCGAAGACCTTCTGGTGCAGGCGCGCACCGTTGAACCCGGCCTGCATGCTGAGCTCGATGTCGTGCACGAGCGCGCCGTCGGACGGCGCGGTGAGGAGTCCGTCGGCGTAGAGGCCCTGGTCGAGCACGAGGCGCTGGAAGACGGTCTCGCCGTTGATCAGCACCGACCGACCGACGATCGCGACGCTGCGGAGCCCGGCGTAGCTGCCGACCTGGTCGACCACGGCACAGTCTGCGTCCAGCAGCTCGACGCGGACGTCGTAGAGGAACGGATCGGCGATCGACCACGGCCGGACCCGGCCTGCTGCGATCGCGACCGTGAGCCGCGGCGTCAGCGTGAGGTCGGCACGGACCTCGCGCTCCCCTACCACACCGTGCTCGTCGGAGACGGTCACGCGGACGCGACCACCCGGCAGCCCGGTGCTGAGCGGGACCTCGACGGCGAAGTGCTCGCCCTCGAGGTCCGGCGTGATCCTCGGGCGGCGGATGGCGATCTCGGGGACCGGCTCGATCCACACCGTCTGCCAGATGCCCGTCGTGCGGGTGTAGTCGGCGTCGTGGTTCGCGTACTCGGTGGACTGCTTCCCGCGGGCCTGCGGTGCGTCCTTCGAGTCACGGGCGCGGACCGTCAGGGTGACCGTGTCGCCGGCGCGGACCCTGGCGCGGGCGGTGAGGTCGAACGTGAAGCTCGTGAACCCGCCGCGGTGCCGACCGACCTCTCGCCCGTCGACCCAGACGGTCGTGTCGTGGTCCACCGCGCCGAAGTGCAGCAGGATCCGCCCGTCCCAGTCCGTCGGCACCGAGACCTGTCGGCGGTACCAGACGGCGTGGTGGAAGTCGACGTCGCCGATGCCCGAGAGCGTCGACTCCGGCGCGAAGGGCACCGTGATCTCCCGCGACAGCTCGGCATCAGGGGACGACAGGCCGCGCTCGAAGCCCGAGTCACCCGGATCGAAGTCGAAGCCCCACCGACCGTTGAGGTTCATCCACCGCTCGCGGGTGCACTGCGGCCGGGGGTACTCGGGGCGGGGCGTCTGGGAGGTCGTGGTCATGGCTCTTCCTTGAGTCGGTGCCAGGGGTCGCCACGACGCTACAACGTTGCAATTACGCTGTCCACCCCGCTCACCGCGGCCGGGCCGAAGGGGTCACCGAGACCCGCAGCGATCCGTCTTTCGACCCCGAGTACGGGGTCGTGTACGACACCCGCACGGTGAAGCGCTCGTCGGAGCCCTCCGCGCCGCACGTCAGCTCGAGACCGGCGCCGTCGGCGGGGGTGCACGAGCCGGTCTGTCGGAGAACCAGATCGGAGCGATCGAGGATGCCACGGAAGGCGGCGTCGTCGAGCGTCGGCGGAGCCGAGTACGTCCTCGTCACCGACGGACACGGATGCCCGAACCGGGACAGCTGGAGGCAGAATCCGGCCCCGCGCGTCAGTTCCTCGTCCTCGAGCTCGCACCCCGACGGCACCGCGACCCGGTCGGCGATGCGACGGACACCACCGTCATCCGATACAGCGACCCCGATCCACGTCCCGCCACCCACCAGGGCCGCCACGACCGCGACGACGACCACCCATCTCGCTTGCACCTGCGCCCCCTTTCGCCTCGCCCGATCTTCGCGGAGCGTGTCAGGCCACCGCTACCGCACGTCCGGGGCACACGAAGGGCGAAGCCTGTTGCATAACGGAACGGTAACGAGAGGGAACCGGTCCAAACCCTTTCCGGGACGGTGCCGAATCCCATGCACAGACCGGGAAACACCCGGAGCGCTCACCAGCCGCAGATAGCTGGTTCTCCACTCCTTGTCGGAGTGTGTTCGGCGCGCTTTCAGTACGCCGCGCCGAGCGCGAC
>Ga0153994_1000046_pt1 | contig 85978 bp, 82 predicted proteins | sample TSNC078MetaG_FD_104735 | JGI IMG/M metagenome (GOLD analysis project Ga0153994, IMG submission 104735) | Attine ant fungus gardens microbial communities from North Carolina, USA - TSNC078 MetaG | ecosystem: Host-associated > Fungi > Mycelium > Unclassified | place: USA: North Carolina, Lumber...
CCAGCGGTCGTCGGCGGTGGGCTGGACGCCGGGCTTGTTCGGGACGGGTGCGATCGTCTCGATGTGGTCGGGTGTGACGATCTGGCTGTCGGTGACCTTGTAGACGTACCAGACGTCGAAGTTGGTGGCCTTGTCGGTGACGCGGACGACGATCGCGTCGTCGGTCGTGAGTTCGGCGATCTGGTTGAGCGGCTTGCCGTAGGTGACGCGGTGGCCGGCGACGGCGAAGTTGCCTTCGGCGCCGGGCATCGCGGTGTCCTGGTAGTGGCCGAGTCCGATGGTGTTGAGGACCTTCTCGCGGTCGGTTCCTTCACCGATCGGCTGGTCGTACCCGGCTCCGAAGCGGGGGATCTGCATGGTGCCGAAGACGTCCGTGACGTTCGGCGGCTCCGCGAGGACGGGTGCCGTGCCGCGGTGCTCGGTCCCGACGGTCGGCTTCGCCTTGGTCTGCCCGAGGTCCTTCACCAGGGAGGTCTGGTGCTGGTTCGCCACGACGTCGGTCCACCACGCGGTCCACACCACGTACAACCCGGTGACGGCGCCCGCGATGATGAGCAGCTCGGCGATGAGCGACACGATCGCGCCGCCGACTGTCTGCCGAGGACGAGGTCCCCGCTTCGTCCGGGCACGCTCGTCCCGCGCGCTGCGGCGCGAGGGAAGGGTCTCGTGTGCGGTCACGTGGCTCCCGATCCGGAGGGGACAGTCGTCGCGGTCCGACGACGCTCAGGTCTATCAGACCACGAGGACGCCACGCTGACGGAGTTCTGCACACCCCAGTTAGCGTGGTGTCGTGCAGTACGTCATCCGGCAGTTCACCCCTGACGACACCGAGGCCGTGGTCGCCCTCTGGGAGACCTGCGGCTTGGTCCGACCCTGGAACGACCCGCGGAAGGACATCGCGCGCAAGCTCTCGGTGCAGCCGGAGCTCTTCCTCGTCGCGACCGACCCGGAGGGCGCCGACCGGCTCGTCGCCGCCGGCATGGCCGGGTTCGACGGGCACCGCGGCTGGGTCAACTACCTCGCCGTGCAGCCCGACCTGCAGGGATCGGGGCTCGGGCGGACGTTCATGGCAGAGTTCGAGCGGCTGCTCGCCGACATGGGCTGCCCGAAGCTGAACCTGCAGGTGCGCGCCGGCAACGAGCAGGTCATCGGCTTCTACGAGGCCCTCGGCTACGCGGACGACCACTCGGTGTCGATGGGCAAGCGCCTCATCCCCGACGCCTGACGACGCCCCGCCCGCCTCCTGCCCCCGCCCCGTGCCCCGCCCCGTCCTCCGCGAAAGCGACAGATCCCGGCCGAAGTCCGGCGGCAGGCAGTCGCTTTCGCGGGGTGCACGGGAGCGTGTGGGCGGAGACCGTCGTTTCGGCGGGACGAGACCCCCGCCGGGGACGAAGCCGGTCAGGACAGGGCGAGCGCGACCGACGCCGCCAGCGCCAACCCGATGCCGAGCCCCTGCAGCACGGTGAGCCGCTCCCGGAGCACCAGGCCCGCGAGCACCACCGTGCCGATCGGGTAGAGCGCGTTGAGGACGCTGATCACCGGCAGCGTCGCCGGGTCCGTACTCGAGTGCAGTCCGGCCTGGATGAACACGTTCGCCATCGCGTCGAACACCCCGCACGCCACGATCACCAGCGCGAGCCGGCGAACCGAGCCGCCGCGGGCCGTGGACCCGGCCACCCCGTCGGCCGCGGCCGACGACGCGACGCCCACCGCGCCTCCAGACCGCGCCGACCGAGCCGGCCGAGCCGCCCCCGCCGGACGAGCCGCCCGCGCCGACCGAGCGGGCCGCGCCGGCCGAGCCGCCCCCGCCGGCCGAGCCGCCCGCGCCGACCGAGCGGGCCGCGCCGGCCGAGCCGCCCCCGCCGGCCGAGCCGACAGCACCGCCGCCGCACCCAGCAGGAGCGCCTGCAGCACCCGCGCGACCAGCAGCGGCGCGACCCCCGAGTCCCCAGGGGTCTCGTTGAACGCGAGCACGATCCCGCCGAACCCGCACCCCGCGACCGCCGCCGCGAGCACGCCGCGCGTGGTGAGCCGAGCGCCCCCGGAGTCCCGCACCGACGCAACGAGCACGACCGCGACCACCGCGACCACCAGCGCGCCGATCGCCACCGGCGACAGCACCGTTCCCCTGATCAACGCGACCACCACGGGGACGACGGCGGAGAACACGGCGGTCAGCGGTGAGAGCACGCTCATCGGCCCGATCGCGAGGGCGGCGTACAGCAGCAGCACCCCGACGCCGCCGGACACCCCGCCGACCGCTCCCCACAGCGTCGCCTGCCACGAGAACCGTGCCCCGACGACGACCAGCCCGACCAGGAGCGGCGCGATGCCCACGGCAGCCGCGATCGCGGCGACCGTCACGGGTCGGACTCGGCGCGACGCGAGCCCGCCGAGGAAGTCCGCGAACCCGTACACGAGCGCGCCGCTGAGGCCGAGCATCACGGTGAGCACGGGTCCCATCCTGCCCCGCCCGGTAGCCTGCCCAGCGTGAGTGTTCCCTACCAGCGCATGTTCCGGGTCGACGGCCGTTGGCGCTGGTGGCGGCCGCTCGTGGCGTTGGCCGTCTTCCTCGGGTTCTACCTGGCGACGCAGGTCCTCATCGCGGTCGCGTACCTCGTGCCGATCGGCGTGCAGCGCGGTCCGGACGGGCTCAGGGCGTTCCAGGACCAGCTGTCGTCCGGCGCGCTCGACCCGACCGACCCGGTCGTCCTCTCGATGACGATCGTGTCGCTGGTGGTGCTGCTGCCGTCGATCATGATCGCGGTGCGGATCGCCCGACTCGGACCGATCGGACAGCTGTCGAGCGTGCGGATGCGGGTCCGCTGGGGGTGGATGGCACGCTGCCTGCTGCCGCTCCTCGTCCTGGCGCTCATCATGGTCGGCATCCAGACCGCCGGCACGTACACGATCGACGGGTCCGGGGTGCACTGGAACACCGACGCGATCGGTCAGTCCACCGTGACGCTCGGGACGCTGACGCTCACGATCGTCCTCGTGGTGCTGCTCGTGCCGTTCCAGGCCGCGGCAGAGGAGTACGTCTTCCGCGGCTTCCTCATGCAGACGATCGGCGCGTGGATCCCGCTGCGGAAGGCCGGCGCCGTCATCGCCGTGCTGGTGTCGACCGTCGTGTTCGCGATCCTGCACGTCCCGAACGGCTACAACATCTGGGGCATCCTCGACGTCGGGTCGTTCGGGCTCATCGCGGCGATCATCGTGCTCCGCACCGGAGGCCTCGAAGCCACGATCCTGCAGCACGCGCTCAACAACGTCACGATCTTCGTGCTGCAGGCGCCCGGGTGGTCGAAGATCGACCTCGACTCGTCGAACGGGTCCGCCCTCGGTTGGCTCATCACGCTCGGCACCTCGCTCCTCTACTGGGGGATGATCGAGTTCATGGCCTGGCGTTCCGGCCTCGACCGCCGGTTCCCGGGGGCCGAGGCGCCGCGGTTCCGCGGCCCGGTGCCTGCCTGGGCAGGCGGGTCGCGCTGGGTCCGGCCGGGAGGCACGGGCTGGTCGGGCGCGCCCGCTCGCTCCGAGGGCGTGGCCGGCTCCACCGCCGTGGCCGACCCTGTGGACAACGCACTGGGTGTCGCCGGTCGCCCGTAGGCTCGTGGGCATGAGCACCACCTCGGCCGCTGCCGCGCTCCCCGCGGTGTCGCCGTCGCGCGCCGCCGCACTCGACGTCCTGCACCGGGTGTGGGGCTACGACGACTTCCGCGGCGAACAGGCGGCGATCATCGACCGCGTCGTCACCGGTGGGGACGCCCTCGTCCTGATGCCGACCGGTGGCGGCAAGTCGCTCTGCTACCAGGTGCCCGCGCTCGTCCGCGACGGCGTGGGTGTCGTCGTGTCGCCGCTCATCGCGCTCATGCAGGACCAGGTCGACGCCCTCGCGGCGAACGGCGTCAAGGCCGCGTTCCTCAACTCCACACAGGGGCCGGACGAGCGTGCTCGGGTCGAGCGCGCCGTCGTCCAGGGCGAGGTGGACATGCTCTACCTCGCGCCGGAACGGCTGCGGCTCGAGTCCACTCGTGCGCTGCTCGACCGTGCGCAGATCGCGCTCTTCGCCATCGACGAAGCGCACTGTGTCGCGCAGTGGGGCCACGACTTCCGTCCGGACTACCTCGAACTGAGCGTGCTGCACGAGCGCTGGCCGACCGTGCCGCGCGTCGCCCTGACCGCCACCGCCACGCCGCAGACCCACCGCGAGATCTCCGCGCGCCTCGGGTTGGACGACGCGGCGCACTTCGTCGCGGACTTCGACCGGCCGAACATCCAGTACCGCATCGAGCCGAAGACCGGGGCGCTGCAGCAGCTCCTCACGTTCATCCGGACGGAGCACAAGGGCGACGCCGGCATCGTCTACTGCCTGTCGCGTAACTCCGTCGAGCGCACGGCAGCGGCGCTCGTCGACCAGGGCATCCCGGCGCTGCCGTACCACGCGGGCCTCGACGTGCGGGTGCGGGAGCGCAACCAGTCGCAGTTCCTCCGCGAAGAGGGCATCGTGATGGTCGCCACGATCGCGTTCGGGATGGGCATCGACAAGCCCGACGTCCGGTTCGTGGCGCACCTCGACCTGCCGAAGTCGGTGGAGGGCTACTACCAGGAGACCGGTCGTGCCGGTCGTGACGGGCAGCCGTCGACGGCGTGGCTCGCCTACGGGCTGAACGACGTCGTGCAGCAGCGCCGGATGATCGACCAGTCCGAGGGGGACGCGGCGCACCGTCGGCAGCTCAGCGCGCACCTCGACGCCATGCTCGCGCTGTGCGAGACCATCGAGTGCCGCCGGGTGCGGTTGCTCGCGTACTTCGGGCAGGAGTCCACCGCGTGCGGCAACTGCGACACGTGCATCGCCCCGCCGGAGTCCTGGGACGGCACGGTCCCCGCGCAGAAGCTCCTGTCGACGATCGTGCGGCTCGATCGAGAGCGCGGGCAGCGGTACGGCGTCGCGCACCTCGTGGACATCCTCGTCGGCAAGCAGTCGCCCCGCGTGCAGGAGCTCCAGCACGAGTCCCTGGCGACCTTCGGCATCGGGTCGGACCTGTCCGAGGGCGAATGGCGGACAGTGGCGCGGCAGGTCCTCGCGCAGGGGTACGCCGCGGTGTCCGGCGCCGGCTACGGCACGCTCGTGCTCAGCCAGAGCAGCGCCGAGGTGCTCGGTGGTCGCGTGCAGGTGCTCATGCGTCGTGACCCGGTCAAGGCGCCTCGTGCCGGCCGATCGCGCCGCCAGGTGGTCTCCGACATGCCGCAGGAAGCGCTCGGCCTGTTCGAGGCGCTCCGTTCCTGGCGTGCGGCACAGGCCCGCGAGCAGGGCGTCCCGGCGTACGTGGTCTTCAACGACGCGACCCTCAGGGGCATCGCGGCCGTTCGACCGTCCGACGTCGACCAGCTCGCCGAGATCTCCGGTGTCGGTGCCGCGAAGCTCGAGTCGTACGGACGTGCCGTGCTCGACGTGGTGGCCGCCGCCGAGTGACCTGCCGTTCCATGCCCCGCACGGCATGGAACCCGTGGGCGCCTGACTACACTCGGAACCTCCCGCCACGAGGAGGCAGCAGGTGCCCGGTTCGACGATGTTCACCACCGTGCTCGCGCGTGCCGTGGTGGCGCCGCTCGCCCGCGTGGTCTGGCGCCCGAAGATCATCGGCCGCAAGAACGTCCCGAAGCGCGGCGCGGTGATCCTCGCGAGCAACCACCGGTCGTTCATCGACTCTCCGGCGATCACGATCATGGCGCCGCGCAAGGTCTCGTTCCTCGCGAAGCAGGAGTACTTCACGGGCAAGGGGCTCCGCGGCGCGCTGTCCCGCGCGTTCTTCGGCGGCATCGGTGCCATCGGGGTCGAGCGGGGAGCCGGAGCAGCGGCGCAGCACGCCCTCGACCTCGGCCTCGCACGGTTGCACGAGGGCGAGGCCTTCGCGATCTACCCCGAGGGCACACGCTCCCTGGACGGCCGGATCTACCGCGGTCGGACCGGCGTGGCATGGCTGGCGCTGACGAGTGGTGCGCCTGTCGTGCCCGTCGCGCTCACTGGAACCGAGGACGTCCAGCCCGTCGGCTCTCGGATCCCGAAGCTCGCCCGCGTGACGATCGAGTTCGGCAAGCCGATCGACCTGTCCACCTTCGGTGATGCGTCGTCCGGTCGGGCGAGGCGCCACGCCACTGACGCGGTGATGGCGGCCATCCAGGAGATGAGCGGGCAGGAGCCGGCGAACGCGTACAACAACCCGCCGGCCACGATCGTCGAGCGGGTGCGCCGCGTGTTGCACCGCGACGACCCGAGCGAGGCCGTCGAACCAGACTGATCGACGCGTCCTCGATGACTCCTATTGCACATACGAAATATCAGTGATTTGAATAGGGCTGTGCCGATCGGCACCGCCTGACCGCCCGAACCGGACCAGGCGCATCGCAGACCTGACCCGGAAGGCACGCAGCATGTCGACCACGCCCCTCTTCGACTCGATCGCCCGCCACCGCGAGCGCCCCGTCGCCGTCCGCGCCACGGTCACCCCGGCGCCGACCTCGCCGACGACGGCCCCGGTCGACGCGCCGTCCGCGCTCGTCCCGGCCGCCCTCGTCGCCGCCATCGACGACATCCCCGCCCGCATCGGTGCCGCGCTCCCGAAGGGGCACGCCGTCGGCACCGAACAGCTCGCCCTCGTCGAAGCCGTCGCCGACGCCATCACCCGCGCCGTCGTCGACGCCGTCGTGACCGAGCTCGACCGGATCGTCGCCGACGGCGTCGTTCGCTCCTGAGATCCGCCACGGCACCCGACATGACGATCGACGGCCTCCCGATGCGTCCGCGCGGCCCAGCTCGCGACGCGGTGAACGCAGCCGTCGCGTCCTCGATGTCCGGAGCGGCGGTGCCGACTCCCGCCGTTCCGGAACCCACGCCCGCAGAACGCCTCCGCGGGCGCGACACCGCGCGTGCTGCTGCGCCGACGATGCGGGTGACGCACGGATCCGGGGCGGAGTGGATCCGAGCCTCCCGTCCGGCCACCGTCGCGACGCCACTCGCCCGTCCCGACACCGTCCTGCCGAGCCGTCGTGACCTGCGTCCGGCGGGTCCCGCCCCCACCGTCCTGCCGAGCCGTCGTGACCTGCGTCCGGTCAGGCCCGCGACTGCCGCCCTCGCACTGCGGACGGCCAGACAGGCGCTCACGATCCCGCTGCGCAGCATCAGCAGCGCCATCGGCACCCCCAGGACCGTTCCGATCACCGCGACCGCGGTTGCTGCGTGCCTGTTCGTGACGGTCGCGTCACCGCAGTCCGCGATGGCGGCGCCGCCCGAAGACCGGGCGATGGCGGTGATGGACACGCAGGAGTACGTCGCCCCCGACGGCGTCGCCCTCTCCGTCGACCGCGACGGCTTCTCGATCGCTCGTGCTCCGCAGGCCGCACGGGGTCTGGTCGGGGCTGCCGGCGTGCCTGCTCCTGGCGTCTCGGTGGTGCGACCGGTCGCCGGGACGATCCCGGCGGCCGGCGGCTTCGGCGGGCGCTGGGTGCAGGGCTGTGCCGCGTGCTCGACCAACCACCAGGGGCTCGACTTCGCAGCACCGACCGGGACCACCGTCGTCGCGGCGATGCCCGGCACGGTCGTCTCGGCCGGGGTGTTCGGCGGGTACGGCAACCAGATCCTCCTGCAGCACGCCGACGGCACCCAGACGCGCTACGGGCACCTGTCCCAGATCGGCGTCCGCGTCGGCCAGGTCGTCGCTGCCGGCGAGCGGATCGGCGCCGTCGGCAGCACCGGGGTGTCGACCGGGTCGCACCTGCACTTCGAGGTCATCGTCGGAGGCGTCCCGCGCGACCCCGCCGCCTGGCTCGGAGCCCGCGGCTTGCTCTGACCCGCGGCGCGTAGCGTGCGAAGCGTCGACGACAGGGTGTCGCGACCGAACGGAGGACGCACGTGCGCGTGACGGTACTGGGAACCGGGGCCATGGGCGCCGGCGTGGCGGGGTCGCTGCTCCGCGAAGGACACGAGGTCATCGTCTGGAACCGCAGCCGCGAACGTGCGCTGCCGCTCGGCGACCAGGGAGCGACGGTCGCCGACGACCCGGGCGCTGCCGTCGCGGACGCCGAGGTCGTCCTGCTGACCCTGTTCGACACCGACGCGGTGGTCGACGTCCTCGAGCAGTCCGCCGGCGAGGCACCGGCGACCGCGGTCTGGGTGCAGTGCTCGACCGTCGGGGTCGACGGCACCGAGACGATCGTGCAGATCGCCGCGAAGTACGGCATCACCCTCGTCGAGGCGATGATGCTCGGCACGAAGGCACCCGCGGAACAGGGCAAGCTCACGATGCTCGCGGCCGGCCCCACCGAGGTGCTCGACCGCATCGATCCCGTGCTCGACGCGATCGGCGCGAAGACCGTCCGCGCCGGCGACCGTGTCGGCGAAGGGACCGCGCTGAAGCTCGCCGCCAACGCGTGGATCGCCTCGATCACGGCCGCGACCGGGCAGTCCCTGGCGATCGCGAAGGGGCTCGGCATCGACCCCGAGCTCTTCCTCCAGGCGATCGAGGGATCGGCGAGCGACTCCGCCTACGCCCACACCAAGGGGAAGTCGATCCTGTCAGGGGAGTACCCGGCGCAGTTCGCGTTGGACGGCCTCCGGAAGGACATCGGCCTCATCACCGAGGCGGCACGGTCTGCCGGCGTTTCCACGACGCTCCTCGACGCACTCGGCCGGGTCTACGCGGACGCGAGTGCCGCCGGACACGGGGACGACGACATCGCCGCGGTCGGCACGGCCTTCTAACGGGAGCGGCGGAACCAGCCCCTGACACGGGCCCCGAGTCGCCCGACGGCCTCGTCGTTCATGGTGTTCGCGAGGTCGAACGCCTCTCGGGTCGGGTCGCTGCCGTCCCGGATGCGGCGGAGTGCGGCCTCGGCCCGCGCCCGGTTGTCGAGTTCGGCGAAGGGCATGTCGTCCTCGGGCTCGTGCGTCCGAGGGTGATCGGTGTCCCGCGCCTCGCTCATGCGATCAGGCTACGCGCGGGATCCGGAGTCGACAGCGTCGACCATCGCGGTCATCTCGTCGAGGAACCCGACGATCACGGCGGCATCCTCCGCGGAGAGCCGATCAGCCACCCCGAGGGTCCTGGACTCGAGGTCGTCGATGACGAGCAGTGCCCGGCGCATCGCGGGTCCGGACGCGCTGAGGATGACGCCGCGTCGGTCGGTCGGGTCCGGGTGGCGTTCGACGTGACCGGTGCGGACGAGTCGGTCCACGAGCGCTGAGGTCGACGCGGCGGTGATCCCGAGCCGCTCCGCGAGTTGCTTGGCGTTCACCGTCCGGCCGGCGGCGTCGGCGTCGACGAGGACCCGCAGCGCGGCCATCGCGTTCTCGCCGATGCCGAGGGCCTCGCGCGCCCGGCGCTGGGACGCGCTCTCGGCGGTGCGGTACCGCCGGAGGGCGTTCAGCACGTCGACCGCGTCGATCCGGGATCCGTCGTCGTACCAGAACCCGGTGGCGCGTGTCGTCACCTCCGTCGTCATGGCGACAATGCTAGACGATCTAGTTAGAGCGTCTAGTGATGACGGGCACGGGTTTCGGGCGCAACACCCGTGACGCGGCCCGGAAACACCGTTGCAACGCGGGGTCAGTAGGTTCGCGACATGCAGGAGCCGCGGTGCTGAGCCGACTCGCCGGGAGTGTGTTCCGCGTCGGTGCCGCGATCGAACGAGCCGATGTGCTCGCACGGCTGCTCGACGTGTACCTGGCGCGGTCCGACGCGGCCTCCGGTTCGGGGGAGCGGATCGTCAGCCGTGAGCTCCGTGTGGTCGCCGGTGCCACCGTGCGTCCCGCCACGGCCCTCGATCGGCACGCGACCCTCGAGTCCCTGGCCCTCGACCGGCACCAGCCCGCCTCGATCGCGGCAGCGGTGGCCGTGGCACGGGATGATGCTCGACGGGCCCGTGACGTCGTCTCCACCGAGCTCTGGGACTGCCTCAACGTCACGAGGTCCCGGATGCCGCGCAAGATCGCCGCAGGCCGGGAGCACGAGTTCCTGGGGTGGGTCCGCGAGCGCAGTGCCCTGGCGATCGGTGTCGTCGAGGGTGACGCCAGCCGCGACGAGGTGTGGGAGTTCTTCACGCTCGGCCGGTCCCTCGCACGGTGCGCCGCGACCGCGAGGCTCCTGGCCTCCGACCTGCTCGACCCCGAGTCGGCGGCGTCCTGGGGGACCGCGCTCCGGGCATGTGGGGCGGGCGAGGCGTTCCAGCGGGCGACCGGGTCGGGTGCCCCCGCGTCCGAGGCGGCCGCGTTCCTGCTGCTCGACGACCGCAGCCCCCGCTCGATGCTCTTCCTCACGCTCCGCGCCGAGGAGTGCCTCGCCGACGTCGCGCCCGCCGCCGTGACCGAGGAGCTCGACGACCTCCGCGGCGCCCGCCGCGCGCTCCAGGCGCTGGCGCCGGCCGAGGCGATCGACGCGGCCCGCGCAGCGGGACAGCGGCTCGCGGCGGTCGCCGACCGCGTCGCCGGAGCGCTCGACGCACGCGTCTTCGCGGCGGCGGAACCGACGCACTGAGCGCAGGCCGCGCCGGACGGGAGGCTCGTGGCGGCCCCGCCCCGAGCCTCCCGTCCGGTTCCTGGTCGGGTCAGACGGCGCTGGAGCGGTCGGCGACCGCCTCGTCGCGCTCGAGGTCCTGCCGGATCTCGGCGCGCGATGCGCGCGTCCCGACCACGGGGATCGAGTGGGTGACGGCCATGTGCAGGCGGTTGTCGGCGTCGTAGCGCACGCGGTAGTGCTGGAACCGGACGAGCCAGACCAGGGCGATGGCGAGCGCGACGAACCCGGACGCAGCGCCGACGCCGATCGCCCACCTCGGACCCCACGCGTCCGCGACCGCGCCGACGATCGGGGCGCCGATGGGGGTGCCGCCCGCGAAGATCGCCATGTACAGCGCCATCACCCGGCCACGCATCGCGGGCGCCGTGGTGGTCTGGACGAGGGCGTTGGCGGTCGTCATGAAGGTCAGTGACGCGAGCCCGACGAACACCAGCACGATCGCGAACGTCCAGTACGTCGGGGCGAAGGCAGCGGCCGTGCACGCCAGGCCGAACCCGGCGCTGGCGAACACGAGCAGCCGCATCCGTGGGCGGTCCCGTCGCGCCGACAGCAGCGCGCCGAGCACCGAACCGATCGCCATCACGGAGTTGAGCAGACCGAACTCGCCTGCACCCTTGTGGAACTCCACCCGCGCCATCGTCGAGGTGAAGATCGGGAAGTTCACGCCGAAGGTGCCGACGACGAAGATCATGCAGAGCACCACGATGATGTCGGGGCGCGTGCGGACGTACCTGAAGCCGGCGGTGATCTGCCCCTTGCCACGCTTCGCACGGACCCGGTCCGCGAGCTGTTCGGGGTCGACGAACCGCAGGGCGCCGAGGACCGCGGCGAACGAGGCCGCGTTGATGATGAACACCCAGCCGGAGCCGATCGCGGCGATGAGCACGCCGGCGACCGCCGGTCCGATGAGTCGGGCGGCGTTGAAGGACGCGGAGTTCAGCGCGACGGCGTTCGCGACGTGCTCGCCGGTGACGACGTCGGAGACGAAGGCCTGGCGCACCGGGGTGTCGAACGCGGCCACGATGCCGAGTGCCAGGGCGAAGGCGTAGAGCCACAGCAGCGTGGCGGTGTCCGTCACGACCATGATGCCGAGCCCGAGGCCGAGCATCCCCATCAGGGCCTGGGTCACCATGAGCGTGCGGCGGCGGTCGAAGCGGTCGGCGACGAGTCCGGTCCAGGGCAGCAGGAGGAGTTGCGGCCCGAACTGCAGTGCCATGGTGACGCCGACCGCGATGGCGTTGTCGTGCGTGAGCTGCGTCAGGACGATCCAGTCCTGCGCGGTCCGCTGCATCCAGGTGCCGACGTTCGACACCAGGGCACCTGCGAACCAGATGCGGTAGTTGCGTCCCGAGAGGGACCGGAACATGGCCGTCACTCGTGGGCCAGCCTCCTCATGATGTCGGTGGCCTCGGCGAGGACGCGCCGTTCGGCCGGGGTGAGTGCGGCGATGCGCGGTGAGAGCCAGCCGTCGCGGCGGCGGCGGGTCTCGACGACGAAGTCGGCACCGGCCGGGGTGGCGCCGATGAGGACCTTGCGGCGGTCGTCGCCGTGCCCGCCCTTGGACAGCAGCCCGCGGTCGACGAGCGCGGCGACGGTCTTCGTCATCGACGGGGGTGTGACGCCCTCGTTCCGGCTGAGCTCCGCGAGGGTCATCGGGCCGTCGCGGTGCAGCCGGGCGAGTGCCGAGAACATCGCGTCGCTGACCGTCGTGTCGGCCTTCTGCGCGCGGAGGGTCCGCGACAGCCGGTTCACCGCGATGCGGAAGTCCGTGCTCAGCGACGCGTGCGGCGCGGAGCGCTTGGTGGTCTCGGGCATGGTCACGATCGTTAGCCTAGCAAATTAGTTCAGCGAACGAACTTGTTGCCATCGGGAATCATCCATGCAGGTGTATCGTTCTGGACCGTAGACAACAGGTGTTGTCGAGGAGATTGGAGCAGTTCATGTCCGAGTTCGAGGGCAAGGTCGCCATCGTCACCGGTGGTGGCAGCGGTATCGGCGAGTCCATCGCGAAGGAGCTCGCCACCGCGGGCGCGAGGGTCGTCGTCACCGACATCAAGCTCGACGCCGCACAGCGGGTCGTCGGGGAGATCGAGCAGGCCGGTGGGACCGCCACCGCGTTCGAGGCGAACTCGGCCGTCGCCGCCGACAACGAGCGCGCGGTCCAGTTCGCGGTCGACACCTACGGCGCGCTGCACCTCGCCGTGAACAACGCCGGCATCGGCGCCGCCCCGCAGAAGATCGGCGAGTACGACATCGCCGCGTGGGACCGCGTCCGTGCCGTGGACCTGGACGGTGTCTTCTACGGGCTCCGCTACGAGATCCCGGCGATGCTGGCCTCCGGCGGCGGCTCGATCGTCAACATGGCGTCCGTGCTCGGCACCGTCGGCATCGCGCAGAACGCGGCCTACGTCGCGTCGAAGCACGCGCTCGCCGGGCTCACCAAGGTCGCCGCGCTCGAGTACTCGGCCCAGGGTGTCCGCACGAACGCGGTCGGCCCCGGCTTCATCGACACCCCGCTGCTGCGGAACGCGATGACCCCGGAGGCGATCAGCGCACTCGAGGAGGAGCACGCCACGAAGCGCCTCGGCACCGACGCCGAGGTCGCGGCGCTGGTCCTGTTCCTGCTGAGCGACAAGGCCTCGTTCATCACCGGCAGCTACCACCTGGTCGACGGCGGCTACTCCGCCCACTGACCGTTCCGCGTGCAGGCTCTTTCGCGCGTGGGAAGTCGAATCGCGCGTGGGAAGCCGAATCGCGCGTAGGAAGTCGAATCGCGCGTAGGAGGTCGGAAGTTCCGACCTCCTACGCGCGATTCCGCTTTCCAAGTCGGGCGACATGGGCAGGAACGCTCGTGGTTTCAGGCCGTGATCGCGTCGTGGGGGAGCAGGGCGTGCACACCCCACGTCCGGTTCGCGACCTGGGTGACGCGCATGCTCACCGCGACGCTGGCCATCGCGAGCGCCTCGGAGCGGGTGATGGCGTGGAGGCCGGCGATCCAGTCGACCATCCGGTCGAGGGCGGTCGTCGTCGCGGCGTTCAGGTCGGCGTCGAAGCCGAACGTGATGCGGCCGGCAGGGGTGTCGGCGTGGATGCCGTCGACCGGAGCCTCGTCGAGGAGCGACAGCCTCACCGTCGTCGTCATGCCGCACTCGATCGCCGTGCCGGAGACCTCGCCGTCGCCCTGGGCCGCGTGTCCGTCGCCGACGAAGAGCAGCGCGTCCGGCACCGTCACCGGGAGGTAGAGGGTCGACCCGGCGACGAGTTCGCGGCAGTCGATGTTCCCGCCGCCCAGCGGTCGCGGTGGGATGGTCGAGTGCTCGCCCGTTGGTTCCGGTGGGACGCCGACGACCCCGAGGAACGGTGCCGTCCGGACGCCGAGGCCGAGTTGGTTGCGGGCGACACCCGTACCGGCGTCGATGTCCCAGAGGAGTGGGCCGCGCTCCTGGGTCAGACCGAGCGCCCGGTTGACGGGCGTGTCCACGCCGCCGGAGCCCGTGTAGCCCCAGTCGTCCGGGACGAGGTCGTCGAACCGCACGGCGAGGACCTGTCCCGGCCGGGCACCCTCGACGGCGATCGGGCCGACGAGGCAGTGCCCTCGTCGCCCGTCGATGAGCGTCGGCGGGTGGTCACCCGCGCGCTGTTGGCGCTCCGTGTAGCCCGCCGCGCTCAGCGTGCGGATCGTCACGGTGTCCCCAGGTGCGACGCGGAGCACCGGATCCCGCTCGGCGGTGAAGACGTCGATGGCGGTGTCGAGCGAGGCGTCGATGCGATGGGCGGTCACGGTCCGATCATCGCAGGCGTGCGTGCCGCCGGCGCGACAGGCGTTCCGCTGCGTCTCCGTCAGTGGAACTGGGGGATCGTCATCCAGATGCCGTACAGGACGGCGGCGATGCAGACCGCGAAGCACAGGCCGGCGCCGGCGAGGGCGATCGGGGGCGTGTGCCCGGACCGCGGGGTCTCCTCGCTGTACTGCGTCCGCTCCCCACCCGTGTCGACCGGCTGCCCCGTCCCGAGCAGCCGCAGACCGATCGTGTAGACCAGCACGACGCCGACCGCCGCCACGAACCCGACGCCCGCGACGATCGCGATGCTCCCGAAGTCGATGTCCATCGTCGTCTCCCGTTCAGCCCTTGGCCTCGACCGGCTCGCGCTCGGTCTCGTCCGTCGTGATGTCCTCGTGCGAGACCGGCCGGCGCTTCGCCAAGGTGTAGAAGGTGAGCCCGGCCGCGAGCGCCAGGACGGCGACGGCGATCAGCCCGATCACCGACGTGGACGCGAGCCAGGTCGCCAGAGCCCCGACGACCGCTGCGGCCGGGAGCGTGATCACCCACGCGACGACGATCCGGCTCACCACGTTCCAGTGCACGTCCGCGAGCTTCTTGCCGAGCCCGGAGCCGATCACCGAGCCGCTCGTGACGTGCGTGGTGGAGAGCGCGAACCCGAGGTGGGAGGACACCAGGATGGTCGCGGCCGAGCTGGTCTCCGCGGCGAAGCCCTGCGGGGACTGCACGTCGGAGATCTTCTTGCCGACCGTCTGCATGATGCGCCACCCGCCCATGTAGGTGCCCAGGCCGATCGCGAGGCCGCACGCCAGGATCACCCAGAGCGCTGGTCCGGTGCCGGCGTCCTGGTAGTTCGCGGCGATGAGGGTCAGCGTGATGACGCCCATCGTCTTCTGCGCGTCGTTCGTGCCATGCGCCAGGGACACCAGCGAGGCCGAGATCGTCTGGCCATGGCGGAACCCCGTCGCAGCGCCGTGCGTCGTGGCGTTCTTCGTGAGGGCGTACGCCAGGTAGGTCGCGACCAGGGCGATGACGCCGGCGATCACGGGGGAGAGCAGCGCGGGCAGCACGACCTTCGACACGACGGTCGCCCAGTCCACCGAGTTCAGGCCGGCGCCGATGATCGACGCCCCGATGAGCCCGCCGAACAGGGCGTGCGTCGACGACGACGGCAGCCCGAAGTACCAGGTGGCGAGGTTCCAGAGGACGGCGCCGACCAGCCCGGCGAAGATCATCGTCGGCGAGATGTGGATGCCGTCCTGTCCCTCGCGGATGATGCCCTGCGAGACGGTCTTGGCGACCTCGGTGGACAGGAACGCGCCGACGATGTTGAGCACGGCGGAGATGAGCACGGCGGTCCGGGGCTTGAGTGCACCCGTGGCGACCGACGTGGCCATGGCGTTTGCGGTGTCGTGGAACCCGTTCGTGAAGTCGAACACGAGCGCGACCACGATCACGAGCACGACGATGACGAGGACGTCCATGGCGGCGACGGTAGGCCCGCGGCGACGCGCTCGGGTGAACGCCCGGTGAACACGTCAGGCCGTCTGGCCGTCCGGTCGGTCCGGTCGTCTGCGAGGATGCTCACGTGCCCACGTTCTCTGCCGCCCGCGGCGACTCCTCGTTCGTCGACGCGCACGGTGTCGAGATCGTCTACTCGACCTGGCGCGCCGGGCGGCCGAAGGGGATCGTGCAGATCGCCCACGGCGTCGGTGAGCACTCGCTCCGGTACGAGCGGCTCGCGCAGGAGCTCGTCCGTGCCGGCTGGACGGTCGTCGCGAACGACCACCGCGGTCACGGTCGGACCGGGCTCGGGCAGTGGGACGGCGACCACGCGAAGCTCGGCAGGCTCGGCGTCGGCGGGCTCCGGGCCGCGATCGACGTCGTCGAGCAGATGACCTCCGTGGCGCGGCAGGAGACCCCCGGTGTCCCGCTCGTGCTGTTCGGGCAGTCGTGGGGGTCGCTGATGGCGCAGCGCATCCTGAACACCTCGAGCGAGTCGTACGACGGCGTCGTGCTGTCGGCCACCGCGTACCGCCTGCCCGGATGGATGAACGGCGGCGACCTCAACAAGCGGCACGCCGCGCTCGGTCCGACCCGGTTCGAATGGCTCAGCCGGGACCGGGGGGTGGTCGACGCGTTCGACGCGGACCCGCTCACGGTCGATGCCGACGTGATGGGGCTGTTCGGGCTGCCGGACACGCTGCGTCTGCTCGGGGTGCCGCGCCGGGGGATCCCGCACGACGTCCCCGTGTTGCTGCAGGTCGGGTCCGACGACAGCCTCGGTGGTCCGCGCTCCGTCGAGAAGCTGGCGGCCGCGTACCGCCGTCGCGGCGGGCTGACCGACGTGGTGGTGCGGGTCTACGAGGGCGCTCGGCACGAGATCTACAACGAGACGAACCGGGACGAGGTCGTCGCGGACCTGGTCGCGTGGCTGGGGCGCGTCGCTCGCTGACGGGGCGCTCGCTGACCGGCCGCTGCGCGTAGGGTCGAACCGTGCACGGTGAGTACAAGGTCCCAGGCGGAAAGCTCGTCGTCGTCGACCTCGACGTGGTCGACGACACCATCCAGGAGTTCCGGCTGGCGGGTGACTTCTTCCTCGAGCCGGACGACGCGCTCCCGCTGATCGACGCCGCCGTGAACGGGCTGCCTGCCACCACGGACGCCGCCGGCATCGCCGCAGCCGTCCGCGCTGCCCTGCCTGCTGATGCCGTGCTGCTCGGCTTCACGCCGGAGTCCGTCGGCGTCGCCGTCCGCCGGGCACTCTCCCGGGCGTCGACGTGGCGCGACTACGACTGGCAGATCATCCACGAGGGGCCGATCAGCCCGAACGAGCACCTCGCCCTCGACCAGGTCCTCACCGAGGAGGTGGGTGCCGGCCGACGCGGGCCGACCCTCCGCATCTGGGAGTGGGACCAGCCCGCGGTGGTCATCGGCTCCTTCCAGTCGCTGAAGAACGAGGTCGATCCCGAGGGCGCCGCGAAGTACGGCGTCGAGGTGGTCCGGCGGATCTCCGGCGGCGGCGCGATGTTCATGGACGCCGGCGCGATCATCTCGTACTCGCTGTACGTCCCGACCGACCTCGTGCAGGGCATGACGTTCGCTGACTCGTACGCGTACCTCGACGAGTGGGTGATCGAGGCGCTGAAGTCCCTCGGCATCGACGCGTACTACCAGCCGCTCAACGACATCACCTCGACCAAGGGCAAGATCGGCGGCGCCGCTCAGAAGCGGCTCGGCACCGGGGCGCTGCTGCACCACGCCACCATGAGCTACGACATGGACGGCGAGAAGATGGTCCAGGTGCTCCGCATCGGTCGCGAGAAGATGAGCGACAAGGGCACGACCTCGGCCGCCAAGCGCGTCGACCCGTTGCGGTCGCAGACGGGGTTGTCGCGGGCGGCGATCATCGAGTCCTTGATCGGGACCTTCACGACGCTCTACGGCGCGACGCCGGGAGCGGTCACGGACGCCGAACGACAGCGGGCGCAGGAGCTCGTCGAGTCGAAGTTCGCGACCAAGGAGTGGCTCCAGCGCGTCCCGTAGATCGTCGGGAAAGGTGGTCGGCGGCCGGGAGAGGGGGGTTCCCGGCCGCCGCACTTCGAGTGTGGACGTCATCCCCAAGAACGAGACGTGTGGATCATGAGAATCCTCCGCGCGGCTGATCCGCCGACCAGAGCCGCCACGTAGCCTCGCTTGCGTGAACTGGTTGATCCTGTTGGGGGCGGTGGCCGCTGCGGTCGTCGTGACGTGGATCGCCGATCGTCTGGGGTGGATCGACCTGTCGAACAAGTCGACCAGCAGCGGGGGATCCGGTGGAGTCGTCTCGATGATGGACGAGGTCTTCGCGCCGACGCGCCACGAGACCCAGGCAGAGTACGAACGGCAGGCCCGCCTGCCCCGTGAAGCACCGACGCCCGCCGATGACGACCACGACCTGCTGAGCGGGACGGTGCTCATCAAGGTGCCGACGGTCAGGGGGACCGGCGGCCGACACGAGGCACGCGCCGGGACCCACGACCGGCAGTACTGACGGCCCACCCACCTGACGGCCGCCTGACCGACGACGTCAGCGGGTGGTGAGCTCCTGGTAGTCGGGGTGCCGCTCGATCCACGCCGCGACGTAGCTGCACTGCGGCACGACACGGCGCGAGGAGCCCGAGCGGACGTCGTCGAGCGCGTGCTGCACGAGGACCGAGGCGTGGCCCCCTCCCCGGTGCGCGGGGTCGATCTCGGTGTGCACGAAGCGGATCTCGTCGTCGACGATCTCGTAGGCGGCGAACCCGATCACGGTGTCGTCCTCCACGAGGGAGTACTGCTGCTGATCGGTGTCGTTCCGGACGTCCAGTGCCATGTCGACGACGCTACGCCGCGGCCCCGAAGAGGGGCCTGTGCGCCCGCTGTGTGCCTCGCTAGCGTCAGCGGGTGACCGACCACCGCCCGCCATTCCACTTCCGGACGCCTCCGGGGTGGCCGACGCCGTCCACCGAGTGGGTTGCGGCGCACCAGCTCGCCGAACCCGGTCCGGGGTTCTCCCCTGGCCCCGGGATCCCGCCCGCGCCGTCCGGGTGGCGCTTCTGGCGTGCCGACCGTCGGGCGTTCCGGGCGGCGATGCCCACCCGGCGGCGGCGGATCGAGATGCTCGGCGTGGCGGGACTCGTGCTGCTGGTCCTCGGGATCGTCGGCGTCGTCGTGCTGACGGCGGCGGACGTGCCTGCGGTGTTCGCCGTCGCCCCGATCGCGGCCGGGGGAGCGCTGTACGTCGTGTCCTGCGTGCGGTGGTGGGACCTCGCCGCGGAGACGGCGCGATCGATCGCCGCGACGGCCGGGGCGTGGGGATCGACCTCCGTCTCGGCCCCGGCGGCACGGGCCGGCTTCGGGAGGTCGGCCCGCGTGGCCACCGGCATCACGGCCGCCATCGCCGCGGCCGCACTCGTGGTCGGCGCATCGGCTGGCGTCGCCCCGGTCGTGACGGACGCCGGGCAGTCCCTGGCCGGCGCCGTCGGGAGCGTTCGTGGCGACCTCCCCGAGGACGAGGAGCTCGCGGCTCCCTACACCTCGGACGACGGGCAGATCGACATCACCCAGGTCAGCGACGACGCGTGGGACGCCACCTGCGCGGCGACACCCGGTGACTCGAACTGCTGGAGCTGGGAGGTCGACGCGCTGACGGACTGCGACCTCTCCGTGACGATCGGGTTCGCCGACACCGCGCTCGGGGACGACACCAGGACCGTGACCCGTGCCGTGCACGTCTCCGCGGGCCGACCCCTGTACATCGCGGAACTCGGGGACGAGGACTACAGCGGCATCGACACCGCCTCGTGTCTCGGGGACGTCCCGCACCGGGTGGACGTCGACCAGACACCGGCCGACGACTTCGCCTACGAGGAGCAGCCCGACGGGTGTGACCTCACCGGGTGCATCGGCTGGACGCTCCGTCCGGGCGAGGACTGCGCGGACGCCTCGATCCAGTTCCTGGTCACGGACGATTGGCGCGACGTGCCCGATCCCCACGACCTGGTGATCGGTGCGCCGTTGCAGAGCGGCGTCCCCGTGACCGTCTTCGCCGGCGGGGTGGAGTCCTTCGCCGGCGACGCGACGATCACGCAGATCACGTGCTCGTCGTCGGACGCCCCCGATGCGGAGGCCCAGCCGGGGGCAGCGGCACACGCCTGACCAGCGGACGCCCCGCCCTGCGAGCCCGAAGCCCTGCGAGCCCGAAGAGGGGCCTGTGTGCCTGCCGTGACGACCGCTACCCTCGGCGCGTGACCGAGCAGCACCCCGTCGACGTCGAGCCCCGATTCCGCACCCCACCCGGTTGGCCGACACCGTCGGCCGCATGGGTCGAACGTCACCACCTGGCGGAGCCGGCGCGCGGCTGGGTCCCGGCCCCGAGCCTCCCGGCTGCCCCGCAGGGCTGGCGCTTCTGGGAGGCGGACCGGCGCGCGTTCTGGCGCGACCGACGGAGCGTGGTCGGACTCGCCCTCGTCCTGGTGGGCATCGCCGTCGTCGTCACCGTGTCCGTCCTCGGCGGGGAACTCCGTGGGCTCGCCGGACTCGGTCTGGTGCCGGTCGTCGGCGGAGCCGCCGTCGCGATCACGAGCAGCGTCCGTCGTGCCGCCCTGGCCGACCGCCTCGTCGCCGTGGCCCGCGAGCGTCGCGCAGCGGAGCCGATCGACCCCGAGGCCGCTTGGGGCGTCCCGGGAGCCCTCCCCTTCGTCGAGGCGTCCGGGGACGAGCGCCGCTCGCCCGTGCGCCGTCGGAACCGGATCGCGATCGCCGTGACGGCGACGGCCACGGCGGTCGTGACCATCGTGGGTGCCTCCGTGGCCGTCGTCCCGCTCGTGCAGGAGACGGTCGGCGGGGTCGGCCAGACGCTCGCCCTCGGGCTGCAGGACGACGCCCCGGCGCCGTCGACCGCATCGGCGTCGCCGGATCCGGACACCGACCCCGCCCCGGACACCGATCCGACACCGGCGCCCGCCCCGTCGACGGTGGCGGTCGACGCCGTCCTCGAGGACGGGACGGCGCTGCAGGCCGACTGCGCGGTCGCGATGGCGGGCCGGACGGACCCGGCGCACTGCTGGGCCTGGTCGCTCACCGCGCCGGCCGCGTGCGAGGCGAAGGTCACGGCCCGGTTCGGCCCTGATGCGAACGCGCCGGCGACCCGGACCGAGGAACGGTTCGTCTCGCTGTCACCTGGCGTGCCGCTGTCCCTCGTGCTCCGCGGCGGCGAGACCATCGCCGGGCTCGACCACCCGACCTGCGTCAGCGCGGGGTCCGCGCCCTACCCGATCGGCACCTACGACGCCGGGGTGGAGCTGCCCGACTCGGACTTCCCGGCCGCCTGTGACGACTGGGGGTGCGACGGGTTCGTCTTCGACGCCGAGTCCGCGTGCGACGCCGCGACGATCGAGGTGCACGTGTTCGACGACGTCGCGGACCAGCACTCGCGGGACTACGTGGTCGTGCAGCCGCTCGCCGACGGGACGAGCACGACCCACAACGAGGTCTTCGTGCCGTACGACCACGGCCGGCAGCCGGCCGACGCCGAGGTGTCGTCGGTGACGTGCGAGAGCTGAGCCCGTGTGCGCGACAATGATCGGGTGAACAGGGGAGACGAGGCACCGGACCGGGTCGTCCTCGGCGACAACCTCGACGCCCTCGCCACCCTGTCCGACGGCGCGTTCACGGTCGTCTACCTCGACCCGCCGTTCAACACCGGCCGGTACCAGCGCCGGCACGCCAGCTCAGCGGTCCCGAGGGCCGACGGACCTGTGATGGGCTTCCACGGCCGGAACTACGAACGCGTCCGCGGTGACCTGATGCGCTTCGACGACCGCTTCGAGGACTACTGGTCGTTCCTCGAGCCCCGCCTGCTCGAGGCGTGGCGGGTCCTCGCGCAGGACGGCACGCTGTACCTGCACCTGGACTACCGCGAGTCGCACTACGCGAAGGTCCTCCTCGACGCGCTGTTCGGCCGTGACGCCTTCCTCAACGAGATCATCTGGGCGTACGACTACGGCGCGAAGTCCCGCTCCCGCTGGCCCACGAAGCACGACACGATCCTGGTGTACGTGAAGGACCCTGCCCGGTACCACTTCGACTCGACGGCGGTCGACCGCGAGCCCTACATGGCACCGGGGCTCGTCACGCCGGAGAAGCGGGAGCGCGGCAAGCTCCCGACGGACGTCTGGTGGCACACGATCGTGTCGCCGACCGGCCGCGAGAAGACCGGGTACCCGACGCAGAAGCCCGAGGGGATCCTCCGGCGGATCGTGCAGGCGTCGTCGCGTGAGGGCGACTGGGTCCTCGACTTCTTCGCGGGCAGCGGCACGACGGGCGCGGTCGCCGGGGCGCTCGGCCGCCGCTACGTGCTCGTCGACGACAGCTCGACGGCGTTCGAGGTGATGCGGAAACGCCTGCCCGGCGCGACCTTCGAGGTGCTGCCCCCGGCGACGATCGCCGCGGATCCCGCCGTGTGAGGTGGCTGGGGCGCGTAGGGGCCGACTCGGAACGACAGGATCGCTGTCGTACGACAACGGTTCTGTCGCTGCCGAGCGCGCGCAACTGTTGCAGACGCGTGGAAACGACGAAGTCGCTGTCGTACGACAGCGACTTCGTCGTTCGGGGTCGGCACGCGGCGCGGCGCGGCACGCGGCGCGGGTCGCGGCTACTCGGCCGAGTGCCGGCCGTGCGCGTGGTCGCCGTCGGCCGGACGGGAGGCCCGGCTCGCGTCGTGCGCGTCCGTTCCGTCCGTCGCGGGGTCGGCCTCCACGGTGGCAGCGTGCGCGGCACGGCGGGTGCGGATGGCACCGGTGGTCGTGGCGGGCTCGTCCACCGGCGCAGCGGCCGAGTGCGCACCGTGCGTCGGCGCGTCCGGCAGCGGGGCACGGGTGCCGTCGCTCGACACGTCGTCCGGCAGCACCGACACGTCGGACGTCCCGGTGGACCGGGCCGAGCGCGGCTGCGCCGGGACGTCGGGTGAGGTGGGGACGATCCCCATCCGCCCGGTGTCGGGTGACACGAGCGATCCGGTGTTCGTCGCGGCGCCCTGCGCGTCGACGGCGTGGCGATCGGGGTCGTTGCCCGCAGCTGCGGCCCGGGCGGTGTCCGCCTGCTCCTGCAGCGCCGACGTCTTCCGGAGCGGCGGCACCCGGAAGAACCACGTCAGGACGAACGCGATGAGGATCACACCGAGGCCGACGTAGTACACCGTGACGGCCGAGCTGCTGAACCCGACGAGGAACGGCCGGGTCAGCCGCTTGTCGGCACCGTTGAGGAACGAGGTGTCGCTCGTCGCGGAGCTCGTCGAGGAGTCGGCCTTCGAGTTGCCGCTCTTGAGCTGCTCGATGAGCGTCGGGGCGACCTCGTCGACGACGTTCTTCCGCTGCGACGCGTTCGAGTAGTCGACCTGCAGCGTGCCGTCGACGACGTCGGCCTGGGCCTTCGACGCAGCGGTCTCGAGCGCCTGCTGCTCGGCGTCCGGCTTCGCGGCCGCGACCTGCTCGTCGATGACCGACTGTGCCTGTGCGGCGGGGAGCGCACCGGCGGCAACCTGCTGTTGGACGCCCGCGGTGACCTGCTTCGTGACGGCGGCGTCTGCGGCTTCCTTCGCCTGCACGGCGCCCTTGTTCAGGCCGTCCTGCACGTTCTGCTTCACCGGGTCGGTGATCGGCGTCCAGATCTGGTCCATCACGCCCTTGTTGTCCTTGGCGTTCGCCACGGACGGGGTGAGGGCGGCGTTCAGGGCGCTCGTGAGGTCGGACTTGTCCTGCATCGCCGTCGTGATGTTCGTCGGCATCAGGGTGAACAGCACGGAGAGGAGCACTGCGGTGCCCATCGTGCCGCCGATCTGGCGGAAGAAGGTCGCGGCGCTGGTGGCGACACCGATGTCCCGAGGGGACACCGAGTTCTGCGCGGCCAGGGTCAGCGTCTGCATGAGCTGCCCGAGCCCGAGGCCGATGCCGAACATGCCGAGCATCAGGAACCACAGCGGGCGGTCGGCGGTGAGGAACGTCAGGACGGTGAACCCGATCGCGGTGAACGCCGTCCCGGTGATCGGGAAGACCTGGTAGTTGCCGGTCCTGGAGATGATCTGACCCGAGGCGATCGACGCGATCATCAGGCCGAGGACCATCGGCAGCATCGCGAAGCCGGACTCGGTCGGGGTGACGCCCTTCACGATCTGCAGGTACAGCGGGATCGTCAGCATCGCGCCGAACATCCCGAAGCCGACGAGCACGGACAGGATCGCGGACATCGAGAACACCCGCGAGCCGAAGAGCTTGAGCGGCAGGATCGCGTCGTCCTTCATGGCGCGCTCGACCAGGATGAACGCGATGAGTCCGACGGCGCCGGTCACGTAGCAGGCGATCGAACCGGCCGAGCTCCAGCCCCAGGTGCGGCCCTGCTCCGCGACGAGCAGCAGCGGCACGAGCGTCACGATGACGAGCGCGGCACCCCACCAGTCGATGCGCGGCTTGGCCTTCCGCTCGCCGACCTTCGGCAGGTGCAGGAACGTCAGCACCATGATCAGCGCGATGATGCCGATCGGCACGTTGATCAGGAACACCCAGCGCCAGCCGGCGATGAACACGATCTCGCTCGCGCCGGCGAAGAGGCCACCGACGAGCGGCCCGATGACGCTCGAGATGCCGAACACCGCGAGGAAGTAGCCCTGGTACTTGGCGCGCTCGCGGGGGGCGAGCATGTCGCCCATGATCGCGAGCGGCAGGGACATCAGACCACCGGCGCCGAGGCCCTGCAGCGCGCGGAACCCGGCGAGCATGAGCATCGAGGTCGAGAACGACGCGGCGAAGGACCCGACGATGAAGATGCCGATCGCGGTGAGGAACAGCGGACGCCGCCCGAAGATGTCGGAGAGCTTGCCGTAGATCGGCGTCGTGATCGTCGAGGCGATCAGGTACCCCGTCGTGACCCAGGCCTGCTGGTCGAGCCCGTGCAGGTCGTCGCCGATGGTGCGGATGGCGGTGCCGACGATCGTCTGGTCGAGGGCGCCGAGGAACATACCGGCCATCAGGCCGTAGATCACCAGCAGGATCTGCCGGTGGTTCATCACGACGTTGGATGCCGTGGTGGGTCCCGCTGGAGCGGTCGCCGTCTGGGTCATGTGCAGGGTCTCCCGGGTACCGAAGCGCTGATGACAAGAATTTTGCGCTGTCTGCAAAGTTACAACTGCCGCAAGCGGTGCGGTCACGCAGGTGCGGCTTCCTGTGTGGATCGGCAGCGTTCCGCGGGACGAACAGTAAGGTCGCCCCCATGAGCACGCCCGACGGCATCACGGTACGCCCGACGTCCGTCGGTGGTTCCCGTCCGGCCGTGATCGTCCTCCCGGGTGGCGGCTACGAGGAACACGGGCGGGCGAGTTCCGAACCGATGGCGGACTGGTACGCCGGCATCGGCCTGCACGCGTTCCTGTTCCGCTACCCGCTCCGCACGCCGGAGACCGTCGGCCCGTTGCACCCGGCGCCGATCGACGCGACCCGCGCGGTGTTCACCTGGCTCCGCTCGGGACGGGCCGGCGCGGACACCGGACTCGACATCGACACGGAGCGCATCGGCGTCGTCGGGTCGAGCGCCGGCGGGCACCTGGCGGCCTCGCTCGCGAACGGCATCGACGACCCCGCTGCCGACCGGCCGGCGTTCTGCGTCCTGAACTACCCGGTGATCTCGATGGAGCACCCGACGCGGCCGCGTCCGATGGTCGGGCTCCTCGGCGACGACCCGCCGTGGCGGACGCGCCGTGAGCTCTCGATGGAGACGCGGGTCGACGAGCGCACGCCGCCGACGTTCGTCTGGACGACGGCGGATGACCGGATCGTGCGCGCGTCGAACGCGCTGTCCTACGCGGACGCTCTGGTCCGGAGTGAGGTGGACGTCGAGGTGCACGTCTTCCCGCACGGCCGGCACGGACTCGGCACCGCCGTGCGCGAACCGCACACGTCCCAGTGGACCCGGCTCTGCGAGAACTGGCTGCGGTACCAGCGCGTGCTGACCGACTGAGCCGACCAGGGCCTCCAGACCGGACTGGAGGCCCTGCGCACGTCCGTCAGACGGCCGCCGTCTCGACGACCCTGGTCACACCCCGCGTGGCGAGGTCGGCCGGATCGGCCGCGGTCCGGCTCGTGACCACGGTGACCGCCTCGCCGGCGGCACGGAGGCGGTGCCAGCGGTCGAAGACCGCGCCGCCCGGTGCGAGGTCGGCGCGGCGGACGGGCAGGTCCGCGTCGTCGACGTCCACCACGACGGCGGTCGTCCGCGGGGTCGGCGACGGCGTCGCCCGACGTGCCTCGGCGACGACCTCGGCGTAGCGACGGCCGAGGGGCTTCACCCGGTTGTCGACGTCGAGCAGGCCGAGCGTGTACTCGAGGTCCTTGAAGTCGCCGAGCGCGCGGGAGACGTCGTGCGAACACCACCACGTGACGGCGTGCAGGTCCTCGGTGCTCAGGGCGGCTGCGATCGTGCGCTCGAGGAACTCGGGCATCTCGTCGTCGGCGAGGTGGCGGTCCGGTGCGCCCACCTCCTGTAGCCAGACCGGCCGGCCGGGGTCCGTCGCGAAGGCCTTCGCGAGCTCGATCATCCACTCCGCGTGCCGGACGGACTCGTCCGAGAGCGCGCCGTACCGCCCGGCCACGCCGTTGAAGATCCACGAGTGCACCGTGGTGACGTCGCCGAGGCGGCTGGCGTGGGCTGGTACGAAGGGGTGTCCGTCGCGGTACCAGAGGTGGTCGTTCTCGCTGTGGGTGACGACGTGTCGCGGGTCCTTGTCCCGCGGGGCGCCGAGCAGGGACTCCAGCCAGTGCGTGACCTGGTCGGTGTCAGCGGGCATCGCCGCCGGGTTCGGTGGCTGGAACTGGTTGACCTCGTTGCCGAGCGTCAGGCCGGTGAAGTTCGGGCGGTCGCGCACGGCGTCGTACACGGCGGCGACCAGGTCCGCCTGGGCTCGGATCGCCGGGGGATCGGTGAACATGTTGCCGTCGTGCCAGTTCACGAGCCACGCCGGGATGAAGTCGAAGCCGGACATGTGCCCCTGGATCACGTCGACGCTGGCGTCGAGGCCGAACTCCGCGGCGACGTCGACGACCTTCACGACGTCGTCGAGCGCCTGCCTGCGGATCAGTGTGCGGTTCGGTTGCAGCGTGGGCCAGAGCGGGAACAGCCGGACGTGGTCCAGGCCGAGGCCCGCGATCGCCTCGAGGTCACGGCGGACCGCGTCTTCCTGCACCGACTGCCACTGGAACATCCAGTCGGTGGACGGCACGTAGTTCACGCCGAAGCGCGGAGCGGTGGTCATCGGTCTCCCTCGGTCGGTGCGGTCGGCGCATGGGGCGTCGGGTGTCCGGTCGTCGGCGCCCGCCAGGACGAGCCGCGGACGTGCAGCGCGCGGCCGCTCACCTCGGCGTCGGTGACGTCCTCGCCCCGGACGAGACGCTCGACGAGGGCGACCGCCGTGCGCGCCGACTCCTCCACCGGCGCGTCGAGTGCGGTGAGCGTGGGACGGACGATCGACGACACCCAGGAGTCCTCCCACGCGACGACGGACAGGTCGTCGGGGACACGGACGCCGAGTTCGGGGGCGTGCGCGATCACCTCGGCCGCGATCGCCTCGCCGTCGAGGACGATCGCCGTCGCGCCGTCGAGCCGGCCGAGCAGGTCGGCGACCGGGTCCTCTGCGTCCCCGCGCCAGGCCAGGACGATGGCGTCGATGCCGCGTGCTCCGGCGGCGGCGGTGAACCGGGCATCGCGTGCGCCGGTGTGCGCGAGCGACGGACCGTCGCCGACGCGGGCGATGCGCCGGTGCCCGAGGCCGTCGAGGTGGTCGAGCAGCGCGCCGGTGGCGTCCACGTCCCCGACCGTGACGGCCGGGATCGTGCTGCCCGGGACGGGGGCGCCGAGCATCACGGCCGGCGCCGACAGGTGCTGGAGGAGCGAGACGCGAGGGTCGTCGGTCCGGACGTCGACGAGCAGGAAGCCGTCGACCCGCTGCTCCGTCCACCACTGGCGGTAGACCTCGGCCTCGTCCTCGGCACGGACGAGGGTCAGCGAGAGCGACCAGCCGATGGCGGCGAGCGGCTCGGTGAGCCCGGCGATCAGACGCATCGTGAACGGGTCTCGTTGGAAGGTGTCACGCGAGCGGGCGAGCACGAGACCGAGGCTTCGGCCAGCGCTGCCGGAGAGCTTGCGGCTCGCGAGGTTCGGCCGCCAGTTCAGGTCGTCGGCGGCCTTGCGGATCCGGGCGGCGGTCGCGGCCGAGACGTTCGGTCGGCCGTTGAAGACGTGGGAGACCGCCGAGGTCGAGACGCCGGCGCGCTTGGCGACCTGCGCGATCGTCACACGACGACGGTCGACGGCTCCGGCGGTGGTGTCGCTCATGCCGACGAGCGTAGAGGGTTGACCGGTTCGTGTAAAGCGGTATACGTTGCTCGTCACCTGAAGTACACCGCTGTACCAACCACCCCGTGAACCGCTCCACCTTCCACTGCCAAGGAGGCACCGTGACGGACGGAATCAGCAGGCGGACCCTCCTCGGCGCCGGCCTCGGCGCCGGGGTCCTGGCCCCGATCCTCGCCGGGTGCGCCGCGCTCACACCGGCGTCGAGCGGGCCGGGGACCCTCAGCGTGCACACCCAGTTGAGCGGTGCCGTCGCGGGGGCCAGGACGTTCACCGACGTCGTCGCCGCGTACCGACGACGCACGAGCCGGAGGGTCGCGCTCCTGTCGAACGGGTCCGACCTGCCGATCGTGTTCGAGACGAGTTCGCTCGCGGGCAAGGAAGCCGACGTCGCCATCGTCAACATGGTCGGGCGCACCCTGTCGTGGACGGGGGAGCACGCCACGATCCCCGTGAACCAGTACCTCGACGACTGGGGTCTGCGGGACCAGATCATCCCAGAAGCCATCGACGAGTGGACCGACGACCAGGGTCGCGTCCGGGCGTTCCCGTTCACCAGGACGAACTGGCCGGTGTCGTTCAACACCGCCCTGCTGGAGCAGGCGGGCGTGAGCGAGATCCCGACCACGTCCGACCAGCTCGTCGCCGCGGCGGACCGGCTCCGTGCCGCCGGCATCGGGCCGGTGACCGTCGGCGGCTCCGACTGGAGCGGGCAGAAGCTCCTCATGCAGATCATGCAGGGGTTCATCACCCAGGACGAGGCCACGAAGGTCTTCTCCACCGGCAAGATCTCGGAGAGCGCCGGCGCGGTCCGGGGCGTCGAGCACTTCGTCGAGCTCCGCGACGCCGGCGTCTTCGTCGACTCGGTCCAGGGCTTCACCTCGGACTCCGAGCTCACGCAGTTCAACACGCGCAAGGCCGCGATCGTCCCGGCGATGTCGTCGGCGCTCGCGCTCGTGTCGAAGGAGCGTGCGGCCGAGGTCACGGTGGGCGGCTGGCCGGTACCGTCCGCGAACGCCGTGATCACGCACCCGAGCGTCATCAAGAGCTACAACGGGCACGGCATCTGGATCAGCGAGAACGGCCGCGAGAAGCTCGACCTGATCAAGCCGTTCGTGCAGTACCTGTACTCGTCGGCCGTCACCAGCGAGTTCGTCCTCGACTCCGGACGCGACATGAGCCGCATCACGGACACCGTCAGTCAGGACTTCCCGCTCGTCGCGCAGGCGTCTGCCCTCACCGACGACCAGGTCACCCCGGTGATGCTGCCCGACCTGCTCGTGCCGGACTCGGCGTACGAGCCGATGATCCGCGCGACGTCGCTCGCGTACGGCTCTGGCACGTCGGCCGAACGGATCATCGACCTGTTCGAGCGCGCCTACACGGCCGCCTGACCACCCGCACGAGAAGGAGCTCCCATGGCAGTGCTCGTCGAGGAACCACCCGTCCGGTCCGCCGGAACGCCCCCGAACCGGTCCCGACGCGGGGCCACCGGCGTCGGCGAGGCCCGTGGCCGCTTCCCGACCTTCGCGATCCCGGCGCTGGTCTGGTACGGCCTCTTCATGATCGGCCCGGTCGTCGCGATGATCGTCATCGCGTTCCTGAGCTGGCCCGGCATGCTCGTCACCCCGACGTTCGCGGGGCTCGACAACTTCCGCGTGCTGTTCTCCGACGAGACCTTCTGGGCCGCCGTGCGGAACAGCACGATCCAGATCGTCGTCGGGCTCCCGGTCATGATCGTGTTGGCGTTCCTGCTCGCGTTCCACGTCGTGCAGAAGCCCAGGGGGCACAAGGTGCTCCGTTACCTGCTCTTCATCCCCGCGCTGATCTCGGCTCCGGCGACGGCCATGATGTTCTACGCGATGCTCAACCCCGACGGCCTCGTCAACGGGGTGCTCGCGACGCTCGGCATCGGCGGGAAGGCCTGGCTCGCGGATCCGGCCACCGCGCTCGGCGCCCTCATCGTCGTCGACCTCTGGGCGGGCATCGGCTACTCGGCCGTGCTCATCGCGTCGCGGCTCGACGGCGTCGACGGCGAGGTCGTCCAGGCGGCCCGGATGGACGGCGCCGGATCGTGGCGGCTCGCGTGGGGGGTGTACTGGCCGATCGCCCGCGACTTCATCGGCGTCGTCGCCATGCTGCAGTTCCTGTCGATGCTCTTCAGCTCGGCGCAGAACGTGCTGCTGCTGACCCAGGGCGGGCCGGGGACCGCCACCACGACGTTGTCGTACCTCGTGTACCAGAAGGCGTTCGTCGACACCGACCTCGGCTACAGCCAGGCCGTCGGCGTGGTCCTCTTCGTCCTCGGGCTCGTGGGCATGTTCATCATCCGCCGCGTCCTGCGCAGGACGCACTGACCAGGGAGACCACCATGGCGAAACCGACCGCAGGCACCCGCCTCCGCGACCGCATCGGCTCGATCACCGGCGGCACCATCGCGTGGGTCTACGCCGCCCTGCTCATCCTGCCGTTCTACTACTTCGTCGTGTCGTCCTTCAAGGACAACGACGGCATCTTCGAGTCGCCGCTGGCGCTGCCCGCCAGCTGGGACCTCAGCAACTTCACCGACGCCGTGCGACAGGCATCGCTCGGTCCCGCGATCGCGAACTCCGCGATCACGACCGTCGCCGCGTTGGTCCTGACCCTCGTGCTCGCGCTCCCCGCGTCGTTCGCGCTCGCACGAGCAACCGGTCGCGCCGGACGGATCGTGGAGGCACTGTTCTCCCTCGGGTTCCTCATCCCGTCGTTCGCTGCGCTCTTCCCGACGTTCCTGCTCGCGGCCGCGATGGGACTGTTCCACACCAGGACCTTCCTCGTGCTGCTCCTGCCGGCCACGGCCATGCCCCTGGCCGTGGTCATCCTGACCCAGTTCATGCGGACCATCCCGCGCGAGCTGGAGGAAGCGGCGTCGATGGACGGCGCGTCCGCCTGGCAGGTGATGCGGCAGGTGTACCTCCCGATCTGCATCCCCGGGATCGCGACCGTGCTGCTGCTGAACTTCCTGTCGTTCTGGAACGAGTACCTCTACGCCCTCGTGCTGATCGGCCCGGACACCGCGCAACGGACGATCCAGGTCGCGCTGCCGACGCTCAAGGTCGACGCGGGGACCGACTACGGGATGCTCATGGCGGGCACGCTCGTCACCCTGCTGCCGGTGTACCTCGTGTACACGATCCTCCAGCGGCAGATGCAGAAGGCGCTGGTCTCCGGGGCGATCAAGGGATGACCGACACCGCCCCCACGACCGGCACCGCCCCGCGGGCCGCCGACCTCGACGTCCGCGCCCGGATCGGCCAGGTCAACCAGCGGCTCAAGGGCTGGGAGGCCGTCCGCTGGGTCGACGGACGTCCTCGCGTCACGGACGTCCTCCGGGCCGAGGTCGCCCGGTGGGGCGGCATCGGCGCGGTGTACGGGGTCCTCCGCGCCGACCCGTGGTCCGGTGTGCACTGGGGCAACGGCATCCCGCCGGAACGCTCCGCCGAGGCGTACGCGGCGGTCCAGGACCACGTCGTGGCCAACAGCGACGGCCGCGTCCCGACCCTGTTCGTGGAAGAGGTCCCGCACGGACTGCAGGCCCTCGGCGGGACGACCGTCCCCGTGAACCTGGCCCTCGGCGCGGCGATGGACGTGGAGCTGGTGGAGGAACTCGCCGCCGCCGTCGCTGCCGAGGTCCGGGCGCGAGGCACCCACGTCGCGCTGGTCTCCGGCCTCGACGTCCTCCGCGATCCCCGGTGGGGACGCGCCGAGGAGTGCTGGTCCGAGGACGCCGCCCTCGCCGCGCTCATGGTCGGGGCGACCGTCCGTGGCATGCAGGGCGCCGGCGACGGCCCCATCGACGGTCGGCACGTCGCCGTCGTCGCGAAGCACCTCGCCGGGCAGGGCGCCGGGATCGGCGGACGCAACGGCTCCGGTGCACCGATCGGCCGGCGCGAACTCGCCGAGGTGCACCTGCCGCCGGCGCTCGCCGCCGCCCGTGAGCACGTGGTCGGGTTCATGGCCGCCTACAACGACGTCGACGGCGTCCCGTGCTGCGGCAACCGCGAACTCCTCACCGCCACGATCCGCGATGCCTGGGGGTGGGACGGTCTGGTGATGGCCGACGGCACGGCCGTCGACCGACTCCGCGACGTCACTCCCGACCCGGCGACCGCCGCTGCCCTCGCCCTCCGCGCCGGGGTGGACCTCAGCCTGTGGGACGAGGCGTTCACGCACCTCGACGAGGCGCTCGACCGTGGGCTCGTGGACCTCGCCGACCTGGACCGCGCGGTCGACCGGGTCCTGGCGGTCAAGGAGCGGGTCGGGCTGTTCGGCGAGGCCCCGGCGACCGTCACCGGTGCCGAGCGCGCGACCGTCGTCCTCGCGGACCGAGCCGCACACCGCGCCGTCGTCGCCCTGGGGGACTCCACGCCGCGCGTGCGTGCCGACTCGATCGTCGCGCTCCTCGGTCCGAACGCCGACGACCTGGACGCGCAGCTCGGCGACTACTCGCCGCCGCGCCCGACGAGCGATCCGGCAGCGTCGACGGTGCGCTCCGCACTGGAGGCCAGGCTCGGCCCCGACCGGGTCCGGTACGCCCCCGGGAGTGGACTCCGCCGACCCCTGCCGGGCCCCGACACGTCGGCCGACGTCGCCGCAGCCCTCGTCGGTGCGGACGTCGCGGTGGTCGTGCTCGGCGGGTCGAGTCGCCGGACCTACGACGACGGCTTCGAGGACAACGGTGCCGTCAGCGGCCCGGCACCGGACACCACGAACGGCGAGGGCGTCGACCTGGCGTCGGTGGCGATCCCGGAGGCCCAGCTCGCGGTCCTCCGTGCAGCGCGGGACGCCGGGCTGCCCGTCGTGGCGGTGGCCGTCGACGGGCGGCCTCGCGTCCTGACCGCGGTGACGGCGCTCGCGGACGCCGTGCTGGTCGTGCCGTTCCCCGGACCGGCGGGCGGTGCGGCCGTGGTGGACGTGCTCCTCGGAGCGCCGGCGGAGGGTCGGCTGCCCGCGACCTGGCCCGCGGCCGACGGGATCTGGCCGGTGGCGCACGACGAGCGGCTCGAGACCGCTCGCGGCTACGTCGACGTCGCCGAGCCGTCCCTGCCGCTCGGTCTGCCGGGGCCGGGCGCGGGGGTCCAGGTGGGACTCGGGGACGTGCGTGGCGCGCTCACGGCGTCGAGCCTCCTGGGCGGCGCGGTGGTGACCGTCCCGGTGGTCGTGACCAACGAGTCGGAACACGACCGCCGTGTCGCCGTGCCGCTCTGGTCGCGTCGGCGGGAGCCCGGCGTGCGCCCGCGGCGACGTCGGGTGCTCGCACTCGTCACGCTGGACGTCCAGGCGGGGGCGACGGTGCGGGGGGAGTACGTGCTCGGGCTGGACGCGCTCGGGACCTGGGGCGACGACCTCCGGCTCGGTGCCCGGCCGCTCGACGTGCTGTGCTGGACCGAGGACGTCACCACGCCACCGGACTCCGCTCGACTCGTCCGCGTGACCGACGACGACGGACGCATCCCGTGGGTGTCGTGAGCGGCGTCGACCTCGAGCGCATCGCCCCGACCATCCGCGCGGCGGCCGACCGTGTCCGTGCGTCGGTCGGCGACGACGTCGGCGACCGGGTGGAACGGGCCCTGCTGCGGACCCTCCGCGACACGATCAGCGTCGACGAAGCGGGCGCGTTCGTCATCACCGGCGACATCCCGGCGATGTGGCTGCGGGACTCCACGACGCAGATGACCCCCTACCTGCGGCTCGTCGGGGAGTGCCCGGAGCTCGCCGCGGTGCTCTGGTCGGTGGTGCGGCGGCAGATCCGGCTCATCGAGCACGACCCGTACGCCAACTCATTCAACCGGGAGCCGGACGGCGCGCACTACGACCCGGACGACCTGCACGACGATCCGCTCGTGTGGGAGCAGAAGTACGAGGTGGACAGCCTCGGCTACCCGGTGACGTTCGCGCACGCGCTGTGGCGGGCCACCGGCGAGACCGCCGCGCTCGACGACCGGGCGCACCGGGTGTTCCGGACGATCGTCGACCAGTGGCGACTCGAGACGGACCACGATCGCTCCGCGTACCGGTTCGTCCGTCCGGGCGCGAAGGCGACCGAGACCCTGACACGGGACGGGCGCGGGAGCCCCGTGGCCGTGACGGGCATGACGTGGAGCGGGTTCCGGCCCTCGGACGATGCCTGCACCTTCGGGTACAACGTCCCGGCGAACCTGTTCGCCGCCGAGGCCCTCCTCGCGGTCGCGTCCATCGCCCGCGACGTCTGGGACGATCCGGTCCTCGCCGACGACGCCGACACGCTCCGGTCGTCGATCACGGACGGCGTCGCGGCGCACGGGGTCGTGCCGGGACCGTCCGGAGCCGACGTCTACGCGTACGAGGTCGACGGCCTCGGCGGCGTCCTGCTCATGGACGACGCGAACACCCCGTCGTTGCTGTCCCTGCCGCTCTCGGCCCCGTCCGTCGTGGACCCCGCGGTGTGGACGGCGACCCGCGCGTTCGTGACGTCACCGGCGAACCCGTACTGGTTCAGCGGCGCGAGCGCATCCGGGATCGGGAGCCCGCACACCCTGCCCGGCCGGGTGTGGCCGATCGCACTCGCCGTCGAGGGGCTGGTGTCGGGCTCACCGTCGCGACGGCGCGAGGTCATCGACCTGCTCGTGGCCACCGACGGCGGCACCGGCGACGTGCACGAGGCGTTCGACGTCGACGACCCGACGCAGTTCTCGCGGCCGTGGTTCTCGTGGGCGGACGCGATGTTCTGCGAACTGGCGATGGCGGCGGCGGAGGATAGGGCTGCTTGAGGCGCCGCCGGACCGCTGAGACGCCCCCGAACTGCCGAGACGCCGCCGGATCCGGCGGCGTCTCGGGGAGCGTGCGGTGTCTCGAGCGCCGCCGCTAGGCGCCGAGCGCCGCGTCGACGATCTCCTTCGCCTCGCGCTGCACCTGCTCCAGGTGCTCCTGCGAGACGAAGCTCTCGGCGTAGATCTTGTAGACGTCCTCTGTTCCGGACGGACGCGCGGCGAACCACGCCTTGTCCGTGACGACCTTGACGCCACCGACCGCCGCGTCGTTCCCTGGCGCCTTCGAGAGCTTCGCGGTGATCGGGTCGCCCGCCAGGGTCTCGGCGGTGATGGCGTCGCCGTCGAGCTTCGACAGCCGTGCCTTCTGCTCCTTGCTGGCCGCCGCGTCGACCCGCTGGTAGACCGGTGCGCCGAAGCGGTCGGTCAGCTCGGCGTAGAGCTGCGAGGGGGTCTTGCCCGTGACCGCGACGATCTCCGACGCCAGGAGCGCCAGGATGATGCCGTCCTTGTCCGTCGTCCACGCGGTGCCGTCGGTGCGGAGGAACGACGCGCCGGCCGACTCCTCGCCACCGAAGGCCACCGAGCCGTCGATCAGGCCGGGGACGAACCACTTGAAGCCGACCGGGACCTCCCACAGGCGACGGCCGAGGGACTCCGCGACGCGGTCGATGATGCTCGACGAGACCAGGGTCTTGCCGATCGCCGCGTCCTCGCGCCAGGCCGGACGGTGCGCGTAGAGGTACTCGATCGCGACGGCGAGGTAGTGGTTCGGGTTCATCAGCCCGCCGTCGGGCGTGACGATGCCGTGCCGGTCGGAGTCCGCGTCGTTGCCGGTCAGCACGTCGAACTCGTCCTTGTGCGCGAGGACCGATGCCATCGCGGACGGGCTCGACGGGTCCATCCGGATCTTGCCGTCCCAGTCGAGCGTCATGAACGACCAGGTCGGGTCGACGTCGGGGTTCACGACGGTGAGGTCGAGGCCGTAGTGGTCGCGGATCGCGTTCCAGTACGGCAGGGATGCCCCGCCGAGCGGGTCGGCGCCGATCTTCACGCCGGCTCGCTTGATCGCCGGGATGTCGATGATGTTCTCGAGGTCCGCGACGTAGGTGTGCAGGAAGTCGTAGCGGTCGGGCGTGGCGTGCTCGGTGCGCTTGACCTCGGCGTTGCCGCCCTCGATGATCGCGTTCGCACGGTTCGCGATCCACGACGTGGCGTCGCTGTCAGCGGGACCGCCGTGCGGGGGGTTGTACTTGAAGCCGCCGTCGCGGGGCGGGTTGTGGCTCGGCGTGATGACGATGCCGTCAGCGGTGTCCGGGTTGCCCGCGCGGTTGTAGCGGATGATCGCGTGGCTGAGCGCCGGCGTCGGCACGTAGCCGTTCTCGCTGTCCGCGAGGACGTGCACGTCGTTCGCGGCGAGGACCTCGAGCGCGGTGCGTTCGGCCGGGCCGGAGAGTGCGTGGGTGTCGCGGCCGATGAACAGCGGGCCGTCGGTGCCCTGCGACTGCCGGTACTCGACGATCGCCTGCGTGATGGCAGCGATGTGGGTGTCGTTGAACGCGGTGTCGAGTGAGGAGCCGCGGTGCCCCGAGGTGCCGAACACCACCTTCTGCTCGGCGATCGAGACGTCCGGGACGCGCTCGTAGTACGCGGCGATGAGGGCGTCGAGGTCGACGAGGTCGTCTGCGGTCGCTGGGGTACCGGCGCGGTCGTTCATGCCCCCATCCTGGCATCGCCGCGAGCGGCGCGCTCAGGTGCGGCGCGCGGTGCGCGCCGGACAGGCGGACGGGAGGCTCGTGGCGGGCCCGCCAGGAGCCTCCCGTCCGCCACGACGTGAGCGAGCGGCCGCCCCGGCCCGGGTGAAAGGGGGAAAACCCGGGAGGAGGACGACCGCTCGCGGTCAGTGTGCGCCGTGGGCGCTCATGCCGTCCGGAACGAACCGGTCGCGGTGCGGAACGAACCGGTGACGGTGCGGTTCGACGACGTCGACGTGCCGGGGCGTGCGGACTGCGTGTCCACGAAGCGCCCGAGCCGGCTGCCGGTGGGCACGCCCGTGTAGGTGCCCATCGTCTGGTGGGTGCGGGCGGTCGTGCCCGTGTAGCTGCCGAGCTCGTCGCGCTCGCCGAGTCCGGACACGAAGGTGCCGCCGAACGGGAAGGTGCTGTTCGTCATGGTGGTCTCCTCGATGTGTGGTTGGCAGCATCGGGAACGCCGCTGCCGACGAACCTGACGCCGTCGGCTTACGAGGATCACCCTACGCCCTTGTCTTGCAGAATGCAAAAGAAGAGTGGACCTCAGGCGACGAGTTCGCAGAAGCTCCGACCGGCGACCGTCCAGCTCTGTCGGGCGACGAGCCCGGCGTCAGCGGCGTGCCGGTGCAGGGCGTCGAGGCCGACCTCGGCCCACGGGAACTCGGCGCTCTCGTGGCCGTCGGTGTCCACCACGCGGGCCCGGTAGGTGCGGTCGGCGGTCGGGTCCGTGTGCGTCTCGACGACGACGCGCCCGCCGGCCCTGACGATGTCGCGGCAGCGCGCGAGGAGTGCGGCGGGGTCGCCCCCGATGCCGATGTTGCCGTCGAGGACGAGCGCGGTGTCCCAGCGTCCCTCGTCGGGGACGGGGTCGAACACGGAGCCCTGGATCGCCCGGCCGCCGGAGCGCTGCGCGATCGCGACGGCCTCGGCGGAGACGTCGACCCCGAGTGCGGGGATGCCGAGGGTGCGCGCGGCGACGAGCATCCGCCCGGGGCCGCAGCCGATGTCGATCACGGGGCCGTCGACGTCGTCGAGCAGCGAACGGTCGACCCGGTCGGCGGCAGCACTCCACCGTCCGACGTCCATCGTGATGCCGACGCCGGGGCGGTCGGGGTCGGTGAGACGGAGGCGGCCGTCGCTCCGGAGTGCCCGTGCGTAGGGTTCGTCGCCGCCGGTGCCGAAGGTGACAGCGGTCTGGGTGATGTCGCTCATCGGGCGCCTCCGGCGGTGAGTGCGCCGTCCTCGGCGCGCAGGGCAGCAGCGAACCCGGAGTCCGGCGCGAGTCCGGCCACGACACCGGCGTCGTCGATCGTGTCCACGTCGAGCAGCTCGGTGAGCATGCCGACGTCGAGCCCGGCCGCCGTCAGACGTGCCAGCTGCACGGCACCCGTGTCGTCCTGGGACATCGGGACCCCGCGCAGCAGGTCGCCCGTCGGCTCGCGGAGGTACAGGGACCAGAAGCCGCCGTCCTCGGCCGGGCCGAACCAGGCGTCGCGGTCGGGGGCGTCGAGCACGGGTGCGACGTCGTCGACCGAGACCTGCGGGGTGTCCATGCCGACCAGCAGCGTGGGGCCGGTCATCGTGTCGAACAGGAAGCCGAGGCGCTCGTCGAGGCCGCCGCCCGGCTGGTGCAGGACGTCGAAACCGGCAGCCGCTCCCGGGACGACCGAGCCGTCGAAGAACAGCACGCGGCGCTCGACGGGCAGCGCGGCGACGGTGTGGAGCGTGTCGTCGAGGCTCGCGCTCGCGACCCGGGCGGCCGCCTCGGGGGAGAGCGCCGGGGTCAGCCGGGTCTTCACCCGTCCGGGCAGGCACTCCTTGGCGATCACGACGACCGTGATCGGGGTGGTTGCGGTGACGCTCATGAGCGCACCTCCTCGACGTCGGAGGCGGAGGCGGAGGCGGAGGCGGAGGCGGAGGCGGAGGGGGAGGTGGAGCCGGCCGTGCGGCGGACGGGACCCGGCGCGACGGAGCGGGTCCTGGCCTCCTGGCGGTACTCGCGCAGCAGGCGCGTCATGTCCCGCACCGCGTTGACCGTGCCGCGGAGCGTTCCGGTGACCTTGCTGTCGCCGACGCGCTGGGCATAGCCGATGTCGGACTCGTCGACGCGCCAACCGGCGGCGTGGGCGGCGAGGACCATCTCGAGCGGGTAGCCGCTCCGGCGGTCCTGCAGGTCGAGCGCGACGAGGTCCTCGCGGCGCATCACGCGCATCGGGCCGAGGTCGCGCAGGCGGTACCCGGTCGCCCGGTGCATGAGCACGGCGAGGACGCGGTTCGCGAAGCGAGCGTGTGGAGCCCAGGCACCTGGAGTGGTCGGGACGCGGCGGCCGAGCGCCAGGTCGGTGCGGCCCTCCGCGACGCGGCGGACCAGCGGCGGGAGTTCTGCCGGGTCCATCGAGGCGTCGGCGTCGCAGAAGGCGACGTACTCGGCGGTGGCGGCCTCGACGCCGGCGGCGCAGGCGCTGCCGAAGCCGCGGCGGGACTCGGTGACCACGAGGGCTCCGAGCGCGCGTGCGATGTCCGCGGAGCCGTCGGTCGAGCCGTTGTCCACCACGATGGCGCGGTAGCCGTCCGGCAGCCGACCGATGACCGTCGGCAGGGCATCGGCCTCGTCGAGACAGGGGAGGATGACGTCGACCTTCATGTCCACCATTCGGTGCGGTCGGCCGTTGCGACTGGAGGACGTTGCCATGCGCACCACTCAACCGGCGAGTCGCTGGGGATGTGCAGGTCCTTCGTACCCCGTGTCCGGTGCGCGCACAGGAACGGCCCGGCGCGCGGGCGCGCGGGCCCCGGGCGGTCGGGCCGGGCGGGCGGGCCCCCGGGCCGGGCGGGCCGGGCCGTCGTCGAGTGGTCACGACTCCCCGCTCAGTTCCGTCGGGCGGTCATGACCTGTCGCTTCCGGGCTTCGCGGGCAACGGCTTGTGACCAGTCAGCGTCACGCGGACGGGGCGTCGTGACCACTCGGCGAGTGGGCGGTGCCGGACGGGAGGCTCGTGGCGGGGCCGTCACGAGCCTCCCGTCCGGTTCGTGGCCGGGACGGCGCGTCAGCGCACGGCTGCGCGGAGCGGCGCGTCCGCGAACTCGCGCATCCCGTGCTCGAAGTCGACCTCGGCGCGCCAGCCGAGCTCGTCCGCGATCCGCGCGGACGACGCCGTGACGTGCCGGACGTCACCCAGCCGGTACTCGCCGGTGACGACGGGAGTGAGCCCGGCCGTCCCCGCGATCGCCGCGGCCATGTCGCCGATCGTGTGCACGGTGCCCGACCCGACGTTGTACGCGCGGAACGAGTCCGGGTCCATGGAGTCGGTCGCCCCGATCGACGCGAGGTTCGCTCCGGCGACGTCGTCCACGTGCACGAAGTCACGACGCTGGGCGCCGTCCTCGAAGACGCGAGGGGCCTCGCCGCGAGCGATGGCACTCCGGAACAGCGAGGCAACACCGGCGTAGGGGGTGTTCGCGGGCATGCCCGGTCCGTACACGTTGTGGTAGCGGAGCGCGACCGCGCGGCCGCCGGTGGCGCGGGCCCACGACGACGCGAGGTGCTCCTGCGCGACCTTCGTCTGCGCGTACACGTTGCGGGGGTCGAGCGCCGCGGACTCGTCGATGAGCCCGGGGACGAGCGGCTCGCCGTCCGGTCCGATCGGGTCGAAGCGGCCGACGTCGAGGTCCTCGCGGCGACGAGCAGGCGGACGCATCGGCGTGCCGTCGGAGGTCGTGTACGCGCCCTCGCCGTAGACGACCATCGAGCTCGCGACGACGAGCCGGCCGATGCCGGACCGGTCCATGCCGGCGAGCACGTGGGCGGTGCCGGCGTCGTTGCTCGAGACGTAGTCAGGGGCGTCCTGGAAGTCGACGCCGAGACCGACCTTCGCGGCCTGGTGGCACACCACGTCGACGCCGTCGAGTGCGGCTTCGAGGGCCACCCGATCGCGGACGTCGCCGTGCACGAACGCGATGCCGCGCCGCTCGTGCTCGGCGACGACGCCGGCGGGGTCCCCGTGCACGTCGGCGCGGAGGGAGTCGAGCACCCGCACCTCGTGGCCGTCGGCCAGGGCGCGGCGGACGATCGCGGAGCCGATGAAGCCCGCGCCGCCGGTGACGAGCAGGCGGGTCATGCCGTCCTCGCGATGATCGTGGCGCTCGCCGCTGCCGGGACGAGTTCCCGCGGCGTGAAGTCGTCCGGGATCGAACCGACGATGCTCCCGATCGCGCCGACGATGACCTCGTTCGCGCGGGCGAGGCGTTCCATCACGAGGGCGTGGGTCACGGGGGCCTCGGTGCTCCTCGCCGCGTCGGCTTCGCTCGGCGCCAGCCCCGCGTCGGCGTCCGTCACGAACGACAGGTTCACCGTGCCGATCCCGAGCTCGGCGGCCAGGGGGACCTCCGGCGTCATCGTCATGTTGATCGTGTGCCCGCCGGCCTCGCGCATCCACACCGACTCGGCTCGGGTCGAGAACCGCGGCCCCTGGATGACGACACAGGTGCCGGTCGGTCGGAACGGGACGTCCAGTGCAGCGACCGCGTCGACGGCGACCCGACGGAGGACGGGGTCGAACGGGTCGGCGAACGACAGGTGCTGCACCTGGTCCTCGAAGAACGTGTCGGCGCGGCCCCAGGTCCGGTCGATGAGCTGGTCCGTCACCACGAAGGTCCCGGGGGCGTAGTCGGGGTGCAGGCCGCCGACGGCGCTCGACGACACGATCGCGCGGACGCCGAGGGACCGCAGCGCCCAGACGTTCGCGCGGTGGTTGATCAGGTGCGGTGCCACCGAGTGCTCGCGGCCGTGCCGGGTGAGGAACGCGACGCGCTTGCCCGCCATCGTCCCCACGGTGACGGGGGAGGAGGTCGGCCCGAAGGGCGTCTCCACGTCCATCTCGTCGGCGGTTCCCGGTGCGAACAGCTCGTACAGGCCGGAGCCGCCGATCACACCGATGGTCGCGGTCACGTCGTTCTCCACAGGTCCTCCGAATCGTCCAAGGCGCGCGATGCGCGCTCGTTACGCTACTGACACGCGCCCGTCCGGGCCCGCATCGAACTCATTCGGAGGCCCCCGTGCGAACGATCGGTCAGCACCGCGACGACGTGGAAGCGTTGATCGCGCCGGTCCTGTCGCTCGGACAGGAGGCACGACTCGTCGACGACCTCGCCGCCGACACCGGCGCAGGGCACGGGTACCGCGTGCTCGGTCGTGCCGTCGTCTCGCCTGGTCCGCTGCCGGCGTTCGACAACAGCCAGATGGACGGGTTCGCGGTGCGGTCCGGAGACGCCGGGACGACGCTGCGCGTCGTGTCGCCGATCGCCGCTGGGGTCGTCCCGGTGCCGTTGCTCGCCGGGGAAGCCGCCCCGATCATGACCGGGGCGCGGATCCCGGACGGTGCCGACGCGGTGTTCCCGGTCGAAGCCACGCCGCCCGGGTCCTTCCCCGCGGCACTGGCGCTCACCGAGGTCGAGGTCCCCGCCGACCTCACCGCCGGCACCTTCGTCCGGACCGTCGGCTCCGACCTCGCCGCGGGTGCGGTCGTCGTCGACGCCGGAGCGCCGCTCACGCCGGCGGTGCTCGGGGCGCTCGCCGCTGCCGGTGTCGACCAGGTCGAACTCGTCAGACGCCCCAGGGTGCTCGTCGTGTCCACGGGATCCGAACTCGGTGGCGACGGCGGGGCCACGATCAACGACGCGAACGGCATCGCGCTGCGGGCCGCGCTCGCCGAGGTCGGGGCCGAGTCCCGTGTGGTGCGCGTCCCCGACGACGAAGCCCGGTTCCTCGCCGCGCTCGACGACGCCGTGGGGGACTGGGCCGACCTCGTCCTGACGACGGGCGGGATCAGCGCCGGTGCGTACGAGGTCGTCAGGCAGGCACTCGAGCCCCGGGGCCTCGCCGTGACCCCGGTCGCGATGCAGCCCGGTGGTCCGCAGGCCTTCGGCACGGTCACGATCGCCGGGCGTCCGGTTCCGGTCGTCTCCTTCCCGGGGAACCCGGTGTCGGCGCTCGTCTCGTTCGAGGTCTTCCTGCGCCCCGTCCTCGCCCGTGCCGCACGGATGACCGACACCCGCCCGACACAGGTGCTCCCCGCGGCGTCGTCAGCGGTCTCGCCGGACGGCAAGCACCAGGTCCGCCGCGGCACCGTGGTCGACGGGGCCGTGCACTTCATCGGCGGCCCGAGCTCGCACCTCCTCGCCCACTACGCCGACGCCACCCACCTGGTCCACGTGCCCGTCGGCACGGCAGCCGTCGAACCCGGCGACCCCCTCACCGTCTGGAGCATCCGATGACCGACCCGTCCGACTCGTCCGACCTCTCCCACGTCCGGGCAGACGGCAGCGCGCACATGGTCGACGTCTCCGCGAAGGACGTCACCGACCGCTCGGCCACCGCGACCGCGACCCTCGTCACCCGGCCCGACGTCGTGACCAGGATCCTCGACGGGTCGCTGCCCAAGGGCGAGGTCATCGGCACCGCACGGATCGCGGCGATCATGGCCGTGAAGAAGACCTCCGACCTGATCCCGCTCTGCCATCCGCTGCCCATCGCCGGCGTCCAGGTCGACATCACCGGGACGGACGACCGCGTGGTCGTCGAGGTGTCGGTGCGCACCACCTCGCGGACGGGCGTCGAGATGGAAGCCCTGACCGGGGCGAGTGTCGGCGCGCTGACCGTGTACGACATGGTGAAGGCCGTCGACCGAGCGGCCACCATCACGGACGTCCGGGTGCTCGAGAAGCACGGCGGACGATCAGGGGACTGGAGCGCACGATGACCGCAGCGCCGAATCGAGCGGGACCGACGAGGGGCCGCGCGGTCGTGGTCGTCGTGTCGACACAGGCCGCCGCCGATCCCGCCCTCGACCGCACCGGGCCCGTCATCGCCGGGTGGCTCCGCGAGCGCGAGTTCACCGTCCCGGAGCCGGTCATCGTCGCGGACGGCGGCCCCGTCGCCGAGACCGTGACCAGTGAGCTCCTCGCCGATGCGCGCGTCGTCATCACCACCGGCGGCACCGGGGTCACCCCGACCGACCGCACCCCGGAAGCTGTGGCACCGCTCCTCGACCTCGAGCTCCCGGGCGTCATCGAGGAGATCCGCCGCCGAGGACTGGCGGGGGCCGGGCCGACGGCGCTCCTCAGCCGCGGGGTCGCCGGCATCGCCTCAGGGGGCGCGTTCGTCGTCACGCTCCCCGGCTCGCGCGGCGGTGTCGCTGACGGGCTCGCCGTGCTCGACGGGTTGCTCGACCACGTCCTCGCCCAGGTGCACGGCGAGGGACACGCGCCGCGGAGCACCTCGTGACCGGCGGCACGGATCGTGTGGTGCTCGCGGACGTCGTCGGACGGCCGATCTCCGTCGACGAGGTGTCTGCCGTCGTCGCCACCGACCAGGACGGCGCCGTGGTGACCTTCGCGGGCGTCGTGCGCGACCACGACGACGGCAAGGGCGTCACCGCGCTGCACTACGAACGGCACCCGAGCGCCGGTGACGTCATCGCCGAGGTCGCGGCCACGATCGCCGCCGAGCACCCCGAGGTCCGGATCGCCGTCCTGCACCGCGTCGGGTCCCTCGGCGTCGGCGACGTCGCGCTCGCCGCGGCCGTGTCCTCCGCACATCGCGGGCATGCGTTCGCCGCGTGCGGGGCGCTCATCGACCTCGTCAAGGAACGGGTGCCGATCTGGAAGCACCAGCGCTTCACGGACGGCTCCGACGAGTGGGTGGCGTCCCTCTGACGCGGGCGTAGCGCTGGCTCCAAGGCGTTCCATAGAATCCGGGACATGAGCGTGCTGTTGCCCGGGCTGACGATCGTCCTGCTGGTGTTCGCCCTGATCGACATCCTGACGAAGACCGACGACCAGATCCGCGGGCTGCCGAAGATCGCGTGGGTGATCCTCGTCGTGCTGGTCCCCGTCGTCGGCAGCATCGTGTGGTTCGCGATCGGGCACGACTGGGCGCCGGGCGCCCGGAACCACGGCCGGTACATCGAGCCCACCCGCCACGAGGACTCCTACGCCTCCCTCGGGCATGCCCGGGCAGCGCACGGCGACCGGCGGGTGACCACCACCGAGCAGGAACTCGCGGACCTCGATCGCGAGATCGAGTTCTGGGAGGCGAAGGCGCGCCTGAAGCGTGCCAAGGAGGCCGCCGGCGAGGGCGAGCCGACCCCGGGGAGCTGACCCGAGCCTCCCGTCCGGTGCCCGCGCCTCCCGCGCCGCGCCGCCCGCGCCGCCCCGGCACTCGCGGACTGACCCCGCACGACAAGGTCGCTGTCGTACGACAACGATCCTGTCGCTCCCACGCGCGTGCAACAGTTGCGGGCGCGCGGTTGCGACAACGTCGATGTCGTACGACAGCGATCCTGTCGTTCCGAGTCGGCGCCCGCACCCGTCGCTCGGCACCCCGCACCCCGCACCCCGCACCCCGCACCCCCCCCGCGCCACCTACCCTTGACGCGTGGCACATCTCCTCGGCGCCGAGAACCTGCATCTCGAGTTCCCCACCCGCACCGTCTTCGACAGCGTCACCATCGGCATCGACGAGGGGGACCGCATCGGCGTCGTCGGCCGGAACGGCGACGGCAAGTCGACGCTCCTCAGCCTGCTCGCGAAGCGCCTCGAACCCGACACCGGCCGCGTGACGCACCGCGGCGGCGTGACGGTCGGCGTGCTCGACCAGCGCGACGCCCTGCCGGAGGGCCAGACCGTCGGCGCCGTCGTCGTCGGCGACCGCGAGGAGCACGAGTGGGCCGGCGACCCGAAGATCCGCGACGTCATCGGCGGACTCGTCTCCGACATCCCGTGGGACATCCCCGTCGACGACCTCAGCGGTGGACAGCGGCGCCGTGTCGCCCTCGCGCGCCTGCTCGTCGGCGATTGGGACGTGCTGTTCCTCGACGAGCCCACGAACCACCTCGACGTCGAGGGCATCCAGTGGCTCGCCGAGCACATCAACCGGCGCTGGTCGCCGAGCCAGGGCGGACTCGTCGTCGTGACGCACGACCGGTGGTTCCTCGACGCCGTGTCGACCGACACGTGGGAGGTCCACGACGGCATCGTCGAACCCTTCGAGGGCGGCTACGCGGCCTACATCCTGCAGCGCGTCGAGCGTGACCGGCAGGCCGCCGCGAGCGAGCAGCGCCGCCAGAACCTGGCGCGCAAGGAGCTCGCGTGGCTCCGCCGCGGTGCCCCCGCCCGCACGAGCAAGCCGAAGTTCCGCATCGACGCGGCGAACGCCCTCATCGACGACGTCCCGCCGATCCGCGACACCGTCGCCCTGTCGCAGATGGCCACCGCGCGCCTCGGCAAGGACGTCGTCGACCTGATCGACGCCGGCGTGACCTTCCCCGACGCGCCGGAGCCCACGATCCGGAGCATCGAGTGGCGCATCGCACCGGGGGAGCGGACCGGCATCCTCGGACCGAACGGCGCCGGCAAGTCGACGCTCCTCGGCCTGGTCTCGGGGCGCATCCAGCCCACCAGCGGGCGCGTGAAGACGGGCAAGACCGTGCAGGTCGCGGTCCTCGACCAGCAGCTCGCGGACCTGCAGCAGTACGCGGACGACCGTGTCCGCGAGGTCGTCGCCCGCAAGAAGACCAGCTACGTCGCCGACGGCAAGGAGATGACGCCGTCACAGCTCCTGGAGCGCCTGGGCTTCACGTCCGAGCAACTCTCCACACCCGTCCGCGACCTCAGCGGTGGGCAGAAGCGTCGCCTGCAGCTCATGCTCATCCTGCTCGACGAGCCGAACGTGCTCATCCTGGACGAGCCCACCAACGACCTCGACACCGACATGCTCGCCGCGATGGAGGACCTCCTCGACACCTGGCCCGGCACGCTGTTGGTCGTGAGTCACGACCGGTATCTCCTCGAGCGGGTCACCGACCAGCAGTACGCCGTGCTCGGCGGGCACCTCCGGCACCTGCCGGGCGGCGTCGACGAGTACATGCGGCTCCGGGCGTCCGGCACCGGCGGGTCCACGGCTTCAGCGGCTGCCGCCGCGACGGCCGGGAGGCCCGACACGGCAGGTGCAGGCTCATCGCCTGCTCCTGGGGCCGGGTCCAGTGCGTCGGGTTCGTCGGGTGCGGCGGGTGCGTCCGGCTTGTCCGGTGCTGATCGTCGCGCCGCGGAGAAGGAGATGTCGGCGCTCGATCGCCGCATCGCCCGCGTGGGTGCCGATCGGCAGACGGTGCTCGACCTGTTCGCCGCGCACGACCAGTCCGACTACGCCGGGCTGGGGGAGCTGCAGACGAAGCTCGCGACGCTCGAGGCCGAGATCGAGCAGCTCGAGGAGCGCTGGCTCGAGGTCGCCGAGCAGCTCGGGGTGTAGCGCTCCGTCACTCGGGCGTGGCGTCGGACGGCGCGCCCATGCCCGGGTTCGCGACGACCTCCCACAGGTGCCCGTCCGGGTCCTGGAAGAAGCCGGAGTACATGCCCCACGGGCGTGTGTACGGCGGCTCGAGCATCGTCGCGCCAGCCGCCCGTGCCCGCTCGAGGAACGCGTCCGCGTCGGCGCGAGACTCCACGAAGTGCCCGATCGTGGCGCTCGGGTCGGTCCCGAGTTCCACGCTCGAGTCCTTCCGCATGTCGTCCCGGCCGTAAACGGACACGATCAGCCCGTCGTCGAGCGTGAACATCGCCGTCGCACCACCCGCGACGGTGTCGGTCGGGGCGTACTCGGTGCCGATGATGCCGCTGCCCTCGGAGCCGAAGAGCGCGGTGTAGAACGCGGCCGATCGCTCGAGGTCGGCGACGGCGAGGGTGATGGCGTGCATGCGCCGCAGCGTAGTCGCGGCGCCGACTGGTCGTGACGCCGGCGCTCGCCGGTCCGGGCGATCGTTCGCTCTGGCAGAGTCGAGGGATGACGTGGAACGGGGCCGACGCGCAACGGTACGGAGGGACGCTGCTCGAGGGGGACCGGGTCCGGCTCCGCGCGCTCGAGGACGACGACCTGCCCAGCCTGGTGTGCTGGTGGCAGGACCCGGAGTGGGCCGTGCTGCAGCAGATCGTCGTGCGGCCCAGGCCGGCCGAACCGATCGCCGAGCAGTTCCGCAGCTGGAGCGGCAACGGCAGCGGCGGATCCGTCGGCTTCAGCGTCGTCGACCGCTCGTCCGGGATCCTCGTCGGCCACGTGACGCTCTTCGGCGCGACACTCCCCGTCCGTGCCGCCACCCTCGCCGTGATGATCGGGAGCGAGCACGTCGACCAGGGCTACGGGACGGAGGTGGTCCGGCTGATCACGGCCCACGGGTTCCGCGAGATGGGCCTCAACCGCATCGAGATCCGCGTCCACGCGGTCAACGAACGCGCGCGAGCCGTGTACGCACGGTCGGGGTACCAGCAGGAGGGCGTGCGACGCGACGCCACCTTCCACGACGGTCGTTTCCACGACGAGATCGTCATGTCCGCGCTCGCCCGCGAGTGGCATGAGCCGCCGGTGCGTCCGGTCTAGTCGCCGAGCCCGAGGATGAGGCGTCTGAGGAGCCCCGCGAGCTGGTCTTGCTCGTCGTCGGACACCCCGGAGAGGATGTCCCGCTCCGCGCCGAGCAGGTCCGCGATCGCCGAGTCCACCGCGCTCCGACCGGCATCGGTGAGGGACACGAGGATGCCGCGGCCGTCCTTCGGGTCGGTCCGTCGTGCCACGAGCCCGCGTGCCGTCAGCCGGTCCACCCGGTTCGTCATCGTGCCGCTCGACACCAGGGTCTGCTGCAGGAGCGTCTTCGGGCTCAGCTCGTAGGGCGCACCCGCACGCCGCAGTGCCGACAGCACGTCGAACTCCCACGGCTCCATGCCGCTCGCGTCGAACGCCGCCCGACGTGCTCGGTCGAGGTGCCTGGCGAGCCGGTCCACCCGCGACAGCACCTGCAACGGTGCGAAGTCGAGGTCGTCGCGCTGCCGCCCCCACGCCGCGACGATCCGGTCGACCTCGTCCTCATGCGGCATCCCTCCATCTTGGCCGAACGCCGCGCGCACGGCCACCGTTCCGGTCATGGGAGGATGGACGGGCCCTCCGTGGGCGTTCCGCCTTGGTGTAATGGCAGCACGACGGCCTTTGGTGCCGTTAGGTCCGGGTTCGAATCCTGGAGGCGGAGCTCGGCGTCGCTCGCGCACGTGTGGAGGCGCCGCTGCCGACCTGCTTGCCTTCTGTCTCGCGCCGCGTACTCGGCGTCCACAACGCGAGACGAGTCCGTAGGCTTGACGACGGTCCCGCCGCCGGGACCTGATCATGGACATCACCGCCGATGTGCCGCCCGCCGACGCATCGAAGGACCCGCATTGCCCACGAACACCGATCGGACGCGCCGTCCGCGCACCCGCACCCCAGAGGACCGCAGCGCGTACACGGTCGGGATGGAGACGACCGCCATCCCCGTGCTCCCGCCCGACGCCGCGGCACGGAAGCGGTTCGTCCGCGTCGTCGCCGCGGTCGCCGCGGTCGGCGGTGCGCTCTTCGGGTACGACACCGGCGTGATCTCCGGCGCCCTGCTCTACGTGTCGTCGGACTTCACGCTCAGCGTGTTCGAGGAGGGCATGGTCACGAGTGTCCTCCTCATCGGCGCCGCGGTGGGCGCGCTCGCCGGTGGTCGGGTGGCGGACCGGGTCGGCCGCCGACTCGCGCTCGTGCTGGCGGGCGTCGTGTTCACCGTCGCGACCGTCGGGTGCGCCTTCGCGCCCGACTACGCCGTCCTGCTCGTCAGTCGCGTCGTGCTGGGGCTCGCCGTCGGGGTGTCGTCGATCATCGTCCCGCTGTACATCGCGGAGATGGCACCCGCCGACATCCGCGGACGCCTGGTCTCGCTCAACTCGCTGATGATCGTCACGGGGCAGCTCCTCGCGTACCTCGTGAACGCCTGGCTCGCGCAGTACGGCGCATGGCGCTGGATGCTCGGTCTCGCTGCGATCCCGGCGGTGGTCCTGGTGGTCGGCATGCTCCTGCTGCCGGACACCCCCACGTGGTACCGGATGCGGGATCGCGCGGACGACGCACTGCAGGTGCTGCGCCGCACGTACCCGGAGCGTGAGGCGCACCGGCAGCTGCGCACGATCCGCGAGACCCAGGAGTCGCAGTCCGCGGAACGCCAGGGATGGAGCGGCTTCCGGGAGCCGTGGGTGCGTCGCTCGGTGCTCATCGCCGTCGGCGTCGCCGTGCTGCAGCAGGCGACGGGTGTCAACACCGTCATCTACTTCGCGCCGACGCTCCTCGTCGACACTGGGCTGCCGTCCTCTACCGCGGTCGTCGCGACGATCGCGATCGGCGTCATCAGCGTGGTGGCCACGATCGTCGGCCTGCGGCTCGTCGACCGGGTCCCGCGCAAGAAGTTGCTCATCGGCGGCTCGCTCGGCGGCGTCGTGTCGCTCGTCGCGCTCGGCTGCACCTTCCCGCTCACCGAACGCGGACCCGGTTTCAGCTACCTGACGCTCGGCGTGATGGTGCTGTTCCTGGCGTTCCAGCAATCCGCCGTCGCCACGACGACCTGGCTGATCATCTCCGAGCTGGTTCCCTCGGCGGTCCGGGGGATCGGGATGGGCGTCGCCGGGGTGTTCCTGTGGCTGGCGAACTGGGCCGTGTCGCTCGCGTTCCTGCCGGTCGTGCACGCCATCGGCGGCGCGTGGACGTTCGTCGCGTTCGCGGCGATCGGCGTCCTCGGTGTCGTGTTCGTGTGGCGCGCCGTGCCGGAGACCGGCGGCAAGTCGCTGACCGACATCGAACACGAGATGCAGGACGCGACCGACTGACCGCCGGAGGTCGCCGCGGTGGGCGGTGGCGATGCCGGACGGGAGGCCCGTGGCGATGCCGCCACGGGCCTCCCGTCCGTCTGGTGCAGGTTCTCGGGGTGCCGGCCGACGGCCGGTCAGGCTCCCGGAACGACCTCGGCCGCCCGGATCTCCTCGATGCGCTCGGTCTGCCCACCGACCTGCTCGAGCTCGTGGGCGAGTTCCTCGAGTTCGGCGCCGCCGGCCATCATGCCGGTCAGTTCGGCGAGGGTGATCCCGCTCTTCTCGAAGTAGCCGATGCTCTTGCCACGGCGGAGCAGCAGGAAGCGGTCGCCGACGGGGTAGGCGTGGTGCGGGTTGTGCGTGATGAAGATCACGCCGAGCCCGCGGTCACGTGCCCGGAGGATGTACTTCAGCACGACGCCGGACTGCTTCACGCCGAGGGCGGCGGTCGGCTCGTCGAGGATGAGCGCCTTCGCCCCGAAGTACACGGCGCGGGCGATCGCCACGCACTGCTTTTCACCACCGGAGAGGGTGCCGATCGGCTGGTCGACGTCGCGCAGGTCGATGCCCATGTCGAGCAGTTCCTGCTTGGTGATCCGCTTCATCGCCGGGACGTCGAGCATCCCGAGCTTGTTCCGGAGTTCGGAACCGAGGAAGAAGTTGCGCCAGATCGGCATCAGCGGGACGACTGCCAGGTCCTGGTAGACCGCGGCGATCCCGGCGTCGAGGGCGTCGCGGGGCGAGGAGAGCTTGCGGTCCTCGCCCATGATCGAGAACGTGCCGGCGTCGTGCTGGTGGAGCCCGGCGATGATCTTGATCAGGGTCGACTTGCCGGCGCCGTTGTCGCCGAGGACGCACGTGACGCGGCCGGCGTCGACGTCCATCGTGATGTCGGAGAGGGCGATCACGTTGCCGTAGTGCTTGCCGACGTCGCGGAGGGCGATCAGGTGCGGGGCGCCGGCGACGGTCTCGGAGGTCTCCGTGACCGGGACCTCGACGACCTGCGTGGTGGGGTTCGCGGTTTCGGGCATCACTTCTGCTCCGCTCGTTTCTTGACGATGAGGTTGATGATCGTGGCGAGCAGCAGCATCAGGCCGAGGAAGAACTTGAACCAGTCCGGGTTCCACTGCGCGTAGACGATGCCCTTGTTCGCCATCCCGAAGATCAGGGCACCGATCGCACCGCCGACCGCCGAGCCGTACCCGCCGGTGAGCAGGCAGCCGCCGATGACCGCGGCGATGATGTAGAGGAACTCGTTTCCGACGCCCTCACCGGACTGCACGACGTTGAACGCGAACAGGTTGTGCATGCCGCCGATCCAGGCGCAGAAGCCGACGCCCATGAACAGGCCGATCTTCGTCTTGGTGACCGGGACGCCGACGGCACGCGCCGCGTCCTCGTCGCCGCCGACCGCGAAGATCCAGTTGCCGACCCGGGTCCGGAGGAGCACCCACGAGGCGATGAGCACGAGCGCGATCCAGATGAACACGGTGATCTTCACCGTGATGCCGAAGACCGGGACGTCCGCCGCGAACATCTGTTCGGCGACACCGAAGCCGTCGAGCTGGGAGATGTCGAGCGTCGACACCGATCCGGACACCAGGCGGGTGATCGCGAGGTTCAGGCCCGTGAGCATCAGGAAGGTCGCGAGGGTGACGATGAACGACGGCAGCTTCGTGCGGACGAGGATCCACCCGTTGACGAAGCCGACCCCGAGCGAGAACACCAGTCCGAGCAGGACGCCCACCCACACATTCGTGGAGAAGTACCAGGCGAACAGGCTCGCGGTGAGGGACGAGGAGATCACTGCGACGCCGGCGGAGAGGTCGAACTCGCCGCCGATCATGAGCAGGGAGACACCGACCGCCATGATCCCGATGGTCGACGAGCCGTAGAGCACGGTCGAGATCGAGTCGGGCTGCACGAAGACCGGGGCGATGATCGCGAAGAAGACGAACATCGCGATCGCGCCGACGACCGCTCCGACCTCGGGGCGGCCGAGGAGCTTCCGGACGGGGCTCCGGGCGGCGAGGCGCTCGTCCCCGGCGGGGACGAGGCCGGCGGCCGTCATCGCAGACCGTCCTCGGCGTACTGCAGGACCTTGCCGATGTTCGACTTGTCCACGATCGCCGGTCCGGTCAGGGTCGGCTTGCCACCGCCGAGCACGAATCCGCCCTGCTTGTAGAGCACGATCGAGTCGATCGACTCGTAGCCCTGCATGAACGGCTGCTGGTCCACGGTGAACAGGACGTCGCCGGATTTGATGCTCTTCGCGAGCGTCGCGTTGAGGTCGAAGGACGCCACCTTGATGTCGCTGCCGGCGGCCTTCACCGCCTTGAGGATCACCGCGGTGTACGGAGCGCCGAGGCCGACGATGACGTCGGCGTCGCTGTCCGCCTGGAGCTTCGCGGTGACGGTGGACTGCACCGCGCTGTTGTCCGTGCCGTTGACGTAGAGCGTCTGGGTGTCCGGCAGGACCTTCTTGATGCCGCCGCAGCGGGCTTCGAGTGCGACGTTTCCCTGTTCCTGGATGACGCAGATCGGCTTGGCGAGTCCCTGCTTCTTCAGCTCGTTGCCGACGGCCTCACCGGCGACGGACTCGTCCTGGCCGAAGTGCGCGAGGATCCCGAGCGCCGAGTAGGCGTCGCTGCCGGAGTTGAACGAGACGACGGGGATGCCCGCCTTCTCCGCCGCCTGCACCGAGCTCTTCAGAGCGTCGGGCTTCGCGAGGGAGACCGCGATGCCGTCCACCTTCTGGTCGGTGTACTGCTGGACGAGCTGCGCCTGCTTCGACCCGTCCGGGTCGGACGCGTACAGGAGCTTGACCCCGTCCTTCTTGGCGGCGTCCTCGGCGCCCTTGCGGACGATGTCCCAGAACGTGTCGCCGGGAGCGGCGTGGGTGACGAGGGCGATCGTCAGCCCGGAGTCCTTGCTGGTCCCGCCGGCGGAGTCGTCGCCGCTCGACGCGACACGACCCCCCTGCGAGGAACAACCGGCGAGGACGAGGGCACTCGCCGCGACTGCGACGGTGATGCCCATGACTGCAGAGATGCGCTTCACGGAAGACTCCTTTGTCCAGTGGTTCCGCTGTGGTGCACGGGTTTCGACGGTCCGCCACGGTGCTGTCCGAGAACCGGCAACCCTGCTAATTCTCACCTGACGGTTGGTCTGTCCGGCGTACGGTATAACGAATCACCCTGGTCCACAAGCATCCGTTTTCACTTCCCGGCCGCACGCGTGTCCTGTTACAGTGTGAACAGTTCGTCCGCGGTGTGAGAACTGCTGGACACATCTCGCCGAACACCAGTCCACGATGACGAAGGGGTCACAATGTCTGGACAAGGACAACCGCGCGGAACGCTCGAACTCCCGCCGTTGACGACCGGACCGCACCGCAAGCGGATCGGTCTCATCTCGGTCGTGGCCTGCCTCGGCGGCCTGCTCTTCGGGTACGACACCGGCGTCAGCAACGGCGCCGAGATCTCGATCCAGTCGCAGCTGGGACTCGACGACATCGGCCTCGGTGTCGTCATCTCCTCGCTCGTCTTCGCGGCCGCGGTCGGTGGCCTGGTCGGAGGCCCGGTGTCCGACCGGATCGGACGCCGGTCGACCATCATCGCGATGGCGGTCTTCTTCTTCTGCGGGACGCTGCTCGCGGTGTTCTCGCCCAACTTCGAGGTGCTGCTCGCCGGCCGCATCGCGGTCGGGCTCGCGGTCGGCGCAGCATCGATCGTCGTCCCCGTGTACCTGGCCGAACTCGCGCCGCTCGAGATCCGGGGCATGATCACGGGCCGCAACGAGCTGGCGATCGTGAGCGGGCAGCTCGCCGCGTTCGTCATCAACGCGGTCATCGGGATCGTGCTCGGCGACGAGGGCGGCGTCTGGCGCGTGATGTTCTTCATCTGCGCGATCCCGGCGGCCGCACTCTTCATCGGCATGCTCCGGATGCCGGAGTCCCCGCGCTGGTTGGTCGAGCACGGCCACGACGAGCGTGCCCTGGCGGTGCTGAAGACGGTCCGGAACGAGGACCGCGCGGCGGTCGAGCTCGAGGAGATCCGCCAGATCGCCTCCGAGGAGCCGAGCGAGACGCGGCTGAACGGGCTGAGGGCGCTGCTCTCCAGCCGCTGGCTCATCCGGATCGTGCTGATCGGCTGCGGCGTGGCCATCGCCCAGCAGGTCACCGGGATCAACTCGATCATGTACTACGGCCAGCGCATCCTGATCCAGTCCGGCTTCGGGGCGAATGCCGCCCTGATCGCGAACATCGCACCCGGGATCCTGGCGGTCGTCGGCGGGATCATCGCGCTCCGCAACATGGACCGCGTCGACCGGCGGAAGACGTTCATCCTCGGCCTGTCGCTCACGACCACGTGCCACATCCTGATCGGTGTCTCGTCGCTGGTGATCCCGGACGGCAACCCGATCCGGCCGTACGTGCTGCTGTTCCTGATCTGCGCGTTCGTGCTGTCGATGCAGTCCTGCCTGAACATCGCCGTGTGGGTGTGGCTCGCCGAGATCTTCCCGCTCAACATGCGCGGCCTCGGGACCGGGATCGCCGCCTTCGCCGGCTGGATGATGAACGGCGTGCTCGCGCTCTACGTGCCGTCGCTCATCGAGGGCATCGGCATCACCGGGACGTTCTTCCTCTTCGCCGTGATCGGTGCGATCGCCCTGCTCTTCATCGTCACGCAGGTGCCGGAGACCCGCGGATGGTCGCTCGAGAAGCTCGAGGAGGAGGTCACGACCGGCGCGATCTACATCGACACGATCAAGGGCAAAGCGAAGCGGGCCGGTCGCGACGACCACTGACCGTGCTGCAAGATGTGGAGCATGGCTGACGACGGGTCCACGGGAACGGCGCGGCGCGCGACCATGCGCGACGTGGCCGACCGCGCGGCCGTGTCGAAGTCGCTGGTCTCGCTCGCGTTCAGTTCGCCGGAGTCGGTCAGTCAGGAGCGGCTCCGGCGGATCCTGGACGCGGCGGACGCGCTCGGGTTCCGCCCGAACCGGGTCGCCCGGTCGTTGAACGGGGCGCGGGACGACTTCGTCGGGATCCTCGTCGCCGATTCCCGGAACCCGGTGTTCGCCGAGGTGGTGGATGCGGCCAGGCTCTCGTTGTCGGCCGGTGGCCGCCTCGGGCTGATGACGAGCGCGGTGCTCCCCGGCGCGGGTGCCCGCCTGGACCTCGAGGCGGTCGCCATGCTCGGCGACCTGCAGCCTTCAGGGCTCATCGTCGTGGGGTCGGTGCCGAGCATGGACCGCGTGGTGGAGGCCATGGGGTCCGCCCGGATCGTCATCGCCAGTGCCAGGCCGGAGCGGCTCGCCGGCGCCGCGACCGTGCGCGGGGATGACGAGGTCGGGGTCCGGCTCGTCGTGGACCACCTCGCCGCGCTGGGCCACCGTCGGATCGGGCACGTCGGGGGCGCCGGCGGTCGGGTGGCATCAGGGCGCGCCGATGCGTTCGTCGCGGCGATGCGGGAGCGCGGCCTCGACGCCGAACTCGTCGCGGAGAGCGACTTCTCCGAGGCGGCCGGGTTCCGCGCGGCGCAGGCGCTTCTGGACCTCGACGAGCCGCCGTCCGCGATCACGGCGGTGAACGACCTGGCCGCGATCGGGGTGACGGCCGCGCTGCGGCAGCGCGGCCTGACGGACTCGGTCGCCGTCACCGGGTACGACAACACCTACCTGGCCGCACTGGGGGCCGTCGAGCTGACCTCGGTCGACCCCGACAACGCCACGATCGGCCACCGCGCGGCCGAACTCCTGCTCTCGGAGGAGAACCCCGGCGAGGTGCTCGTCGCACCCACCCTGCGGATCCGGGCGTCGTCCGTGCCCATGCGCGGCTGACGTCGACCAGCAGTTGACACCGCTCGATCGCCGGTCGTAGATTGAACCGGTCCAAGATTTTGGACCGGTTCAAAATCAGGAAGCAAAGGAGCCCCTGTGGCAGAGAACAGCGCGCCCCGCACCGTTGGTGTCGGACTCATCAGCGTCGGGTGGATGGGGCGACTGCACTCCCGCTCCTACGCCCTCCTCCCGCTCCTCTACCCGGAGCTCGGCATCCGCCCGCGCCTGGTCGCCGCTGCGGACGTCGCACCAGCCGGCCGGGACTACGCCGCGGACGTCCTCGGGTACGAGAAGGTCGTCTCCGACTACCGCGAGGTCCTGAACGACCCCGAGGTCGACGTCGTCTCGATCTGCGCCCCGAACTCCCTGCACGCGGAGATCGGCATCGCCGCCGCCGAGGCCGGCAAGCCGTTCTGGATCGAGAAGCCCGTCGGCCGTGGCGCATCCGAGACCGAGGCCGTCGCCGCCGCCGCGGACGCGGCCGGGGTCGCCACCACGATCGGCTTCAACTACCGGCACGTGCCCGCCGTGCAGCACGCCCGCCAGCTCGTCCTCGACGGCGCGCTCGGCCGGATCACGAACGTACGGGGACGGTTCTTCGGAGGGTTCTCCTCGAACCCCGAGGACCCGCTGACCTGGCGCTTCGTCCGTGCCACCTCGGGCAGCGGCGTCCTCGGCGACCTGATGGGTCACCTCGTCGACCTCATGCACTACGTCCTCGGCCCGATCGGATCGATCTCCGCCGCCACGGGCACCTACCTCACCGAGCGACCCGGGCTCCCCGGCACGCCCGACGCCGGCAAGCTGCTCCCCGTCGAGAACGAGGACTACGCCACGATGCTCGTCCGCTTCGACGAGTCCGCGGTCGGTGCCGGTGCGATCGGCAACCTCGAGGCGTCACGCATCGCGGTCGGTCCGCGCTCCGAGTACGCGTTCGAGGTCTTCGGCACCGAGGGGTCGGTCCGGTGGGACTTCGAGCGGCTCAACGAGCTCGAGGTGGCCCTCGCCCGGACCGGGCAGCACGTCGGCTACACCCGCGCGTTCGCCGACGGGTACTTCCCGGACTACTCCCGCTTCCAGCCGAGTTCCGGCACGAGCATGGGCTACGACGACCTCAAGGTGATCGAGGCCGCCAAGTTCCTCACCGCCGCGACCGGAGGCGAGGCCACCGGGTCCAACATCCACGACGCCGTCGCCTCGGCCCGCGTGCTGAGTGCCGCCGAGGAGTCCGCGGAGTCCGGCCTCTGGGTCGACCTGCCCGTCGAACCCGGTGCCACCGCCAACGTCCGCGCGACCGCTGTCCACGCCGCAGAAGGGGCACGCGCATGAGCCTCCGCATCGCCACCGCACCGATCTCCTGGGGAGTCAGCGAGGTGGACGGCTGGGGCTACCAGCTGCCGCCGGAGCGCGTCCTGGCCGAGATGACCTCCCTCGGGTTCGAGGCCACCGAGCTCGGCGCCCAGGGCTTCCTGCCCCCGGCACCCGAGGACAAGGCAGCCCGCCTGGCCGAGTTCGGCATGACCGCGATCGGCAGCTTCGTGCCGGTCATCGCGCACCAGCCCGGCATCGACCCGCTGCCGCGCATCGAGCAGGAGCTCGCGGACTACGCGGCTTCGGGGGCGACCGTGCTCGTGGTCTGCGCCGACAGCGAGCAGACCGGGTACGACGCCCAGCGCGAGCCGCTCACCGACGAGCAGTGGGCCACCCTGTTCGCGAACCTCGACCGCATCACCGAGGCCGCGGCGGCCGTCGGCGTCACCGCGACGCTGCACCCACACGTCGGCACGGTCGTCGAGACCAAGGAGGACGTCGACGCCGTCCTCGCCGGCTCCACGATCCCGTTCTGCTTCGACACCGGGCACCTGTTCCTCGGCGGGACGGACCCCGTCCGCTTCGCCGCCGAGCACACCGACCGCATCGCCTACATGCACCTCAAGGACGTGTCGCTCGACGGCATGCGCCGGGTCGCGGACGGCGAGATCAGCTACTTCGACGCGATCAAGGCCGATCTGCTCTACCGCCCGGTCGGCCAGGGCGACGTGGACATCCGCGCGATCCTGACGAGCATGGTCCAGGTCGGCTTCGACGGCTGGATCGTCCTGGAGCAGGACAAGGTCGTGCTCGAGGAGCCGGCCGCCGGTACGGGCCCGATCGCGGACGCCCGTGCGAGCGTCGAGTACGTCCGCGCCCTCGTCGCCGAGCTCGAGGCCGCCGAGGTCGCACGGTGAGGATCGGCGTCGCCGGGCTCGGCCGCATCGGCACGATGCATGCGCGGAACCTCGCTCGGACCGCGGGCGTCGACGAGGTCGTCCTCGTCGGCCGCGACCCCGGCAGGACCGAGGCGGTGCGGAAGCGTCTCGACGAGCAGCGCGGGGACGAGCAGGGCTGGGCGGCGCTCTCCACCACGGTCGACCCGCTCGCCGACGTGCTCCCGTCGCTCGACGGTGTGCTCGTCGCATCGGCGACCGACACGCACGCCGAGCTCGCCCGTGTCGTCGCGGACTCGCACACCCCGCTGCTCATCGAGAAGCCCCTGGCACTCGGCGTCGACGAGCTGACCGGGCTCTCCCGCGACCTCGACGCGACGGGGACGCCGATCATGGTCGCGTTCCACCGTCGCTACGACCCGGGCTACCAGCGGCTCCGGCAGCACGTCCTCGACGGCGACGTCGGGACGCTCCGACTCGTCCAGGCGACGGAGAACGACCACTACGCCCTGCCGATCGACTACATCCCGCAGTCGCACGGCATGTGGCTCGACCTGCTCGTCCACGACTTCGACATCATCCCCTGGACGGTCGGCGACCCGATCGTCGAGGTCTCGATGATCGGGTCTGTGCTCGACGAGCCGGTCTACGGCGAGCACGAGGACACCGACACCGCGATGGTGACGCTGCGCTTCGCTTCCGGCGCGGTCGGCAGCATCGGCGCACTCCGCCGCAGCGACGCCGGCCAGGACGTCCGGCTCGAGGTCACCGGCTCGAAGGGCGCGTTCGGCGCCGGCTACGGCCCGCGTACCCCGATCACCTCGACGGAGCCGGGCGGGACCGCGCCGTCTGACCCGTACGACACGTTCGGCGACCGCTTCGTCCCCGCGTTCGAGGAGGAGATCGCCCACTTCGTCCGGATGGTCCGCGGAGCGTCGGAGAGCCTCACGCCGCCCGCAGCCGGACTCGTCGCCACCGCGCTCGCCGAGGCCGCCGCGGAGTCGTTCCACACCGGGCGTCCCGTCCGGCCCCGCACCACCGCGTAGACGCGGCACAACCCACCACGCAGGAGATTGCAATGACGCAACAGACCCGGATCGGCCTCTTCGGCACCGGTCGCATCGGACAGGTCCACGCCATGAGCGTCGCCGCCATCGACGACGCGGAGCTCGCGTGGGTCTGTGACCCGTTCGTCGAGGGCGCCGAGCGCACGGCCGCCGAGTACGGCGGCAGGGTCAGCACGGACCCGGCCGAGGTGTTCGCCTCGGGGGAGGTCGACGCCGTCATCATCGCGGCTCCGACCGCGACGCACGTCGACCTCATCGACGCTGCGATCGACGCCGGTGTCCCGGTGCTCTGCGAAAAGCCGATCGACCTCGACCTGGCCCGCGTCGACCGGCTGCGCGAGAAGGCAGCGGCGGCGACCGTGCCGATCGTGCTCGGGTTCAACCGCCGGTTCGACCGGCACTTCGCCGAACTGCACCGCCGGGTGACGGCGGGGGAGATCGGCACGCTCGAACAGCTGCTCATCACGAGCCGCGACCCCGCCGAGCCGCCGGCGGCGTACCTCGCCGCATCGGGCGGGATCTTCCGGGACATGACCATCCACGACCTCGACATGGCGCGGTTCTTCGTGCCGGAGATCGTCGAGGTCACCGCCCGCGGTGCGAACACCTTCAGTGCGTCTGCCAGGGAGTTCGGGGACTTCGACTCGGCGGTCGTCACCCTGCGCGGGGCGAACGACGAGCTGGTCGCCATCACGAACTCTCGGCATGCCTCGTACGGGTACGACCAACGGTTCGAGGTCTTCGGCTCGGAGGGGCTGCTCCAGGTCGGCAACCAGACGGACACCCTCGTGCGGCACTGGGGAGCGGGAGCGGTCGAGTCGCTCGAGCCGTACCAGAACTTCTTCCTGCAGCGGTACGCCGAGGCGTACCGGCTCGAGGTCGTCGAATTCCTGAAGGCGGTCAGGGGCGAGCCGTCGCGCAGCCCCGGCTTCGAAGACGGTCGCGCGGCGCTCGTGCTCGCCGACGCCGCCGACCGTTCAGCGCGGACGGGTGCGTCCGTCGCGGTGGACCTGTCACGATGAGCCGGGTCAGCCAGGACCTCGTCGCGACGTGCTGGACGACGGCCGGGACCGCGGTGCCGGACGGTCCGTCGGAGCGGAGCTCGTTCTCGGCGCGCGAACGGGTCAGCGCCGCGGCCGATGCCGGGTTCGTCGGTCTCGGGTTCGTCGTCGACGACCTGGAGGTCGTCCGCGACTCGATCGGGTTCGAGGCGCTCCGCGAACACGCCGACCGGGTCGGCATCCGGCATCTCGAGGTGGAGCTGGTGAAGGACTGGTGGCGTGACCCGGAGGAGCGTCCGTGGCGTGCCCGGTGGGAGCTGCTGGCCGAGGCCGCACGGGTGTTCGGCAGCCCGATGGTGAAGATCGCACCGCCGCCCGCGCCCACGGTGGACTCGCTCGAACCGTACGTCGGACCGTTCCGGCGCCTGGCCGACGAGGCTGCGGGGATCGGCACCCGTCTCGCGCTCGAGCCGCTCCCGTTCGCCGGGATCTCCTCGATGCCGCAGGGATCGGAGCTCGTCCGTGCGGTCGACCACCCGCACGCCGGGTTGGTCGTCGATTCGTGGCACGTCTTCCGCGCGGGGACGTCCCTCGACGAACTCCGTCACACGCTCGACCCGGCGACCGTGGTCGGGGTCGAGGTGAACGACGCCGACGCACTGCCGCAGCCGGGTCTGAGCCTGTTCGAGGACACCCGCGACAACCGGCGGTACCCAGGAGAGGGCGCGCAGGACGTCGTCGGGTTCCTCCGCACCATGGCCGAGGTCGGGTGGTCGGGGCCGTGGGGTGTCGAGATGCTCTCCACCGAGCATCGTGCGAAGTCGCTCGCCGACGCCCTCGACGCCGCGCGGGACACGACGCTGCGGTGCCTGCGGCTCGCCGGGGTCGACCGCCAACCAGTCTGAGACGCTTTTCTCACAGCGGACGGTTCGTCCAGCAAGCGATAAAAGCGCTATGCTCGTCCTGTCCGAACGCAACGACGCAGAGAGGATCACAACATGGTCGACCCGCAGGTGCTCAAGCACGGCGCATGGGACGTCATCACCCCGGAGATCGCCGGATGGGAGTACGTCACCTTCGAGGTGAAGACGTTCGGCGACGGCGAGACCGTCGAGCTGGCAGCCGACGGCAACGAGCGGGCGTTCGTGAACCTGCACGGTGACCTCGTCCTCACCGTGGGTGGGGTCGAGTACCGCATCGGCGGCCGGGACACGGTGTTCGACGGGCTCGGGCACACCCTCTACGTCCCCCGTGACACCACCGTGACGGTCACCGCGACACCGGGTGCCGAACTCGCGATCGCGAGCGCACCGGCCACCGAGCAGCACGAGGTCGTCCTCGTCACGCCGGACGACGTCGGCTCCGCGACCCGCGGCGCCGGGAACGCGACGCGGCAGGTCTCGACGCCGATGTCGCCCGACTTCCCGGCCGACCGTCTGCACGTCGTCGAGGTGTGGACCCCCGGCGGCAACTGGTCGAGCTTCCCGCCGCACAAGCACGAGCACGACGTCGACGGCGAGGCGCAGCTCGAAGAGGTCTACTACTACCGCACCCGTGACCCGGAGAACGGGTGGGCACTCCAGCGGGTGTACAGCCCGGAGCGCGACTTCGACCTCGACGTCCCCGTCCGCGACGGTGACATCTGCCTGATCCCCTGGGGCTACCACACCACCGTGGCGGCGCACGACCAGGACCTCTACTACCTCAACGTCCTCGCCGGACCCGCGCCGAAGCGCACGCTGCAGGCCGCCGAGGACCCTGCGCTCGCTCCGGCCCGCGCCAAGTGGGACGACCTCGGCACCGACCCCCGCGTGCCGTTCGTCCCGGTCCGCCCCTGACCCACCACAGAAGGAAGTCCGCAATGGCGCAACATCCTCAGCCGACCCGCCGCCTCACGGTGGGCCAGGCGATCGTCGAGTTCATGCAGGCCCAGCACGTCGAGCGCGACGGCGTCACGACGCCGTTCTTCGGGGGTGCGTTCGGCATCTTCGGCCACGGCAACGTCGCGGGTCTCGGCCAGGCGCTCCTGCAGTACCAGGACGTCTTCCCCTACTACCAGGGGCGCAACGAGCAGGGCATGGTCCACATCGCGACCGGCTACGCGAAGATGCGGAACCGCCTCGGCGCGCTCGCCGTCTCCACGTCGATCGGTCCGGGCGCGACCAACATGGTCACGGGCGCCGGCACCGCGACGGTGAACCACATCCCGGTCCTGCTCTTCCCGTCCGACGCGTTCGCGACCCGGTCGACCGGCGCCGTCCTGCAGCAGCAGGAGCACCCGTACGCGATGGACGTCACCGCGAACGACTCCTTCCGCGCGGTCTCGCGCTACTTCGACCGGATCAACCGGCCGGAGCAGCTCGCGTCGGCACTCCTCGAGGCGATGCGGGTCCTGACCAGCCCCGCCGACACCGGTGCCGTGACCATCGCGGTACCGCAGGACGTCCAGGCCGAGGCGTACGACTTCCCGGAGGCGTTGTTCTCGCACCGCGTCTGGCACGTCGCCCGCAACCGCCCGGACCGTGCGGCGATCCAGCGCGCCGCCGAGCTGATCAGGAGCGCCGACAACGCGGTGGTGATCGCCGGTGGCGGGGTCGTGTACTCCGACGCGACGGACGAGCTCGTCCGCTTCGCCGAGTCGACCGGCATCGGCGTCGGTGTCACGCAGGCGGGCAAGGCGGGCATGCCGTGGGAGCACCGCCTGGCGCTCGGCGCGCTCGGCTCGTCCGGGTCGGCGTACGCGAACGCCATCGCGAACGGTGCGGACGTCGTGATCGGCATCGGCACGCGCTACACCGACTTCACGACGGCCTCGAACACGATGTTCCAGAACCCCGACGTAGCGTTCGTCAACATCAACGTCGCCGAGGTGGACGCGTTCAAGGAGTCCGGCATCCCCCTCGTCGGCGACGCCCGTGAGACGCTCGCCGAGCTCCGCGCCGCGCTCGACGGCTTCGCGCTCGACGCCGACGTCGTCGCGTCGAACGAGCGGGCCGCGAGCGACTGGCGTGCCGAGGTCGACCGCATCATCGAGGTGCAGGACGGCCCGACGCTGTCGCAGGCCGAGATGCTCGGACTGCTCAACACCTCGGCCGAGGCCGACGACGTCGTCATCAACGCCGCCGGTTCGATGCCGGGGGACCTGCACCGGCTCTGGCGACCGGGCAGCCCGAAGGGCTACGACATCGAGTACGGCAACTCGTGCATGGGCTACGAGGTCGCAGGAGGCGTCGGCGCGCAGCTCGCGGCTCCGGACCGCCGTGTCCACGTGCTCGTCGGCGACGGCTCGTACCTGATGATGTCGCAGGAGATCATGACCGCGGTGCAGGAACACCTGCGCATGACCATCGTGATCGTCGACAACTTCGGGTACGGATCGATCGCAGCACTGTCGGAGACGCTCGGCTCCCAGACGTTCGGCACCCGCTTCAACGAGCGCGGTGAGGCCCTGCGTCACGACGGCCGGCGCCTCGAGGTCGACTTCGTCGCGAACGCCGCGAGCTACGGCGCCGAGGTGTTCTCCGCCGACACCGCAGACACCTTCCGGAATGCACTCGACGACGCCCGTGCGTACGACGGCACCAGCGTCGTCTACGTCCGCGTCGACGCCCAGGGCCGCTTCGGCGGCTCCGGCGCCTGGTGGGACGTCCCCGTCGCCGAGGTCTCGACCCTCGACAGCACGAAGGACGCCCGCGCCGCCTACGACGAGCACAAGCGGGACCAGCGGCTCTACCTGACGCAGTCCGCCCCGCATGTCCGAGAACTGGAGCACTCATGACCGACGCGACCGACGTCCTGGACTCGACCACGGACTCGGCGACCATCGTGGCCGGGGTCCCCACGGGCCTCCTGATCGGTGGGGTCGAGCGAGCCGCGTCGGACGGCGCCACGTTCGACGTCCACAACCCCGTCGACGGCAGCGTGATCGCGACCGTCTCGAGCGGGACCCGGAACGACGCGCAGGCGGCGGTCGACGCCGCCGCCGACGCGGCGGCCGACTGGGCGGCGACCCCGCCCCGGAAGCGTTCCGAGATCCTGTCCCGCGCGTACGACCTGATGATCGAGCGCGCCGACTGGTTCGCCAGGCTCATCACGGCGGAGAACGGCAAGGTGTTCGTGGACGCCCGCGGCGAGGTCGTCTACGCGGCCGAGTTCCTCCGGTGGTACGCGGAGGAGGCCGTCCGGATCCCCGGTGCGCTGCAGACGGCACCAGGGGGTGCGAACAAGATCCTCGTCGAGCACCGCCCGATCGGGATCGCGATCCTCGTCACCCCGTGGAACTTCCCCGCGGCGATGGCGACCCGCAAGATCGGACCCGCACTCGCCGCAGGGTGCACGACGGTCCTGAAGCCGGCCAGCGACACCCCGTTGACCGCCCTCGCGATCGGTGCACTCTTCGCCGAGGCCGGACTGCCGGCCGGGGTCCTCAACGTGTTGCCGAGCCGGTCCTCCGGCACCGTGGTCGAGCAGATGGTGCGCGACCCGCGAGCTCGGAAGCTGTCGTTCACCGGCTCCACCGAGGTCGGCGTCAAGCTCATGAAGCTCGCGGCGGAGTCCGTCGTGAACACGTCGATGGAGCTCGGTGGCAACGCGCCGTTCGTGGTCTTCGACGACGCGGACCTCGACGAGGCAGTGGCCGGCGCGATGATCGCGAAGATGCGCAACGGTGGCGAGGCCTGCACCGCCGCGAACCGCTTCTACGTGCAGGAGGGCATCGCGGCCGCGTTCTCGGAACGGCTGGCCGAGGCAATGGGGGCACTGCGCACCGGCGACGGTCTGGCCCCCGACGTCCAGCTCGGTCCGATGGTGAACGAGGGCGCCCGTGACGACATCGCCCGTCTGGTGGACGGTGCGAAGGAGGACGGCGCGACGGTGCTCACCGGCGGCGCGTCGCCCGCCGGGCCCGGCTGGTTCTACCCGGCGACGGTGCTGAGCGACGTCCCCGAGCATGCTCGCATCCTCAAGGAGGAGATCTTCGGGCCGGTCGCGCCGATCGTGACGTTCCGCACCGAGGACGATGCGGTGCGGCTCGCCAACGGCACCCCGTTCGGGCTCGTCTCGTACGTCTACACGCAGGATCTCGCGAGGGGCCTGCGCGTCAGCGGCAGGATCGAGTCCGGCATGGTCGGTCTGAACCGTGGACTGGTGTCCGACCCGGCGGCGCCGTTCGGGGGCATGAAGGAGTCCGGCATCGGCCGCGAGGGCGGTGCCGAAGGGCTCCTGGAGTACATGGAGTCGCAGTACATCGCGGTGAGCTGGTAGCCGGAAGCCGGCAGGTGCGCTACTGCAGCGGGGTCGTCAGTTCGCTGGCGACCCCGCGCTCCAGTTCTGCCACGGCCCCGAGTGCCGCGTCCACGAACTCGTCTGCACGCTCCCGGATGTCCACCGACCGACCGGCGATCGACAGGCACCCGATGAGTTCGCCGGCCGAGCCGAGCACGGGGAACGCGAGGGCACCGATCCCGATGGTCGCGTCGTCGAGCGAGAGCGTGTGGCCCTGGGCGCGGGTGCGGCGGACGTCCTCGCGGAGCGCGTCGGCGTCCACCATCGTCCTGCTGGTCAGCGGACGACGATCCGGGCCGTCCGACAGGTACTCCTCGACGTCGCGGGTGTAGGCGAGGACGAGCCGGCCGGCACCCCCGGCGTACAGCGGGAGCGACCGACCAGGGGCGAGCGTCAGGACGCCGATGCCACGACCGGGCGCCCAGTCGATGCAGACCGCCTCGTCGCCACGGGGCACCGTCAGGAACGCGGTCTGCTCCGTGCGCTCGGCCAGGTCGTCGAGGACCCGGCGTGCCGACGCCCACTCGGTCATGGCGTCACGCGCGGCATCCGCCAGGTGCAGCCACTTCACGCTGAGCCGCGCCCGGTTCTCGTCTGTCGTCGTGGCCATGCCGACTGCCTTCAGTCCGTCGATGAAGCGGTACACGCTGGGTCGCGGGAGACCGGTGGCCTCGGCGAGTTCGGCGGGGGAGAGGTCGCCGCGCTCGGCGAGTGCTTCGACGACCGCCATCGAGTTGGCGAGGACGCGCATCGGTTTCCGGTCAGCCACGTCGTCCTCCGTCGTACCCGAGATCGGCGCTGATCGCCGCGGCGGTGGACACCACGAGTGCCCCGAGCTCCGGTTCGCGGTCGATGAGACGCTCGCGGAGCCCGCTGATGGACACCGCCGCGACGAGCTCGCCGCGGTGGTTGAACACGGGGCTGCCGAACGCCGCGATCCCGATCGTGACGTCCTGGTCCGAGCGGGCGTACCCCCGTCGCCTGGTCGTCTCGAGCTCGGCCTGCAGGTCACCGCGGGACGGCACCGGGTAGGCCGGGTCCGGCGCGGCGACGAGCTCGTCGACGACGGCGTGCTGTTCGCCGGCGGGCAGGAACGCCAGGAGCGCCCGGGGTGCTCCGCCGACGTGCAGCGGGAGCGCGTCACCGACCTGCATCGCCACGGAGCGGACGTCGTGCCCCTCGAGGCGTTCGACGCAGACGGCCCGGGTCCCGCGGCGGTAGCACAGCAGCGCGGCGACGCCCGCGGTGGAGCGGAGTTCCCGCATCCTCGGCAAAGCCAGTCCGCGCGCGTCGAGGGAGTCCTCGAGAACGCCGCCGATCTGCATGCACGCGAGTCCGAGCCGGTACGTCCCGCGTACCGGAGCCGCGTCGACCCAGCCCATCGCGATGAGACTCTGCAGCAGCCGGTAGGTGGAGCTCGTGGGCTCGTCGACCGCGTCCGCGAGGGCACTCACGGTCAGCGCCTCGGCGTCCGCCAACGCGTCGATGATCGCGCCGGCCTTGCTGAGGATCTCGATCCCGCCGTCGTCGGAGGCGCCGTCTGCCATGTCGTCATCTTCCCATGACCGACGCGCGCGCTGAATCTCACGCAGTAGACATGTCGTTCACAGAGTGATAGTTTGGGCGCACCACCGCAGAGCAAAGGAGTCGCCGTGACACGCAACGACGCGAGAGACGTCGAACACCTCGAGACCGTCGCCCGAGAAGGGCGATGGCGCGTCCTCGAGACGGTGGCTGCGAGCAAGGCCGGCCACGTCGGCGGGCCCATGTCGGCCATGGACCTGATGGTGGCCCTCTACTTCCACCAGCTCCGGATCGACCCCGAGCGGCCGCACGACCCCGATCGCGACCGGTTCATCCTGTCCAAGGGGCACTCCGCGATCGGCCTGTACTCGGTCCTGGCGCTCCGCGGGTACTTCCCCGTCGAGGAGCTGGCCACGTTCGACCACGGCGACTCGCGCCTGCAGGGTCACCCGGACATGAAGCTCACCCCGGGGGTGGACTCCTCCACCGGTTCGCTCGGCCAGGGACTCTCCGCCGGCTCGGGCATGGCGATCGCCGCCAAGATGCAGGGCAAGGACTTCCACACCTGGGTCGTGCTCGGCGACGGCGAGATCGAGGAGGGCATGGTCTGGGAGACCGTGATCCACGCCCCCCGGTACGGCCTCGACAACCTCACCGCGATCGTCGACCTGAACGGCCTGCAGCAGTACGGCTGGCCGGCGGGCGACCACGACCGGTACGACCGCAGCGAGCCGATGGGGCACGTCAACCTGCCAGCGGTGTTCCGCGGGTTCGGGTGGAACGTCATCGAGATCAACGGGCACGACTTCGAGGAGATCCTCGATGCCTACGCCGAGGTCGACGCCGCCCGCGGCACGACCGGCAAGCCGACCGCGATCATCGCCCACACGGTGAAGGGCAACGGCGTCTCGTTCACCCGCGCGACGTTCAAGTGGCACAACGGCGTCCCGACCGCGGAACAGCTCGACACCGCTCGCGCGGAACTGCTCATCGACCAGAAGACGGAGGCCCTCGCATGAAGGCGCAGCGCGCAGTGTGGGGCGACACCCTCACCGAACTCGCCGAGACGGACGACCGCATCGTCGTCGTCGACGGCGACCTCGCCACCTCGACCATGGCCGTCACGTTCGCGAACGCGCACCCGGAGCGGTTCATCCAAGCCGGCATCGCCGAGCAGAACATGGTCGGGATCGCCTTCGGGATGTCCACCCTCGGGTACCGCCCGTGGCTGTCGTCGTTCGGCGTCTTCCTGACGAACCGGGCCCTCGACCAGGTGCGCATGCTCGTCTCGCAGACCAAGGCCCCGGTCCGTCTGGCCGCCGCCTACACCGGGCTGCTCAACGGCGCGAGCGGCAAGACCCACCAGGACATCGAGGACCTGTCCGTGATGCGGGCGCTCCCGAACATGACGGTCCTCGCGCCCGCCGACGAGACGGAGGCGGCAGCGATCATCCGGTGGGCAGCGGAGCACGACGGCCCCGTCTACCTCCGACTCGCCCGCGACGCCGTCGCCGACGTCTTCGACAGCGGCTACGAGTTCCGGATCGGCCAGCCCGTCCTGTTGCGGGACGGCGGCGACGGTGCCGCCGCGGAGGTCACGGTGGTGTCGACGGGGGTGCAGACGTCCCGGACCGTCGAGGCGGTCTCGGCGGTCGAGACCTCAGGCCGCAGCGTGCGACACGTGCACCTGCCGACGATCAAGCCCCTCGACGACGACGCGCTCTGGGCGCTGCTGGACGGTGCGCGCACCGTCGTCACGGTCGAGGAGCACTCGGTGGTCGGTGGCCTCGGCGACGTCGTCGCCGCCGTCCTCGCCGGACACGCCAGCGGCGCTCGACTGACGAAGGTGGGGCTCGCCGACTCGTGGGCCGAGTCGGGACCGAACGACTTCCTCCTGGACAAGTACGGTCTGTCGGCCGACCGGGTCGCCGCGCGCATCCGCGACGCGGTCGGCGAACGGGTGCCGTCATGAGCGTCGTCGACGCGACGGCCGCCGGCACGACCATCGAGCCGGGACCCGGACGGGAGGCCCTGCATCGTTGGGTGGACCAGGTCGCGTCCCTGACGGAGCCCGACCAGGTCGTCTGGTGCTCCGGCAGCGACGCCGAGAACCGCGCGTTGCTCGACGCGATGGTCGCGTCCGGTTCGCTGATCGCCTTGGACCCCGGCCTCCGGCCGGACAGCTACCTCGCCAGGAGCGACCCCGCGGACGTGGCCAGGGTCGAGGACCGCACGTTCATCTGCTCCGTCGACGAGGCGGACGCCGGCCCGACGAACAACTGGCGTGATCCCGCCGCGATGCGCGCAGACCTCACCGACCGGTTCCGTGGCTCGATGCGCGGCCGGACGATGTACGTGGTGCCGTTCTCGATGGGCCCGATCGGGGGCGCCATCTCCCAGGTCGGCGTCCAGGTCACCGACTCGCCGTACGTCGTCGTCTCGACCCGCATCATGACCCGGATGGGGGACGACGCCCTCACACAGATCGACGAGGACACGGTCTGGGTGCCGGCAATGCACAGCGTCGGCATGCCCCTGGTCACGGACGACGGCGACCGGATCACCGACGTCCCGTGGCCGTCCAACGAGACGAAGACCATCGCGCACTTCCCGGAGACCCGGGAGATCTGGTCGTACGGCTCCGGGTACGGCGGCAACGCGCTGCTGGCGAAGAAGTGCTTCGCACTCCGGATCGCGTCATCGATGGCGCGTGACGACGGGTGGCTCGCCGAACACATGCTCCTCATCCGCGTCACGACACCGGCGGGCAAGGTCCTGCACGTCGCGGCCGCTTTTCCGTCCGCGTGCGGCAAGACGAACTTCGCGATGATGACCCCGACGGTGCCCGGGTGGAAGGTCGAGACGATCGGGGACGACATCGCGTGGCTCCGGCCGGGTGCCGACGGACGACTCTGGGCGATCAACCCGGAAGCCGGCTTCTTCGGTGTCGCTCCGGGAACCGGCCCGGACACGAACCCGGCGGCCATGTCGACCGTCCGGTCCGGCACGGTCTTCACCAACGTCGCGATGACGCTCGAGGGTGACGTGTGGTGGGAGGGCGCGTCCGACACCCCGCCGCGGCACCTGATCGACTGGCGTGGCCAGCCGTGGGAGCCGGGGAGCGCGACGCCGGCAGCGCATCCGAACGCGCGCTTCACGGTCGCCGCGGAACGGTGCCCGACGATCTCCGACGACTGGGACAGCCCGGACGGGGTCCCGATCGACGCCATCGTGTTCGGCGGACGGCGCGCGACGAACGTGCCGCTCGTCGCAGAGGCCGAGGACTGGGAACACGGCGTGTTCTTCGGCTCGACGATCTCCAGCGAGCAGACCGCTGCCGCCGAGGGCCCGGTCGGCGAGCTCCGCCTCGACCCCTTCGCGATGCAGCCGTTCTGCGGCTACAACATGGCGGACCACTGGGCGCACTGGCTCAGGGTCGGCGACCGTCTCGGGACGAAGGCGCCCCGCGTCTTCCGTGTCAACTGGTTCCGCAAGTCCACCGACGGCGACTACCTCTGGCCGGGCTTCGGCGAGAACGTCCGCGTCCTCGAGTGGATCGCCGGTCGGCTCGACGGGAGCGCCGACGTGCGCTGGAGCCCCGTCGGCGGGCTCCCCGGTGTGGGCGACCTCGACCTCGACGGACTCGACCTCGACGGCTTCGCACTCGACGCCCTGTTCGCGGTCGACCCCGCAGCGTGGACCGACGAGGCCGAACAGCTCCGCGAGCACTTCGACCGGTTCGGTGCCCGCGTCCCGGCGCGACTCCGCGCGCGACTCGACCAGCTCGTCCGCCGGCTCGAGGAGGCGGCGTGAGCACCGACGGCGAGCTCTGGGACGACTGGGACGCGCAGCTCGGGCTCGCCGAGCAGATGATCCCCTTGATCGGTCGCCTGCACCGACGCGACGGTGTGGTCGCCGGGGTGCACGGACGCCGCCTCGTGAACCGATCGGCGATCGACATCGTCAGGGCCCACCGGTTCGCCCGACACGTCGACGGTGCACCGCTGCCACTCGCCGAGTCGCTGCGGATCCTGCGCGCGGCCGTCGACACCGGTGCCTCCGGCCCCGCGTCGCTCGACGTCGGCGCGCTCGCCGCACGGCTCAGGGCCTCGGAGGACGACGACGTGCACCACGCGACCGCGATCGCGGAGCTCCTGCGGGACGCTGCCGCCGGCGGTGCGCTCCCGACCACCGACGTCGTGCTCTACGGATTCGGGCGGATCGGTCGCCTCCTCGCTCGCATCCTCATCTCCCACCAGTCCGGCGGGTCAGGACTCCGTCTCCGCGCGATCGTCCTCCGAGCGTCGTCGGGCCCGGACGACCTCGTGAAGCGCGCCAGTCTGCTCCGACGCGATTCCGTGCACGGCCCGTTCGACGGCACGATCACCGTCGACGGGCACGCCGAGACGATCACCGCGAACGGCACGCGCATCCAGGTCATCCGCGCGTCGGACCCCGCCGCGGTCGACTACGCCGCCTTCGGGATCGAGGACGCGATCGTCGTCGACAACACCGGGAAGTGGCGCACCGAAGCAGAGCTCCGTCGACACCTGCTCGCCCCTGGGGCCGGGCGGGTGCTGCTCACCGCTCCGGGCAAGGGCGATGTCCCGAACGTCGTGCACGGCATCAACAGCGAGCAGGCCGAGCGCGCCGACGTGGTCGCGGCGGCGTCCTGCACGACCAACGCCGTCGCACCGGTCCTCGCGGCGCTGCACGCGGAGTTCGGCGTCGTGCGCGGGCACGTCGAGACGGTGCACTCCTTCACGAACGACCAGAACCTCACCGACAACTTCCACAAGGCCGATCGCCGTGGTCGGGCCGCGCCGCTCAACATGGTCATCACGGAGACGGGTGCGGCGCAGGCGGTGGCGAAGGCCGTTCCAGGACTCGCTGGTCGGCTCACGGGCAACGCGATCCGGGTCCCGACCCCCGACGTGTCGCTCGCGATCCTGCACGTGACGACCGAGGGCCGAGTCACTCGGGACACGGTGAACACGTTCCTCCGCCGGACGTCCCTGGAGTCGGACCTCCGGTCGCAGGTCGACTACGTGGAATCGCCCGAGTTCGTGTCCTCCGACGTGCTCGGCTCGCGGTTCGCCGGTGTGGTCGACGGGCTTGCGACGCAGACGAACGGTGACCACGACGTCGTCGTCTACGTCTGGTACGACAACGAGTTCGGTTACTCCTACCAGGTGATCAGGGTGATCGAGACGATGAGTCGCGCGCTGGCGGTCTCCCGGGTCGCCGTGGCGTGACCGACCGAGCGTCCGGCCGCGATCTCCTGCGTGCGCCGGGCTGCCGGGAGGGGGCCGCCGCCCCGTACGGTCCCCTCCCTTCCAGCGGTCACCTCGTGAGCACCGCCGCGACCTCCGGGATGCGGTCCACGTAGCCGCGGACCAGGTCGCGCGCCACGGAGACGCTGTCGACGAGCGGGTGCAGTGCGAACGCCTTGAGCGCCTCGTCCTTGGACCCGGTGAGCGCCGCCTGGATGGTGTGCCGTTCGACGGCCTTCACCTGCGACATCAGCCCGATCTGGTGCAGGTCGGGCTGGTCGGTCGTCATCGGGTGCACGCCGTTGGCATCCACCATCGTCGGGACCTCGACCACGGCATCGCGCGGCAGGCCCGCGATGGTGCCGTTGTTCCGGACGTTGAGGATCATGGTCTGGCGCTCGTTCCGGCTGATCGCGGCCATCACACCGAGGGCGACTCCCGCGTAGCCCTGGTGCGACGGGTCGGTCTCCCGTTCCTTCGGGTCGAGCGGCTCGTCCTGCGTGCCGCCCTTCGCCTCGGCCATGTAGGAGGCGCTCCGTCGCTCGACGGTCTCGCGCCAGAGCTCGGCGACACCGTTGCCCGCAGCGCTCGCCCGGTCGTAGAACGCGGACTGGCTCTCGGCGAGGAAGTCCCCACGGGTCTTGCCGGAGCCGACGATGGAGCGCACGGCGTCCCGGTTGAAGTAGTAGTAGAAGAGGTACTCGTTCGGGATCGCGCCGAGGGAGCGGATCCAGTCGAGGCCGAAGACGTGCCCCTCTTCCATGGCACCGAGTCGCTCGTCGTCCGCCATGAGCTCGGGGAGGACGTCGCGGCCGTCGTACATGACGCGGCGCATCCAGCCGAGGTGGTTCAGGCCGACGTAGTCCATCTGGACGCGGGTGTGGTCGAGGCCGAGCATGCCGGCGACGCGACGACCGAGCCCGGACGGGGTGTCGCAGATGCCGAGGACGCGGTCGCCGAGGACGCTCTGCATCGCCTCGGTGATGATGCCGGCCGGGTTCGTGAAGTTCATCACGTAGGCGTTCGGGGCGAGGTCGCGGATGACCTTCGCCGCCTCGACCATCACGGGCACGGTGCGGATCGCGTAGGCCAGTCCGCCGGGACCGGTGGTCTCCTGCCCGAGGACGTTCAGGTCGAGCGCGACGTGCTCGTCGCAGCGACGTCCCTCGAGCCCGCCGACGCGGAGCGCGGCGAAGACGTAGTCGCTGCCCTCGACGGCACGGTGCAGATCCGTCGTCGGCTTGAGGACGGGCGCGTCGGGGAACTCGGCGGCGAGCTCGGTCAGGATCGCGACCATCGCGTGCAGCCGGACCTCGTCGACGTCGTACAGCGCGACCTCGTCGACGCGCGGTGAGCCGGTGTCGCGGAGCAGCGCCTGGTACACGTACGGCGTGCGGAACCCGCCGCCTCCGAGGATGCAGAGCTTCATGTGATGATGACCTCTCCGCCGGCGTTCCGGCTGTGTGCGAGTGTTTCGTCGGGGGCGCCGGTCGTCGTGATCAGCGTGTCGACGTCGGTGAGGGAACAGAGGCGGAGCGCCCCGGTCCCGGGGAACTTGGTCTCGGATGCGAGCAGGACGACGCGCTCGGCGGCGGCGATCATCGACTGCTTGATCGGGGCCTCGACGGCCATGTTGTCGACGACGTGACCGTTCGCGCGGACGCCGGTGCACGACAGGAAGACGACGTCGGCGCTGACGTGCTCGAGCGCGGCCTCTGCCAGCGACCCGACGAGCGTGCGGTAGTTCCGACGGACCACGCCGCCGAGGAGCACCAGACGCACGGCCTCGTCGTCGCGGAGGACGTCGAACACGGCCAGGTTCGTCGTGATGACGGTGATGTCGCGCCCGCGGAGGAGCTCGGCGATCTGCGGCGTGGTCGTGCCGATGTCGAGGATGACCACCTGGCCGTCGGTGACCATCGCGGCTGCGGCGGCGGCCATGCGGCGCTTCAGGTCGATGTCGCCGGCCTCCTCGAACGGGGTCTCGACGGGCTCGCCGTCGTCACCGTCCTGCGCGGTCTGCCGCGGTGCGAGGACGGCACCGCCCCAGGTGCGGACGAGTTCGCCGTTGCGGTCGAGCATCTCGAGGTCACGGCGGATCGTCGCCGGACTCACGGACAGGGCGTCGGCGAGTTCCTGGACCGAGGCCGCCCCGTCGAGCCGGAGCGCCTTGATGATGCGGTTCTGCCGCTCTCGCAGGATCATGCCGTCACCATATCCGAAATCGCGCACGATCACGCAAGATCAATCATGCAAACACCGATTCAGATCAGACTTAACAAATCTGGAGCAATCGGGTAACGTCCTCGCAACACGAACCACGCAGGCTTGAGCACCACCAGCGGATCGGAATCCCGAATCGCGCAGACCTGCGCAGGGATGATCCGCAATGACGAGGAGAAGCCGTGCCCGAGGCGAGCCCGACCACCGATCCCGGCGCCTTGCTGTTCGCCGGCGATGTGTTCTGTGACCTGGTGTTCTCCGGTGTCACGGCCCCGGAGCAGGGCGCCGAGGTGTATGCCGACGCGTTCGCCGTCACCCCGGGCGGCGTCGCGAACCGTGCGGTCGCCGCGGCCCGTGCCGGCGCGCCGACCCGCGTGCTCAGCCGCCTCGGCGACGACGTCCTCGGCCGGCACGTGCACGGGCTGCTGACCGCGGAGCCCCTGCTGGACACGAGCCTGCTCGAACTCGTGCCCGGTCACCAGAGCTCGGTCTCCGTCGCGCTGACGGGGCCGGAGGACCGGAGCTTCATCACGTACGAGGAGCAGCTCGAGCCCCTGACGATCCCCGACGACATCGGCCGGGTGGCCGCCACGCACGTCGGCATCGCCCGTCCGCTGCCGGCGTGGGTCGCGATGCTCCGCGCCTCGGGGACCACGGTCGTCGGCGGCGTCGGGTGGGACCACACCGGCGAGTGGTCCGGCGCGGTGCTCGACCGGCTCGCCGAGGTCGACGTCTTCGTGCCGAACGACGTCGAGGCGATGCGCTACACCAGGACCGACACCGCGCTGGAGGCCGCGAAGGTCCTGGCCGAGCGGGTCCCGCTCGCCGTGGTCACCCGCGGCCGGGACGGCGTCGTCGCGGTGGACTCGGCGAACGGCGTCGTCGCCACCGCCGAGACGATCCCCGTCGACGTGGTCGACCCGACCGGCGCTGGTGACGTGTTCGTGGCCTCGTTCATGGCCGGCACGCACCACGGCTGGGACCTCGACACCCGTCTCCGGTTCGCCGCCGCGAGTGCCGCGTACGCCGTCACCGGACTCGGCGGCGCCGCGAGCGCCCCGCACCCGGCCGAACTCGTCGCCTTCCTCCGCCGCACCGCCGCCCCCGGTGACTGGTCGTTCCTCGACGCGTCCGTGCCCACCCGCGCCTGACCCCACCGACCCTCCCCAGCACCATCCACCCACTCGCAGAACTGGATGACCATGAAGCACATCAGCAAGACGACGATGCTCATCGGCGTCGCCGCGGCGGTCGCGCTCGGCCTGACCGCGTGCACCCCCGGCGGATCCGCGGCACCTGCGGCATCACAGAGCCTCGGCCCCGTCTCGAAGGACGTCGGTTCGGGGAAGACGACGCTGACCGTCTGGGACCAGAACACCGACACCGGCATCAACGACGCGCAGCAGGTGCTCAACGACGAGTTCGAGAAGGCGCACCCGAACATCACGATCAAGCGGGTCTCGCGGTCCTTCGCCGACCTGAAGACGACGCTCAAGCTCGCACTCTCCGGGGACAACCCGCCGGACGTCGTGCAGGCGAACCAGGGCTACCCGGACATGGGCGCCTTCGTGAAGGCCGGGTTCCTCCGTCCCGTCGACGACTACGCGAAGCTCTACGGCTGGGACGACTACTACCCGTCGAGCCTGCTCAAGCTCAACTCGTTCTCCTCCGACGGCAAGACCTGGCAAGGGGACGACCTCTACGGCGTCTCGCAGACCGGCGAGCTCGTCGGGCTGTACTACAACAAGGCGGTCCTGAAAGACGCCGGCATCGACTCGCCGCCCACGACCGTGGCCGAGCTGACCGAGGACATGCAGAAGGTCAAGGCGGCGGGCACGCTCCCACTGAGCTACGGCGACGTCGAGAAGAGCCCCGGCATCCACCTCTACGGCCTGGTGCTCTCCGCGCTCGCCGGTCACGACGCCGTCAACGACCTCGTCGCCGGCAAGTCAGGCAGCTGGACCGGTGACGACGAGGTGAAGGCTGCGCAGACCATCACGGACTGGGTCGGCAAGGGCTACGTGACCGAGGGCGCGAACGGCGTCTCGCGCGACGACGCCGTCGCGGCGTTCGGCAAGGGCGAGTCGGCGTTCCTCATCACGGGCACCTGGTACCAGGCGACCCTCGAGGCCGCGGCGAAGGCAGACGACATCGGCTTCACGGCGCTGACCCCGCCCGACGCGTCGAAGCCCGTCACCATGGGCGGCGAGGGGCTGGCGTGGGCCATCACCTCGAAGACGAAGAACGCGAACGCGGCCGCCGCGTACATCGACTTCGTCACGAACGCGAAGGCCTCCGAGACACTCGTCCAGAAGGGCAACCTGCCGACGGTGGTCCCGGACGACGACACTCCGGCATCCGGCACGATCGCGGGCGACATCACGAGCAACTACAAGTCGATCTCGTCGTCGAACAGCATCACGCCGTACCTCGACTACGCCACCCCGACGTTCTACGACACGATCACGGCGGCGATGCAGGACCTGGTCGCCGGCAAGGCCAGCCCGGAGCAGTACACGAAGACGCTCCAGGACGACTACGCCGGCTTCGTGAAGAAGTAGCGAGGACCCCGTGACCCAGTTCACCGGAACCACGGCGGGTGCTGCCGAGCGCAGCGCCCGCCGCGGGCGGACCCGCCGGACGGCCGGCGCCGTCCGGAAGCGGCGGCGGAGCCTCGTCGCGTACCTCTACATCCTCCCCGCGTTCGTCGTGTTCGCGGTGTTCCTCGGGGTGCCGTTCCTGCAGAGCATCCAGTACTCGTTCTACGACTGGGACGGGCTCTCGGCCGCGACGTGGGCCGGGTTCGCGAACTACGCGGGCGTCTTCACCGACGCCCAGCTCCGAGCGTCGTTCGGGCACGCACTCGTGCTGATGGTGTTCTACGCGGCGATCCCCGTGGTCGTGGCGCTGTTCCTGACCGCGCTGATCTCGCGGGCGAACGGCCTCCGTGGGATGTCGTTCTTCCGCACCGTGCTCTTCCTCCCGCAGGTCATCGCGTCGGTCGTCGTCGCGACCATCTGGGTCTCGATCTACTCGTCCGACGGCCTGCTGAACGACGCGCTCCGGCTCGTCGGGCTCGGGCAGTTCGCGCAGGTCTGGCTCGGCGGCTACGACACCGCCCTGCCCGCGATCGGCTTCGTCGGCACCTGGCTCAACGTCGGTCTCTGCCTGGTGCTCTTCCTGTCCGGTGTCGGCAACATCCACCCGAGCCTGTTCGAGGCCGCGCGCATCGACGGCGCCGGTGCCGCTCGGGAGTTCTTCTCGATCACGCTGCCGTCCCTCCGTGGGCAGATCGCCGCGGCGCTCACCCTCACGGTGGTGTCGGCGCTGAAGACCTTCGACCTGGTCTACGTCACGACGAGCGGTGGGCCGGGCAACTCGACGTCCGTGCCCGCGTTCGAGGCGTACAACCGGGCGTTCCAGACCGGGCAGGTGGGGTCGGCCGCCGCGGTCGCCGTCTCGCTCACCGTCGTCATCATGATCGTCACGGCCCTGATCGGCCGTCTCCAGCCGAAGGACGTCGCATGAGGATCTCCATCCGCGAGAAGACCGTGAACTACGTCATCCTGACGTTGTTCGCGCTCTTCGCGATCATCCCGCTCATCGGGGTGCTGCTGTCCTCGGTCACCCCGTCGGCGCAGAACTCCGGCGGGTTCAGCGTGCCGACGTCGATCGACCTCGGGAACTTCGGCGCCGCGTGGAACCAGGGGCACTTCGCGAGCTACATGTTCTCGAGCGTGCTCGTCACGGTGTCGGTCGTCGTCCTCACGACCGTCCTCGCGGTGTTCGCCGGGTTCGCGTTCGCACGGCTGGACTTCTTCGGCTCGAACGTGCTCTTCTTCGTGATGCTCGCCGGCCTGATGCTCCCCGCCGAGGCGTTCATCATCCCGCTGTACTTCAACCTGCGGAGTGTCGGGCTGACCGACACCTACACGAGCCTGATCCTGCCGCAGACCGCGCAGTCGTTGGCGTTCGGGATCTTCTGGATGCGCAGCCAGTTCCGGAGCTTCCCCGGGGAGGTCATCGAGGCTGCCCGGCTCGACGGCGCCCGGGACGTGCGGCTGCTCTGGCAGGTCATCGTCCCCGCGGCCGTCGCCCCGATCATGACGATGGCGCTCCTCATCACGATGTGGACCTGGAACGAGTTCCTGCTGCCCCTGGTGCTCATCACGAGCGAGGACCACCGGACCGCACCGCTCGGCCTCGCCTTCTTCAAGGGCGCCCACCTGACCGACTACTCGCTGCTGTCCGCCGCGGGGGTGATCGTCGCGCTGCCGATCGTGGTCCTGTACTTCTTCCTGCAGAAGCGGTTCATCTCCGGGATGCTCGGCGGCTTCGCGGACCGCTGAGGAGCGCCGACGTGGAGATCGTCATCCTGCCCACGCCTGCTGAGGTCGGTCGCGTCGCCGCGGCGAAGATCGCCTCGGTCGTGGCGAAGAAGCCGTCAGCCGTCATCGGTCTCGCGACCGGGTCCAGCCCCCAGGGCATCTACACCGATCTGCAGCGTCGCGTGGACGCGGGGGAGATCTCCTTCGCCGAAGCGCGCGGGTTCGCCCTGGACGAGTACGTCGGGATCCCGTTGGAGCACCCCGAGTCGTACGCGTCGGTGATCGCGCGTGACGTGGTGGCGCCGCTCGGCTTCGACCGGTCGCGGGTCCGGGTGCCGGACGGTCGTGCTGCGGACATCGAGTTCGCGGCGAAGGAGTACGACGCCGCGATCCGTGCCGCCGGCGGGATCGACGTGCAGATCCTCGGGATCGGGGCGAACGGGCACATCGGCTTCAACGAGCCGACGTCCTCGTTCGCGTCGCGGACCCGCATCAAGACGTTGGCGCCGTCCACGCGTGAGGCCAACGCCCGGTTCTTCGACAGTCTGGACCAGGTGCCGACGCATTGCATGACGCAGGGGCTCGGCACGATCCTCGAGGCGCAGCAGCTGGTGCTCGTGGCGCAGGGGTCGGCGAAGGCCGACGCGGTCGCGGCCGCGGTCGAGGGGCCCCTCAGCTCCTTCGTGCCCGGGAGTGCGCTGCAGCTCCACGAGCACGCGACCGTCGTGGTCGACGAGGAAGCAGCCGCCGGACTCCGGCTCGCGGACTACTACCGCTACACCTACCGCAGCAAACCCGCCTGACGGTCCGACGACCGGCCGGCCGGCCCGTCGCGGTGCGGGCGACTCGTAGGCTTGCCGGGTGATTGCTCGCGTCCTCGGTGCTGGTCGTCCGCTCGTCGCCCTCCACGGGTTCGGTGTGGACCACCGGATCATGCTGCCTCTGGCAGGAGCGGTGCAGGACCTGCCCTGGCGACTCGTGTTCCTCGACCTCCCGTGGACCGAGGCCGCCGCGGGCACCTCGACCGCGACGAGCGCGGGCGAGGTGGCCGACGGTGTCCTCGCGGAGATCGACGAGCACCTCGGCGACGAGCCGTTCGCCGTCATCGGGAACTCCTTCGGCGGCATGATCGCCCGTCATGTCGCGCACGAACGCCGGGACCGCGTGCTCGGCGTCGCGACCCTGGCGGGGGTCGTGCAACCAGCACACGCGGACCGCGCCGTCCCCGAGCGCACCGTGCTCCAGACCGACCCGTCCGTCCTCGAGGCGGCCGGTGACGCGCGAGAAGCGTTCGAGGAGGTCAGCGTCATCCAGGACACGGCCGCGTTCGCAGCGTTCGAGCAGTACGTGTTGCCCGGTCTCCGCGGCTCGGACGCTGCGATCATGGAGCGCATCGCCGCTGACTACGCGCTGGAGGCCGTGCCCGAGGCACGTCATCCGGAGCCGTTCACCGCGCCGGCGCTGCATCTGTTCGGTCGGCAGGACGACGTCGTCGGGTACGAGGACGGCCTCGCACTCCGGGACCACTACCCACGAGGGAGCTTCGTCGTCCTCGACGCCGCCGGCCACAACGTGCACCTCGAGCAACCCGAGGTCACCACCGCCATGGTCCGCGACTGGCTCGCACGCATCGACCGGTAGCCCGTCCGTTGCCGGGGCACCGATCAGGGACGGAAGACGGCCCTGACGCATCCGTCGGTCTTCTCCTTGAACATGGCGTAGCCGCCGGGTCCGTCGTCGAGTGGCATGACGTGCGTGGCGAGGTGCTCTGTGACGATCTCGTCCCGCGCCATCCGCTCGAGGAGCATCGGGATGTACCGGTGTCCGTGCTGCTGAGCGGACCGGAGCGTCAGGCCCTTGTTCATCACCGCCCCGAGGGGGAACTTGTCGACGAAGCCTCCGAAGACGCCCAGCACGAAGATGCTGCCGCCCTTGCGCGCAGCGAAGACCGCCTCACGGACGGCAGTCGGTCTGTCCGTCTGCAGCCGCAGCTGCTGCTTCAGCTGGTCGAAGGCGAAGTCGGGCCCGTCGCGGTGTGCCTCCATGCCGACTGCCTCGATGCACACGTCGGGGCCGCGGCCACCCGTGCGTTCTCGGAGCTCGGCCGTCACCTCGGCCGTCTCGTAGTTCATGGTCTCTGCACCGATGACCTGCTCGACCTGCGTGAGCCGTTCCTGGAAGCGGTCGATCACGATGACGCGTTCCGCGCCGAGCAGCATCGCACTGCGCGCAGCCATCTGGCCGACACCACCAGCGCCCCAGACGGCGACGGTGTCGCCGGGCCGCACGCCCCCGAGGTCCGCTCCCATCCATCCCGTCGGGGCGGCGTCGGACGCGAAGAGCGCCCGCTCGTCGCTGACCCCGTCCGGGACGGGGAAGGCGCCCTGGTCCGCGTACGGCACCCGGATGTACTCCGCGTGACTCCCGGCCCATCCGCCCAGTGCGTGCGAGTAGCCGTAGCAGCCGCCGGGTGCCTGGCCCCAGAGCATCTCGGGGATGCCCGCGTTGGGGTTGCCGTTGTCGCAGAGCGAGAACAGTTCGTTGCGGCAGTACCAGCACTTCCCGCAGCTGATGAACGAGCACACCACGACCCGGTCACCGACCTTGTGCTCGGTGACGGCCGATCCGACGTCGACGACCTCGCCGATGAACTCGTGTCCGAGCACGTCGCCTGCCCGCATGGTGGGGACGTACCCGCCGAGCAGGTGGAGGTCGGACCCGCAGGTTGTGCTCAACGTCACCTTGACGATGGCGTCCTGGGCGTTGAGGATCTCCGGATCGTCGACGTTCTCCACCGAGAGTTCGTTCACCCCGGTCCAGCACAGGGCCTTCACAGCACACCCCCGCCCTTCGCATCGTCTTCTGCTTCGTCGACCGCGTGGCCGAGCAGCGTGCGTGGACGGTCGCCGTGCGGTCTCGGGGTCGCGCGCAGGACCTCGCCTGTCTCGAAGACCTGCTTGGCATCGCGCAGCGCTTCCCGCAGGGTCCGGTTCGGATCGCTGCCGTCCACTCCGAGGTCGGCACCGTCCCGCACGCGGGCATGCACCTCGAAGCCCTTGTCGCCCGGAGCGGGCTCGACCCGGATCTCGAGCGCCGCAGCCAGACGTCCGAGCGGCTCTGGGTAGCCATCGCGCTCGAACGCATCGGCATCGCCCAGGACGGTGACCGCCTTCCATCCTTCCGGGTGCGCCGCGTCACCGTCCGATCCACGCGGCTTCGTCACCAACGACCGGGCGACCAGGCCGACGGCGATCCCCGCGACCCCGACCGCGGCGGCGGCTCTGCCCACCATGATCAGGACCGCTTCCCGGGCTTGAGGACGACCTTGGTCCACCCGTCGTCCCGCTTGTCGAAGTGCTCGTAGGCGTCGGGAGCACCATCGAGCGGCAGCTCGTGGCTGACGATGAACGACGGTGTCGCCTTACCGGCAGCGATGAGGTCGCGGAGCGGCCGGTTGTACTTCTTGACCGGCGCCTGTCCGGTGCCCATGGTCTGGCCCTTGAACCAGTGCAGTCCGATGTCGAATGCGATCTGGCCCTGCTTCGCCAAGTCGTCGGGGCCGCCTGGGTCCTGCGGCACGAAGACGCCGACGGTTCCGATCCGTCCGGTGAACCGTACCGACTGCACCAGACGGTTGAGCGTGAGGTTCGGCTGCTCGTCACCACCGGGGTCGTGCGCCTGGTAGCCGACGCATTCGCAGCCGTTGTCGGCGCCGAGCCCCATCGTCTGCTCGAGGACGGCCTGCACGGGGTCGACCTTCGAGTCGTCGATGGCGATCGCGCCGATGGACTCCGCCAGTCGGAGGCGGTCCGGATGCCGGTCGACGACCATCACCTTGCTCGCTCCCCGGATGGTGGCCGACAGGGCGGCCATCAGTCCGACCGGGCCGGCACCGTAGATGACGGTCTGGTCGCCCGGCTGCACTCCTGCCATCTCGGTGGCGTGGTAGCCGGTCGGGAAGATGTCGGCGAGCATCACGTAGTCGGATGCCTTCTCCTCAGCGTCCTCGCCCAGTCGGAGGCAGTTGAAGTCGCCCCAGGGCACCCGCAGGAGTTCGGCTTGTCCGCCGGCCCATGGGCCCATGTCCGCGAATCCGTACGCCGCACCCGCCCACTCGGGAACGGGTTGCGCGGTGAGGCAGTAGTTGGTCAGCCCGCGCTCGCAGTTCTTGCAGTGCCCGCACGCCACGTTGAACGGCAGGACGACGTGGTCCCCGACCTTGACCTTGTCCACACCGCCGCCGACCTCGATCACCTCGCCCATGTTCTCGTGACCGAACCAGCGGCCGGTCTCGAAGCTGGTGCGCCCCTCGTACATGTGGAGGTCGGATCCGCAGATGTTGGTCGTGGTGACGCGCACCAGCACGTCGGTCGGGCGCTCGATGCGCGCATCGGGGACGTCCTGCACCGTGACCTTGCGCGGCCCCTCGTAGACAACGGCTTTCATGTTCGTCTCCTCTCGTGCGGGACGTGCCCTGGCCTGCGCCGCGGGCCGGTCTGCCGCGCGACACCCTCATCGCACGCCACCCGGAGCGGGAGCACCATCGGCAGACATGCCCATCCGACTTCGCGCAGTGTGGGCACGCGTACCGCATCACCGTGCTAGACCGGCGACAGACGGTTTTCGGACAACTCCTTCGATTCCCGCCGCCGATGGTCATGAGGTGGTCGAACCGTGACACGCACTGCTGCACTGCTGCTCGCTGAGATCGCAGCGCGCCCGGGTCCCGTCCACGATCGAGCGCAGGCGCTGCTCGATGAACTGCACCACCACATCCCGTTCGACGGCGCGTGGATGGCGCTGGCCGAACGGGGGAGCACGGGGTACAGCGCGGTCGCGAGCACGGACCTCGACGAGTCGAGCGTCCGCTACCTGAGCGGTCCCGAGGTGGCACGCGACATCGAGCGGAACGGTCTCGATCGCGCACGGCCTCCCACCAGTCTCTCCGACCTGCCCTATCCGTCGGCGGACCTGCAGACGTGGGCGGAGTGCCTGCTCCCCGCAGGATTCCACGAGGCGTTGTCCGTCGCACTGTTCGAGGACGGCGGTCGGCACGTGGGCTTCATGACGGTGCTGTTCCGGAGCGCGGCCCCGCCGTCGCGGACACTCCGCCGGCGACTCACTCGGCTCCTGCCCGAGTTCGCGTCGGGCATCGACCCGGTCCGGTCGCTGGCGACGTCGGCAGCCTCCGTCAGCGGAGCCCGGTCGGGCGTGGTGCTGCTTCCCGGGTCCGGGGTCACCCGCATCCCGGGTTTGTCCGATGACGTGCTCCTCTCCGCCGATTCCGCGCTCGTCGATGCGGCCAGGGACGCCATCGGCGAGGGGCAGCGCTACGCCACGTTCCTGTGGCCGCGCGGGAGCCGACAGCTGCCGGACGGTTACACGCGGGTGACGGTGCTCGCCTGCGATCGAGATCTCCAGACAGCGGCCCGAGGGGTCGTCGTGCTCTCACCCGCCGGGCGCCTGCGGGGCTTGACGCCGCGCGAACTCGAGGTGCTGGGCCACGTGATCGAGGGGTGCTCGAACCTCGAGATCGCCCGAGCGCTGATGATCGCCCCCCGCACGGTCGCTGCGCACATCGAGCACATCCTGGTCAAGCTCGATGCCACGTCGCGCACGCTCGCCGCCGTGCGCGCGGAGCGTGCCGGTCTCTACGTGCCGCTCTCGCGCGCCCGGCAGGGCTGAGCGACACGTGGTGGTCTCGAAGATGCATGCGCGACAGGACGAAGAACCACTGTTCAGGAAGGAAGGGTCATGTCCCACCTGTCGATGAAGGCCGGTGTCGGCGCGATCGTCGGGGCAGTGGTCGCGGTGATCGCCGCTCTCCTCGGTGTCCCCGATCTGTCGCCGTTGTTGGGCTGGGCGATCGCCGCAGGAGTGTTCCTCGTCTGGGCGTGGTCCGCGGCCTGGCCAGCAGATCCCGAGCGGACCCGTGCCCTCGCTCGCCACGAGGACCGGTCACGGAAGCTCGTCGACGTCCTCGTCATCGCCGCGACGTTCCTCAGCCTCGTCCTGGTGCTCTTCGCGCTCGTCCGCAGCCAGCAGAAGGACCCGGTCGGGTCTGCCGCTGCGATCCTCGCGGTCGTCGGCGTCGTGGCGGCCTGGGCAGTCGTGAACACCGTGTACGCCTTCAAGTACGCGCGCATGTACTACATCGACGACAGCCACCGTTTCGACTTCGACCAGGACGAGGACCCGTCCTACAGCGACTTCGCCTACACGGCCTTCTCGATCGGGATGGCCTACAACGCGGGCAACATCACCCAGTCGTCCACCCCGTCACGCCGGATCGCCCTGGGTCACGCGCTGCTGTCCTACTTCTTCGGCACCTTCGTGGTCGCGGTCGCCATCAACCTGATCACCGGCCTCGCCCAGGGAGGGTGAGGACGATGCCAGCGGAATGGGCGAGCGGCACAGCACAACGCCCCGTCGCGGGTGCGACGGGGCGTTGGCTTTTCCGGTCTGTCATGCGCAGACGGAAACCTGCGCCAGGCGTGCTTACTTGATCTTGGCGGTGATGGTGGCGGTACCGACCAGGAGGCCGCTCTTGACGGCGTCGGTCTTGAAGGTGCTGTTGAGCAGCTTCGCGGCGTCCGCGGAGACGTGGACGGTGGTGCCGGTGAGGATCGCGTTGTCACCCTCGAGCTGCAGCGGCTTCAGCGTCCCACCGTGCAGGCTGAACAGGTACGCGTTCGCTGCGGCGACCTGCCCGTTGACCAGG